>Ga0307476_10000482_pt1 | contig 31271 bp, 36 predicted proteins | sample atmos_gasesECM2C_2_FD_203314 | JGI IMG/M metagenome (GOLD analysis project Ga0307476, IMG submission 203314) | Hardwood forest soil microbial communities from Morgan-Monroe State Forest, Indiana, United States - atmos_gasesECM2C_05 | ecosystem: Environmental > Terrestrial > Soil > Temperate...
GATCGACTTCGTCAAAGGTTTTAAGGCTGCGCAGATCGACGGCAGCGAGGACAAGGCGATCAAGATCACCTTCCCGAGCGGGGCGACGCGCGACTTCACCGGACAGTCGCTGCTGTTGGGAAATTCGCTGCCGAATTTCTATTTCCACTGCACCACGGCTTACGACATCCTGCGCCATTGCGGCGTCGAACTCGGCAAGCGCGATTTCACGGGAACGCCGGTCAATCTGTAACGCCGGCGCGCACGGCGTCACAACGAGCTGGTAAACATCCGTCCGGCGGAGCTCGAGGTCGCACCGGAGCCGCCGACGCGATCGCCCATGGAAGCGATCCACGACGGGATGCCGCCGATCGCGGACACGACGTGCAACGTGGCGCCGACCATGTGGTCCTTGATCTCGATCGTCCGGGTCAAGAGCGACTTCGGCTCGGGGGCCAGCCCCGCGGCCGGGGTAACGCTCGGGGTCTGCTCCGCCTGCGCGATCGCCATCGGCGCATGGGGCGGCAAGGCCACCGCAGCGGCCGCCACTCTGGTTCGCGCCACAGCCGGCTTGGCCGCAATCATCGCCGCGACGGGACGAGGCGCCGGGACGGCGGCCGGAGCCGCCTCCGGGGCCTGGCTGTCGGCCGCGGCCAAGCGCGCATCCGCCACCGCCGCATCCTCGGCGGCGTGACGGTTCTTCTCCGCGGCCATCTGGGTCTTGAGATAGTCGATGATCACCGCATGCTCGTCGTGCACGAGCTGCATCATCTCCGCCGAAGCCGGCACGACCTGTTGGGTCGCCGCCCGCAACGCCGAAGTGTGGTTGAGCTGGTACTGGGCAATGATGAAGCCGCCGAGCACGCTGACGAAAGTCGCCGGCAGGACGTCGACGACGAGCTTGCCGACGAACCGCTTGAGCAAGGGCGCTTCCTGCTTCGGAGTTTCGTACTTCACAATCGCGGTCGGCTGGGTCGCTTGGCGCTGCATAATCCCTGTCCCTTTGACCATCCCGTTTTTCAAACGGCCGGTTGAATTTCAAACATCTGTTCTGGGCGGCCGCAGGCCGAGAAAAAGGAGTTTTTGGGGCAATCCCCTATTTTTTCTGCCCCGAGGCGGGCTCAAACCCGCCGGCCGAGCCCCCCGGTGGCCCAGCGGCTGACCAGCTGCGCCAGCCATTCCACCGCGGCCTCGTCGAGCACGAGCCCCAGCGGCGGGTCGGCTAACTGCTCGCGATTGCGCAGAAAAACGCTGCATTGGCCGAGCAGCCAGACCGCCGCCGCCACCAAAGTCCGTTGATCCGCCTCGGGTTGGAACCGGCGCACGAGTTCCACGGCGAGCCCCATGAAGGGGGCGGCCTCCTCGCTGAGCAATTTGCGGAACACCGCGGTCGGCCGCACCGTCTCCCAATTGAGGATGCGCATGTGCCGGCTGTATTCGTCGCGCCCCAACAGCGGCCGCAACTGGCGGCGGATGAACTCGACCAGCGCCGCCTCGCGCGACATCGCCTTCATCTCGTCGGCATGTTCGAGCTGCTGCTCGGTCAGCGCCCGGAACGCCACGCGCAAGACCTCGCGGTAAAGCCCGTCCTTGCCGTCAAAATGGTAATTGATCGCGGCCTGGTTGACGCGGGCCTTGGCGACGATGGCGCGGATCGAGGTGGCATCGTAACCGCGCTCGGCGAACAGCCGCTCCGCCGCCTTCATGATTCGCTCGCGGGTAATGTCGGACGGCCGCGTCATGATTGCGCCATTTTTCAAACTCTCGTTTGAATTTCAAATAGACGCTCGGCGGCCGGAATGCAAATGCCGTTCGCGGTGTTGATATCCGGGGTGCGGCGCCGCCTATACGTCGCGCGGCGGTCATACTATTCTTGCAGGCATAAAGCCGTTCCAACAGAAGCGGGAGGATCCCCCAAATGAACATGCAAAAATTGCCGTCCGACATCATCGGGCTGTCCAAGGTCATGCCGCCGTTGTCGCGGCGCGGCTTTATGTCGAGTTCCGCCGCCGCCGCGGCCGGCTATACGCTCGCCGCCGGCCCGGTGCGCGCCGACGCCATCCAGACCGACACCAACGGGCTGAAAGCCGGCATGGCCGATGTCGCGGTGACGGGTGGCAACATGCCGGTCTATTTCGCGCGCCCGGCCAATGTGCAGAACCCGCCGGTCATCCTCGTCTGCATGGAAATCTTCGGCCTGCACGAATGGGTCAAAGATATCACCCGTCGCGTCGGTCATCTTGGCGCCTTCGCCATCGCGCCGAATTATTATTTCCGTGCCGAAACAGGCGGCGTCGACCTGACCAAGATCGAAGAAATGCCGAAGATCTTCCCGATCGTGAACGCCAAGACCGATACCGAGCTGTTCGCCGATCTCGACGCCACCGTGGCGTGGGCGAAGTCGCAAGGCGGCGATACCAACCGGCTCGGCATCATGGGTTTCTGCCGCGGCGGCCGTAACGTCTGGCACTATTCGACGCACAATCCCGACTTGAAGGCCGGCGTCGCGTTCTACGGCACCTTAATCGACAAGAGCGACGCCGCGCCAAAGAGCTCGATCGATCTGGCCCCGGAAGTGAAGGAGCCCGTGCTCGGCCTTTATGGCGAGGAAGACGCCGGCATCAAGGTCGAGCAGGTGCAGCAGATGGAGGCCGCGTTGAAGGCCGCCGGCAAGACCGCGGAATTTCATGAGTATCCCGGCGCGCCGCACGGTTTTGTCGCCGATTACCGGCCGAGCTACCGCAAGGAAGCGGCCGAGGATGCCTGGAAACAGATGATCGCCTGGTTCAAGAAATACAAAGTGCTGAGCTAGGCAACTCCTCGTTGCGATAGGACGCGGCGCTTGCGAGCGCCGCGTTTTTCATGTCCGATCCGCCGATGCCGGCCTTCATCTGCAATACCTGCGGCACGCAGTTCACGCCCTCCGAGAAGGAGCCGGCGCGCTGTCCGATTTGCGATGAAGAGCGCCAGTTCGTGCCGCCGTCGGGGCAAGTCTGGACCACCCACGAGGCGCTGGCGCGGCGCTATACCAATACCTTCCGCCAGCACGAGCCCGGCCTGATCGGCATCGGCACGACACCGGCCTTCGCCATCGGACAGCGCGCGCTGTTACTGCGCACCGCCAAAGGCAACGTGCTGTGGGACTGCATCTCGCTGCTCGACGACGCCACCAAGGAGATCGTCAAGGGCCTCGGCGGGCTGTTCGGCATCGCCATTTCGCACCCGCACTACTATTCGTCGATGGTGGAATGGGCGCACGCCTTCGCTGCGCCGATCCATCTGCATGCCGCCGACCGCCGATGGGTGATGCGGCCCGATCCGGCGATCAAATTCTGGGACGGCGATACGCTTGCGCTTGCCGACGGCGTCACGCTGATCCGCGCCGGCGGCCATTTCGCCGGCGGCACGGTGCTGCATTGGGCGCAAGGCGGCGACGGCCGCGGCGCGCTCTTATCCGGCGACATCGTACAGGTCATTCCCGACCGCAAATTCGTCACCTTCATGCGCAGCTACCCGAACATGATCCCGCTGTCGGCGCCTGCGGTCGAACGCATCGGCGCGCTGCTCGAGCCCTTCAAATACGACGTCATCCACGGCGCCTGGTTCGACCGCACAATTCCGCGCGGCGGCAAGGACGTCGTCAAGCGCTCGATCGCGCGCTACGTCGCCGCGGTCCGCGGCGACGGCTCCGCTGAATTGCAATAAAGGAACCCCAATGGCTCGCATCGACGACGTCAAACGCGAACAGCTCTCGCCCCGCCAGCAACAGCTCCACGACGACTTTTTGAAGTCGCGGCCGCGCAATACGCTCACCGGGCCGTTCTCGGTCCTGATCCATACCCCCGACATCGCCGAGCCAGCCGACCATCTGGTCAACTACTACCGCAGCAATCCAAAGCTCGGCCGCCGCCTCATCGAGCTGATCATTCTGATGCTGTGCCGCAGCGCCACCGTGCAATATGCCTGGTCGGTGCACGAGCCGCATGCGCTGAAGGAAGGCATCACCCAGGACGTCATCGACGCCATCCGCGCCAAAAAGCGGCCGGACTTCAAGCGCGACGACGAGCGGCTGATCTACGATTTCGTCACCGAGCTGCTCGCCGACAAGACCGTCAACGCGGCGACCTTCGAGCGCACCAAAGCGGCCTTCGGCCTCGACGGCGTCATCGAAGCCGTCACCTGCTCCGGCCTTTACGGCATGATCGGCCTCGTGCTCAACGTGTTCGATATCCCGCCGCAGCCCGGGCGGCCGCTGAGCTGAAGCGTTATTGCAAATCGCTCATTTATTCGATCACATCGTCGGCGCGAAGGAGAATTGATGTCGGCAAGTCGATGCCCATCGCCTTGGCGGTTTTCAGATTGACGGCAAACTCGAATTTGTCCGCCTGTTCGATCGGAAGATCGGCGGGTTTCGCACCTTTGAGAATTTTGGCCACGTAGTCGGCTGCGCGCCCGAACATGACCGGGAAATCCACGCCGTAAGACATCAGGCCGCCCACCTCGACATAACTCTTGAAGATGAACATGCAGGGCAGCCGATATTTGATCGCCAGCTCGGCAATCCTGGAGCTTTGCGGCCCAAAAAGCGGGCTCGACAATATCAGGGCCATTTGCGCCGAGTCCGCTGCTGCGCTGCGAAACGCGGCTTCGAAATCATAAGGTGGATTCTCGAGCTTCAGCGGCTGAATCTGCATGTTCAGCGATTTTGCGATTGGCTCTGCGGCAACGAACTGGTCGGCCGACTGGGAATCAAACAAAATGGCCAATCGGGTCCGGTCGGGAAACGCCTGGGTCAGTATCTCGGCCTGCTTTTGCGCCAATTGCAGTTGCTGAAAAACGACCCCGGTGATGTCGCCGCCCGGCCGCGACAGGCTACCGACATAGCCGCGCGCTATCGGATCGTAATTGACCGCGATCATGATGATCGGTACGGCACACTTGGCGGCAATCAACGTTTGCAGAACAATCTCCGGACCGGCGGCGACGACCACGTCCGGCTGCGATTGCATCAACTCGGCCGCGGTCACGGATATGCCGCGCGGATCGTCGGTATCCTTATAATCGACGCTGAAGTTTGGACCCTCGACAAGTCCAAGCGCGTTCAGCTGCGCCTGGAAGGCCTGAAAACCAGCTTGGGCAACGGTCCGGTCGAAAGGGTGGGGTCCGAAATAGCCAACGCGAGTGATCCTGCCGGCCTGTTGTGCGTGCGCCGCGAGCGGCCAACTGATCGCCGCGCCGCCAAGGCCGGCAACGAATTCCCGTCTTGCGATGACGATTGCCATCTAACCTCACCGTTGGTAGGCGGACGATGATCGACCCAACCCACAATACCATGACTTCAAAAGCGGGTCTGTGACTTGCATCATAGTCGACCGGGACTGCGACCTTCGGCTTCGACGGCGTCATCGAAGCCGTCACGTGCGCAGCCCGGCCGGCCGCTGAGCTGAACGCGCGTCAGCCGACCATGCCGCAGACGTAAAGAACGACGCCGGCGAGCAGGAAAAGGTACTGCGGCAGCAGTGCCGATTTCAGCCGTGCGCCGCGGCGGCCGAACAGCATGAAGCGCGCTTCGACGTCGAAGTTCGATTGACCCGGCCGCCGCGCCTCCTGCACCAGCGGAATGAGCGCCAGCGTCGCAACGCCGAAGACCACCGACAGCGTCAGGCACGTCATCGACGCCAGCCGCAGTCCGTCGTTGGAAAATTCCACGCCCGACGCCACCCAGGCCAACAGCGCAATGGTCGCGAGCAGGACATAGCTGGAGGCGCTGTTGACGAATTCCAGCGCCTTGGCCTGTGCGTCGCTCGGTGGTCCGTTCATGGCGTTGCTCCCGGATAATTGATGAACCTAGCAAATGCTCCGTCATGTTCCAGGCTGAAATCGCGCTACAATGTCGCCGGGAGACTGGCCATGATCACCGATCGCAGGAACCTTCTCGCGCTCTTTGCCGGCGCGGTGGCATCGCCTAAACTTGCGCAAGCCGCGACCGATGCCGCCATGAGCCCTGTCACCGCTTACGCGTACTCCTTCGCCGGCCTGCAAGGCGAGCCGATCCGCTTGTCGGATTTCGCCGGCAAGCCGATCGTGGTCGTCAACACCGCCTCGCTGTGCGGTTACACGCCGCAATATGCCGGCCTGGAGCAGCTCTTTAAGCGCTTCCACGAGCGCGGGCTGATGATGGTCGGCGTGCCGTCGAACGATTTCGGCGGCCAGGAGCCCGGCGGCGTGGCGGAAATCACCGAGACGGCGAACCACGAATACGGCGTCACCTTTCCGCTTGCCGCCAAGGCCGAGGTCGTCGGCCCGAACGCGCATCCGTTCTATAAATGGGCGGCGGCCGAGCGGCCGCTGGAAACGCCGAAGTGGAATTTCCACAAATATCTGGTCGGCCGCGACGGCCATATCGCCGCCGTCTTCCCGACCGCAGTCGAGCCGATGGAAGCGCACGTGGTCGACGCCGTGGCGAAGGAGCTTGGCCGCGAATAGGCCGGGCGGCCGTCAGCTCCCCTTGAGCGAACCGAGCGGCGCAAAGAACACGTCCTGCCAGGACGCCGGCGCTTCATCAGCCCGGTAGCAGCGCGCCGGATAGTGCGCGCACATTTCTGGTTTTGGGCATCAACAAACCTCTTTAGACCGCGTGGACCCGCGATTCTTCCAATATGGCGCTGCCGCGCGGCGTCAGCCGGACCGGGCGGCCGGCCTCGTTGTCAATGCGCACGAGGCCATCGATGATGGCGTCCTCCCAGACCGACAGGCGCGGGCAGGTGCTGTGCCAGGCCTCCATGGTCGCGGCATAGGTCCGCGGCCGGTCCGCCACCCAGGCGAGGAACTGCAGCATGATGAGGCTTGCGGGCTCGGGCATGGTCGACTCCTCGATCGGGCGAGTATAGGGCGAAACGCGATGCGTGAAAATCGCCGCCGCACGGCGATTGCGGAACCGGAGCGGCCATCGGAGCGTTATTCGATCCGCGTCGGGGCTTTTCCTATCCGGCGCCGCGTCATGACTTAATGCATCAAGAGTGCTAACTATCGTTGCTCGCATCGGCCGGGCGCGGGATGTTTTTCTCGCAATGTTTTTCACCGGAGGATTCCATGAACGTTCTGATCGGCGCATTGATCACTTTTGTCGTCGTCATCCTCATCCTTTATCTCGTCAACATGCTGCCGATCGACGGCCGCGCCAAGCAGATCGTGCGCGTGGTTGTCATCGTGCTGGGCATCATCTCGCTGTTAAAATACCTCGCGGTGTTCTAGGCGCGGTGCCGCCGCTTTGCGCCGCATCGAGGGCTACGTCATCGTCTCGGCCGACGGCATGATCGCCGATGCGCAAGGCGTCATGCCGCAAGCGATCCGCAACGACGCCGACCAGACATTCTTCCAGGCCGGTCTCGACCGCGCCGCGGTCATCGTGCACGGTCGCCATTCTCACGAAGGCGGACCGCGCGCGGCGCGAAGAAAGCGGCTGGTCGTGTCCCGCCAGATCGCAACGACCGCGCCGGATCCGGCCCATCCCAATTCGCTGTTGTGGAATCCGACCGGCACCACGCTGGACCAGGCCATCGACCAGCTCGGCGCCGGCGACGGGACCGTCGCCATCATCGGCGGCACCGAGGTGTTCAGCATGTTCCTGCCGCGCTACGACGCCTTTCACCTGTCGCGCGCGGCGAATGCCAAAATCCCCGGCGGTCGGCCGGTGTTCAACGAGGTCGGTCCCAATGCGACGCCCGAAGACGTGCTCATGCGCCACGGCCTCAAAGCCGGCCCGCGGCGCGATCTCGATGCCGCGGCGGGCGTCAGCGTGGTGACGTGGGAGCGCTGACTAAGCCCTCCCTCTTGTGGGGAGGGGAAATAATCACTTCTGAATCTGAATAAGCTCCTTGAGCTGGTCGGGCGTCAGCGGCGCTGCGAGGAATTTCTGGGTCACGGCATCCGCCATAAGGTCGTTGATGCCCATGACCTGGTCGGTCTGCAGCGCCTCCTTGGGAATCAGCTTGAGCACGCGCTGCACGATGGAGTCCGGCAGGCCGGAATATTCGCTGTAGGCCTTGAGCGCATCGGGGCTGGAATACATCCAGTCCACCGTCTCCTTGTAGGCCTGCATGAAACGAGCGATGGCATCCTGGCGGTTCTGCAAGGTGACCGCACCGGTGAGATTGACGCGCACGGCGCGGGTGCGCAGCGCCGCGACATCGTTGCCGGTGGCGATGATGCGCGCCTTGCCGGCCTCGACCAGATCGAGCCCGAACGGCGCGGCGCCGAAGCCGACGTCGACCTGCCTGGTCATGGTTTGCGTGATGGTCGAGGCGATATTGCCGGTCGCCGTCGGCTTCGCGGTCAGGTGATATTGCGCGATCAGAGCCAGCAGCGAGCCGTGGCTCGACGAGCCGACCGCCGAATAGGCCACGGTCTTGTCGTTGAAATCCTGAACGGTCTTGATCGGCGAATCTGCCGGCACGTACCAGTAGAGATCCGGCGCGCCGGTCATTTCGCTGGAAATAATGCGGATCGGCGCGCCCTTGCCGAAGGTGCCGATCGCCGCCGAAACGCCCGAGGCCACCGCGACATCGATCGAACCGCCGATCATCGCCTGGATCGATTCCGGCCCGGCCGTCGTATAGAGGATGTCGAGATTGAGTCCGTGCTTCTTGAAGATGCCGCCGCGCTGGCCGAGCTCGGCAATGCCGGCGTCCCAGGCGCCCTTCTGGGGGATGGCGACCTTGAGCGTATCCTCGGCCGCGGCGTTGCGGATCGCACCCGCCAGGACGAAGATCGACAGGACCGCAACAGCAAGTCTTTGCATGATTTCCTCCACGGCGATGACGGGCTCGACATCGCTTGTTATCTTGATGGTATGACATTACGCCCGCCGCAAGCGAGTTCAAGTTCGCGCACCACGCGCCTCGATGCGCTCGATTACGAGATCGCCCAGGAGCAAGTCGCGGCGCTCGGCCGGATGGGACGCGCGCTCGAAGCGGCGCTCGCCGCCCTGGCCGAATACGACCGCAGCCACGGCGCGAAAGACGCGGTGCGCCAAAGCCTCGTCCAAGACGCCGGCGACGCGCTGTGGTGCTTCATGGTCCAGCGCGAGGCGGTCGGCTTGCGCGATCCGCGGCCGGTCATCCGCGACTACCGCGTTCCCGCCGAGGTGCACAACCGGATGGGCGCCTTCGGCCGGCGATAACGTTTCGGTTGCACCCGGCCGAGGCGCTTGCCGTGCTGGAACGGGGCACAGGCGCGATCCATGCTTTTATTAACCATAACCGCGCCGGCTCAGCCGCCGCGGAGAACGATTTGTTCACCGCTGCCGCGGCATTCTCACCGGCAATTCAATGGCGTGGCGGCGTGGCGTATGAACGGTACCCTGTCCCTTCTTGACGAGCTCGAAACCACGCTGGCCTCGGGCTCCGCTCCACGCCGGATCGCGATCCTGACCAGCGTCACCGATCTCTTCCTCAATGGCGCGCCGCGCTTTTCCGAAGACCAGATCGGCGTGTTCGACGACGTCATGGCGCGGCTGATGGTCAATATCGAGGTCAAGGCGCGGGCCAAGCTCGCCCACCGCCTGGCGCCGATCGCCAATGCTCCCTGCAATGTCATGCAGCTGCTCGCCTGCGACGACGACATCGAAGTCGCGCGGCCGGTGCTGTCGCGGTCGGCACGGCTCAGCGATCACACGCTCCTCGCCACCGCCAACAGCAAGAGCCAGCAGCACCTTTACGCCATCACCCAGCGTGAGGCGCTCAGCGAAGCCGTGACCGACGTCCTGGTCGAGCGCGGCGACCGCGATGTGGTGCATGCAGTGGTGAAAAACCGCGGCGCCCGCTTCTCCGACGCCGGCTTTCGCGCCCTGGTCAGGCGCGCGAACGGCGATGATGCGCTGGCGAGCGAAGTCGGCATGCGCAGCGACATCCCGCGGCCGCATTTCCTGATGCTTCTCGAAAAGGCCTCGAGCGCGGTGCGCGCCCGCCTCGCCGCCGAGAACCCGCAAGCCGCGACGACAATCGACGGCGTCATGGCCGAAGTGGTCGGCGGCATGCGCGACGAGATCCGCAATTCCTCGCCGGCTTTTGCCGCCGCCGACGCGGCGGTGGCGCGGCAGAACCGCCTCCGCCGCATCGGCGAGTCGGAGATTTACCAATATGCGCGCGATCGCAAGTTCGAGGAAACCGCGATTGCGCTGTCGCTCTTGTGCGACACGCCGATCGACGTGGTCGAGCGCGCGCTGCTCGACCCGGGCGCCGAGATCGTGCTGATCCTGGCCAAGGTCGCCGGCCTGTCGTCGACCACGACCAAGGCGATCCTGCTGTTACGCGCCGCCGACCGCGGCATGTCGACCGAAGACCTTGAACGGGCGCTGATAAGCTTCAACCGCTTGCAGCCCGACACCGCCAAGCGCGTGCTCGGCTTCTTCCGCACGCGCGCCAAGAACCCGGCGGCGCCGGCGATCCCGCAACCCGTCGCCGTCAACGGTTAGAACGCGCGAACGGCCGCGCCCGGCTCAGTAGCTGCAATAATTCGGCGCGATCTGCACCCAGCCGCCGTTCGGATACTGGTAATAGCAGCCGCCGTGCCACCAATAGTAACCGCCGGCGCGCCGCTCCGCTTCGCTGGCGATGATAGCGCCGGTTGCCGCGCCGATCGCGGCGCCGGCAAAGGCCGCGCCGGCATTGTGGCCGGCAGCTCCGCCGATGATGCCACCAAGCGTACCGCCGATGATCGCACCGCCGAGTGGATTCTGCGCCGCCGCCGGCTGCGCCGGTAGCGATGCGGCAAGCGCCAACGCTACCCCTGCTCCCAAACTGCGCATCATAGTCGTTCTTCCTTTCCCTCTTCCGCCGTCGCCCGGCGGGTGAACGTGGCCGGCTTATACCTGCTTCGGCCGCCCCGTGTCGCCACCACTTATGAGTATCCGCGGGCAAAAATGTGGCCTGGCATGCTGCGGTGCACCGCAGGATACCTTCATCCGGCAAGCCCCGGCAGCAGGCGCAGCGCGGTTTCGCGATTGATCGCGGCGCGCTCGGCGTCTTCGAACGGATAGGCGCGAAGCCCGTTCGCCGCCTCGATGGCTTCGCGATAGGGATAGTCCGAGCCGAACAGAAGCTGCGAGACCGGCACGAGCTTCATCAGCGCCGCAAACTGGCCGGGCTCATTGCCCTGGGCGATCTCATAGTAATATTTCCGCACGATCGGCTCCGGCCCATCGGGCATACGCGGATCCTTCCTGACCACCTGCTCGCGGATGAATCGGCCGATCAGGAATGGCAGCGTGCCGCCGCTGTGCGACCAGATGAACCGGATGTCGGGGCACACAAACGCCGTGCCGGGCTTAGCGAAGATCAGGCTGGCGATGGTGCGTGTGGTGTCGGTGGCGAACTCGATCGAGCTCGGCCCCACCCCGTCGGCCAGGTGGGTGCAGCAGGCCGGGTTTACCGGGTGAGTATAGACCACGGCCCGACGCCGATTGAGCTCCTCGAACACCGGCACGAAGGCCGCGTCGCCGAGATATTTTTCGCCATAGCTCGTGTACAGGCCGATGCCGTCGGCTTTGAGCACGTCGAGGGCATATTCGATCTCGCGCAGTGAGCCTTCGGTATCGGGCAGCGGAATGGCGGCGAACAGTCCGAAGCGGCCGGGATTGTCCTTACGCAGCTGCGCCCCATACTCGTTGCAGGCGCGCGCCAGCGAGCGTCCCGCCTCGACATCGCCGAACCAGACGCCGGGCGGCGCCAGCGACAGCACGGCGGTCGTCACGCCAGCTTTCTCCATATCGGCGAGAGACGACTGCAACGTCCATTTCGGCGGCTGGCCGCCGTGCTTCGCCATCGCCTCGCCCTGCGACGGCGGAACGTAGTGGTGATGGACGTCGATGCGCGCCTTCTCGGGCGCCGCTTGAGCGGCGGCCGGCAGCGCCGAAGCGCCGAGACCAAGCGCGGCAAGGCCGCCGGCGAGAAAATTCCGCCGCGCCGGATTTGCCGGCACGCTCGCCGGTCGACAACAGGCGCAAACGCGAAAAGCGCTGTGTTGCAGCGGTTTCTGCGCTATCGAATGCGGTCGTGCAAAGCGTCTCGTCATCCCTCGTCTCACATTCTTGGTCGTTGCGTCGCCGGGAGTGAGCTTAGCGAGCGTCGCGGCGACGGCAAGTCGGCACGAACTCTTCTCCGTCGCGCGCCGCAGCGTCGACAGCGCGTCTCCACATGCTGCAAACAGTGGAACGTGACGAAGCATTAAAGGTTTTCTTGCAGAATCTTCTTGACTCCCCGCTGATTGCATTTATGTGGGGAAATTGCCGCTGTTGGTTGGTTCGCGTGGACTGATCGGGCGGCATTCGCATTCCGCGGCGCCGGTTCTCCGGCATCTCGGGTTCTGGTCTCTGGTTGGAGAGGAAGCATGGCACAGAATGCCCTCTTGCGATCGGTGAAGGGCTTGGGACTCCCAGGTACCGCCCGAACGGAAGCTAGGAAAACGAAGCTGAAGGTGGCGCCGCCACCGCCGGCGGATGATCACCACGACCATTTCGCGGTTCGCAACGGCGTGCGTTGCGCCGGGGCGCATCTGATCGTCGATCTGCACGGCGCCAAGCGGCTCGACGACATCGACCATATCGAGGCAACGCTGCGGCGCTGCGTCGATGCCGCCAAGGCGACGCTGTTGCACATCCACCTGCACCACTTCCAGCCGAGCGGCGTATCGGGCGTGGCGGTGCTGGCGGAGAGCCACATTTCCATCCACACTTGGCCGGAAGTCGGCTATGCCGCGCTCGACGTGTTCATGTGCGGCTCGGCCAATCCCGACGCCTGCATCCCCGTGCTGCGCGAGGCGTTCTCGGCCGAGCGCGTCGGCGTCAACGAGCTGTTGCGCGGCCAAGACGCCTAATCCCGCGCTTAAAGCGCGGACGCGAATCTGCGACGTTCAAGCGGCCGGGCTGGGTCCCGGCCGTTTCCATATGGGCCGTAAGGCTTGTGGGTTCTAAGGTTTGGGAGGTGTCATGGCCGAGAAACGCTGGATACCCGAGACGTTGTTCGACGATCTCGGCTTCCGCATGACCTTCGAGGTCGACAAGGTGCTGTACGAGCTGCACACCGAGCACCAGCACCTCATCCTGTTCGAGCAGCAGTATTTCGGCAAAATGCTGATGCTCGACGGCGCCACCCAGATCAGCAAGCGCGACGAGTTCATCTACCAGGAGATGATGTCGCATGTGCCGCTGTTCGCCCATGGCAACGCCCAGGACGTGCTGATCATCGGCGGCGGCGATTGCGGCATCGCCGAGGAGGTGCTCAAGCACAAAACCGTCAAGCGCCTCACCCAGGTCGAGATCGACGCCAAGGTGGTGGAGTTCGCCAAGGAGCATTTCCCCGAATTCACCGGGCCGGTATTCGCCGACAAGCGCTTCGAAAGCGTCATCGACGACGGCGCCAAATATGTCGCCAAGACCGACCGGCGCTTCGACGTGATCATCGTCGATTCCACCGACCCGCAGGGGCCGGGCAAAATCCTGTTCGGCGAGAAGTTTTATCGGGGTTGCCGGCGCTGCATGAAAAAGGGCGGCATCCTGGTCACGCAAAACGGCGTGCCGTTCTTCCAGAAGAACGAGCTGACCTCGACCATGTCGAAATTCCGCAAGCTGTTCGCCGACGCCACCTGCTATGTCGCGGCGATCCCCGTCTATGTCGGCGGCCACATGGCGATCGGCTTTGCCACCGACAACAAGGTACTGCGCGTCACGCCGGCCAAAACTATCGCCGCGCGCTACCGCAAGGCGGGCGGCTTCACGACAAAATACTGGACGCCCGAGCACCACGTTGCCGCCTTCGCCCAGCCGCGCTTCATCGCCGACCTGGTGGCGAAGGCAAAACCGCGGCGCTGACGGCGCGCCCGATTTGCCGCTAAAGCAATCGTGACTTGGCAGGCTCTGCCGGCAGCTTCTAGGCTTGGCGGATGCTGGCCGCCTGGCAGCGAGGAGAGCGTCATGAGCTTTTTCCCCGGCAAAGACCCTAACTTCGGCGATGCCCCATCAAGCGACGCCATCGAGCAGGTGATCGTGCCGCGCACGGTCGATCTCGGCGGCTTCCAGGTGCATCGCGCCCTGCCGTCGGGGCGCTCGCGCATGGTCGGGCCGTTCATCTTCTTCGACCATTTCGGGCCGGCGGTATTCAAGACCGGCGACGGCGTCGACGTGCGGCCGCACCCGCATATCGGGCTTGCCACCGTCACTTACCTGTTCGACGGCGAGATCGTGCATCGCGACAGCCTCGGCACTGCCATGCCGATCCGGCCCGGCGCGGTGAACTGGATGACCGCCGGCCGTGGCATCGTGCATTCCGAGCGCACCGCAGCCGACCACCGCGACGGCGGCGAGCCGCTGCACGGCTTGCAGCTATGGGTGGCGCTGCCGATGAAAGACGAGGAGACGACGCCGGCCTTCGCCCATACCGCCGCCGCCGACATCCCCGCGCTCAGCGACAACGGTCTGACCCTGCGCGTGGTCGCCGGCACGCTGCACGGCTTGCGTTCGCCGGTCGTGACCTCGTGGGACACGCTGTTCGCCGAGGCGCATCTGAAGGCCGGCGCCACGCTGCCGCTCGATGCCGCCCATGAAGAGCGCGCCGTCTATGTGCTCGGCGGCGAGATCGACATCGGCGGCGACCGCCACGGGCCGGAGCGGCTGTTGGTGCTCAAGCCGGGCGATCCGGTTGCGATCCGCGTGGAGAGCGATGCCCACTTCGTCGTGGTCGGCGGCGCCGCCATGGACGGGCCGCGCCACATCTGGTGGAATTTCGTCTCCTCGCGCCAGGAGCGCATCGAAGCCGCCAAGGCCGACTGGAAAGCAGGCCGCTTCGATATCGTACCGGGCGACACGACGGAATTCATTCCGCTGCCGGATTAGACCGCGATCTCCGAAGGAGGCAACGATGCTGCGCCGCGCTGTGCTTTTGATCGGCGCGCTTTGCGCGCTGGCGGCCGTCACCGCGCCGGCGCTGGCCCAATCGGACCTGGCGCGCGCCTATCGCGTCATCGCCGCTAAAACCTTCGTCGATCTCACCCACAGTTTCGGTCCGGAAACGCCGGTCTGGTCGGGTTTTGGCCAGGCCAAATTCTCGCCCGCCGCCGATCCGAAGACGCACGAGCCCTACACCATCGCCAAGGACGGCTTCCGCACCACCTATTATGAGATGGTCGGGCAATACGGCACCCATGTCGACCCGCCGGCGCATTTTGCGCCAGACGGCATCACCATGGATCAAATTCCGCTCAAGCAGATGATCCTGCCTCTGGTCGTACTCGACGACACGCCGTATCTCGGCAAGGATCCGAACCACGCCTTCTCGGTCGCCGACCTCAAAGCGTGGGAGCGCACGCATGGCCGCGTGCCCAAAGGCGCCTTCGCGGCTTTGCGCACCGACATGTACAAGGACTGGGATGCGAACCCCGAACGCTTCAAACGCAGCCCGTTTCCGGCCTGGGCCTTCGAGACCATCAAATATCTCTACGAACAGCGCGGCGTCACCGCGACCGGGCACGAAGCCATGGACACCGACACCACCGACAAGATGGATTCGGAGACCTACATCCTCCAGCACGGCCATTATCAGATCGAAGTCATGGCCAATCTGGACAAAGTGCCGGCGACCGGCGCGGTCATCGTGGTGACCTGGCCGAAAGTGGAAAAGGGCCTGGGCTTTCCGGCGCGGGCATTTGCGATTTTGCCTTAGCGACGGCCCTTATGTCTCTCCAGAGCGCCAGATTCAGGCGGAAGTCATGCATGGCCGGAATCAGCGCAACTGGAAAATTATTTCACATGCGTTGCCGGATCGGGCGCAAATCAGCCGTTCTTCACGTATGTGATCGAGCGCAGGGTGCCGCTGCGCCGGTTAGGCACCCCTCCATTTCCTTAATGGAGCGGTGTATCTAGGGACAGTCCACGTCGGTATGATAGCGCCGCTTTATCGGGATGCGACCGATGGACCAGACAGGGCCGGACCAGGCGCGGAGCCGCAAGGCCCTTCGGGCTGTCATTGCGTGGGTGTTGTTGGCGCTTTTGCTGCCAGCCTCAGCGGCGAACGCCGAGAAGCGCATCGCCCTCGTCATCGGCAATTCCGACTATCGGAACACGGCGACGCTGCCCAATCCAGTGAACGATTCGGAGGACATTGCCACCGCACTTAAGAACGTCGGCTTCACGGTCCTGCTTGAGCGCAATCTCGACAAGCACAGCATGGAGGAGGCCGTGGCGCGCTTCGCCCGCCTGGCGCAGGACGCTGACGTGGCTCTTTTTTTCTATGCCGGCCACGGCATGCAATATCGCGGCTCCAATTATCTGGTGCCAGTCGACGCCAGGCTCGAAGACGAGTTCAAGCTGACGTTCGAGCTCACTCGCCTTGATGATGTCTTGTTCGGCCTTGAGCGCGCCCGCGGCGTCAAAATCCTGATCCTCGACGCCTGCCGCGACAACCCGCTCGCCAACCGCCTGATCCAGACGGCAAGCTCGCGCGACTTCGTACCCATCCACGGCCTCGCCAGGATCGAGGCGAATCGAGGCATGGTCATCGCCTATTCGACGCAGGCCAACCAGGTTGCGACCGACGGATCGGGACGCAACAGCCCATTTTCGGCCGCTTTGATCAAGGAAATCGACGAGCCCGGCGTCGAGATTGGCGCAATGTTCCGCCGCGTCGCTGCCGACGTCAATGGGATGACCAGCGGCCAGCAATTGCCGGAACTGTCGGTGTCGCTCGTCGGCGATTTCTACCTCAACACGCACGACACGGACCTGCAGGCCTGGACCAAAATTCGTGATTCCGCCGATAGGCGTCCGTTCGAAAACTTCATGAAGCAATATCCGAACAGTGCCCTCATGCCCGACGCACGTCAGCACCTTGCTGCGTTAGACCGCACGGACAAGGCGCAGCTTGAAGAGGCGCAACGTTTGCAGGCCGAACGCCAGCGCGTGCAGCAGGAACGGGTCGCGAAGGAGCAAGCCGAACGCGACCGTCTGGATAAGGAGCGCTTGGCGCAGGAGCAGGCCGAACGCGACCGGCAGGATAAGGAGCGCTTGGTGCAGCAGCAGGCCGAACGTGACCGGCTCGAACAAGAGCGCGTGGCAAAAGCGCAAGCGGAGAGCAATCAACCCGCGCAGGAGCAAGCCGAGCAAGTCAAAGCGGGCGCGATCCCGGCTGTCGACGCGGCTGCCACCGCACCGGCCAAACCTGCAGCGCAGACCGCAATGCTCACACCGCCGACCGAGCCTGCGATACCGAAACCTAACAAGCCAAAAGGAGTGAGCCAATTCGATGGGTCGTGGACCATTGCTTGGACAGGGGTCACCAACTGTCGCATCAACGGCGGTACTTATGTCATCAGAATTCAAGACGGCGTCATATCCGGGCGGCATCCGCATTCCGGAAAGGTTGCATCGTCCGGCGCCGCTCAATGGAACGGCATATCTCAATTTGGGAGCTCTGTAAGTTCCACAGGGGTACTAGGAGAACATTCAGGTTCGGGTCGATTCCAGAATGTGATGGGATGCCAAGGCACGTTCGTCGCAAGAAAAAATTGATGCGTCGCCCAGCTTGGTGTGACGGCCGCCCTGGAGTTGCCGTCCATTCACGGGCCAGAGAAACGGCAGGATCAGTGCAATGTACTGTCGGCGTGCGCGCTCACCATTCATCCCAATCGATTCGCCAAGTCTGGTACTGAATTCCATAAGACCGACGCTCCGTTCAATTCCCACGGTTTTTCGCTGCCTTGTGCTCCCAATATCAATGTCGAACGCACATGCGGAAAGGCATATCGCATTGGTCATTGGCAATTCAGCGTATTAGCTAAAATGACGGAATTACGATAAGATTGCACTTAACCTGGATGTTTTTGCGATCTATGAGCGTTTACGTCTTTTGAGCACCGAGCAGAGCCGAGAGCATCAGCTCGCTCAACCAAAGAGCAAAAACGTCCGGCTCGGATGCAGCCGGGCCGGACTTTCGCCGTCACGCCGCATGGCGCTGCGAGCGGATCCAGGCGCCGATCTCGCGCTCGGCCTCTGAGCGGGCAAAGCCGTAGCGCTCCTGCAGCCGGGCCGCGAGCTCGTCGCGGCGACCGTTGATGCGGGTGATGTCTTCGTCGGTGAGCTTGGCCCAGTTGTGCCGCAGCCGGCCCTTGAAGTGCAGCCAATTGCCCTCGATCTCGTCCCAGGTCATCGTGATCTCCCGTGCGATCAGTGGAAGCGCGCGCTCGCTGCCGCGCCCGTGGCTGCGCGATGTCAGCGGCGCGATGCGGCGTGAGTTCGACCACAACGCGGTCTTTCCAAGACCAATGTTGGCGTTGCTCTGACCGACTTCGATTGTCAATTCGGAAAGACGCTATTCCCGGCGTTGCAAATTTCTTACCGGCGGCGTGGTTGCGATCCACTAAATTACCGCACAGAAACATCGAGCCCGGTGTAGACTATCTGGACTCGTTCGCAATTTTTTCAGGCCATTACGCGGGCACATGGACAAAATTTCATCCCGACGCGCGCACGGTGCGCCGCATTTACTTTCTCTCGGGCTTGCGCTCGCGAGTTCCGTCCTGCTCACCGCCTGCATTTCGTCAAACGGGCCGATCCTGACCGACGGTCAGCCGCTCCTCGGCAAGGAACCGCATTTGCGATTTTACGTTTCACGCGATGGCACGGTGCGCGAACCGAGCGCGGAAACGTTTCGCTGGCAGGACGGCCGCTATATCCCCATCGGCGGCAACGCCAAGGACATCGGCCCGTTCACCCTTCATGCCTTCGAGGGCACCGACTTCATCGTGCAGAGCATCCGCGCCGGCAAGCCTGTGGAATATGGCATTGCGCGCAAGCTTGCCGACGGCGTTTATCTATTGATAGCGGTCGACGAGAGCGACGCCGACGCGGCGACGCAGAATAAATTCTGCGACAAGGCGGCGGACGTGGCCTGCCGCGTGAAGAGCCGCGAGGCGGTGCTGGCCTTGGCGCGCGCGACCGCCGCAAAACCCCATCCGGGCGGCGGGCTCGCTTTGCTGATGGAGCATTGACTTGACGGACCAAGCACGCCCGCCGATGAGACAGCATGGCTTCGCCCTCCCCCGCCTCTGACGTCGAGCGCCTTGCTGAGGGCATCCGCGCCGGCGATCGCACCGTGCTGTCGCGCGCCATTACGCTGATCGAGAGCAAGCGCGCCGATCACCGCAGCACCGCAGCGGCGCTGACGCAGAGGCTGATCGCCGCGACCGGCAAAGCGGTGCGCGTCGGCATCACTGGCTCGCCCGGCGTTGGCAAGTCGACCACTATCGACGCGCTCGGCTCGATGCTGACGCGGCAAGGCCACAAGGTCGCGGTGCTGGCGGTCGATCCGTCGTCACGGCGCACCGGCGGCTCGATCCTTGCCGACAAGACCCGCATGGCGCACCTGGCGACCGATACAAGCGCCTTCATCCGTCCCTCGCCGGCCTCCGGCACGCTCGGCGGCGTCGCCGCCAAGACGCGCGAGACCATGCTGCTGTGCGAGGCCGCGGGCTACGACGTGGTGCTGGTCGAGACCGTGGGCGTCGGCCAATCGGAAGTCGCGGTCGCCGACATGACCGACTTTTTCCTGGTGCTAGTGCTGCCCGGCGGCGGCGACGAGCTGCAAGGCCTCAAGAAGGGCGTCGTCGAACTCGCCGACATGATCGCCATCAACAAGGCCGACGGCGACAACCTGCCGCGCGCCAGGCTGACGGCGGCCGAATACGGCGCGGCGCTGCATATCCTCAAACCCGCTTCCGCGAACTGGTCGCCGCCGGTCGTCACCTATTCGGCACTCAAGGGCGACGGCATCGAGGCGCTGTGGACCCACATCCTCGATCACCGGCAAAAGCTCACGACGTCAGGCGAGCTCGCGACGCGCCGCGGCGAGCAGCAGGTGAAATGGATGTGGGCGATGCTGGAGGAACGGCTGTTCGCGCCGCTGCGCTCCGACCGCGCGCTCAAAACGGCGCTGCCGAAGCTTGAGGCCGAGGTCGCGGCCGGGCGCCTCGCGCCAGCCACCGCGGTCGAAAAGATCGCCGAAATGCTCGAGCTCTGACGCCGTGCGCGTTCTCATCACCGGCTTCGGCCCATTTCCCGGCGCGCCGTTCAATCCGAGCGCGGCGCTGGCCAAGGCGCTCGCCCGCAGGCGTCGTCCGGCCCTGGCTGGCATCGAGCGCGCCACCCACGTGTTCGCGACGACTTACGCGTCGGTCGATCGCGATCTGCCGAAACTGTTCGCGCGAAAACCAAAACCCGACATCGTGCTGATGTTCGGTGTGGCCGGGCGACGGCGGGCGCTTTGCATCGAGACGCGGGCGCGCAACGCCGTTGCGCTGCTGTTTCCCGATGCCAGCGGGCACCGGCCAGGCCACGGCGTCATAAAACTTCGCGGACCGGCGGCACTGACCGGCAATGCGCCATTCGCGCGCCTCGCCGGCGCCGCGGGGCCGAGAGCACGGCTGTCGCGCGACGCCGGCCGCTATCTGTGCAACTACGTTTACTGGCGGGCCCTGGAGCAGGCGCGCGGTACCCGGCCGCTGGTGCAATTCGTCCACATCCCGCCGGTAGAGGCCAAGCGGCGGCCGCGTCGAGGCTCGAAAAAGACCCCGACTCTCGCGCAACTTCTGAAATCCGCCGAGGCCTTGCTCATCGCGCTCATCGCCGCAAGCCGCCGTTAACCGTTAACGGGGAATCGCAAGCCGCGCCGCACTGAAACGGTTTAGTGGCACACCATGTGATAGGCGTTGCGCCGCGCTTAACGGGAACTTCGATGAGCTTCGATCGCCGCCGCCTGTTTGCCGCCCTCGCCGGCGCCGCTACGGCCGGTGCGGCGACGCCGGCGCTGGCGCGCGATGTCTCCGCACGATCGGCGATCGACGCCACCACGCTCGGACTGCGGCCGAACGCGCCGGACGATCAATCAAAGACGCTGCAGCGCGCCATCGACCAGGCGGCGGCCGCAGGCACGGTCCTGCATCTGCCGGCCGGATTCTATCGCGCCGGCGCGCTGAATTTGCCATCGCACGCGGCCATCGCCGGCATCGCCGGGATGACGCGCATCGTCATGGCCGGCGGCCCCTCGATGCTGTCGGCCATCGGCAGCGACAACATCGCGCTCGCCGGCCTCATCCTCGATGGCGCCAGCATCCCGCTACCCGAGCGGCGCGGGCTTATCCATCTGGCGCAAGGCCATGCACTGCGCATCGCCGATTGCGAGATCGTCGGCGCCGGCAGGAACGGCATCGCGCTGGAAGCGATGGACGGCGAAGTGACCGGTACCACGATCAGCGCCGCCGACATCGCCATTTTTTCGATCGACGCACGGGGCCTGCGGATTGCCGGCAACACCGTGCGCGGCGCCGGCAACGGCGGTATTTTGGTCTGGCGCTCGGCAGCCGGCGACGACGGCACGCTGGTGGTCGATAACCGGATCGAAAACATCGCCAACAAATCCGGCGGCTCCGGGCAGTACGGCAACGGCATCAATGTGTTTCGTGCCAACAACGTCATGGTGCGCGGCAACCGCATCCGCAATGCGGCGTTCTCCGCGGTGCGCGGCAATGCCGCGTCCAACCTGCAAATCCTCGGCAATGCCTGCAGCGCAATCGGCGAGGTCGCGCTCTATGCCGAATTCGGCTTCGAAGGCGCGATGATCGCCAACAATATCGTCGACGGTGCCGCGCTCGGCGTCTCGGTGACCAATTTCAACGAAGGCGGCCGGCTCGCCGTGGTGCAGGGCAATCTCATTCGCAATCTCTTGCCTCGCCGGCCCACCGGCACCGATCCGAACGACAGTGCCGGCATCGGTATCGGCATCGAAGCCGACACCGCGGTGAGCGGCAATGTCATCGAGAACGCGCCTTACATCGGCATCGCCGCCGGCTGGGGCCAATATCTGCGCGACGTCACCATCAACGCCAATGTGGTCCGCGGCGCCGACTATGGCATCGCGGTCTCCGTCGCCCCCGGCGCCGGCGCCGCCGTGATCGCCGACAATATGATCTCCGGCGCCCGCCTCGGCGCCATCGTCGGCATGGAATGGAAGAAGCCGGTGACCGGCGACCTAAGCAAGGACGGCGCCGAGCGCTACGCGCAATTGTCGGTCGTTGGCAACCGGGTGCGGTGAGGCGCAGCGACTCTAGATCGTCCCGGTCACCCGCAGCGTGCCGATTTCAAAGCCATTCCAGTTGCGCAGTGTCGGATGTATGAAGTGCTCGAGCGCCGAGCGCTCGGCATCGTTCAGCGGCAGAAACCGCGCGATGATCGCCGCCACGATGGCCTGCGAAGCGCGGCCGGCGCCGTCGTCGCATTTGAGCGCGATGCCGAGGCCTTGCTCCGGCAACGCGCCGCAATAGACGCCTTCGGCGCCGGTCTTCACGAACACGCGCGCGCCGAACAGCCGTATGATTTCGGTGCAGAACCGTCCGGTGCCGGCGACGTGCCACGGCTTTCGCGCGCAGGCCGCGCGCAGCCGTGCGGCGGCGCGGGCGCGCTCGGGCGCGAGACCGCGGCCGGTGCCGAATTTGGCGAAGGCGTGGGCGAGGTTTTGCAGCGGGATCGCCCAGGTCGGCACCGAGCAGCCGTCGATCGCACAACGATCGTCGCTCAGCGCGGCGCCGGTCAGGTTTTCCAGCACCGCCCTCACCTCGCGCTGCACCGGATGCCGCGGCCGCCAGTAGTCGGCATGTTCAATACCCTTCGCGCAGGCGACGCAGAGGAAGCCTGAATGCTTGCCGGAGCAGTTGTTGTGCAGCGCCGACGGCTCGCCGGTGCGCGCCAGCGCGACCAGCGCCGGCTGCGCCATCGGCCAGTGGGCGCCGCAGCGCAGCGCCGCGGCATCGAGCCCCGCCTTCGCCAGCATGCGGGTGACGCCCGCGACATGCCCCGCCTCGCCGCTATGCGAGGCGCAGGCCAGCGCCAGTTCCTCGTCGCCGAAGTCGAAAGCGGCGGCGGCGCCGGTCTCGACCAGCGGCAAGGCTTGCAGCGCCTTGACCGCGGAGCGCGGGAAAATCGGCGTTGTCCCATCGCCGATGGCCAGCACCGTTGCGCCATCGGCATCGGCCACCGCGACGGCGCCGCGGTGCCGGCTCTCGACCAAGCCGCCGCGTAAAACTTCAACCAGAATCGGGTTAGTCATCGTCGATGCTTCAGCGGTCCTGCCACGCTCCAGCCCAACAATCCTGTAGCATGCCGGGCGCCATGGGTCGGCTGACCATTGTCGTTCCGGTGCTCAACGAGGCGGCGATCATCGTCGCTGCCTTGCAGGCGCTCGCGCCGCTGCGCGCCGGCGGCACCGAAATCATCGTCGCCGACGGCGGCAGCCGCGATGGCACGGCACGATTGGCCGAGCCGTTCGCCGACCGCGTCCTCACCGTCCGGCGCGGCCGCGCTGCGGCGATGAATGCCGGCGCTGCCCTCGGCGCCGGCGACGCGCTGCTGTTCCTGCACGCCGACACGACGCTGCCCGGCAATGCCGATCGCCTGATCGACGCGGCGTTGGCCCGCCGCGCCTGGGGCCGTTTCGACCTGCGCATTGCCGGGAGCCATCCGCTCTTTGCCGTCATCGCCCGCATGATCAATCTCCGCTCGCGCCTGACCGGCGTCGCCACCGGCGACCAGGCGATCTTTGTCACGCGCGAAGCGTTCGAGGCGGTCGGTGGCTTCCCCGACCTGGCGCTGATGGAGGACATCGCGATCTCGCGGCGGCTCAAGCGGCTGTGCCGACCATTCTGCATCGCCACGCCGGCCGTCACTTCGGGCCGGCGCTGGGAGCAAAACGGCGTGATCCGCACCATCCTGCTGATGTGGCGGCTGCGGCTTTCCTACTACCTTGGCGCCCAGCCGGCGCTGCTCGCCGAGCTCTACGACGCGCCACGCTCACCCGCGTAAAGCCGTGCCCGGCCACAGCTTTGGCGCCGTACGCGCATATTGCGGCGGACGCGTCACCTCGGCGCCGAGCGCCTGCGCGGCATGCCAGCCCCAATGCGGATCGTCGAGGAAGGCGCGCGCCATCGCCACCATGTCGGCCTTGCCCGACGCAACGATGTCCTCGGCCTGCTTGGCGCCCGCGATCATGCCGACCACGCGGGTGGCGATGCCGGTCTCGCGGCGCACCCGCTCGGCGATCGGCACGTTGAAGCCGGGATCGGTCGGCCAGCGGCTGTCGGGGGTGATGTTGCCGGACGAGATATCGATGTAGTCGAGGCCGGCGTCCTTCAGCGCCTTGGCCATGGCCACCGCATCGTCGCCATTCAGGCCGTTGTCCAGCCATTCGGTGCCGGTGATGCGGGCGCCGAGCGGCACCTCACGCGGCACCGCGGCGCGCACCGAGCGCACCACTTCGAGAGGAAAGCGCATGCGGCCCTCGAACGAGCCGCCATAGGCGTCGTTGCGCTTGTTCGAAAGCGGCGAGACGAAGCTGTGCAACAGATAGCCGTGGGCGAAGTGCAGCTCGATGGCGTCGAAGCCGATGCGCAGCGAGCGTTTGGCGGCGTCGGTGAACGCCGCATTGACGCGCGCCATGTCGTCCTCGGTCATGGCGGCGGGCGTATGCCATCCCGGCCCGAACGGCAGCGCCGACGGCCCGATGGTCGGCCAGGCGTCCTCCCCAGCCGTCAGCGCCTTGGCGCCTTCCCACGGGCGCTGCGAGGAGGCCTTGCGGCCGGCGTGCGCCAGCTGGATGGCGATCTTGGCAGTGCCGATGTGGTGGCAGTGATAGACGACCCGCTCCAGCGCCGCCTCGCAGGCGTCGGAATACAGCCCAAGACAGCCGTGGGTGATGCGGCCGCGGCGCTCGACATGGGTCGCTTCGATGACCAGCATGCCGGCGCCGGAATTGGCCAGCATGCCAAGATGGGTCATGTGCCAATCGTTGCCGACGCCGTCATCGGCGCTGTACTGGCACATCGGCGCGACGACCACGCGGTTTGGGAGTTCGAGACCGGCAAGGCGGATCGGCGAAAACAAAGCACTCGTCATGGCTCACCGGTTATTGGCTGATCACGTATGGCGGGGCGAAATGGCTGGTTTGGCGCGGTTGAGTGGGCGGTGCGCCGCACATTTTACGCGCAGGCCCAGTTCTGTGGATAACACGTCATCGGATGGGTTGAACACGCGTCATGAGCGATGCCCCAGCGCAGCACGGCGAGTCAAGCGGTGCTAAAACATGCCTGGGCGGCGCGCGGAGAGCAAAAAGTTGGCTACCGAGAAGGCTTATTCCGCCGGCACTTCCTCGTCGACGGGGAGGCCCGCGATCCTCGCCCACTGGTCGCGCAACAGCGCCGCCTTGCGCATTTCGGCGTTGAGCACTTCCGGGGTGAAATAGTGCCGCCAGCGGCCGCTATCGATGAGTTCGACGAAATGGGCCTGCCGACGCTCCGCCAAGGCGAGCCATTTGCGCGCGATACCGTCGTACGGACCTTGTTGCCGTTCCGACATGGAGAAGCCAGAAGCGCCCGTGGATTCGGCGCTTCTGCATCTTCACGACCGTGTTTGATTCGAGCAATCAAATTACTTTGTTTGTTTGATGGCCGAACTTATTGACAACGCACGCTGTGGATAACAGCGTGCAAATCTGATTCGGTGCGCCACCGCGGTGCTTACGGCTTGACCGCGACGATGCCCTCGATCTCGACCGAGATCTGGTTCGGCAGCATGACGTTGCCGACCGCCGAGCGGGCGTGGCGGCCGGCGTCGCCGAATATTTCGACGAACAGGTCGGAGCAGCCGTTGATGACCTTTGGCGAGTCGTTGAAATCCGGAACGGCATTGACCATGCCCAAAAGCTTGACGATGTAGTCGACCCGGTCGAGCGATCCGAGCGCGTCGCGCATGGCGGCAAGGAGGCCTAAGCCCACCAGCCGGGCGCGCCGGTAGCCCTCCTCGACACTGATGTCCTTGCCGAGCTTACCGGAAAGATTGACGCCGTTCTCGCGCGGACCTTGGCCGGCGAGATAGAGGATATTGCCGGCAAGCCGGTATGGCAGATAGTTCGCCACCGGCTTCGGCAGCGGCGGCAGCACGATGCCGAGTTCCTTCAAACGCGCTTCCGCACTCATGGAATCCTCCTCGATGGGTTGAAATTGGCGTCCGTGCTCACAGCTGCACGCGCAGGAAATGGGCGACCTCGCCGATGATGCCGCGGCGGAACACCAGCACGCAGACGACGAAGATCACGCCCTGGATCACCAGAACCCATTGGCCGAACGGCGCCAGGTAATTCTGCATGGCGATGACGGCGAAGCCGCCGACCACCGGCCCGAACACGGTGCCGAGGCCGCCCAAGAGCGTCATCAGCAGCACGTCGCCGGACATGGTCCAGTGCACGTCGGTCAGCGAGGCGAGCTGAAACACCAGCGCCTTGAGCGAGCCGGCGAGCCCGGCCAAGGTCGCCGACAAGACGAAGACGATAAGCTTGTAGCGGTCGGTGTTGTAGCCGAGCGAGATGGTGCGCTGCTCGTTCTCGCGGATCGCCTTCAAAACTTCGCCGAACGGCGAATTGATGATGCGGTAGATCAACAGGAACGCGGCGAGCACGACGGCAAGGACAAAAAAGTACATCGTCATTTCGTTGGACAGATCGAAATATCCGAACAAGCGGCCGCGCGGCACCGCCTGGATGCCGTCCTCGCCGCCGGTGAACGGCGCGCGCAGCGCGAAGAAATACATCATCTGCGCCAGCGCCAAGGTGATCATGGCGAAGTAGATGCCCTGGCGGCGAATGGCGATGCCGCCGGCAATGATGCCGAGCACGGCTGCGGTCAAAGTGCCGACCAGCAGCGCCAGAGCAGGCGATTGCGCCGGCAAGGGAATCGACAGCCAAATCAGTTTACCAAACCAAAATGGCAAGCTGATCGTGCCATACTTGGCCACATAGGCCGAAAGGTAGCCGGCAAAACCGAAATAAAGTGCATGGCCGAACGACACCAGACCGACATAGCCGATCAAGAGGTTGAAGGCGCAGGCGAACAGCGCAAAGCACAGCACCTGCATGAGAAACACCGGATAGGCGAGGAACGGCAGCACCGCGAACAGCCCCACCATGATGGCGAAGCCTGTGACGAAGCTCACATTCGTCTCGCGGCGACGCTGCAGGACGAGCGGATCGACGACGCGCTCCATCATGCGGTCCGCCCGAACATTCCGGCCGGCCGCACCAACAGCACGATGACCATGATGACGAAGATCACCGTGTTGGATGCCTCGGGGAAGAACACCTTGGTCAGCCCCTCGACGATGCCGAGCACGAAGCCGGTGACGATCGCGCCCATGATCGAACCCATGCCGCCGATCACCACCACCGCGAATACGACGATGATCAGGTCGGAGCCCATCTGCGGCGACACGTTATAGATCGGCGCCGCCATGACGCCGGCCAAAGCCGCGAGCGCGACGCCGAAACCATAAGTCAGCGTCACCATGCGCGGCACGTTGATGCCGAAGGCGCGCGCCAGGGTCGGATTTTCCGTCGCGGCGCGCAGATAAGAGCCGAGCCGCGTACGCTCGATGGCGAACCAGGTTGCCAGGCAGATCGTCAGCGAGAAGGCGATCACCCAGGCGCGATAGTTCGGCAGGAACATGAAGCCGAGATTGCGGCCGCCGCGCAGCGCCTCCGGTACCTGATAGGGCTGGCCGGACGAGCCGTAATAATTGCGGAACAGGCCCTCGATGATCAGCGCCAAGCCGAAGGTGAGGATCAGGCCATAGAGATGATCGAGCTTGCGCACGTGCTGCAGGAACAGCCGCTCGATGAGGATGCCGAACACCCCGATGGCGAGCGGCACGATGACCAGCGCCGCCCAGTAATTGATGCCGAGATATTGCAGCAGCAGATAGGCGCAGAACGCGCCCATCATGTACTGCGCGCCGTGGGTGAAATTGATGATGTTGAGCATGCCGAAGATGACGGCGAGCCCGAGGCTCAACAGCGCGTAGAACGAGCCGTTGATCAGGCCGAGCAGCAATTGCCCGAACAGCGCCTGCGACGGAATGCCGAAGATCTCGAACATGCAGGCGCTCTCACTCGCTCCTTGCAGCCCTCCCCCCTGTGGGGAGGGATTGGGTGGGGATCGGGACGTTACGCAACGACCGTCGACGCGCTGACGTCACCTCCCGACCCTCCACCCTGCCCTCCCCCATCAAGCTTGCACTCGGGCACGCACAACGCGGCCCGGGTGGGGAGGGAAGAGAAGTTCAGTTCGTCACCATCGGGCAGTTGTCGTCCTTCATCGGCCGGAACGCCTCCTCGGCCGGGATGGTGGCACGCAGCTTGTAGTCGTCGCCGGGATATTTCGACTCTTCCGGCTTCTTCACCTCGAACAGATAGGCCGGGTGGATCTTGCGGCCGTCGGCGCGGATATAGCCCTTGCCGAACAGCGGATCGTCGGTCGGCATGTCCTTCATCTTGGCGACCACGGCCTTGCCGTCGGTGGCGCTTTTGAGCGCAGCGACCGCCTTGAGGTAATGCATGGTCGCGGCATAGACGCCGGCGACTGTCATGGCGGGGAACTTGCCCGGCCGCTCGGCTTGCCAGCGCTTGGTCCAGGCGCGGGTAGCGTCGTTCATGTCCCAATAAAAGGTCTCAGTCAGGACCAGCCCCTGGGCGACCTTGAGGCCGAGCGCTTGCACGTCGCTGATAAAGACCAACAGGCCGGCAAAATGCTGGCCGCCCGCGGCGATGCCGAACTCGGCGCCCTGCTTGATGGCGTTGATGGTGTCGCCGCCGGCATTGGCGAGCCCGATGATCTTTGCCTTCGAGGCCTGCGCCTGCAGCAGGAACGACGAAAAATCCTGGGTGTTCAGCGGATGCAACACGCCGCCAAGAACTTGACCGCCATTGGCCAGGACGACCGCCTTGGTGTCGCGCTCGAGCGCATGGCCGAAGGCGTAGTCCGACGTGAGGAAGAACCAGGTATCGCCGCCGGATTTCACCAGCGCCTTGCCGGTGCCGTTGGCGAGCATCCAGGTGTCGTAGGTCCAATGCACGGTATTGGGCGAGCATTTCGCTCCGGTGAGATCGGAGGTCGCCGCACCCGAGACCAGGAACACCTTGTTCTTCTCGCGGATGACTTCGTTCACCGCGAGTGCGACGCTCGACGTCGGCACGTCGAGGATGGCGTCGACGTGATCCACGTCGATCCATTGCCGCACGATGTTGACGCCGACATCGGGCTTGTTGAGATGGTCGGCGCTGACGATCTCGACCTTCATGCCATGAGCGGCAGGGTTGAAATCTTCCACCGCCATCTTGGCGGCGATGACGGAACCCTGCCCGCCGATGTCGGCGTAGAGGCTCGACATGTCGTTGAGCACGCCGAGCTTGACGGTGAGGTCCTCGGCTTGCGCTGCGGTCGTCAGCGCGGCGGCGGCGGCGGCCAAGGCCAATGCCAATGCCAATGCAGCGATCAATCTCATGACAAACCTCCCTGACTGCGGGCCTGAAAACCCGCATTTCCTTTCGCTTCTATAGCAAACTCCAAGATCGCCGTTTAGCGGCTGCACCTTGGTCTTTCTAGCAATTCCCCTCCTCCACAAAGGAGGAGGGAAAAGATCAATTTGTCACCAACGGACAGTTGCCGTCCTTGAGCGGACGGAAGGCTTCCTCGGCCGGGACGGTGTTGCGCAGGATGAAATCGTCACCCGGATATTTGGAATCCTCGGGCTTCTTGACCTCGAACAGATAGGCCGGATGGATCTTGCGGCCGTCGATGCGGATATAGCCCTTGCCGAACAGTGGATCGTCGGTCGGCAGTTCCTTCATCTTGGCGACCACGGCTTTGCCGTCGGCTGCGCTTTTCAAAGCCGCCACCGCCTTGAGGTAGTGCATGGTCGCGGCATAAACGCCGGCCTGGTTCATGCTCGGAAACTTGCCGGGCCGCTCGGCCTGCCAGCGCTTGGTCCAGGCCCGGGTACCGTCGTTCATGTCCCAATAGAAGGTTTCGGTCAGCGACAATCCTTGAGCCGTCTTCAGGCCGAGTGCTTCGACGTCGACGATGAAGACCAGCAAGCCGGCAAAACGCTGCCCGCCCGCAGTGATGCCGAATTCGGCGCCCTGCTTGATGGCGTTGATGGTGTCGCCGCCGGCATTGGCGAGGCCGATGATCTTGGCCTTGGATTGCTGCGCCTGGAGCAGGAACGAGGAGAAGTCCTGGTTGTTCAGCGGATGGCTGACGCTGCCGAGGATGCGACCGCCATTGGCCAGCACCACCGCTGTGGTATCGCGCTCGAGCGCATGGCCGAATGCGTAGTCGGAGGTGAGGAAGAACCAGGTGTCGCCACCGCCTTTCACCACCGATTTTCCCGTCGAGTTGGCGAGCATCCAGGTGTCGTAGGTCCAGTGCACGGTGTTGGGCGAGCATTTCGGCCCTGTGAGATCGGAAATCGCGGCGCCGGAGACCAGGAACACCTTGTTTTTCTCGCGCACCACTTCGTTGACCGCGAGCGCCACCCCGGAATTCGGCACGTCGAGGATGGCATCGACATGATCGACGTCGAACCATTGCCGCGCGATGTTGGAGCCGACGTCCGGCTTATTGAGATGGTCGGCGCTGACGATCTCGACCTTCATGCCGTGGGCCGCGGGGTTGAAATCCTGCACCGCCATCTTGGCGGCGAGCACCGAACCCGGGCCGGTATTGTCGGCATAGAGGCTCGACATATCGGTGAGCACGCCAAGCTTGACGGCGATGTCCTCGGCCTGCGCTGCGGTTCCCAGCAATGCGGCGGCGGCAAAGGCCAGCGTGCTTGCCAACATACTTGCAAATCTCATGACAACCTCCCTCTGTCTTCCTTTGTTTTCCTCTGCGCGGGCTTTTCAGTCTTGAGCCTATCAGACGCCGAGATAGTCGTGCAGCTTCTCCATGTTGTTCTTTAGTTGAGCATTGGAGAAGTGATCGACGATGCGGCCATGTTCCATGACGTAGAAGCGGTCGGCAACGGTGGCGGCGAAGCGGAAATTCTGCTCGACCAGGAGGATGGTGAAGCCTTGCGCCTTGAGCATGCCGATGGTGTGGCCGATTTGTTGAATAATGACAGGGGCCAGCCCCTCGGTCGGTTCGTCGAGCAACAACAGCCGCGCGCCGGTGCGTAAAATGCGGGCGATCGCCAGCATCTGCTGCTCGCCGCCGGACAGTTTCGTGCCCTGGCTTTTGAGCCGTTCGCGCAAATTCGGGAACAGCGCAAAAATGCGATCGAGATCGAGGCCGCCGGGCCGCACCTGGGGCGGCAGCAACAAATTCTCCTTGACGTCGAGACTGGAAAAGATCCCCCGCTCCTCCGGGCAAAAGGC
>Ga0307476_10000483_pt1 | contig 31257 bp, 28 predicted proteins | sample atmos_gasesECM2C_2_FD_203314 | JGI IMG/M metagenome (GOLD analysis project Ga0307476, IMG submission 203314) | Hardwood forest soil microbial communities from Morgan-Monroe State Forest, Indiana, United States - atmos_gasesECM2C_05 | ecosystem: Environmental > Terrestrial > Soil > Temperate...
AAAATGCCAGTTCTCCAGTGCCGCCAGCACTTTCTGGTCGAGCTTGGATCCCATACTTTCGAGTACGGTCTTGCGGACGATTTCTCCGCGCTCATCGATCGTGATCTCCACCACCACTCTGCCCTCGGAGTCCGGCAGTTCCCACGGATAGGCGACCGGATCGGCGGTAGTGACCGGCAGAGCGGGCCGAATCTCATCCCCGTAAACCGGTCCTCCGGGAAGAGTGCCGTAGGGAAGTCCAGCAAGCACCCCATGGCCCGAGCGTGAAAGAGTGGCCGTCTCCGCATTACCCTCATTTCCGGATGGAGTGAGCGGGACACTCGGCGAAGGCAGCTTCGCTGGTGTGGAACTTCGTTTCCAAATCAACTTTTCATGTCCGAGCCGTTGATGCCGATAAACCTCGCTGGCGCGGTCGTATGAACTCGTCGTGCTATCGTCGGGTGTCTGTGTCGGCCAGAAAACCTTCGCGACCGCTCTACCGTTGTGCCCGAGCGCCATGGAAGTCGGATTCAGTAATTGAGGTTCGGGGGTATGCAGCAGCCAAGCAAGCAGCAGGCCGTGCAGCGCGAGCGAAGTGGCCAATACCTTGCGCTGACCTCTTGAGGTCTCAGAATTCGCTTGCGCAAACATCTATAAACTCCGCTCCAGATACTAGGTTAGACGCGCGGCCCGGGAGTTCGTCAAGACACTTTTGCATCAGCGTGTTTCAACTCTGGGAACGGATGCGAAACAACGCCCTTGGTCGAGATGAAAGAAGACTGGTAAAATGAATTAATACAGCAGCAATCCATCCCGCGCGTGGGGCTATAGCTCAGCTGGGAGAGCGCGTCGTTCGCAACGACGAGGCCGTCGGTTCGAGCCCGACTAGCTCCACCACTTAAAACCCCAATAAAATCAATGGATCCCAAATATCGCCGTTGCCGCTGTCCGAAGTGGATTGACGGATACGTTGATGGCAAACGCGCGCGACAGTCAGCACAAACTCGCAGTTGGGAAGACGCGGAACACAAGGCACGCTTGATCGAAGAGGCTGCTGATCCCGCAACACAGCGTCAGCCGATTCCCACCACCATTGCGAACGCGGTCGAAATATTTTTGGCAGATGAGAAAGGCCGCAACCTTTCTAAAGAGACGACAAAGCAGTCGAAAACCTTATTTCAAAACCAGTTCTTTCCTGGGCGAAGCACCGCGGCCTGAGCCGTCTACGCGACCTTACCCCGCCGGAGCTCGTCAACTTTCGAGCGACTTGGGAGAACAGCGCTCTAACCGCGAACCGCAAACTCTCGCGGCTTGCGGGCTTCTTCGCGTTCTGCATTCAAAACGGCTGGCTCAATGACAATCCTGCGACGAAAGTAAAGCGCTCGACAGTTCATTCGCTTCCGACCGGCTGGTTCCCGAAGCCTTAATTCAGGCGGATTGTTGATGCGACATACGCGTACGGCGACTGGCGTGGCGGCCGTGATTTTCAGTTCCGCGCTGATCGACTTCGGTCCTTGGTGTTGCTAATGCGCTGGTCCGGACTTGCGATTCAGGATGCGGTCACTTTAGAACGAGATCGGTTGAGCGAGGACGGAAAAATCTTCCTCTATCGTGCCAAGACTGGCGTTCCCGTTTACGTTCCGATCCCGCCAGATATTGCCGAGGTTCTGCGAGCATTACCCAGCGGCAATCCGCGCTATTTCTTTTGGTCCGGGAATGGAGATGCTCAGACCGCCTGCAAAGGATGGCGCCGATCGCTCACTCGGCTGTTCGAAATTGCCAACATTCGCAAACCCGACGGAACTCCAAAACGTTGCCACGCTCACATGTTCCGCGATACGTTTGCGGTTGAACTGCTGAACAAAGGCGTTCCGATCGACCGCGTGTCGCTGTTGCTCGGGCATAGCAGCGTCAAGGTGACGGAAAAGCATTACGCACCATTCGTGAAAGAGCGGCAGCAGCAACTCGAAATGTATGCACGTATGGCTTGGGAAGACTCGGTGATAGACGGAGCGGACGCACAAAGCGGAACGCCGTCGTTGTCGAAACCTGCCTCTGCTCAAGTGAACTGAAGCATTGCTAACTTGACCCTTGGGATCTCAGTTCGCAATGAGTAACCGGCGATGCACCCAAGCATGACTGCCTCGGGAATGCGCAACATCTTGTATCCTCTCTTGAATCGAAGCTCGGAACTTCCCGCATAGAATTCCCGGTTCGCTTTTTCGAACCCGCCGAATAATTCGCTCACTGAGCGCCCAGAGTGTAGCAAATTCAGCGACCGAGTAGTGCTTCTCGTTGGCTAGTCAGGGGGACTAAGAAGATCAGGAACGAAAAAAACCTCTTACCCAGTCCGTTCGGTTTCTCTGCGCGAAACATGGGCGCCGGGTCCAGGGCGTGGGTGACCAAGGTTCATGTCCTTTCGTCGTTGTCCTACCGTACCGTGTTACCTGCAAGCAGAGGGAGCTAGGATCGAGGGGAATGACCGTACATAAGACGAAGGACCCTGCAGGGCCATATAAGCGCGAACGCAGATACCGTCGCTTTGACCTGCAGTTCCCGGTCCACGTTACCTTTCCCTCCGCCGGAACGGTCCGCGAACTCGATGCCATTAGCAGGAACGTCAGCATCGGCGGCCTGCTTTTGAAAGCCAAGGATTCGCTTCCTCCAGAGACCCAAGTCAGCTTAACGATCGAAGTGAAAGGCCCACGGTTACGCCGCCCGGTACGACTAGTGGGAGAGGGACAGGTTGTACGGGTGGAACGGTTAGAACCTGGTGCTGGATTTGCCCTTGCCATTGAGTGCAAGCACCCTATTGCCGAGATCGAAAATCATCTTCCAGCGACCGGCTAAGCTGGACTCTTCGCGAGAATTTGATCGCCAGCACTAGCGGCTACAAAAGTCTTCGCTTATCGACAGCCACGTGCGCCTGAAAAGAAGTTCCTCTACCCCATAATCTTTCGAAATCCACGGGCGGTGGTTGTTGCTTACACTGCGGCATTTCGGTTCTCCACATCAACGATCATGGGCTTACCTTAATGTCTTCAATCGGTCCTCAATCTCGGTCGCACTCCTAAATATGATCTTGGCAATTTTCTTGAGACGAATTCCGAGGGCGGCATCGGATGTGCTATTGGCAAATACGATTAGTCTCGTGGCCTACGTTTCAGTGTCTTCCAGCCTTTTCTGAATTCCCTCGATCGGTTCCCACTTTGCGCTGGGACGCGTGTGCTCGATGCCGTTTCTCGATATCTAAAGAGAAGATTCGTTTGGGGATACACTCCGTGCCGGAGTTGGACCTTATTGTTTTCGACCGAGTGAGAGCATTGCTTGACAGCTAGGGCTGCTAAGAGGACAATCCCCTGCAGTCTTGGGTTCGCGACGTCTCTTCTTCCTTACTTAGGTAGCTCATGTATGCGGATATCGAACTCGAAAAATGTTCGTCGCCGAACGCTAAGAAAGGAGGTTCCATGTCCGACTTGCTAAACAGCTTCATGTCTGACGAGGGTCAGGACATCGCAGAGTATGCGGTTATGCTGGCCGTGATCCTGGTTCTCGTAGTTGGTACGATTCGGCTCATTGGTTCCAATGCCAATAACGTCTTTTCGAACACCGCTAGCTCGATTCAGTAGATCCAGCCTGGTTATCGTTTGCGGGGATGATGCGCGTAATCAGCGCGATTGCGAACGGCGCGTTATCTGCCGCATCCAGTTCAAGACAAGACCTGCCCGAATGAGCAGCAGAGACGCTTATGTTTGGTCGACGTGTATCGGAATAGCGGCAAACAGACTTGAACCCTAAGAAATGGGCGGCTCCCCCACCGCCACTTCGCTTGCGAGGACGCCGCAACGTGTCCGAGCACAAACGCACCTGCAATAGCTGGCAAATGATTGACAAGCGGGGGAGGAGCCCGCGCACGATGGATACTATTGTGATTGTGATGTTCGGATCTTTTTTGTGTTCGGTGACAGCGTTGAGCTTCATGGAACTGCGCAAGATCCGCAAGAAGCTGGAATCCAAATAGCTCTCTTTTCCGCGGTCACACAGCTAGTCAGGCGACGTTACCATGTTCGTAAGTCGAAGATGACTGAGCGGAAAGGGACGGTTCGATACACTGCGATTTGTCGAGGTGCTCACGAACCCTGCGTTCGGCTTCGGCCAGTTGCGCCGGGTTCATAGCCTTCTTTACGGTATTCTTGCTACGGATGATCTGGTCAAGCGCAATGCAGAACCAAACGTAGGCACGGACGACGTCGTTGTCGCTTGCTCGTCCAGTCCAAGAATTGCGCGCCAACATCAACTGGGCCGAGAGCACACCTTGTTCTGCGGCCTCCTCACATAAGTCTAATGACGGTTTATCGTAACGGCCACCCGGTTCCCCCAGCAAACCCTGGAGGAGAGGAGTCCTTGCGTTGCTGTGGCTGAGAGTCATAAACAGCAGTTCGATTCGGTTGGAAACGCCAAGCTTGTCGAAGATGCGAAACAGGTGATTCTTAACGGTGTGCTGGCTCAAGCCCAGCTGTTCGGCGATTTCGCGATTGCTCAGACCTTCAGACAAACACGTCACGACCTCCGTTTCGCGTCTGGAAAGCAAATTTATCCCATTTCTATTGACGGCCCGAATCTTGGGTGCTGAGGCCAAGGCCTCGAGCACTAGAGCCATTTGCTCGTTGCTGACCCATATCTGCCCAGTGTGCACTTGGTGAATGCATTGGCAGAGCATGTCGGCAGATTCTTGATGATCGAAAACTCCCCTGGCGCCGGCTTGGAAGGCTTCTAGAATGAACTCAGGCTTAGAGCAGTCCACAAGCATGATCGCACGCGCGTTGGGATACGTTCGACGCAGTTTCTCCAAACTCCGGAACCCACGATGGTCGTCTTCATCCGCGAGAGCGCTGAGGATAAACACATCGATCTTCTGCGTCATCGAAACGGCCACCACACTGGCGGCATCCAAATCCGAACTGACGACCTGCAAATCGGAATCGCAGTTGAGGGCGCCTACTAGCAATTGCGTATGAAACCGCGAATTGTCGGCAACGAGCACGCGGATTGCAGAAGCGGGGGTGTTGGGGGGGTGCTCCATCAGTAGCTCCTATCCTTAGGTGAATTGTCTGGGACCCTGGGTTTGATTCCCTCGATCTGAAAACCATAACTTTCGTGATAATGGTCCTGCTGGGATTTCGTAATAACCTCAAAAGTTCTGACGAATGAATTTCCCTACACGCGGGATGCGTTCCCGCATATGGCATTAATGCTCCTTGGAATTGGCGGATGAAAGAACCCTATCTCTTTTTTCCAGCTATTAAATACTGCGCGCGAGACTATCTGGTGACACCATTCCTGTAAATGGCTCCGCTGTGCCAAATTGCAGCTCTATTGGGCCATATGGCTGGCTGCCGCTCACTCCAAGTCCTTCGGCGGTGCAACCCATTCGAAGATCTCCATCTTTTTGGGAGGCGAGAGGTTGTGAGCCGGTTGCAAGCGCTTGCAACACCGTTGCAGAAACAATCAATCTTGACAACTGTCAACTCCATGGTAAGAGTGGTAGTGAGGAGTTCGCGCCGATTTAAAGAGTCAAGATTCTTTGTGTCGCGAAATGTCCTTCGATCAGCATCAGCGCAGTCTGCATCGGCCATATCGGCTGCGCGCGAGTGCCGCGAACAAATGTGCACTGGGTGGCGTTCCTCATGAAGAATCTGTTCATCATTGGTATCTTTGCCTGTCTGGCTCTGCGCAGCGTGAGCGCGCAAGAAGTCGCAGGCATAAATTTCGGAACAGCGGGACCTAACTCTTGGGGTATCCTCGCGCTCGGAGGCACCGGAGGTACGCAATGCGGGGGCGCGTCCTGTTTTGGCAATTCCGGTACCACGTTGGGCTTGAACAACGGAGGTGTTTTTGGTAGCTCCACCAATGCCAATGTGGGTGTCGATGGCGGAAAATCGAGCGTTAGTGGCCCGGGCTACACGATAAACGGCACCGAGTTCCTCAGCACATCTACAATTAATAACAACAGCAGTTTCACCGGCGTCGTCGTCCAAAATACCACTTCGAATACACTGCTTTCGGGAGCCGCTTCGGACGCCGCGCACGGTGTTAGCATCGCCTTGTCGCTGGCCTGCAACATGGGTGCCCTGTGCAATAACGCCATCGCCACGGGCGAGACGATCAATCCGTCCGGCACGGGCACGTGCGTTGTTGGGGGAACCTGCGTCCTGTATGTTAGCAGTATCGGCCTGAATCACCAGACCTTGACTTTGGGAGGAGGAGCGAGCACGAATTGGGTGATCATCGACAGCGGCAACATGAACGTGCAATCGGGTGGTATCCTCGAGGGCGGGGGTGGAGCGTCCCATCCTCAGAATGCGCTGATCGTTGTTACGGGCAGTATGTCGGTGCTGCAAACTAGCGGCGCTCCGAATCCGGATATCGATGCAGTCGTGATCGTGCCAAAAGGTTCGGTTAGCATGTCTTCGGGGACCATCAACGGAGAGATAATCGTTGGAGGGTCAAGTGCGCAGATCGTCTCGGGCTCCCAGGTGAATGTTCCCGTCCCCGTTCCCGACGATGGCAGACTAACACTTCTGGTCGCCGGGTTTGTGTGCTGCGGTGGCCTTTTTATGCGGTATCGATCCGAAGGTTCGCATTAGCGCTCGCAGACGCAAAAATCGATCACGGCTTGTCGATCATCTTTAAATTCGTAAGGGCGCTTCGTCGATTCGGGGACAGCTTGATGTTCACCTGTAGTGCTTCTGGTATCTCCTCCTCCGGCCAACCTGACGGGCAACCCAGAATAGTTAGGGACGGTGAAATGGCTACAACCCCCCGTACCCGGGTTTGGATCGCAGCAACTCTACTGTTGGCAATTCTGCCGGGCTGTTCCCGGGATCCTAACGTCCACAAGCAAGAATACTTCGCGAGCGGCAATCGATATTTCCAGAACGGGCAGTACCGCGAGTCGGCCGTCGAGTACCGCAACGCCATCCAGATCGATCCTCGCTTTGCCGCCGGACATTACCAACTTGCCCAAAGCTATTTGCAGCAAGGGATCTTAGACGGAGCCTACCAGGAACTCACCCGTAGTGTGGAGCTAGAGCCGCAACACTCGCAGGCGCAGGTTCAATTGGGCGAACTGCTACTCGCAGGAAGGGAATTCAAACGGGCCCAGGAACGCGCGCAGATCGCGCTCAAGCAGGATCCAAACAACGCACTTGCGCACGTCCTGCTGGCCAATTCATATGCCGGACTGGAAAACGTTGGGCAATCGCTTAGTGAAATGAAAACGGCGATCCAGCTTGCGCCGGGGTTGCCTCGCAGCTACTTGGACATGGCTCAACTCAATTTGAAAGCACAGCAGGCCGCGGAGGCGGAACAGAATTTCAAGAAGGCGATTGAACTGGATCCCAAGTCCGTATTTGCGCGGCTGGCTTTTGGAAATTTTTACGCACGGCAAAAGCATTGGACCGAGTCTGAGCGACAGTACCGCGCCGCCCTGCAGATCGAGCCAACGAATCCAGGACCGTATGCCGCGCTGTTGCAACTCCTGCTCACTGAGGGGCAACAAGCGCAGGCCGAGCAGTTAGCGGCCCAGGCCAAAACCGCGATGCCGGAGGTCGCTAACGGGTATACCATGCTGGGCGATTTCTACTTCACCCTCGGCCGGCTCAATGATGCTGTCAAGGAATACGCAATGCTCTATCAGCATCACCCGAAAGATACGCGGGTTAGAGTGAATTACATCCAGCTGCTAATTCTGGACAAGCGCCTCGACGAGGCTGCAAAGCTCGACGATTCTCTCCTGAGGCAAGATCCTAACGACATTGAGGGAATGATATTGCAAGGGCAGATTCTGAACGGGCAGGGAAAGTTGGACGACGCCGTTTCGGTGCTGCAATTCGCGTCGAAGGAAGCTCCAGATAACCCGGTGGCCCATTTCGAATTGGGATTGGCGATGGATCGGCGCGGCAACACCGAAATTGCCGAACGCGAATTAATCGAGGCAGTGCGGCTGGCGCCGAAGATGATCGAGGCGCGACGGGGGCTGGCGATGTTGGGGATGCATAAGGGCGACTACGCTCTGGTGAAACAGAACGCCGAAGTTATGATCAGCGAACAGCCGCATCTGGTTGACGGGTACGTGATGCGGGCGACAGCCCGAGCCGGCGCGGGCGATGTCCCCGGCGCTGAAATCGATTTTCAAAATGCGATTCAAATTGCGCCCGACGACGCTCGCGGCTATAACGGCTTGGCTGAGTTGCGGATGGCGCAGAAGAAATACGGTTCGGCCGACGAATTGTTCGAGAAGGCGCTTCAGAAGGATCCGCAGAAGGCTGATGCTCTGGCCGGCCTTATGCATTTGAACTTGATTCGCCGTCAACCTGGCAAAGCGCTGGCGCGCGTGCAGCAGCAGATTGCCAAGGTGCCGTCCTCGAGCGATTATTTCCTCCTGCTTGGGCAACTCCAGGGGAGCATGAATGATCTCGCTGGCGCAGAGCAATCGTTCGCCAAGGCTGTCGAGCTCAATAACAATAACCTGGATGCTATGCTGGCTTTAGCCACCACCGAGTTCAACCGGGGGGCCGGCGACAAGGCGGCAGCGAACTTGCATCGTGCCATTCAAGTAAATCCTCGAGAGGTGCGCTCCTACTTTTTGCTTGCCAGGCTCGAGGAAGCGAAAGGGGATTGGTCGGAAGCTGAGCGGCAGTATCAGCAGGCGCTCATGATTCAGCCTGACTATTCCGCCGCGGCCAATAATCTGGCCTACCTGCTGGTTGAGCACGGAGGCAATCCAGATGTCGCCCTGTCTCTTGCCACCACGGCGCGCCATGGCCTGCCGAATTCTCCTGACACGGCCGACACGCTCGCCTTGGTCTATCTTCAGATGGGCGCTTACAACTCTGCAGTGGATCTGCTCCAAGAAGCGAGCAAGAAGGTCCCGTGGAACCAGACCTACGTTTACCATCTCGGCTTGGCCTATCAAAAGATGAAAGACCGAACCCGCGCAAAACTTTATTTGCAAAAGGCTCTTGAACTCAACCCGAAAGGCGACCGGGCGGCCGAGATCCGCAGGGCGCTCTCCGAAGTCTCCAGCTAGCGTTTGATCACGGATTTCCTTTTGGCCTCAAAAACGCCCGGCAACCTGCACACGATTTGACTGCGTCATGAAGCGCGAAAGAAGACCGCCCCAAAACGGAAACCTGGGGCCGTGTTTCGATCGTCATAATCTCAGCTGAGCGAGCTGCTTCTTCGCCTCGCTCGCCTCGCTTAAATTGGGATTCATTTTCAACGCCGTTTCTAATTCTTGGCGCGCCAGCGCCTTTTGGCCGCTCCTCGCGTACGCCATCCCGAGGTGATAGTGGAACCTGGGATCGTCTGGGGAGTTGCTCTCACGACTGAGTTTCACGGCCTCCTGTAGCGAGTCGATAGCCGACCGGTAAGCACCCGTTCGGTAGTAGACCCAACCTAAGGTGTCGGCAGCAGCGGGTAACTCCGGCATTCCTCGTCTCCCCGTTTGCGCGAGCGACAGTGCTACCTCGAGATTGCCTCCCGTCTCGACCATTACGTAGGCGAGATTAGAAGCAGCAAGGGGATCGTCCCGCCTGATTCCCAGCGCCTTCTGATACGAGTCTTGGGCCTTGCTCCAATCCTGCCTCGACTCATAAAGCTGACCGAGAAGATCAAGGAAACTAGCGTCCTGCGGATTGTCCTTGAGGGCTTGCTGATAAGTAGCAATGGCCTGGTCGACCTGTCCGTCTGCCGCCTGTACTTCACCAAGCTTGATCAGCGCGTCGGTATTGTTCTTATCGAGTTGTACAGCTTTGGCCAACGCCGCATTTGCACCCTTCAGGTCTTTTTTCTGCTGGAACAACACTGTCCCTAAGAGATCATAAAAACCGGTGTTGGCTTCCGCTTTGGCAATCTGGGCATTCGCAGCGGCGATGGCTGCATCAATTTGTTTCTGAGATACATACGCGTTCATCAGGCCGCGGAGGGCATCGTTTGATTTTGGATCCCGATCGAGCGCTTGCCGATAGTTGGTCTCCGCTTGTATAAATCGCTTTTGAAGGAGGTTGAGGTTTCCCATCTGAACGTATCCCTCGGAACTGGCGGGCGCCACTTCGATGGCCTTGCGGGCATCCGCTTGGGCGGCTGAAAACTGTTTTCGATTGATCTCAGAAACTGCGCGCAAAGCATATCCATCGGGGAAACTAGGTCGCAGACGTATCATCTGAGTGCTGGCCTGTTCAAGCGTAGTCATGTCGCCCCTTCGCATTGCTAGTACGGCAAGGTCGTGCTGGGCATCGGGCAGATCGGGACGCAACCGTACCGCCGCTCTCCATTCGGTCTCGGCGCTCTCCAGGTTTCCGGCTTTTTGGAATGCAACTCCTAGGTGGTAGCGAGCCAGGCCATTGTTCGGATCGTTCTTGGTTATACTTTGCAGCGTGGCAATGGCAGCTTGAGCCTCGCCGGCCCGAATTTGTAATTGCGCACGATAAATCAGCGCGTCGTTGTCGTTAGGATCAGCCTTCAAAATCTCCTCATCTAGGATGCGTGCCTCATCGAGGTGATTCGTTCGGATAAGAAGTTCAGCGTAGGGTTTCGTCACCTCAAGGTCTTTGGGATGCTGCTGATGCAACGTTCGATATTCATATGTGGCGTTGTCCAAATCGCTAGTCGCAAGATAAAATTCTCCCAGCAGCCGATAGCCCGCAGAGTTGTCCGGAAAATTCTGCTTTGCTTGCCTCAGCAATTCCTCTGCGCCTGCCTTTTTGCCTTGAGCCATATATAAGCGTGCCAGCGCCGCTGGGAGATTGGGATTCTTGGGGTCGATTTGGATGCCATCACGAATTTGCTGCTCACCTTCCGCAAAACGACTACGCATCTGGTAATAGTTCGCCAGCATCAACCGGGCATCAACCGCTTTTGGATTGATCTCAATCGCCTTCTTAAAGTTCGCTTCCGCCGTTTCAGCCTGATTGTTTCTCAGTTGCATCAGGGCGAGGTTCAAATACAAATCCGAGTCGTGCGGGTCGATTACGAGAGCTTTCTCTATTTCCTGGATTGCGGAGGGAAATTTATTTTGCGCGGCCAGGAGATTCGCAGCAGCGAAATGGGATTCGGCATCACCAGGACGCTGCTTGAGCAGGACGTCCACCTGCTCCTGCGCCCGTTGCAAGTTGCCGCCGGCGATCAGCAGCTTGGCCATCTCAATTCGCGCCGGGTAGTTTTCGGGCTGCAGGTCGATGGTACGCGCAAGCTCCTGATTCGCACGCACCCACTGCCGAGTCTTGAGATAACTTAAGGCCAGTTGGTAATGAGCAGCCGCGTATGCGGGATCAACTCCGACAGCGTTGCGGAACTCGATCGCGGCTTCGGAAAACTTGCCGCTGTCGAAATAGCGTTGACCGCGGTCAAAATATATTTGTTTGCGCACGCTCGGATCTCGAGAACATGAGACAAAAAACGGGGGAATTAGGACCACGACCAAGATCAAACGGACAGCCGAATAGGTCTTCACACGCAACCTCGTTGTCACAGGTGTTTCCAGGGTTCAAGTACAGAATATAGGCGATAAAAAGTCGAACTCCACAAGAAAGTATATTTCTTGCTACGCCAACTTTAGTTATTGTGAACGACCACGAAAAACGAAGACTCCACTCTTTGTGGCGAACCTTATTTGTTTTATTGTTGGCGGGGCGACGTCTCACCTCCGCTGCCCTGGGAGTTATCGAGGGTTGCAAACGTTTGCAACAGATCGCAGAAATTATCAGTCTTGACAATAATCGGTAGCGCGTTAGAGTAGCGTTAATATCCAAAACGCAGCCGACAGTCTCGCGCAAAGAGACTCCCCCACCGGCAAAACGACTGAGGAGTAGATGACGACGATGAAAAGGGCAATGCGAACTTTGTGGTGGGCCGCGATAGCGGCTTTGTGTTTTGCACCGTCGGCCGTTTCTCAAACTTCAGTGACTCTGACGAGTCCGCCTCCTGGGGATTCCTATGACGGCATTTACGTGAGTCCGTATTTTGCCACTGTGGGTGGAGTCGCGAATACGGCGGTGGTCTGCGATGATTTTGCGGACGAAACCTCGATTGGCTCTACCTGGAATGCCACCATTACTCAGTTCTCCGGTATGTCTTCGACAAATACAGCGTGGGGGAATGCGGGTGCGGCTTTGACGCTGTACAACCCAGTTGCCTGGCTGACTCTGCAGGTGCTCCAGCAGACTCCGGGATCGCTAGGTCAAATCATCGATTCCTATGCTCTGTGGGCGGTGTTTGACCCAACTGGGGTCGAGAGCTACCTGGCGAGTCATCCTATAACCGGCGGATCCCTCACAACCGCGGATCTTTGCGATGATATTTTTGGTGGAACCTCTGGGTGTACGACTTCTACTGCCAGCCCAGGTAGCCTGCTATACACCGCGGAAAATCAGACCTATACTACCGGCGAATTCGCCAATATGGAGATAATCGCTCCTGACATAACGGGATCTAATCCTGCAAAGGTCTGCACTGCCGGCACCAATTGCCCCGCGCAGGAATTCATCTCAGTGGTTTCCGAGGGGGGAGCGGCCTTGGCGTACCTCTTTCTGGCCGGCCTTTGTTGCTTTGGTGCGATGTTCCTGCGATCCCGGCGTCAGGTTGCTACACTGGAACGGACATAAAAGTAGAATCGCTCCGGTCGCCATCTCACAAACACAAGGCGTGCTGAATGTGGCACGCCTTTTCGCCGTAACGGATCATTCTTCGCACTGCTCCTACAGGCCGCTTGCCGGAGCCCATTCGAAACCGCTATTGAGTTCCGTACCAGACTTGGAGAGCTTGGCGCTTGCTTCTCTCTGCGCTGCCTCAATCTGCTTCGCAGTCAGCATCTTTACGATGAGTCCCTTGGCTTGTGCCGCTCGTTCCAGTGCAACCAGGTACCATGTATACGCCCGAACTGCGTCCTGGGGATCAGCTCTGCGGACCAGGTATATCTGCGCGAGGGCCAATTGCGCCGCAGGCAAACCTGCCTCCGCCGCCTTCTGAAGCAAGGCAAATTCGTCGCGGAACCCACCTCGAGCAGAGCCATTGCTCGATTCGTCCACAATTGACTGTTCCGGCCCAGCGTCGCGTAGAGTCATGAACAGAAGCTCAATGCGGCTGGAAACGCCCAGTTTGTCAAACACTCGAAACAGATGGTTCTTGACCGTGTGTTGGCTCAGTTCGAGGCGCTCCGCAATTTCGCGATTGCTGAGACCCTCCGCCAGACAGCGAACTACCTGCAGTTCACGCTTAGAGAGCAAGCTCAGACCGCGCGCATTCACGGCTCGGACGGTAGGAGCGCTCGCCAACGCTTCCACGGCTACCGACATCTCCCGGCTGTCGGCCCATATCTGTCCCTCGTGGACGCAGCGAACGCATTTGCAGAGCAGTTCGACCGGTTGGCTCTTGCCGAATATACCTCTTGCACCGGCACGAAATGCGCTTAAGATGCCTTCGCCCTTTAAGGAATCCATTAGAACTACAGCCCGAACGTTGGGAGCGACTGACCGCAATTCGCGCAGGACCCCAAGTCCCCGAGAAGGCTGCTCCTTCAGATTGGCGCTGATCACCAGCACATCGATATCCATGCCAGTGACTGCCAAAACCAAACTGCCGGGACCGGCGTCGAAAGGGATTACCTCAAATAGCGGGTCGCTCTTCAGAGAGTCCGCGAGTAGGTGAGTGTGTATGCGAGAGTTGTCGGCGACGAGCACCCGGATTTTATTCTTCCGAGTCTTTGGATCAATCGACACAAATGCCTCTTCCGATACTTCGAATGCCCCCCTCAAGGCACTCGGTTCTGAATTCGGAGGAGGAGAATTCAGAACAGACCTGGTTCTTCATCTTACCGTTTCGGGAACGATTGATGCAATACTTTGCTGTACAAGGATGCCGGAGAGTTGCAAGATTTTTCAGCCTTCTCGCAAGCGAACCTTCAACTGTGTTGCGAATTTACTCCTGAAGTCAGCGGAAAAGTCGGACAAGTAGTGAAACATCTTAAATGGAATCAAGGGAATGACCTGTATTCCTGGCAGAGCGAAAACGTCCCGAAATACGAAGCGGCGTTGAGAATAGCGTCTCAGGGTCGATTGAGCCATTGCAGTCTTCTGCAATGGCGTGTATTTTCGTCGGCGTCAGGGGTTAAGCAAGATTAATAGGCATTAAATCCTCTCGCTTCCCAGAACTTCAGTTTGATACATAGCGAGATTACAGTTGTAGCAAGGCGACGATTTGTAGCTAGTGCATTTGATTCAGCTGGAAGCCAGTACTCCCCCGAGCTTCCTGACCACGGGCGTCTCCACTGAAGTCTCAACACTGAGATTTCGAAAGCAACAACAGAAGTAGTTTTATTTTGGGGTCATTCTGAGAAGGGTGACTTAGAGGGCGAAGCTATGGCCGTCAGCAGCTTGTTGTGGGATCTTCCCCAGCCGCTTCCACCAGTCGAAACCGAGACTCAGCGCTGGTACGGACTGCACACTCGTCCGCGGCATGAAAAAATCGTGGCTCATCGCCTTGAAGAGAGAGGCGTCGCTACCTTTCTCCCTCTGCTCACCGAAGTGCACCGATGGAGCGATCGCAAAAAGACAGTGCAGCTACCTCTATTCAGTTGCTATGTATTCGCGAAATTTACCCCGGATCGATCGGAGCGTTTGCGTGTTCTCCGAGTCGACGGAGTATTCGGCCTGGTCGGCACCAGGGGCGAAGGCACCCCTATTCCGGATGAGCAAATTGACGCGGTCCGGAGCCTAGTCGAAACACAATTAGGTTGCTCTTCCCATCCCTTCCTTAAGATTGGTCAGCGTGTGCGAATCCGAAGTGGAGCTCTCGATGGCCTCGAGGGAATTCTCACTTCCCGCAACGGAGACCGCACGCTGGTTATTTCCATCGACGCAATTCAGAGGTCGCTAGCGGTACGCGTAGAAGGATACGAAGTCGAACCTGCCTGAGAGTTCCAGAAATAGCTCTCCTTTCCCAGGGTAAAAAGGGTCCATCGACCATGGCGCCAAATACAATTGAAACACTTCGGTTGCTCGTCGTAAGCAGCGAGCCTTCAGTGCTTCGTCTGCTTGGTTCTACCGCACAGTCCAACTCCTGGCATCTGGAGACGGCGGTCAGCGGCTGGGATGCGATGGAACGAGTGCAGTCAGGCATAGCCCCGCATCTGCTCGTCTTGGACCTTCCTCGCCGTGACAGCGATGGTCTCCACCTTTTGCCGTGGCTGAGAAGACTGCGCCCTGACCTTCCAATCGTCGTGCTTTGCGATCGAGCAGACGGCCACAGGCAGAAAGAAGCCACTCGACTAGGCGCCAAGGACGTGCTCATCCGGCCTGTCAGTGAGGCGCAACTCGCAACTTTCATCCGCAGACACTTCGGTTCGTCGAACGACGGCGTGGAGGCAGAGATGGCGAGCGAAGACATTGAACCACTAGGCGAGGATGAATTCTTTCTCAGTGTGAGTCCCACCATGCAGCAACTTCGCGCGCAGGCGGAGTTACTCGCACAGGCAGATGTTCCCGTACTGATTCTGGGGGAGCCTGGCTGTGGAAAAGGTACCGTAGCGCGCCTGATCCACCAGATGTCCGTCTATTCTGGATTTAAGTTCCTGAGAGTCAATTGCGAGGAGATGCCGGCAGATCTGCTTGAGATCGAATTGTTCGGCAGAGAGAACGGCTACTCCAATGGACTTCCGAAGCGCACCGAGAAGGCCAGTCTCGGCAAGCTTGAGATTAATCAGAAGGGAACGCTTCTCCTCGATGAGATCACGGCGATGCCGCTTGCGTTGCAATCGAGGCTCCTGAGAGTGCTGCAGGAAAAGCAATTTGCCCGGTCCGGAGATGCTAAGCCGGTCGAAGTGCGCGTCCGCATTCTCGCGGCCAGCAGCGATAAGTTGGACCGTGCTCTTGCCGAAAAGCGACTGCATCCGGATCTCTATTATCGCCTCAGCGCCTTCACCGTCCACGTACCCCCATTGCGGCAGCGCAAGGAGGAAATTAACATTCTTCTCCGATATTCCATGCATAAGGTCGCGAAGTATTACGGCCTTCCCCCGCGAGACTTCACTCAGTCGGCGCTCGACGCCTGCCAAAATCACTCTTGGCCGGGAAACCTGAAAGAATTGCAGACGTTCGTTAAGCGTTACCTGGTCTCTGGTGACGAAGAAATCGCTGTGAACGGATTGGAATCCGCGTCACCTATCGAAGGCAACGGAGCGCAAGACGACGAGACGGTAACAATCCCGAAATCGCTGAAGTCGATCATCCAGAGTGTCAGGTGGGAAACTGAGAGAAATGCGATCACGGCGGCGCTCGAGAAAACCGGTTGGAACAGGAAGGCGGCCGCTCGCCTGTTGGGCGTGAGCTATCGTTCAATTCTGTACAAAATCGATCAGTACCAGATGACCGCTCCCGACCCCTACATTTCGTCCGTACCGGGAACTAGATTGGTTGTTCCGATTCAGGCGAGAGGAAACGGAAAAGCAAGTTGAAACGGAAATCCAACGGCATGATCAAGAAGCATCAAGGGTCCGCGCCGGTTAGAGCAACTCGCATGTTTGGGAGAGCCGGATTATTAATAGTCGCCGCGTTGATTCTTACGTCGACTGGGCTGTGGGGACAAGAAGAATCAGAAAGTACTGCACCTGCAAGCTCTCCCGCAACTCAGCCCGCGCAAAATAGCGAGACTTCCTCGTCGACCAAACCTCACGATGACAATTTCGTAATTGGCAATGATGACATGCTGGCCATCAATGTCTGGAAAGAGCCGGATATCTCACGTTCTATTCCGGTGCGCTCCGACGGCAAGATTTCCCTTCCGTTAGTCGGAGAAGTGCAAGCCGCAGGTCAAACTCCGCTCAAGCTGGAACAGGACATTGCTGCCAAACTGAAGAACTACATTGCTGAACCGGAAGTCACGGTCATCGTTCAACAAATTAACAGCCAAAAGTTCAACATCCTGGGACAGGTGAGCCGCCCGGGCTCGTACCCAATCAACAACTCGGTCACGGTGCTCGATGCGATTGCCGTCGCTGGGGGATTCCGTGACTTCGCCAAGCAAAAATCCATTTATGTTCTGCGTCAGAGCGTCGACGGCAGCCAGACACGGATACCCTTTAATTACAAAGAAGTCGTCAGAGGTAAGAATCCAGCGCAAAACATTAAGTTGCAGCCCCGCGACACCATCGTAGTGCCATGACCATCAGACCTTTTAAGCATATCTGCGTTGTACTGCTACTGCTGCCCGGTACCTGCCTTTGGTCGCAAGTGGATGACACAGCAGGCAACGCCGGCGCAGGCAGCAACGACAGTCGCATGCTGACGCCGCCCCCCGTCAGCGGTCAATCGTATCCAACCGTGGCTACATCAGAGGAGCGCGCCAACTACCTGCGCGGCGGGTTAGCATTCACAAGCGCTTACAATGATAATGCTCTAGGTTCAGTGAGCGGCCACCCTGTGAGTGACGTGAGTTATTCGGTGGCTCCTTTCGTATCGCTGGACGAGACGACGTCCCGCTTGCATCTCGCTTTGAGCTATGCCCCTGGCTTCACCTTTTATCAGCGGCTGAGTTCAAGGAATGAGGCGGACCAGAACGCCTCGATCGATCTCCAGTATCGCCTGAGTCCGCACGTAACCTTCAGTGCCCGAGACGGCTTCCAGAAAAGTTCTAACGTATTTAACCAACCGGATTCGGCGTCGGCTGCGGCAGTTTCCGGTGGAACTCAAGAGCCAAATTTCTCAGTGATTGCGCCGATCGCCGACCGTCTTAGCAACTCTGGGAACGCCGGCATCACTTACCAATTTGCCGCGAATGGAATGGTCGGAGCTAGCGGAACATTTTCTAACTTGCACTATTCAAACTCGGCCGAGGTCCCCGGCCTGTTCGATTCGAGCTCCCAAGGAGGCTCGGTTTTTTACTCGCATCGTGTTTCGAAAATGCATTACATTGGGGTTACCTACCAGTACCAACGCCTGATATCGTATCCAACTACCGGTCAGAGCGAGACCCAAACTCACGCGCTGCTTTTCTTCTACACACTCTATGCAACGTCGAGGTTCTCAATATCGTTCTTCGGCGGGCCGCAACACTCAGATACGGTCGAGCCTCCGCTACCGCCGTTGCGGTTGCAACTGCCCGCGGCGCGGGCTTGGACCCCAGCAGCGGGAGCCAGCATAAGTTGGCAGGGAAGGCTTACCAGCCTTGCGGCAAGCTATTCGCATATGATCTCGGGGGGTGGAGGGCTGATTGGAGCGGTTCATATGGACAGCGCAACCGCATCGATCCGGCAACAAATGACGCGGAACTTGAGTGGCTCGATAGCAGGCTCATACACGCAGAATAACCTTTTGGCTTCCGCTCTCGGTGACGGCCTTAATGGTCACACGATCTCAGGAACGGCTTCGCTGCAAAGGCAGCTCTTGCAGCATATCAATCTGGAGCTTGGCTACACCCGACTTCACCAGAATTACAGCGGTGTTGCCGTCCTCGCCGCGACTCCCAACACAAACCGCGAATTTGTTTCCATCTCCTATCAATTCTCGAGACCATTGGGAAGATGAATTCTATGGTTGACGATCAGGACGAGAAAAGTTCAGAGAGCTTCGACCTGCAGCGCTATCTTGGCGTGGTTCGCCGTCGCCACCTGCAGTTCTTGATACCGCTTTTCATCGGTTGGGCGGCGGTGTGGGGATCAAGCTGGATTCTAACCCCCACCTATCGTTCCGGCACGTTGATCCTGGTAGAACAGGCTACCATGCCAAAGGACTACGTTACGCCTAATGTCAACGATGACTTGCAGGATCGGCTACGGAGTATCACCCAGCAGATCCTCAGCCGCACCCGTTTGCTGCACATTATCGATCAGCTGAACCTTTACGCGGATTCGCACGGCCTCAGCGCCGACGAGAAAGTAGAGCGAATGCGCAAAGAGATCGAAATCGAACTGGTTCACGACTCCCAACACCGCGTCAGCTCATTTAACGTCTACTACTCGGCGCATGATCCTCACGTTGCTCAGCAGGTGACCAGCGAACTGACCAACCTGTTTATCAGCGAGAATTTGGAAGTGCGCCAGCAACAATCAGAAGACACCACCAAGTTTTTGGAAGGTCAAATGGAAACCGCCCGAAAAACCTTGTCGGACCAGGAAGAGAGGATCCGCCAGTTCAAGGGCCAACATGTCGGGGAGCTGCCAGCTCAGGTAGGGAGCAATCTGCAGATTCTGGCTGGTCTCCAGTCTCAGCTGCAAACGGAAGAAGACGCGCTTAATACTGCCAAACAGCAACGCGTATACTTGGAGACTCTCGTGAACCAGTACCGTTCGCTGCAAGGTTCGTCGAAAGGCGAGGGTAGCGCACCCGTAGGCTTGCCGGCAGTGAATGAAGAGTTGGAGAAACTCAAGGCGCAGCTGGCAGATCTTAGTTCACATTACACGGGGCGTCACCCCGATGTTCGCAAGCTTAAGGAACAGATCGCCGAAACCGAAAAAACCAGAGACAGCATTATTGCGGACCTCAAGGGCAAAGAGTCGGCACAGGCCGATCCAAATGTAGCGCAAGCTACGTCAGAAGACACCGCTGACGCGAGGGATGCGACGTCCCCTATGGTGCAGTTGCAAGGGCAGGTTCAAGCCAACCGTGTAGAGATTTCCAATCGAGAGCGCGGGGCCGCGGATTTGAAGACGAAGGTCCTCGACTATCAAGCACGACTGAATCAGGAACCGGTGCGGGAGCAGCAACTTGCGGATTTGACCCGTGGCTACGAGCAGTCAAAAGCAAATTACGACGAGCTCCTAAAGAAAAAGAATCAGTCGGCCATGGCCACCAGCATGGAGTTGCTGCAGCAAGGCGAGCGCTTCCGCATCATTGATCCACCAAGTCTGCCTGTAAAGCCCGACTTTCCCGATCGCTTAAAGTTCTGGGGCATTGGACTGGGAGTCGGATTGGCTCTGGGAGTCGTGGTGGCTGGCGCCTTCGAAATCTTGGACGACCGGGTTTACGACGAGAAGGAATTGCAGAAACTCTTGCCCGTAGCAGTGATCTCGGAAATCCCAACCATTCCGGCTGCCGCAGACGAGCGACACGAGCGCTGGCGACTCCGGATCGGTTGGGCGACGGCGACGATCGTATCCGTTACGATTCTGCTCGGCTCGGCAATCAGTTATTTGCACGGTTAGTGAATCAGTGAATCGCCATGTACAAATCGTTCTTTAGCCTGAAGCGCAATCCGTTTGAGATCACTCCGGACCCTTCGTTCCTGTTTCCAACGAGGCGGCACAACGAAGCATTGGCCGCCCTTTATTACGGCATCAGGCGACATAAGGGCATTGTGGTCCTGACCGGAGAGGTGGGAACTGGCAAGACTCTTTTGCTTCACTACGTACTGCACTTGTTCAAGCAGAGCAAGGATGTCGGCTACGCTTACATCTTCAACGGCCGCCTTTCTCCCGTGGAGTTCTTGCAGTACTTTGCCAATGATCTTGGACTTCCCGTCACTAGTAGGAACAAGGGCGAATTGCTGCTTCAGATTGCTCATTACGTCATTGACCGCAGCCAGAGAAAGCTGACGACAGCGTTGGTGGTCGACGAAGCGCACCATCTTTCCGCTGAAATTCTGGAAGAGATCAGACTGTTGAGCAACCTTGAAACTCCCCAAGAAAAGTTGCTGCAAATTCTTCTGGTTGGGCAGCCCGAACTCGATGACAAACTCGATTCCGTCTCGCTCCGCCAACTGAAGCAAAGAATTTCCTTCCGCTCCCACCTGGTGCCGTTGAATTCGGATGAAACCAAAGGATATGTCGAGCGCCGGCTTCATCTTGCGGGCTGCCAACATCCCTCGGCTTTATTCCCGCCGGAAACCATCGCGGCGGTGTACCAGCATTCCCAGGGACTCCCCAGACTGGTCAATACTGTGTGCGAAAACGCTTTGATCGTAGCCTACGCGAGGCAGATGCGAAGTGTGAGCCCTGAGATCATCGATGACATCGCAGCCGATTTCCGCCTTGGCATTCAAACGCCTGCGCTGGAAAGAAGGCAAACCCCGGACGAACTCGATGCCCGGAAGGCGGCCCAGACATTGCTCGAACTGTATGCTCACCTGCAAGCCGAGCAAAAGCGAGATGAGGAACTAAACACACGCGTGCGGTTGCGGGTCGCTGAACAATGAGCAATATATTTGACGCGTTACAGCGGGCAGAGTCGGAGAACGCCGGGGCCGAAAGTCCCCCGTTTTCCTTGGCTACAGAGCTGCTTCAAGTAGCCGAACAGAAGATTCGCGTGTCCGCTTTGAATGTCGAGCAGTTAGGTACTGAAGAGCGACCCACTGTCGATTCATTGGGTTCGAATGCGCCAGCCGCGGCGCCGGCCGAAGACGTGGAGCGCGAAGACCTGGAGCACGAAGACCTGGAGCACGAAGACCTGGAGCGGTGCCCCGTGTTGCCGGTCTCGATTCGCGAAGAAGGCCGTCTGGTATCAGTGGGTAAAGAGGGAAGCTTGGGCGCGGAGAAGTTCCGTTTCCTAGCGGTTCGCTTGCACCAGCTTCGGCAGAGCCGTCCTCTGAAAAAGATTCTGATAACTAGCACCATTCCGCAGGAGGGCAAAAGTACGGTCGCGACCAACCTTGCTTGTACTCTGGCGCGGAGACGAGCGCAAAAAACGTTGCTGCTTGAGGGGGATCTGCGGCGACCGAGTCTGGCGGCTCAATTCGGTTTTGGTAAGATTCCCGGCCTGTGCGAATGGCTCTCTGGACAAGCGGGAACCATCAACATTTACCGCTTGGAGGGTCTCGGACTCTGGATTCTGCCAGCAGGCGCTGCTCCACAAAATCCTCTCGAATTGATGCAATCAGGCAAGTTGTCGGCGCTGATGAAACAATTGGAAACGTGGTTCGACTGGATCGTCATTGATTCTCCACCCGTGCTGCCCTTAGCCGACGCAAGCCTCTGGTCCCGAGTGGCAGACGGAGTGTTGCTGGTCACGCGAAAAGACACAACAGAAAGACAGCAACTGCAGCGCGGTCTTGCCGCGATCGAAAAGTCAAAGCTGATTGGCGCATTAGTGAACAGTAGCGCAAATGCTGCGCACAGCGATTATTACGAACGGTACAACTCGTCCTCGGCTAATCAAACCAAACAATAAACGCTCACAAGCAACGATCGACTGTTCTGCTCATACCCTTCCCGATCAATCACCAGTAATAGCAGTCTCTGGACTTTATCCGAACAAGCAATGAGATCAAGCGGAGGGAATCGTGAATGCACGACGCTCTGACAGCCCTTTAACTTTGAGCCCGCTCACCGAGGCTTCGCCGATTGCGGAGCGTGGAACTCTGAACGCCGAAGCCTTTCGGCGAATGATCGCGCTCGAAAGAAAAAGAAGCGAGCGTTCGCGGAAGCCCTTCATGCTGTTGCTATTGGATATGGGGGACCGTCCGTCCGACAGAAACGGGAAGATCCTGGCGAATATTCTGTCCGTACTCTCCGTTTCCACGCGCGACACGGACGTCACCGGATGGTACTCGAACGGCTGCGTGGTCGGAGTCATGTTCACGGAAATCGCGATCGAAAATAGCAGTTCTATTCCTGGAACAATCCTGGCGAGAGTAACCGATACCTTGCGCGGCAATCTAAACTTTGATCAATTCAACCGGGTCAGTATCTCGTTTCACGTCTTTCCAGAGGATTGGGATCAAGAAGATGGACGGCGACCAAGCAATCCTACGCTTTATCCCGACTTGTCCCAGCGTGAAGAGACCAGAAAAATATTCCGCGTGATGAAGCGGATTATGGATATCGCAGGGAGTTTGTTGTCGCTCATTCTGTTCGCGCCGGTTTTCGTGCTGATTGCCTGCGTTATTAAACTGACATCGAAAGGACCAGTGTTTTTCCGGCAGCGTCGCGTCGGCCAGCATGGCCGATCGTTTGTATTTCTGAAATTCCGCTCCATGTATGTGGACAATGATGCCGCAGTCCACAAACAGTACGTTCAACAACTGATCGCCGGTAAGGCCGATAAGCAGCCCTCGAATGGAAACGATAAAGGCGTGTATAAGCTGACCCGAGATTCGCGGGTCACTCGCGTTGGAGCGTTTTTGCGAAAGACCAGCTTGGATGAATTTCCTCAGTTCTTCAATGTATTAAAGGGAGAAATGTCACTGGTCGGTCCGCGGCCCCCGATTCCGTATGAAGTCGAGGCCTACGATATTTGGCATCGTCGTCGCCTGCTCGAAGCGAAGCCTGGAATTACCGGCCTTTGGCAGGTCAGCGGACGCAGTCGCGTGAAATTCGACGAGATGGTTCGCCTTGATTTGCAGTATGCGCGCACGTGGTCTCCTTGGGCAGACATTAAAATCCTGTTGCGCACGCCAGGCGCAGTCATTCTCGGTGAAGGCGCTCACTAAATAACCACGTTTCGTTATCCACGGCCCCCCTCTTTCTCTTCAAAAATGGCTACAAGTCTTGCAAAGCCGCAAAACGCCCAGTCCACGGACCGAGGGAGTCCAGTAATGGTGAAGTTTGGAGTTATCGGTTATGGCTACTGGGGACCGAATGTCGTTCGAAACCTGGATCGTCTGGAAGAAACTGAGGTCGTGGCCGTATGCGACAAGAGTCCGGAAGCCCGCCAGAAAGTGGCCAAGAGCTATCCCGGGATTCTAGTGACGAGTGATCCGGCGGAACTGATGTCATCGCCCGATATCGACGCCATTGCCGTGGTGACACCGGTCTGGACGCATTATGAACTGGCAAAAGCGGCCCTGCAAAATGGCAAACACGTGTTCGTCGAGAAGCCTTTTGCCAGCAACGCCGCGCAAGCGCAGGAACTGATCGAACTGGCTGCACGAAAGAATTTGAAAGTAATGGTGGACCACACCTTTCTTTTCACTGGCGCGGTCCAAAAAATTAAACACCTACTGCAGGACGGTGCACTCGGCAAGCTGTATTACTACGATTCAACTCGCGTGAATCTTGGACTTTTTCAACATGACGTAAATGTGGTTTGGGATCTCGCCCCTCATGATCTCTCAATTATCGACTACCTGATCCAAAAGACTCCCGAAGCCATTTCCGCGACCGGTCAGACTCATCTCAACGGACACGAAGACGTGGCCTTTCTGACGCTATATTTCCCCGACAAAGTCATAGCTCACATCAATGTGAATTGGCTGTCGCCAGTAAAAGTTCGGACGACTCTGATTGGCGGCGAAAAAAAGATGCTCGTGTGGAACGACCTCGAAGCAGACGAAAAGATCAAAGTATATGACAAGGGCGTTCGTGTCACGACTCGTGAGGGCTTATACAGCCTTCTGGTTAACTATCGGTCGGGCGATATGTGGGCCCCGCAGATCGAACAGGTCGAAGCCTTATCTCGGGAATTGGCATACTTTGTTGAATGCATCGCCAAGGATGAATCCCCTGTAAACGACGGCGAGGCCGGCCTTCGTGTGGTCCGGATGTTGGAAGCCGCCAACGAATCTATCCGCAACCGAGGATCCCTCGTTTATCTCTAGATGTTTTCACTCCGCTGTCTGTCTCGCTCCGTTCGTCAGGAAGATATCAGCAGAAAGCACCGCAGACCAATGAATGAATACGTAGCAATTGGCGCCAACGTGAAGCTGGGAATAGACGTAAAGCTCTCCAAGTTCATTAACCTCTACGGTTGCGAAATTGGTGACGAATGCAAGATCGGGTCCTTCGTCGAGATCCAAAAGAACGCCACAGTCGGCAGGCGCTGCAAAATCTCAAGCCACACGTTCATCTGCGAAGGCGTCACGATTGAGGACAATGTCTTCGTCGGCCATGGCGTGATGTTCATCAACGATAGCTATCCGCGAGCCACCGCCGCCGACGGGAACTTGCAAACCGAAGCCGACTGGAAGGTCGAACGAACCATAGTCAAGAGGGGATCATCGATTGGCTCGGGAGCCACAATTCTCTCGGACATCACCATCGGGGAAAACGCGATCGTTGGAGCGGGGAGTGTGGTCACCCAAGACGTCCCTGCTAAAGGCATCGTGGCTGGAAATCCGGCGCGGTTACTCCGATATGTCGAAAGCGACACGAAGTCTGCACAATGACACCAAACATACAAATCCCACTTCTTGATTTAGTCACTCCTCATCTGGAGCTTGAAGAGGAGTTGATTGCCGTGTTCCGCGACGCTCTGAGGACCGCCGGTTTTATTGGTGGACCTATGGTAGAGGCCTTCGAGCAAGATTTTGCGCAGTTCTGCGATGTCGAGTATTGCATCGGAGTCGCCAGTGGAACCGACGCGGTGCGTTTTGCGCTGATGGCCGCAGGACTCCGGCGTGGCGAAGGAGTAATAACGGTTCCGAATACGTTCATCGCCACAGCCGAAGCCATCTCGCAGGCCGGAGGTCTGCCGGAGTTTGTAGATATCGACGAGCGTACTTATAACATGGATCCCGCGAAGCTTCGGGAATACCTGGAAATACGCTGCCGGAAGGATCGGCGCAATGGAAAGCCAGTTTCTCGGAGAACGGGCCGGACCATTGCCGCAATTGTGCCCGTCCACCTTTACGGGCAGCCAGCCGACATGGATCCAATTATGGAGTTGGCCAAAACCTACAATCTAGTAGTAGTAGAAGACGCCTGCCAGGCGCATGGGGCGGAGTATTTCTCACAGAAGGAAAAGCGGTGGGCGAAGGCAGGATCAATGGGAGTAGCCGGTGCTTTCAGCTTCTACCCGGGCAAGAATCTGGGCGCATGCGGCGAGGCCGGAGCAGTTACAACTAACGATCCCTCACTAGCGCAAAAAATTAGGAAACTGCGCGATCACGGTCAAGGCGAGAAGTACTACCATGACATGGAAGGCTACAACGGACGGCTGGATGCGATTCAGGCTGGAATTTTGAAGACGAAACTTCGCTTTCTTCTTGAGTGGAATACCGAGCGGCGCAAGCGAGCCTCAACCTATCAGGAGCTGCTGAGGGATGGTCCTGATCAAGTCATTCTGCCGTTTGAGCCCTCATCGACAAATGCGGTCTATCATTTGTACGTCATTCGCAGCGAAGAACGGGATCAGCTGAGAACATATCTCTCCACATTCAACATAGGAACAGGGATCCACTATCCTGTACCGCTCCATCTTCAGAAGGCGTACGGCTGGCTGGGTCACCGGGAAGGAGACTTTCCGGTCTCAGAAAGAGCGGCTGGGCAAATCCTCTCCCTTCCCATGTATCCGCAAATCAAGGCCAACCAGCAGCGTGAGATCGCTGAGCGGATAATGTTGTTTGCTTCCGAAAGGCGGAGAGCCCCGTCAGCATTCAGGCCGCTGCACGCTAACCGGCCTCTCGACTCCTTTCGCACGCCGCCCTCTGAGTTTCAATGGAAATGACCTCAGCTGTGACCAAGAACGAGACAGCCTGGGAAATGCGAGATTGTGCAAGTGACGAGGGAATGAACCGGGCTCCGGAAGGATATCGACGTTTGTTTCGCCAGATCAGAAGTATTCAGGATGTTGTCGATTGGGGTCTGTGTACCGGCTGTGGCGCCTGTTACTATGCCTGCTCGAAAAGAGGAGTTTCTCTCGTCAATATCGAGACAGTTGGCATCCGTCCGCGATTTGACGCCGCGCAATGTGCTGGCTGCAAAGAGTGCCTCTCGATTTGCCCTGGATACCACGTGGATGCTGGCTCAGCCGAAGGAGAACACGCAGACGCGACGGAGGGCGATCACGAGATCGGACCCGCCTTGGAAATCTGGGAAGGCTACGCGGCGGATCCCGAGATTCGATACCGGGGTTCATCGGGAGGGTTGCTGTCGGCATTGGCGCTCTACTGCCTCGAAAAAGAAGGAATGGAATTTGTGCTTCACACAGCAGCGGACGAAACCGAGCCTTGGATCAATAAGACCGTTCAGAGCAGAAATCGAAGTGAGATCTTGGCCCGCACTGGATCCCGCTATGCTCCAGCCTCTCCGTGCGATGAATTGCACCTCATCGAAGAGAGTGCCCGCCCATGTGTCTTTATCGGGAAGCCCTGCGATACTGCAGCAGTAGCCATGTTACGCGAGAAGCGCCCGGCGCTTGACCGGAATCTTGGACTGGTGCTGACGTTCTTTTGCGCAGGAACCCCCAGCACAAAAGGCACGCTGGGCTTGATGAAATCGCTAGATGTGAACCCCCAGAAAGTTGCCTCGGTGCATTATCGCGGCGACGGCTGGCCAGGGCGTTTTAGAGTAACGTCAGGCAACGGTGGCGGCCAGAAATCCTTTTCTTACTTGGAATCGTGGAGTCGACTCTCTCACGACCGCCCTTTCCGCTGTCACTTGTGTCCGGACGGCCTGGGACGTGTCGCGGACATCTCGTGTGGCGATGCGTGGGAGCGATTTGGCAATGGCCAGGACAGTGGCCGATCCGTTGCTGTGGTTCGCACACGAAAAGGGCAAGAAATTCTGCACCGAGCCATGGCGGCGAGGTACGTCGACCTCGAAACTGTGGGCGCCACCGCGATCCCAGCGGGTCAGCCCAGCCAAATCAATCGAAATCGCGAGGTCTTCGGAAGGCTGCTCGCCATGCGGCTTCTAATGGTCCCGGCTCCAAAGTTCACCGGCTTCTCGCTCTTCCGGAGTTGGATGCGGTTACCTTTTCTGAGAAGGGCCAGGACAATCCTGGGTACGGCCCGTCGCCTTGTGCTCCGCGGACTATGGATGCGGAACCCAATCGTTTAGCTGCCCGTACGTCCTCTCGTCTCAAACTAGGCTACCGCCGCTTGCCGACTGTTGAGACGGAAAGGCGGAGAGAACCTATGAGAGTCTGCATGCTCACGTACTCTTTTTATCAGTACGACACCCGGGTACAACAGTATGTAAACGCGCTTCGAAAGAGGGGAGATACCGTCGATGTGATCGCCCTACGCGCAGAAGGACAGTCCAAGTTCGAAATTGTGGATGGGGCGAACATATATGGCATTCAACCTAGGGTGCGCGATGAGCGCGGCCCTCTCGCATACCTCTTGAGAGTCGCACGATTCTTCTTTCATTCGGCACTGATGATTTCCCAAAGGCACGTCGCGAATCCGTATCAGTTGATACATATTCACTCCGTGCCAGATTTCCTGGTCTTCGCGGGGTTGATCCCGAAGTTGTACGGCGTGCCGGTCATACTGGACATTCACGATATCCTGCCCGAGTTCTATTCCACCAAGTTCGATGCGGCTCCCGATTCGCTCGTGTTCAAACTCTTACTGCTGGTCGAGAGGGCGTCGGCAAGGTTCGCGACCCATGTCATAATCGCCAATCATTTGTGGCATGAAAGGCTCATTTCCCGGTCGGTGCGCGCCGGGAAGTGTACTCCTATACGTAATTATCCTGACCCGGGGACATTCGTGGTTCGGCCCAAGGAGGGGAGTAATGAAAAGTTCATCGTGATGTATCCAGGAACTCTTAACTCTCACCAGGGTCTGGACATAGCGATCAAGGCATTCGCGAGGATCAAGGATCAACTTCCCGCTGCTGAATTTCATGTCTATGGTGAAGGGCCAATGAAAACTCAGTTGGTCGCCTTGGCGGCGGGACTCGGCTTAAACGGAAGCGTATCGTTCAAAGATCTTGTCCCCGTCGGGCAAATTGCTAGGCTCATGGCGGACAGCGATCTGGCAGTAGTGCCCAAGCGCGCCAGCTCCCCCTTCGGAACTGAGGCAGCAAGCACCAAAGTGTTCGAATTTCTAGCCCTTGGCGTTCCTGTGATCGTCTCAAGAACAAAGATCGATAGCTTCTACTTCAACGATTCAACGGTTAAGTTTTTCGAATCGGAAGATGTGGAAGACTTAGCTCAATGTATGTTGAAGTTGGCCTTTGACCCGCTACTCCGGTCCTGGTTCGCAAGAAATGGACTTGAATACACCCAACAGAATAGCTGGGATGTCAAGCAACACGACTACTTCCGCCTAGTCGATTCGATGGTGGAGGAAAACGTTCGCCCGCGACACGATCCATCCTCGAATTCGGCAAAGCAAGAAGCCAAGAGTGCGTAGGGTCAAAATGATAAAAAACCAGCCCATTTCGTGCGTGCTGGAAGTCTGTTTGATCGTGGCAGGCGATAGCCGGACCCCCTATGCGTCTTGATCGAATCTTAAGCATACATTTCGGTCATCCTATCTCCCGAATCGTGGATCGGAACTCTGTCGGTGGAATCCCCATCTTGATGTACCACGGCATCAGAGATGGGGCGCAGTCGGCCCGTCCCTATTATGAAACCAATACCTCTCCTGAGATGTTCGCCAGGCACATGGAGTTTCTGAGCAGAAATGGCTATTCCGCCATCGGGCTCGAGGCCGTACAGTCGATCCCAGACGGCGAGGCCTGCGGGAAGAGGGTCGTTATCACTTTTGATGACGGATTTCGGGACTTTTATTCAACCGCCTTTCCGATTCTGAGCAGTCACGAATTCGTCGCGACTGTTTTTATCGCCACCGGGTTTTTGGGTGATCGGAGGGCGCGATGGAAGGGCGCCGACCTGATGACATGGCCGGAAGTGAGAGAATTGCAGTCTTGCGGTGTCCGATTCGGTTCTCACACCGTAAATCACCCTGAACTCGAGAGGTTGGACGAGAAACAGATTAATCGGGAAGTACTCCGGTCCAAGCAGACCCTCGAAGACAAACTTGGAGTTCCAATCAAGTCTTTTGCTTACCCCTATGCCTTTCCGGAACATAACCGGACTTTCACAAAACGTCTGGCCGCGGTCCTGGAGACCCATGGCTATGAAAATGGCGTATCAACGGTAATTGGGAGAGCCCGAAGCACCGACAATCGCTACTTTCTTCCACGGCTTCCGGTTAATACGTGGGACGATCGCCAGCTGTTTCAAGCCAAACTTGAGGGAGGCTACGACTGGCTGCACCTGCCACAGTCGGTTTACAAGAAAGTTCGGCATCAAGTGCGTGCTGGTGCGATTCAACCAGTTCGACAAGCTGTATGAATCTCTCCATCGTGATCGTCAACTGGAATTCAGCCGAATACGCGATTTCGTGTGTCTCCAGCATCCAGGCCCAAACCAAAAATCTGGAATTCGAGATTATTGTCGTTGATAACGCATCCGCCGACGATTCTTGCCGGGTCATTCAAGAGCGCTTCCCATCCGTTAGGCTGGTTCGCAGCACACGGAATGTTGGCTTCGCCCGGGCGAATAATCTTGGGTTCCAGCACTGTTCGGGACGAATTCTCCTGTTCCTTAATCCGGATACGGAGTTGCGGGACCCTGCAATTAATCTGATGTATGCGTGCCTTGACTCATCGGAGGATATCGGGATATTGGGCTGCCGCCTCTTGAATTCTGACTTGACCCTCCAGACCAGTTGCATCCACCGCTTTCCAACCATCCTGAATCAGGTCGCCGACACTGAGCGTCTCCGGCAGCTCTTTCCCCGGTTGAAGTTGTGGGGTATGAGGCCATTCTTCGATTCCGACCGCCGACAACCAGTAGCAGTAGAAGCAGTGTCAGGGGCCTGCCAGATGATCAGGAGGGAGATCTTCGAGACGGTTGGACTATTCAGTGCGGACTATTTTATGTACATGGAAGACCTCGACCTCTGCTACAAGGTCAACGAGACGGGGAAAAAGGTTTGTTATCTGGGCTCCGCCACCATCGTGCATCACGGCGGACAAAGTTCAAGAAAACGTGGTGGAGAAGATTTTTCGGGCCCAATGACAAGAGAATCTGTGCTCAAGTTTCTGCGAAAGAGCCGAGGTCCTCTCTATGCGGGACTCTATCGCCTCTCGATTCTTCTGGTTTCGGCACTTCGATTAGCAATCTTGTCAGTCCTTCTACCTATTCCCTCCGCCCGACGAGATAAGGACTCCCTGCGGCACTCCTTAACGAAATGGCACAAGATTTTGCGCTGGAGCTTGGGATTGGAAGCCTGGACCCGGCAAGCAAGCGTCGTGAACGGAGAACGTTCTGCAAGTGTGGAGTCCATAACAGCCGTTCGTTATTAGCAGTAGTAATAGTAATGAGCCAGCCCACCCAAACTCGGTATGTCGTGATCACTCCGGCTCGCGATGAAGCGCAGTATATCGCCGAAACCATCACATCCGTGGTCCATCAGTCCGCTCGCCCTCTGCAGTGGGTGATCGTGGATGACGGCTCGACCGACGGAACCGACGAGATCATTGATCGTTTTGCCGTCCAATACCCCTGGATAACAGCTGTGCATCGGCCCAACCGAGGCGTGCGCGAGAATAACATCGGCGCCATCGAAGCTTTTTTTGACGGCCACCACGCTTTGAAATTTGGCGATTGGGAA
>Ga0307476_10000485_pt1 | contig 30805 bp, 28 predicted proteins | sample atmos_gasesECM2C_2_FD_203314 | JGI IMG/M metagenome (GOLD analysis project Ga0307476, IMG submission 203314) | Hardwood forest soil microbial communities from Morgan-Monroe State Forest, Indiana, United States - atmos_gasesECM2C_05 | ecosystem: Environmental > Terrestrial > Soil > Temperate...
GGAAATCCCCGCGCGTGCGGCCACCGCCTCGATGCTCGTCGACCCGTAGCCCTGCGCGAGAAACAGTTCCGTCGCGGTTTCGAGAATTCGCTGCCGCAGCCGCAATGCATCGGCACGCGAGGGCCGCCCGCCGCGCCCGGTTGTCTTGGTCGCCTTCCTAGCGATGCGGGTAAGCGTAGCCACCCGAGCGGTACGAGCCATAGCCGCCGTAGTAACCCCTTCCCGAAGCGGGCGCGGAGTAGGCGCGCGGCGCAGCGTACCCGCGCGGCGCGTAATAGGCGCGCGGCGCCGGGTAGTAGGCGGGCGGACGCGGATAATAAACCGGGGGCGGTGCATAGTAGGGTGGTGCCGCATACGCCGGTGCCGCGTATGCCGGTGCCGCGTAAACCCCTGGCGTCGGCGCGTAACCGCGCGGCCCGTCAACCGCGCCCGATGCGTAGCCGGGGTCCGGTATCGTGGCCGCGATTGCGGCGGAGGCGATGACCAGCGGTAGCGTGGCCAGTCCCACGACCGCCCCCACCAGACCTCGGCCAAGGCCCCACCCATGCACATGCCCGAAACCGTGCCCGCCGGCGACGGCCGGGAGGATGGGTGCACACGCAAGCATTACGGTTGCGGCCGTCAGGCTGACAAATCGCTTGAATCCGGGCATGACAAGCTCCTTGACGTAAGCCTCGAACACCGTGCCGACCATACGCGCTTCGCTATTGAAACGCAACGGTACCGTTACGTTGCAAATCACGCCGTTCCCTCGTGATTCACGCATTTTCGACGGGTTGCGCGCGCGCCCTCGAGGTCCGGTCATTGATGCCGGCTATGGCGCTGATAGAGAGCGCCAATTTGACTTGGCGAAGGCTGGGGGACTAACTTCACCGGAGCAAAATTTCCACATTGATTCCGAGTTTCCAATCGGAAGGAGTGAGTCGTGAATCTAAAAGGTAGCAAGACGGAAAAGAATCTGAAGGATGCATTTGCAGGCGAATCGCAGGCGAATCGGCGTTATTTGTACTTCGCAGCCAAGGCGGATGTCGAAGGATTCAATGACGTGTCCGCGGTGTTCCGTTCCACTGCCGAAGGCGAAACCGGCCACGCCCATGGGCATTTGGAGTACCTGGAGGCGGTCGGCGACCCCGCCACGGGACTGCCGATCGGCGCGACCTCTCTGAATCTCAAAGCGGCAATTGCCGGCGAAACGCACGAATACACGGACATGTACCCCGGCATGGCGAAGAGCGCGCGCGACGAAGGCTTCAGTGAAATTGCCGATTGGTTCGAGACTCTGGCCAAAGCCGAACGCTCCCACGCGAATCGTTTCCAAAAAGCGCTGGACAACCTGTAATTCTGCATAGACGCCGCGAGGCGCGCTGCATGCGGGCTCCATTCTTGGAGCCCGCCGGCTCATCGTCGGGAGAGAAAATCCGTGTCCGACGCACCCATTAACTCAGGCCGGGAGGGCAATCTGGAGGCGCCCACGCGCCATGCTCTGGGCTGGCAGCGGCCGCAATTCTACGACGCTGATGCGCTGCAGAAGGAGCTCGACCGAGTATTCGACATCTGTCACGGCTGCCGCCGTTGCTTCAACTTGTGCAATTCCTTTCCGACGCTTTTCTCCCTGATCGACGAGTCGAAGACCGGCGAACTCGACGGCGTCGACAAGCAAGCCTATGGCCAGGTGGTCGACCAATGCTACCTGTGCGACATGTGCTACATGACCAAGTGCCCATATGTCCCGCCGCATCCGTGGAACGTTGATTTTCCGCACCTGATGCTGCGCGCCAAGGCGGTCAAGAATCGCAGCGGCGCCGCGCGCTGGCGCGACAAGGTCTTGAGTTCGACGGACATGGTGGGCAGGATCGCGGGAATTCCCGTCGTCGCCGAGGTGGTCAACGCGGTCAACCGCAGCTCGGCGGGCCGCAAGCTGCTCGACGCCGCGCTCGGCGTGCACCCCGAGGCGCCGGTGCCGCCATACCGCTCCAATACCCTGCGCAAGCAGCTCGCCAGGCGGCCGAAGCCGGCGCTGGTCGCGCAGGCGGCGGCTGGCACACTCGGCAAGGTCGCGCTGTTCGCCACCTGCTACGGAAATCGCAACGAACCCGAGTTGGGCCTCGACCTCGTCAGCGTTTTCGAGCATAACGGCATCGAAGTCGCCCTGGTGGCGCAGGAAAATTGCTGCGGCATGCCCAAGTTCGAGCTCGGCGATTTACCGGCTGTCGCGGACCTCAAGTCCAAGAACCTGCCGCCGCTGCTCGCCATGATCGACTTGGGCTACGACATCGTCGCACCGATCCCGTCGTGCGTGTTGATGTTCAAACAGGAGTTGCCGCTGATGTTTCCGGACGAACCGGACGTCGCGAAGGTCAGGCGGCATATTTTCGATCCGTTCGAATATTTGGCATTGCGCCACAAGGCCGGTTTGATGCGCACGGATTTCGCACGCCCCCTCGGCAAGATCGCGTATCACGTCGCCTGTCATCTGCGGGTGCAGAATATCGGGCTCAAGACGCGCGACGTGCTGCAGCTGATACCCGGAACCACGGTGGAACCGATCGAACGGTGCTCGGGGCACAACGGAACCTATGGCGTCAAGCGCGAGTTTCGCGACAACTCCATGAAGATCGGCAAGCCGGTCATCCAGCGCGTTCAAGTGAGCGGCGCGGATTTCTATGCCAGTGACTGCCCGATGGCGGGTCATCAAATAGAAAGCGGACTGAACCCGGCGACGCCGCCGACGCATCCTCTGACGCTGCTCAGAATGGCCTACGGCCTGGCGGAAACATAACGTGAAGAAACTGACGCGAGGGGATCTCTTGAGCTTGGAGCAGTATGCCGCCGAGCGGTCCCGGCTGCGCGGCGAAGTCATCGCCCATAAGCAGCTGCGCAACGTGCAGGTTGGGCCCAACATGACTTGGTGCTTCGAGGACTACACCACCATTCGCTACCAGGTGCTCGAGATGCTGCGCGCCGAGCGGATCTTCGAAGGCGACGGGATTCAAGGCGAACTCGACGCCTACAATCCGCTGATTCCCGACGGCAGCAACTGGAAAGTCACTCTGTTGCTGGAGTTTCCCGATCCGGAGGTGCGGCGGGCGGCGCTCGAAAAATTGATCGGCGTCGAAGATCGGTGCTGGGTACGCGTCAGCGAAATGGAGCGGGTATTTGCCATCGCCGATGAGGACATGGAGCGGGAAAACGCCGACAAGACTTCGGCCGTGCATTTTTTACGCTTCGAGCTCTCGCCCTCGATGGTTGCGGCCATGAAGAGCGGTGCATCATTGAGCCTCGGCGTGGATCATGAACAATATCGGCATGTGGTCAGCCCATTGCCGGACGCGATCCGTGATACATTGAGCCGCGATCTGGGCTAGCACGTCATATAAAAGTCCGCAAAAAGAACGGCTTAGGGTTCGCCGCGGAATCTTCGGTATCGTGGCGTGTCAATAAGTAGAAGATCGCGTGTTTTTTATGAGGAGTTCGACTGAGGATATCGACATGAGCGCTGGAACCGAGCCGGCCCGATGGTCGGAGCCGCGCGCCGGCAGTCAAGGCGCGACTCTTGCCTGGCTGGACGCTTTGTCGAGCGGCGCCTGCACTCCGGAAGCGTTCCTGAGCGCGATGCGCGATCAATTCCAAGGCGACAGCGAGGAAGGCTGGGAAGTCCTGTCCTTGCTGGACCAATACTATCGCCGCGGAAAGATCAGGGCAGAGCTCTTTCAAACGCTCAAAACGCGCCTCGAAAGCTCGGCGCTCATGATCGATGAAGACATGGCTGCGCGCCAGCGCTCCAGCGCGCCGGCGCAAAGGAAAGTAACACCGGTTGCACGCCCGCCGCTCCGCGAAGCGCCGGCCGGCGCAATCCGCGAAGCGGCAGCCGCCGCAAGCCGCGAAGCGGCAAGTGGTGCGGCGCGCGAGGTGGCGGTCGGCGACGTGCTGCGCAACCGCTACCGGGTGCGTGCAGTGATCGGCCACGGCGGCATGGGCACCGTATTCGAAGCGACCGACGAATATCGCCTGGCACTCGCTGCCGCGGGTCAACGGCTGGCCCTCAAAGTTCTGCATGCCGCCGTCACGCGGCGCGAGGAAGTCCTGATCGAGCTGCAGCGCGAGTTCCAGCACCTGCAGTTGCTGTCGCATCCGAACATCGTTCGGGTGCACGAATTCGACCGCGACGGCGACGTCGCGTTCTTTACGATGGAATTGCTGAACGGCGCACCGCTCAGCGGTGTGCTCAGCGTAAGAAACGCGACCGCTTTGCCGCGGCCGTATGCGTTGGCCATCATGCGCGACGTGGGCGCGGCGATCTCCTATGCGCATTTGCACGGCGTGGTGCACGGCGACATCAACCCGCAGAACATTTTTGTCACCAATGACGGTGACCTGCGCGTGCTGGATTTCGGCGCATCGAACAAGTTGCTCCGCGATCGGTGGCTTCCCGACAATGATTCGCCGGACCCTGGACCCGTCACCACGCCGGGCTACGCCAGTTGCCAGCTGCTCGAAGGCCAGAAGCCCGATGCGCGCGACGACCTTTTTGCATTTGCCTGCGTCGCCTACGTGCTGTTGTCGGGGCGGCACCCGTTCCCCAACCGCACTGCCCTCGAAGCGCGCGCGCAACGGCTGCGGCCCCGCCGTCCGCCCGGCCTCGGGGCCGCACAATGGCGGGTGCTCCGCGAAGGGCTGCGCTGGGAGCGCGACCGCCGTCCCTCGGATGTGCAGAAGTGGCTGCGTCGATTCAACCTGGCGGGTGCCGCCGCGCGGTTACCCGCGTTGCCGGTGCTGGTGAACGCACCGCCTCCCCGCGGACCTCTTGGCCTGCTTGCGACTGCCGCCGTCACGCTGCTGGCGCTGCTCGTGGCAGGCGGCATTTGGGCCGTGACGGATTACGAATCCTTTCAAAGTCACGTCGCCGGATGGCGCGGTGGGGTGCGGTCCGCGCTCGATACCGCCGCCACGACGACCTCGCGGGCATCGCAGCCTGCGGTGACCCCGCCCGCGCCACCGTCTAGAGAAGCGATCCCGGCGTCGCCGCAGGCCGCCCGCGTCGCGGCTGCGACGCCGCCGCCGGTGAGCCGCGCAGCGCCCGCAGCGCCCGCACCCCGCGCGGCTTCGAGTGCCGCGCCGATCGAGGCGCCGCCGCCTTCATCGGCGAGTGCGCACACCGCCGAACCTGCCCGGGTCGTCCCCGGCGAGGCGGTGGCGCGCGCCGTCAACGCGGGACCGATGCGCATAGAAATGGCCGCCGACACCGTCGACATTCAACCCGGCGAAACCACGGCCAACGTGGTCGTGCACCGCAAGGGCAACTTGCACGGCGAGACGAGCTTTACGTGGTGGACCGAATCCGGCACGGCCAAACCCGGCCGCGATTTTGCCGCTGCGGTCCCTCGCGTGGAGCACTTCGAGGACGGCAGCAAAAGCGTGATTTTGAATATTCCGGTATCGGCATCGCCGCGCACCCAACCGAAGAGCTTTTACGTGGTGATCGATCGGACCGACACGGGCGCCGCGCTGGCCGAGCGCAACCTGACCATGGTGACGCTGCAGCCCGACGGCTGAACGCCGTCATTTTGCTGCATAGAGCGCCGCGTAGGCCGCCCGCAGGGCGCTTTTCTGCACCTTGCCCATCGTGTTTCGCGGCAACTCCTCGACCAGCAGTACGCGCTTCGGAACCTTGTAGCGCGCCAGGCGCACCTGCAGCGCATGAATCAGTTCCGCCTCGCACAACACCGTACCCGGTTTCGGCACGACGACTGCGGTGACCCCCTCGCCGAAATCGGGGTGCGGAACGCCGAACACTGCGCTCTCCGATACCCCGCTCTGTGCATCCAGCTCCATCTCGACTTCCTTCGGGTAAACGTTGTAGCCGCCGCTGATCACGAGGTCCTTGGCGCGGCCGACGATGTGCACGTAACCGTCGCGATCGATGCGGCCGAGATCCCCCGTCTTGAACCAGCCGTCCTCGGTGAATTCGGCGCGCGTTTTCTGCGGGTTGCGCCAATATCCGGCGCACACGTTGGGGCCGGCCACCTCGAGCGCACCGATGGTATCGGCCTGCGGCTGGCAGGCGCCGGTCGCAGCGTCCACGACGCGGATCGAGGTCCCCGGCAGCGGAACACCTACCGAACCCGGCTTGCGCAGGCCGTCGTAGGGGTTCGACGTGTTCATCAGCGTTTCCGTCATTCCGTACCGCTCGAGGATCGCGTGCCCGGTGCGCCGCAGGAACTCGCGGTGAGTCTCCGCCAGCAGCGGCGCCGATCCGGACACGAACAGGCGTACGCCCGCGGTTGCGTCGGCGTTCAAACCGGGCTGCTGCAGCAGACGGGTGTAGTGGGTGGGGACGCCCATGAACACCGTGGCTTGCGGCAACAGCTTCAACGCCGCTGCGGGATCGAAATTCGGCACCAGCAACAGACTCGATCCCGACGCAAGCACGGTGTTGAGCGCGGCAAACAGCCCGTGAACGTGAAATAGCGGCAACACGTGCAGCAGCACGTCGCCGCCGCTGAAATGCCAGATCTCGGCGAGCACCGCGGCATTGGACGCGAGATTCGCGCGCGTCAGCATCGCGCCCTTCGATCGTCCCGTGGTGCCGGACGTATACACGATCGCCGCCAGCGTTTGCGGGCCGCCGCCGCGCGGCACGGCGGGGATCGCGTCGACCTTCCGCGCGAGCGCGGCCAGCGATCCTTCGCCCTCCGCTCCCAGGGTCTCGACTTGGACTCCGGCGCGCTGCGCCGGCGGTTCGAGCACGGCCTGGTCGGCGGGCCGGACGATGGCGATCCGGGCATGCGAGTCGCGCAGGAAGTAATCGACTTCGCTGGGCGTGTTCGCAACGTTGATGGGCACGAATACCGCGCCCATGCGCAGACAGGCGGCATACAGGAGAACGGCGTCCACGGATTTATCCACCTGCACCGCGACGCGGTCCCCTGGCATGACGCCCAGCCGCAACAGGGCCGCGGCGAAACGTCCGGACTCGCGGTGCAGCGCTGCGTAGCTCAATTCGCCGCCCGCGGGAGTCCTGAGAAATATCCGCTGCGGGTGATCGCGGGCGGCGGTTTCAATCCAATCGGCGGGATCCGCAGGCATGACAGGCGCCGCGATAAACCGCTGAGCCATACGTTCAGCGCTTGTCGGCGTAGAACCAATACTCCGCGGAGTATGGCACGCGCACTTCACTATCCGCGTACGCCTGACTGCACCCGTCGGGGGGCGCGTTGCCGCCGGTCGTGCGCAATCGCTGCACGAACCGCACATTCGCGAAAATCCCGCTGCCCGAGGTCGATTTCGCGTTCAACAAGAGCCACGCGACGGCGCTCGGGTCGGGGCTGGCTCGGGCCGCAACTTCGCCCACGACCTTGCTTCCATCGCGCGCTTCCCAGGTGGGACCGGCGTAATGCTTGCCGATCTGACTGCCTGCATGATCGAACAGCGACGCCTCCGGCGCCCGCAACACCCATGCGAAGCGCGCCGGGTCGCTTTTATCCGCGGTACAGCGGTATATCTGCACGCCCACGGCGTGGACCTGCTGCGTCAACGCCGCGTTCGGCGGAACTCGCAACGTCTCGGGAATATCGCGGGTGTCGATCGGCGCAGCCGCACAGGCGGCAAGCGCACAGGCGCCAAGAACGATGAGCGGCGCCTGCAGAATCACCGCCGGCCAATGATTTTTCCCCATAAGGTAGAATATGTCGTCCGCATGACCCAATCAATCGCATTTCCGATCGACATCCCCTTCATCAAGGATCTCGGCGTCGAATTGATCAGCGCCGAAAACGGCCGCGCGGTCGTCGCCCTCGACCTCGCACCGCGCCACTTGAACAGTTGGTCGGTCGCCCACGGCGGCGTCCTCATGACGCTGCTCGATGTGGCCATGGCGGTCGCCGGACGCTCCCTCGACCACGCCGCAGGCGGCGGAGTGACGGTGGAGATGAAAACGAGCTTCGTCCAGCCCGCCAACGCGGGCACGCGCCTCATCGCGACGGGACATGCCTTCCACCGCACGAGCACCATGGCGTTTTGCGACGGCGAGGTGCGCGACACCGACGATCGCCTGCTGGCGAAATCGATGGGGACCTTCAAGTACCGCCCCGCCTAGGGAGTTGCAATGGCCGACGCTTCACGCATCATCCTGCACCACTACCCCACTTCGCCGTTCGCCGAAAAGATTCGGCTCATTTTGGGTTCGAAGGCCCTGCATTGGTCCTCGGTACTGATCCCGCTCATCATGCCCAAGCCCGACGTGATTGCACTGACGGGCGGCTATCGCAGGACGCCGATTCTGCAGATCGGCGCCGACATTTATTGCGACACGGCGCTGATCGCCGACGTGCTCGAGACGCTGGCGCCGCAGCCTTCGCTCTATCCCGAGGGCGCGGCGGGCGCGGCGCGGACGCTGGCACAGTGGGCCGACTCGATTCTTTTCTGGACCGCAATTCCCCACACATTGCAGCCCGCCGGCATGGAGCATATGTTCAAGGGCGCGCCCGCCGAGGCCATCAAGGCCTTTGCCGACGACCGCATGGTGTTTCGCGCGAATTTGCCGCGCATGCGCGCTCCGGAAGCCCGCGCCGGTCTCAACCTGTACCTCGACCGGCTCGAGGACATGATCGGCACCCAGGCATTCTTCTTCGGTGCACGCTCCAGCATTGCGGATTTTTCCATTTATCACTGCCTTTGGTTCGTCGCGCGCGGCGGACCGCAGGCGGACATCCTCGAGCCCTACCGCCGGCTGGGCGCCTGGCGCGAGCGGATGCGCGCGTTCGGTCACGGCTCTTACGATCAGCTCGACAGTGGCGATGCGATCGGTATCGCTCGGTCGGCCGCTGCGGCCGCCTCTGCCGGGATCAGCGGCGACTTCCATGGCCTGGCCGCGGGGGAGCAGGTGGTGATTGCGGCGACCGACACCGGCACCGATCCGATCGAAGGCGAGCTCTACGCCGTCACTCGCGAGCGCATCTCGATCGCGCGCAGCGATCCGCGGGCGCACCGTGTGGTCGTGCACTTCCCGCGGCTTGGCTTCGAGCTTCGCCGCCGCAAGTAGCTGTAAATCGCTATTGCACACTACAATCGCCCGTTTCGAATCAATCGACGAGGTGGATCATGGGCGCGAAACGGGCATTCACGAGCTTGAGCGGGCACCAGAGAATCGGTGGTGGACTGGTTCGCTCGAGCGGAGCCGCGATCGAGGTGCGGGATCCGGCGACCGAGCTCTGCATCGGCGAGATCGCGGACGCGAGCCCGGCCGAGATCGACCAGGCGGTGGCGGCGGCCAATGCCGCGCAGCGCATCTGGCGCAATGTGAATCATCACCGGCGCGCGGAATTGCTTCACGAAGTGGCGCGTCGGGTGATGGCGGACCGACCGCTGGTGGCGGAGATGCTGACCCGTGAAATGGGCAAGCCGTACAAGGAATCGTTCGACGAGGTGGCCTGGTCCGCCAGCGCCATCGACTACTATGCCGAAATAGCGCGCCACGACAACGGCAAGGTGCTGGGCTCCGCCGTGGACGGCCAGTTCCACTTCACGACCAAGGATCCCCTCGGCGTCGTGGTGATCATCCTGCCTTTCAACTATCCGCTCTGTCTGCTGTGCTGGCAGGCGGCCGCCGCCATCGCGAGCGGCAATGCCGTGATCATCAAGCCGTCGGATCTGACGTCGCTCACCACGCTGCAGTTCGCCGCGGCATTCGATGTGCTCCCCGCCGGCATCGTGCAAGTCGTCACCGGCGTCGGGGGGGTGGGCAAGCGTCTGGTCGAGCATCCCGACACCCACATGGTGGCCTTCACGGGAGGCATCGACACCGGACGCGCCGTTGCGGAAGCCTGCGGGCGCCTGTACAAGCGCACGCTGATCGAGACATCCGGGAACGACCCCTTCATCGTCATGCCGTCGGCGCCGATCGACATCGCGGCGCGCGGCGCCGCCTTCGGCGCATTCCTCAACTGCGGTCAAGTTTGCGCAGCCGCCGAGCGCTTCTATGTTCACAGCGAAGTCTATGACGAGTTCATGGAGCGGCTGGTGCATTACACCCGCCGAATCCGCGTCGGCAACGGCCTCGAGCGGGTGGACATGGGGCCGCTTGCCTCGAAACGCGAGCTCACCCGCTATTTGCGCATTCTCGACCGTGCCACCACGCAGGGCGCGCAGGTGTTGGTGGGCGGCGACCGTCCGGCGCATCTCGCGAGGGGCTGGTTCGTGAATCCCACGGTGCTTGGCGAGGTCTCGCCCGAAGCGCCCATCATGAACGACGAGACCTTCGGACCCGTAGCGCCCGTGAGCCGGGTCGCAAGTTTCGATGAGGCCCTGCTGCTCGCCAACCGCTCCCGGTATGCGTTGGGCGCGACCGTGTACACGACCAACCTGGAGGAATCCATGCGTGCGGTCAATGAACTGGAAGCCGGAATGGTATGGGTCAACGCACCGCTCCTCGACAATGACGCAGGTCCGTTCGGCGGCAGAAAGCAGTCCGGTATGGGCCGGCAACTGGGCGCGGAGGGTTTGGACACCTTCCGGCATACCAAGTTGTCGATGATCGACTACGGCGCCAAAGCCCACGATTTCTGGTGGTTCCCCTATGCCGATGCCGAAGCCTTCCCCGGCGGCGGTAATGAGTGAACCCGCCGTGGGCAACGCGCCGCTGCCGGCGCCGCTCTTGCCGCCCGATCTCGAAGCGCGTCTTGCGGCGTTCGAAAGCGCCGCGTCGCCCGGCGGCTTCGATGCGGCGAGCTGGTTCTGGATGCTCCTCCTCGGCGTCGCCATACCCATAGGTTTGCTGGTCCTCGGCTGGCGGGCGTGACCGCGCCGTCGAATCCGCCGGCCGACGAAAGCGCGTGGCCTCTATTGCCGCGCGAACGCACCTGGGGCGCAGCGCGGCTGACGCTGACTCTCGCGACGACTGCCGCGGCCACATGGTGCTACCTGATCGGCGAGTCCGTCGGCAACTATCTCGGCTTCGTCAAGGGCGGACTTGCACTCGGCGCGGGCTGCATGCTGGGCATGGTGTTGGTGCTGCTGGCGGCGGGCCCCACCTGCGTGCGCTTCGGGATCGACTCCGTTGCCGCCACGAAACCGCAATTCGGGTCGCGAGGCTGGGTCGTGCCCGCGGCATTGCAGGCCGTTTCGATCATCGGCTGGAATTCCTTGTTGATCATCTTCTTTGCAAAATCCGCGGTGCAGTTGAGTCTCGCGCTCGGCATCCTCGACGCGAAGTGGCGCACTGCGGCGTTGGTGCCTGCATTGACGGTGCTCGCCTGCATGATCATCTTCACGGCGCTGCGGCGCGGTGCGACCGGCGTGTCGATCGTGGCCAATATCCTCGTCGCACACGTGTTCATCGGCCTGTGGATGCTTTACCTGCTCGTGTCGCACCGCTGGCCCGAGCTCATGGCCGCCCGGCCCCTCATGGCGAACCCCAGGCCCCTATGGAATTACACCACCGGCGTCGAGCTTGGCATCGGGGCAACCCTGTCGTGGTGGCCCTATATCGGCGCGATGATCCGGATGGCGCCCAACGGGCGAACCATCGTGCTGCCGGTGATGCTCGGCATGGCGGCACCCGTTCCGGTGCTGAGCCTGATCGGCCTCGCGGGCGCGCTGGTTCTCAAGTCCTCCGATCCGACCGAGTGGCTGCGAATCGTCGGGGGACCCACGTATGCGATCATCTCGCTCACCTTCGTCACCGCGGCGAACTTTGGCACCACCACTGCGGGCATCTACGCCTCTGCGATCGGCCTGCGCAATTTCGCAATTTTGCAGAAGTGCAACTGGACCACCTTGCTGCTGCTCACCATCGCCCCGGTTGCCTTGGTCGGCATCTTCATTCCAGAATTGTTTTTCGCCAAATTCGGCAATTTTCTCGCGCTCATCGGGGTTGCGTTCGCGCCGCTGTGCGGCATTCAAATCGTCGATTACTTCATCCTGCGCCGCGGCCATATCGAGCTGCGCGCACTGTACATCGATGCGCCGGGCCGGCCTTATTACTTCTGGCGAGGCATCAATCCGGCCGCGCTGATCGCGCTGTCGGCCGGCTGCCTGACGTACGTCGCATTCCTGAATCCGCTCAGCTACGAATCCATGGCGTTATACCCTTACTTGACCGCCTCGCTGCCCGCGGCGGCCGTTGCGGCTTTGGTGTATTTCCTGGGCAGTCTCGCCGTCATCCGCGCAGGCCGCGGCGGCTACCCGCGCGGCTGCATGGCCGCCGGCGTGGCCTCCGTCCCCGAATCAAAGTTATAGTGCGCCGATGAACCTCGCGACCGTCGGCCGGGCGGACTCCTGACATGCATTGGCGATCCAGACTCATTCATCCCGGCGCACATGCCCCGGCTGGATTCCGCTCCCTGGCGATGCCGACCTATCGCGGCTCGACGGTGTTGTTCGAGCGCCAGGCGGACGTGGCGGACGACTGGCAGCAAAAGGAACACGGCTACAATTACGGTCTGTACGGCACGCCGACGGTGCTGGAGTTGGGTGCGCGGATCGCGGAACTCGAGGCCGCGCATCATAGCTTCGTCGTGCCGGGCGGTCAGGCAGCGATCGCTCTGATCTATCTTGCCTTCTGCAGATCCGGGAGCCATGCCTTGGTGCCCTTCACGGCCTATGGGCCGAACCGCGAGATGGGCGCCGGACTGCTGGCGCGCCTCGGAATCTCGGTGGAAGCTTACGACCCGCTGGTGGGCTCCGGGATCGCGGCCCTGATTCGCGAAAACACGGCGCTCATCTGGGTCGAAAGTCCCGGGTCGGTGACCATGGAGATTCAAGACGTGCCGGCCATCGTCGCCGCCGCCCGCGCCCGCCAAATACCGGTGGCGCTCGACAATACCTACGCGGCCGGCGTTCTGTTCGATGCCTTTGCGCACGGCGTGGATGTCAGCATGCAGGCATTGACCAAGTACGTGGGTGGGCACAGCGACTTGTTGCTGGGAACGGTATCGGTCGCCGGCGCCGCCGGCTACGCAGCGATCGGTTCGGTCTACAAGCAGCTCGGTCTGGCCGTCTCGCCGGACGATTGCAGCTTGGCGCTTCGCGGTCTACAGACATTGGGCGTGCGGCTGGAGCGGCTCGAGAGAACAGCCCTCGATGTGGCGCGCTGGCTGGCGGAGCAGCCGGCCATCACGACCGTGTTGCACCCGGCTCTGGCGTCCTGCCCCGGGCACGAGTATTGGCAGCGCGACTTCACCGGTTCGTCCAGTATTTTCTCGATCGTTTTCGCCGAACGCTTCACGGCCGGCCAGGTCGCCCGCTTCGCGGACGCGCTGCAGTTGTTCAAGATCGGCTTCAGCTGGGGCGGCGTCACCAGCCTCGTCATGCTGTATCCGAATCTCGTGCGTCCGCACCAGGATTACGGCGGGCGGTTGCTGCGGCTCAACGTCGGCCTCGAGGAAAGTTCGGATCTGATCGCGGATCTCAAGCAGGCGCTCCGCACCTTGGACGCACCGGCCTCGGAGCCTGTCTGAGTTTCCCAGCGTGATGGCGTTCAGCGCGGCCAGTCTGATGCGTTTCGCGGCCACCTCGTTGGCCACCCTCGTCATCGGCTTCCCGGCGATCTGGGGTGCATTCGCACTGTGGTATCAGGCGCCCGGCGGTCAATCCTTCAAGACGCTGGGCGTGCTCCTCTGGGTGGGCTTCGCGCTCATCCTGCTGATTGCGCTGTGGCAGGGGCGGACCGCGCCCGCCGTGCTCGCGTTCGCCGCGGCTTTCGGCTGCCTTTTGGTCTGGTGGCGGCGGATCGCGCCGTCAAATGACCGAATCTGGGCCGACGATGTGGCGCAAATGACCGCGGGCACCGCCGACGGCAATCGAGTCACCTTGCGCAACGTGCGCAATTTTGAATGGCGCAGCGACACCGATTACACGCAACGCTGGGAAACTCGCGATTACGACCTCGAGCGCTTGAATTCGGTCGACATGATCATGTCGTATTGGAACGGACCCGCGATCGCCCACATGCTGATTTCGTTCGGATTCGAGGACGGCGAACACGTGGTCTTTTCGGTGGAGATCCGCCGCGAGAAGCGCGAGAGCTTTTCCGAGATCGGCGGCTTCTTCAAGGAATTCGCGCTGAGCGTGATTGCGGCCGACGAGCGCGATGTGGTCCGCGTGCGCACCAATGTGCGCGGCGAGGACGCCTACCTCTATCGCATCCGCATCCCGCCGGCCGCGATGCGCTCGCTGTTCCTGAGCTACACCGATGAGGCCAACGCCCTGCTGGCAACGCCGCGCTTCTACAACACCATTACGGTCAACTGCACCACGCTGGTGTATCACATGATGAAACGCATCGTCGGCCATCTGCCGCTGAGCTACCGGCTGCTCTTGTCGGGCTATCTGCCGGCCTATGTGTACCGCGTCGGCGGTCTCGATCAGCGCTACTCGCTGGATGAGCTGCGGACCCTCGGCCGCATCACCCTGCGCGCCAGGCAAGCCGACCGCAGCGACGCGTTCTCGGCGGACATTCGCCGAGGCATTCCGCGTCTCGATCCCGCGGAATTGCCGGCGGAGGCGCGCTAGCCGGACTACGCGTCCGCGAAGTCCGGCTAGGAACCCCCGTCCTCGGCGATCGCATCGCGCAGCGCTCTTTTCAACACCTTGCCGGCCTCGTTGCGCGGCAGGCCGGAGACGATTCTCACGGACGCGATCCTTTGCAATTTACCGAGCCGCTGGTTCGCCCACGCCGTCAAGGCCGCGGCGCCCAAGTCGGCGCCCGCCTTGAGCACGACGCAGGCAACCGGAGTTTCACCCCAACGAGCCGATGCGACGCCCACCACCGCCGCCTCGTCGACGGCGGGGTGTTCACGCAGTACCGCCTCCAAGTCGCTCGGGTAAACGTTGAAGCCGCCGGAGATGATCAGGTCTTTTTGCCGATCCAGCAGCACCAGAAAGCCGTCGCGGTCCATGCAGCCGATGTCGCCGCTGCGGATGAAGCGCCGTCCCTCGGGGTCGTGCCACTGCGCTGCGGCGGTCATCGCGGGCTGATTCAGATAGCCGGTCATCATCGCCGGCGAATGACCGACGATCTCGCCGCTCGTTGCGGCGGCGACCTCGCGGCCGGCGGCATCGATGATGCGCAGCTCATTGCGCGGCATGGGAGTACCGACCGTATGCAGCTTGCCGGGGAACTTGTGGGCTTCGAGCATGCTGGCGCCGCCGCCCTCCGTCATGGCGTAAATCTCGATCAATCCTCCCGGCCAGCGCCGCAGAACCTCATCCTTCAGCGCCGCCGCGAAGGGCGCTCCCGTCGAAAATTTCATCGCAAATGACGACAGGTCGTAATTGCCGAAATTCTCATGCGCCAGCAGGCGTTGATATTGAACCGGCACCAGCATCGTGTGAGTGGCGCCAACCTCATGCGCCAGGGCCAGGTACCGCTCGGCGTCGAACTTTGCCAGCATGACGACGCTGCCCCCCAAACTTAAGACGCCGAACAGAGTCGCCAGCGTCAAGTTGGAATGCAGGGGGGTCGCGAGGAGCACCACCGACGCCGAGCCATAGCCGAACAGAGCGGCGCGCTGTACGTTGGCCCAGCGAAATGCATGCGGCTGCACGATGCCCTTGGGCACGCCGGTGGTGCCGGAGGAGTAGATGACATTGAACGGCCAGTCCGGCCGTACGGCGGCGGCGGGGACGGATCCCTCTTTGGCCAGCCATCGCTGCAGGCTCGCGGATCCCGCATCGAGCAGCACGGTCGGTACAGCCGCGGCAGCTCTCGACAGGGCGCCGGCAAGATTCTCATCCAAGAACAGCGCTTTCGCTCCCGCGTCCGCGACCATGGCCGAGAACGTGTGCGGGCTGTAAGTCGTTGCCAGCGGCGCCACGGCAACTCCCGCACGCAGGCAGCCGAGGAATATCGCCACATAGTCGATCGATGTCGCGCCGCAGATGGCGACCGTGTCGCACGGCCTGACTCCATCGCGCTGCAATGCCCCCGCCACACGGTCCATCATGCGATCGAGCGCCGCATATTCGATGCTGCGGCCGGCGTGGATCAGAGCCGCACTTTCGGGCTGCGCTCGTGCGTGCGCGCGAATCAATTCGGCAACTGTGGCGAACTCCCGCCGCAGAAGCTCTGGCGCCGCCGCCGTCCCGGTCACGGATCCGGCGCGGCGGCGGCCGCCGCCAAAACGCCGAGCGCAGAGATGTTCTGCAGCAGCTCGGCGGGGAAGCCGTGTCGTGCCCGCAGGTACTCCGCTTCGTTGTAAGCGACCCAGCACCGACCCTCGGCGTCCTGCCATGCCAGAATTTTGAGCGGCAGATCGATGGCCGCCGTGGGCGTTGCCGCCATCAGCGGGGTACCGGCCTTCGGATTGCCGAGAATCACCAGGCCCGTCGGCGGCAGCGTGAGGCCCGAGCGCTCGGCATCGCCGCTGAAATCGATTTGCGCGAACACCGTCAGGCCTCGCGCGCGCGCCGCCGACTGCACCCGTTCAAGCACCTGCGCCACGCCGTGCTGTGTGGGCAGAATGCGTAGTCCATCGACGGCGGTGGTCGAGCTCATGGTGATCTCCGCTAATGCAACGGCGTGAAGCCATAGGCCTTGAAGGCGACCTGCCCCGCGGGTCCGCGCACATAGTCGACAAACTTGGCCGCGTCGCGGGTGGCCCGGCTGGTGAGTGCGATCGGGTAGACGATGGGCAAATGACTGTTGTCGGGAAACACGTCCACCACACGAACATGCTTGTCGATCAGCGCATCGGTGTCATAGACGATGCCGAGCGGCGCTTCGCCGCGATCCACGAACGCCAGCGCCGAACGCACGCTGTCGGCGCGCACCAGACGATCCGCGACATTGCTCCAGACTCCGAGGGTGGTCAACGCTTCGCGCGCATAACGGCCGGCGGGCACCGCATCGGGATCGCCGGTCGCCAGCCGGCCTTTGCCGAGCGCGGCGGCCAGAGCAAATCCGGGTTCGATCTTCAGTTTGATCTTGCTGTCGGTTGGCGCAATCAGCACCAACCGATTGCCGATCACATTGTGCCGGGAGTCGGGCTGAATCAGGTTGTGAGTCTGCAAATAGTCCATCCACTCCAAGTCGGCGGAAAAGAACACATCCGCGGGCGAGCCATTTTCGATCTGGCGGGCCAGCGCGGAACTCGCCGCGAACGAGAACCGGACGGGAATCGACGATGTCTTGGTGAAGCCGTCGCCCAGCTCCTGCAGCACATTGGTCAGTGAGGCCGCTGCGAACACGGTGATGGACGGCTTGTCCGCTGCCGCCGCGCTCGTCGGAGCGAGCCATGGCAGGCAGAGTATCGATGCAAGAATGCCGATTATTTTTTTCAACGGCCACCTTCATTGCGCGCCAGCACCGGCCGCCCGCTGTAAAGCTCAGGGAAGGTACGCTTGAAATCTTCTACTTTGGGCATGTCGTAGAGCGCGATGTACGGGACCGACGGATTATGAATCAAGTAATCCTGGTGATAGGCCTCCGCCGCGTAAAATCCGCGCAGGGGATCCACGCGGGTGACTATCGGCCGCGAAAATGCATGAGACCGCTCCAATTGGCCGATGTAGGCCTGGGCGATGCGCTTCTGGTCTGCATCGCCGTAGAAAACCGCGGAGCGATATTGACTGCCGACATCGGGTCCCTGCCGGTCGAGCTGCGTGGGGTCGTGCACCACCGAGAACGCGATCTGCAGCAATTGGCCGTAGGAGATCTCGGCAGGGTCGAAGACTATCCTGACCGACTCCGCGTGACCCGTGGCCCCGGAACTCACCGATTCGTATCGAGCGGTGGCCGCCTCGCCGCCGGCGTAGCCTGCGACGACGCTGCGCACGCCCCGCACATGTTCGAAGACGCCTTGCACGCCCCAAAAGCAGCCGCCCGCGAGCACGGCCGTCTGCGCCGGACCCGGCGCCTTGGGGTTGTCGATCGACGGCGGCTCGAGCATCCCCGGCGCTGCGGCACCGACCGGCGGCGTGCGCCACAGGACGACGCCGAGGATGCCGGCCGCGAGCATCGCGGCCGGCCAGAAAGGCACGCGCATTTTTTTCGGGCTTGACATGACCTCTCCGTAAATGAACTGTGTACGCTATGGTACATGGACCGGCGGGGTGGCGCTGAATGCTGGCATCTGAGGTTTTCATCACCTGTGCCGTGACCGGCTCGGCGGACTCGGTCGCCAAGAATCCGCATGTGCCCGTGACGCCGGCGCAGATCGCCGCCTCGGCGCTCGAGGCGCATGCCGCCGGGGCCGCCATCGTCCATCTGCATGTCCGCAATCCGCAATCCGGCCTGGCGAGCCGCGACCCCGCGCTTTTTCGCGAGGTCGTGCAGCGAATCAGGAGCGAAAACAGCGGTGTGATCCTGAACCTGACCGGAGGCATGGGCGGGGATATCCTGTTTGGTCCTGAGCAAGAGCCTCTTGCGCTGCGCCCGGGCACCGATTTCGTGGGCCCGCAGGAACGGATCGCTCACGTACTCGACTTGGTGCCGGAGATCGGCAGCCTCGACTGCGGCTCGCTCAACTTCGATGAGCAGTTATACGGTACGACGCCGGGCTTTCTGCGCAGCATGGCGCGCGCCTACCAAAGCCGGCGCATCCTTCCTGAGTTGGAGGTGTTCGAACTCGGCCACATCGAACTCGCCAAGCAACTGCTGGCGGAGGGACTGATCGATCAGCCGCCGCTGTTTCAGCTTTGTCTCGGCATCAAGTACGGCGCCCCGGCGTCCTCCGAGGCGATGCAGGCGATGCGCGATGCCCTGCCTCCCGGCTCTCGCTGGTCGGCGTTCGGGCTCGGCCGCATGCAAATGCCGATGGTCGCCCAGTCGGTGCTCCTCGGCGGCAATGTGCGCGTCGGCCTCGAGGACAACCTCTACCTCGACAAGGGAATTCTCGCGACCAACGCCCAGCTGGTGGCACGCGCCCGCGCGATCATCGAGCTTTTGGGCGTGCGCGTGCTGACCGCCGCAGAGACTCGCGAGCGCCTCAGGTTCGCCCCGCAGACAGGCTAGTTCGGCTACGTGCCGCAGAATGTCTGCAGCACGCGCTCAGCCGGCTGCGGCGGAGCGGCGTACGCCTCGAATCCCGCGCGCGGCTGGTAAGGCCGTGCAAGCACCTCCGACATCTCGGCAAAGGGCGCGAAGTCTCCCTCCTCGATGGCAGCGTCGATGACCCGCTGGATGCGGTGATTGCGCGGAATGAACGCCGGATTGACCGCCCGCATCGCCGCGGCGCGCTCGCGCGGCTGCTCCGCCTCGCGCGCCAGACGCGCTCGCCACCGTACCGCCCACTCATCGTAGTCGCGAGGATTGGCGAATAGAGTCCGCACGTGCGCATCGCCGGCCTCAGGTTCGGCGGCATCGCACAGGCTGCGGAAGGTCAGCGTGAAATCCGCTTGATTGCCGTGCATGGCCGCGAGTAGTTCGTCGGCCAGTGCCGCGTCGCCGTCCTCGCGGGTCGACAGGCCGAGCTTGCGGCGCACCCCCGCCAGCGACAGATCCGAAAACCGCGGCGCAAAAGTCTCGAGGGCCTCGCCCGCGAGTTCCACGGCCCGCTCCACCTTCTCATCGATGATCGGCAACAGCGTCTCGGCAAATCGCGCGAGATTCCACACGGCGGCGTGCGGTTGGTTGCCATAGGCGTAACGGCCCTGCCCGTCGATCGAACTGAACACGGCGGCCGGATCATAGGAATCCATGAAGGCGCAGGGGCCGAAATCGATGGTTTCGCCCGACACGGCCATATTGTCCGTATTCATGACCCCGTGAATGAACCCCACGTGCATCCAGCCGGCGATCAGCGATGCCTGGGCGTCGATGACGGCGCGCAGCAGCGCGAGATAGGGCTGCCGCTCGGATCTGATTTGCGGGAAATGGCGCTCGATCACGTAATCGGCAAGTTGGCGCACGCCGACGACGTCGCCGCGCGCGGCGAAGAACTGGAAGGTGCCGACGCGCACGAAGCTCGCCGCCACTCGCGTCAATATCGCTCCCGGCAGCGCCCTCTCCCGGTAAACCGTCTCGCCCGTGGCAACCGCGGCGAGTGCGCGCGTCGTCGGAATGCCGAGCGCGTGCATGGCTTCGCTGACCAGGTATTCGCGCAGCACCGGACCGAGCGCCGCGCGCCCATCACCGCTGCGCGAATAGGGGGTTCGGCCGGAACCCTTCAGCTGGATGTCGCGCCGCACGCCGCCCTGATCCTGCGCCTCGCCCAACAAAATCGCGCGGCCGTCGCCGAGCTGCGGAACGAACTGGCCGAACTGGTGGCCGGCATAGGCCATGGCGATGGGCTCCAAACCCTGCGGCAGAACATTTCCGGAATAGATGCCGGCCAACGCTTGGGAGTCGAGGTCGCCGACGTCGAGCCCAAGCTCTGCGCACAGCGGGCGATTGAATTCCAGCAGACGCGGCTGCGCGACCGGCGTCGGCTTGATTCGCGCGTAGAAGCGTTCGGGCAAATCCGCATAGCTGCTGCGCTGCATGGGTTTCAGGTTCACAGGGCCGAGCGGATTCACAGGCCGAGCGCATCGATCAAGCGGTAGGCCAGCACCGATGGCGCGAGAAACCAGGGTTTACCGTAGTAATACGGCCGCGATGGAAACGGCAATCCATCGAGAGCGGTTTGTCCCGTCTCGAGCCCGAGCATTTGCTGCCCGATCCGCATGCCGAAATACGGCGCCAGCGGCACCCCCTGGCCGCAATATCCCATGCAGTAATAAATCCCGTCGTGCCGGCCCAAGTGCGGCAGAGTATCGAAGGTATACGCAACCCACCCCACCCACGCGTGACTGACTCGCGCGGATTTGAGCTGCGGCAATATCCGCTCCATCATTTGCCGGAGGCGCGGCACGCACACCAGCGGATCCTTCTCGGCCAGCGCGGCGCGGCCGCCGAAAACGATCCGCTCGCCATCCGCCGAAGGCCTGAAATACACCACGACCCGGCGCGAATCGACGATGTTGCGCCCGCGGGGAATCAGGGCACGCACGCGTTCGGCGCCCAAGGGCTCGGTGGCAATCTGATAGCTGCCGATCGGGATCACTCGCCGCCGATGCCACGGCGACAGCGGTCCCGAGTACCCGTTGGTCGCGAGCAGTACTTGCCGAGCCTGCACCTCTCCGCGCGGGGTCAGCGCTGCAAACCCATCGGCGGTGCGTTGGATGGCGCTCACCGGGCAACGATCCACGACCAATGCCCCGCTCTCGAGCGCCCGGCGCTCGAGCCCGAGCAGCAGGCGCGCCGGATCGACGCTGGCATCGTCGGGGTAAACGCAGCCTCCGTGATAAAAATCAGTGGCGATTTCACCGTGCTGCTCCGCTTTGGGCACGATGTCGATTCTCTGCTCGAGCCCTCGCGGCTGGTTCTCCGCGTCGCGCACCATTCGCGAAAAATGCCGCGCCGTGTGCGCACCGAAGAAACACCCCGCCGCGCGCCAATCGCACTCGACCTCTTGCGCCAGGGAGCGCAAGTACCTCACGGCATCGAGTCCCTCGCGGCAAATCCCGAACGCGACATCCGCACCGAACTTCGCGCGCAGCTCCGCGAACGAGGGCTTGATGCTGTAGGCGACCTGGCCGCCATTGCGGCTCGAACACCCCGCGCCGAGCGCGCCGGCGTCGAGCACCAAGGTGGAGCGGCCGGCCGCCGCCGTCTCGCGCGCCGCGGCCAGCCCGGTGTAGCCCGCACCGATGACCAGCACGTCGACGCGCGCCGGCAGTGCTTGCGTGGAGGGCGGCGGCATTGCCGCACTCTGCACCCACAAGGGTACCGTCGAGATCGCGTCCGGCGTCATACCGCTTCGGCCGGCCGCGCGTGGTGCGCGGCCGCCCCGCGAGTCGCCAGCCACGAGCCGAGCAGAATCATCACGAAGGCGAGAATCCCGCCGAGTCCCAGGCGTTCGTGCAGCAGCGACACGCCGAGCAGGGCCGCGACCGCGGGATTGATGTACGTGATCACGGCCGCACGCGATGCTCCCGCGTGGCCGACGAGATAGAACATCAGCAGCATCGCCAGCGCCGTGCACAACACGCCGAGTATCAGCATCGAGCTCAGGGCCAGCATCGACGGCATGCGGCCGGGGAAAGACAGCACGGCGGGAACGAGCAGTACGGCGCTCGCCACGGCCAAGCTCGCGGCCAGCGCTCCGTACGGGTCCAGTCCATTCATGTGCCGCTGAATGATGAGCGGTCCGATCGCGTAGCCGAGCGTCGCAATCAGCATGCAGGCAACCCCCGCCCATCCGAGCGGGCCGGCAATCGTGCCGAAGCCGAGCAATGCCGCCACGCCGATGAATCCCAGCCCGAGGCCCGCGATGCGCCATGCCCCCAGGCGCTCGTGCACGCCGAAGAATCGCTGAATCAGCGCAATCGATAGCGGCACCATCGCGATGAGAATACCGGTCACGGACGATGAGATCCATTTTTCTCCGAACGAGATCACCGAAAATGGGATCACGAACTCGGCCAACGCGAGCGCGAAGATCGCCGCCTTGTGCCGGCCCAAGGAGCGCAGCGCGCCGCGCTGCCATGCAATCGGCAGCAGAATCGCCGCACCGAGCGCCACCCGGCCGAAGGCGACCACGATCGGCGAGAGCTCTTGCACCGACAGCTTGATGAAGAAATACGGCAGCCCCCAGATGATGCCGAGCGCCGCGAAAGCCCCCCAACCTCGCCAACTCACTGTTTGACCCCCAAAAGCGCCGAATTCGCGGCGCCTCAATGCTATCAGGGAATGCCGGGGACAAGTTCAGCACCGTGCTCGTTGCCCCCGGCGCGCGCGTCAGCATCGGCCTACAAAGGAGATCGGCGCGAGCGAAGCAGCAATGCGGTGCGCGGGAGACAGAGCGCCGCGCCACGCAGCGCTAGAATCCAATCAGAAGTGAAAAGAATACGGTGCACGGATGGCGTTTTTTCGCGACAAGAAATCATCGCTGCATTATCTGGTGCGTGGGCACGGTGAGCCGTTGCTGCTCATTCACGGTTTGGGAGGCAGCGGTGCCGACTGGGCATTTCAAGTTGCCGCTCTGGAGAAGCGATTTCGCGTGATCGTGCCCGATCTGCCGGGAAGCGGGCACAGCCCTCCCCCGCGGGGCGGCTACACCATCCAGGGATTCGCGGCCACCCTCTGGTCCTTGCTCGATCACCTCGGCGTGGAGAGGACCAACATCATCGGCTTTTCCTTAGGGGGCGCGGTCGCGCTCGAGATGGCGGCGCGGCGCCCTTCCCGCGTGCCGCGCCTCGGCCTCATCAACAGCCTGGCGACTTATCGGCCCGATCATTGGCGCAAGTGGCTCGAAACCCATGTGACCGCCGCATTGGTGCGGCTGTTGGGCATGCGCCGCGCGGCATGGCTGCTGGCGGCCCGGCTGTTTCCCGAGCCCTGGCAGCGCGCGATACGGCGGCACGCGGCCGCAGCGGTCGGAGCGGTCCCCGCCCACTCATATCTCGGCGCGGGATTTGCGCTGGCTCGCTGGGCGATCGGCGATCGGCTCCACCAGCTGACCAGCCGCGTACTGCTGATCGCGGCCGAGCACGATTTCACTCCGCTGGCGGAAAAGCGCGCCCTCGCGGCAACGCTCAAGGCCGACCTCGTGGTGGTGCGCGGCTCACGGCACGGCACCCCGTTCGACTCGGTGGAAGTGACGAATGCCAGCTTGCTCGCTCTGCTCACCGACCAGCCGCTGCCGCCTCGAGCACGCTGGGTGCGCGACACGCCTGCCTCCGCGCAGGCGCTTTCGCTGGCCGGAAGCATTGCCGAAGAGCATGCGACGGCGCGTCTGCTCAAGTCCGTCGATCGGCTTGCGCCGGTCTAGCCGCGCCCCGCGCTCAACAAGGCCAGCATGTCTTCGTCCTCGGGCTTGTCGGTCTCGGCATTGTCGCCGAGCAGCTCCAAGCATTTCTCCGCGGTCATCGGCCGTGCGAACAGAAATCCCTGTCCCACGCCGCAGCCCAGCCGCCGCAAAATTTCCGCCTGTTGATAGGCCTCGATTCCCTCGGCGATGACCTGGATGTTCAGATGCCGCGCGATCGCAATGATCGCGCTCACAATGGCTAGATCGCTGGAATCGGTCGCGAGATCCCGCACGAAGCTGCGATCGATCTTGAGCGCATCCACGTGCCAATGTTTGAGGTAGCTCAAGCTCGAATATCCCGTTCCGAAATCGTCAATGGCGATCTTCACGCCCAGTTCGCGCAGACGCGCCATGGTGTCCTGGCGATTCTCTCCGGCCGCGACATGCGAATCGAACATGGCGCGCTCCGTCATTTCAAGCTGCAGCATGTCCGGGCGCAGGCCGTTGGCCTTGAGAAGCGCGGCGATCGTCGACTGCAACTCACCGCGCTGCAGCTGTGCCGGTGCGATATTCAATGACATGGGCACGAGCGGCACTCCCGCCTTGCGCCATGCGCTCATGTTCTGCATCGTTCGATGCAGCACGAAATTGCCCATCGGCACGATGAGGCCGGTCTCCTCCGCCACCGGAATGAACTGGTCGGCCGGCACCATGCCATGCACGGGGTGGTGCCAGCGCATGAGCGCCTCGAGGCCGACCACCTTGCGGGTCAGAAGATTGATGAAAGGCTGGTAATGCACATCGAGCTGCTTCAGCCGCAGCGCCTCGCGCAGGGACGCCTCGACCGCCACTCGATGCTTGAGCTTGCGGTTCATGACTTCGCTGAACATCTGCACATTGTTGCGGCCGCGGTCTTTCGCCTGGTACATCGCGGTGTCTGAGTGCTTGAGCAGCTCGACCATGTTCGAGCCGTCCCGCGGAAACAGGCTGACGCCGACGCTGCCCGTGGTCTGCAGGGGATGCTGATCGATGATGATCGGTCGGTTGAGTGTTTCGATGATTCGGCCCGCGCCCGCGGTCACTTCGTCATAGGATTTGACGTTGCGAAACACCACGACGAACTCATCGCCGCCCATCCGGATCACCACATCGGTCTCGCGCACGACGGCGCGCAGCCGGCCGGCCACTTCTTGCAGCAGCTTGTCGCCGGTTTCGTGGCCGCGCGTGTCGTTGATGTGCTTGAAGCGGTCCAGATCCAGGAACACGACGCCGAGCTTGGTGCCGGCGGCCTCCGCCTCGCTGATGGCATCCGGCAGGAACGCCGTCAAGTAATGCCGGTTCGGCAGCCCCGTCAGCTGATCATGATGCGCCATGCGGTCGAGCCGATGCTGGTTTTCGATGAGCTGCTGCTCGGCTTTTCTGCGCAGTGAGACGTCGTGCGCAACGTACGCGAGCACGCCGCGGCCGTCCACGTCGAGCGCATTGCAGCGCACTTCGGTCTCCGTCAACGTCCCGTCCTTGCAGCGCTGCTGCATGTTGATCGCCATCTGCGAATTCGCCTTGCGCAAGCGCATCAGCACGCTTTCGGGCGATGCGGTGCCGTCGGCAAAGATATCGCGCAGCGTCAGCGCCTGCGCCTCATCGGCGGTATAGCCGAGGCGGTTCAAGAACGCGGGATTGCCGTACAGTACCGCGAGCGTAGCCGCGTCGACGATGACGATGCCGTCGTTGGCCTGATCGATGATGGCTTTGTAGCGTGCGTCGACCGCTTGCTGCCGGTGAGCGTAGCGCGTGAATACGAGCAGAGCGAGCACGATGGCGGCGAGCGCCGCCAAGACGGCGACGATGCTGCCGCGGCGCAGGGCGCCGTCCGGCGGCGGCGCCGGTGCGGTTGCGGGATGCACGGCACGGGCCACGATGACCCAACCCAGGATTGCCGGCGATGAGCCGTGCGACATGATCGGTCGGGCAATCATCTGCCGATCATCGGCGAATCGCGCCGGCGTGCCGGCGCGCAGCATCTGCATCATGGCCGGCGCGGGCGGCTGTTCGGTCAGACCAGCGTCCGCAATCGTTGCGCTGAACCGCACCGCCTGCGACGCCGACACCACCACCAATGAGTCCACCATGCCGCGGGTCAGCCCCATGATCGCAGAGCGATCCGGCGGCGCATTCGGGTTGTCCTGCACGAGCTGCGCGATGAGTTCGGAGTCCGCCAAGTCGCGTGCACGCTCGATGAATTGGTCCGACTCGCGCGCGGCTTCTTGCGCCAGCTCCTTCTGCTGCAGCTTCGAATTCTCGAGTTCGAGCGCGGCGGCTCGATGCTGCCAATACAGCTGACTCGCCGTGGTCAGCGCCAGCAGCGCGAGAACCGGCAGGCCGCAGGCGGCCAACCACAGCCATTTCTTGGTGAGCCAAGCGCGCAGATGTTCGCGCACGGACCTATCCGGCCCTGTGGAAACGGGCATGTACCTGGCAATTCGACATAATTCGGTCGCGACTGGATACTGTCGGCAAAGTATGTTTCATACCGCACGAACTAACCGATATGCGGTGCACAATCCGGTGTAGGACAGGCTCTCAAGGGCCCGCCCGCCCGGCGTAACACAAGGAAATATCCACACTTGCAGCCTTCTTTTGAAACAATGGCTGAAATGCCCAATGGTCGCCTCGACGTGCGCCTCGACACGAGCCTCGAACTGCTCCTGGAACTTGAGCCCGCCCTGCGGGGCCCGCGCGTGCTCGCGACCGTGGTCGCGACCGCCGGCTCGACCTACCGCAAACCCGGTGCACGTATGCTCATCATGGCCGACGGCAGCTATTTCGGGCTGCTCAGCGGCGGCTGCCTCGAAGCCGATCTCAAGCTGCACGCGTTCGAGGTGCTGCAAAGCGGCGCGCCCTGCGCCGTCGAGTACGACATGCGCGGGCCGGACGATATCCTGTTCGGCATCGGCGCGGGCTGCGAAGGCGCGATGCGCGTGCTGCTCGAGCCGGCGGGTCCCGGCAGCCCCGCGGCTGCGGCACTGGCCGCAGCGGGCGACGCCACCCGGGCGGGCCGACCCGCATCGCTGATTGCGCTGCATGAATCGGCGGATCTGCCGCTCGGCACTTACACCGCGGCGCCGCCGCTACCGCCCGCGCTGATCCATGCGGCTGAGCAGGCGCTGGCCGACGGCGCGTCGCGGGCCATGGATTCGCAAGCCGGCGGCCGGCGCTCACGCGCTTTTGTACAATTCCTCGCCCCGGCTCCCCATGTCTTGATCTGCGGAGCGGGACTCGACGCACGGCCGGTGGCGAGCGCCGCACGTGCATTGGGTTGGCGCGTCTCGGTCGTCGATCATCGTCCGGCCTATGCAGTGGCGGCCGACTTCCCCGGCGCCGAGGTCAGGCTGTGCGATCCGCACTTGCTGCGCTCGGCCGTCGACCTCGAGCAATGCCACGCCGCCGTGGTGATGAGCCATCATCTGCCTTCCGACGCGGCCTACTTACGCGAGCTGGCGCAAACCGACCGCCCCGCATACATCGGGCTGTTGGGCCCTGAGGCGCGCCGCCGGCGGCTCGCGCAGGAATTGGGGCCGGTGGCCGACGCGCTGCAATTCAGGATTCGCGGCCCGGTGGGCTTCGACATCGGTGCGGTGACGCCGGAAGGCATCGCGCTCGCCATCGTTGGACAGATTCACGCCTGGCTGGCCGGGCGCGGCGGGCAAAATTCGTTTAGCGGCAACGGGGAGAGAACTTGTTCATGTCAGTGACGCCGCGGAGTACGGCGCGGGTCGCCGGCGGAGCGCACCGGATGCGAGTTGCGGCGTTGCTCGCGGCGATGATGAGCGCCATTGTCTGCCTGCCGATTCCCGCTTGGGCCGCTGACTGGCACACGACGGTGCGCGAATTGGCGGCCCAGCACTTCAAGAACCCGGCGTGGGGCTATTCGCACTGCATGCGCGACTATGCGCTCGCGCGTGAATTGGCCACCGCCGATCACGTGGCGCTCGACGACGATGTGCTGTTTGCGGCCGCGTATCTGCACGACATGGCGGCGTTTGCCCCATGGGAGAAGCCCAAGCTCGATCACTCGGACGTGGCGGCCGACATAGTCGACACGGTGCTCAAGGGGACCGGCTTTCCGATGGCGAAGATCGATGCCGTGCGCGGCGCGATCCGCACCCACATGTATTACCGGGACCCGGCCGGCCCCGAGGCCTTGTACCTGCACGATGCCGATGCGCTCGATTGGTTGGGTGCCATCGGTGCCGCCAGAGTGATCGCATTGGTCGACCCGAACGGCGGCGAACCCGACGGCCCCAAGGCGGTCAAGATGCTCGAGGACAATCTGAAGACCGTTCCGGCGAGAGTGCTCTCGCCTGCCGGCCGGGCCATGGTGCCCGCGCGCACGGCGGAGTTGGCGGCTTTCCTCGATGATTTGCGGCGCGAATCGGAGAATCTGCGGACTCTGTAGCGACGCTGCTATTTCGCTCCGCCGCGATGAATGGGATCGATCCAGTACACCTCTTCCACGCGCTCCGCGGCATCGATATTGAGATTGACCACCACCGCCTCGTTGTCGCTGCGGACCAGCACGCATTCGAGCGGCGTATCGCTCGAACGGTTGATCTCCTGATGCGGCACGTAGGGCGGCACGAAAATGAAATCGCCGGCGTCCGCTTCGGCGACGAACTCGAGCCGCTCGCCCCAGCGCATCCGCGCCACGCCGCGCACCACGTAAATGACGCTTTCCAGCGCGCCATGATGATGAGCGCCGGTCTTGGCGTTCGGATGAATGATCACGGTTCCCGCCCAAATCTTTTGCGCGCCGCGCGCGGCGTTGATTGCCGCCGCGCGCAGCATACCCGGCGTCTGCGGCGTGTTGCCGTCCAGCCGATCGCTCTTGATGACTTTGACGCCTTCGTTGCGCCAATCACGCTTTGCCGTATCCGTCATGTTCCGCTCCTACGCGGTTGGAAATCGCCTCAGCCTGCGAGCGCCTTGATCAACACATCCCAGTAGATCAAACCGTTGTAGAACTCCTTGACCCGGATTCGTTCGTTCAGCCCGTGCGCGAACTCCTCGCTGTCCATGATGAACACCCCGCCCACGCCGTAGGTCGGGATCCCGCCATTGCGGAACACGGCGCCGTCGGTGGCGTACGACGCCTGGGTCGGCACCACGGGCGCGCCCGGGTCCGAAGCCGCGACCGCCTTGGCCACCGCATTCATGACGTCGGCGCGCATGGGCGAGGCGTCCGACACCAGCGCGTCGTAGCCCGGCCGCACGTCGACCTTGGGGCCCACCAAGCCCTGCAGGGTCTTCTGCACGTCCGCAGCGCCGGTGCCCGGGAAAATTCGGCAATTGACGGTCGCGGTCGCCGACTGCGGCAGCGCATTTTCCGCATGGCCGCCGCTCAGCATCGTGGCGACGCAGGTGGTACGTACCCTGCCGACGAAGGCCGGGTTCTTGGAGAGTTCGGCCGCGGCCGCCGCATTGCCCGGGTCCGCGGCAAAGCGCGCCATGGCCGCGCCGAGCGGTCCCGGCGTCACCTGGCTTGCCGCCTTGAAATCGCCCAGTGTCCACACGTTCGACTGCACCGGAAATTCGTAGTGCTGCAGCGCCTTGAGCGCGTCGGCCAGCTCGTAAATGGCGTTGTCGGAGCGTGGCTGCGAACTGTGGCCGCCCGGATTGTGCGTGGTCACCAAGAATTCCGCGGAACTCTTCTCGGCACCCTGGACGTAGAAAATCAGCGGTTTGGCCGTGCCCTCGGCGAGCACGCCGCCGCCGCCGTCGCCATTGAGAGCGAATTCGGCGTCCACCAGATCCCGATGCGCGGTCACGAGGTCGCGTGCCGTGGCCTGTGCCGTCTCCTCGTCGCCGCTGAATGCGATGATGAGATCGCGCGTCGGCACGAAGCCCTCGGCCTTGAGCCGCAGGAAGGTCGCCGTGAGGAGCGCTACCTCTTGTTTGACGTCCGAGGTGCCGCGCCCGTAGAAAAACCCGTTCTCCTCGGTCAGGGTGTACGGATCGCGCTGCCAGTCGCTGCGCTTCGCCGTGACCACGTCCATGTGCGCGATGAGCGCAATCGGCTTCGCGCCGCCGCCTTTGCCGCGGTAGCGCACGACCAGCGACGCGGTCTCGCCCAGCGGCAGGATGTGGATGTCGGCATCCGCAAAGCCGCCGGCCTTGAAGCGATCCGCCAGATACTTCGCCACGAGCGGGACCTTACCCTTGCCGATTGAACTCTCGATGCCGACGATGTGCGCAAATATCTCGCGGGCCTGGGCACGTACCGGATCCGGTGCGGTGGCGGCAGTGCCTGCGTTCCCCGCGGCGCCGCTTTCGGCCGCATCGAGGCTCAAGGTCAGGGCCAGTGTCCCGGCGCCCAGGCAAAGGCTCATGCATCGCAGTGCTGTTATTTTCATCGCTTCCCCATGTGGATTTTTTTCAGTATACCTGCGAGATTGAGCCGCCATGAAACCCGGCACGCAAATGCCCCTGTGGACGATCGGTGCGCCGGTGCTTGCCGTGGCGATTCTGGCGGCCGCCATGGCCGGCTTGCTCGGCGGCGGATTCCTCGTGGGTTTGGCCGCTCTCGGTCTCGCCGGCAGCGTATTCGCCGCGGTCCATCATGCGGAAGTCGTCGCCCATCGTGTCGGGGAGCCGCTCGGCACCTTGGTGCTGGCACTCGCCGTCACGCTGATCGAGGTTGCGCTCATCGTATCGCTGATGACTGCCGGCGGGGAGGAAGCGGCGGGATTGGCGCGCGACACGGTGTTCGCCGCAGTCATGATCATCCTCAACGGCATCATCGGACTGTGCCTTCTCGTCGGCGGTCTCATGCACCGCGAACAGAGCTTCAGCCTGGACGGCGCCAGTGCGGCGCTGGCCGCGCTGGCCACCATCGTCATCTTGACGCTGGTCTTTCCCAACTACACCGTCACGACGCCGGGACCTTACTATTCTCCGAGTCAACTCGCGCTCATCGCCATCGTGACGCTGGTGGTTTACGGCGCGTTCATCTTCACGCAAACCGTCGGTCATCGGCAGTACTTCCTCGCCGACGCGGACGAATCCTCCACGCCGCCCGCGGC
>Ga0307476_10000487_pt1 | contig 30387 bp, 26 predicted proteins | sample atmos_gasesECM2C_2_FD_203314 | JGI IMG/M metagenome (GOLD analysis project Ga0307476, IMG submission 203314) | Hardwood forest soil microbial communities from Morgan-Monroe State Forest, Indiana, United States - atmos_gasesECM2C_05 | ecosystem: Environmental > Terrestrial > Soil > Temperate...
GGAGCTGGTCGATTGCGGCGGCTACGTCGCCGCCCGTGAGAAAGGCCTGCTGCGGATCGAGGGTCGCGATTACGTGGTCCAAGACGGCGACGTAATCACCATCAAGGTCTAGAGGCCTGGGACCGGAGCATCTCGGCGTCCTCAGTCGGTCGTGTGCAGAGCACACTTCCCTCCCTGCGTCCACCGACCTGCTTGGTCCCAGACCTCTAGCCTTCCCTTATGGAGGAACGGGCGCGGTTTGCCGACGTCGCCGCGAAGCGGGGGCACTACGAGAGCTTCTACATCAAGGCCTGTGAGCCGGGGGGCGGGCGCGGGGTCTGGATCCGCCACACCGTCCACAAGCGTCCCGGCGCCGAGCCCAACGGCTCGATCTGGTTCGTCCTCTTCGACCGGGCAGCGGCCGCTCCGCGGGCGACCAAGGTCACCGTCCCCGCCGCCCAGCTCTCGACCCCGCCCGGGTCCTGGATCCGCATCGCCGACGCCGAGATCGGCCCCGGCAGCGCCGAGGGCTCGATCGAGACAGACGCCCTCACCGCCGCCTGGACCTTCAACTTCGACGGCGACGACCGGCCCTGCAAGTACCTGCCGACCGACTGGCTCTACGAGGCGCCGCTGCCGCGGACCAAGTTCGTCGCCCCCTGGCCCGACGTCCGCTTCGAGGGCCGGCTGACGATCGACGACGAACCGATCGAGTTCTCCGGCTGGCCGGGGATGATCGGCCACAACTGGGGCACCGAGCACGCCGAGCGCTGGGTCTGGCTCGAGGGCACCGGCTTCCCCGGCGAGCCCGGCACCTACTTCGACGCCGGCGCCGCCCGGGTCGCGCTCGGCAGCCGGGTCAGTCCCTGGATCCCCTCGGGGATGATGATGCTCGACGGCGAGCCGCACCGGCTCGGCGGTCTCGGGGCGATCCGCGCCTCCCAGATCGAGGAGTCGCCCGCCGCCTGCTCCTTCGTCCTCCCCGGCAAGGACATCGTCGTTCGCGGCCGCGTCTCGGCCCCGGAGAAGGACTTCGTCGGCTGGGTCTACGCCGACCCCAAGGGGCCAGAGCACAACACCGTCAACTGCTCGGTCGCCGACCTCGAACTGACCGTTGAGCGCCCCGGCCTGCCGGCGCGCGAGCTGACCCTCGCCGGCGGCGGCGCTTACGAGCTGGGGATGCGCGAGACCGACCACGGGATCCCGATCCAGCCCTACCCGGACGGCTGAGGCGGGGAGGCTTGGCGGGCGCACGCCGCTACTGGTGGGTCTGGATCGCGGTCGTGCCCCTCGCGCTCTGGGCGCTGATCCGGCTTTTCGGCCTCGACCACGGCTTCCCGCTGGTCGCGATGATGGCCTTCACGCCGTACGTTGCGACGGCCGGCCTGCTGGTGGCGGGCGTAACCGTCGCCCTGCGCAACTGGGCCGCGGCCGCTGTCGCCTGGATCGCCACCCTGGCGCTGGCGGCGGTGGTGCTGCCGCGGGCGGTCGGCGACGACATGGTCGCCGCCGACGGACACGAGACGATCGGCATCCTCGCCGCCAACGCCCTCAGGGGCCACGCCGACCCCGAGGCCCTGGTTGGGCTCGTCGAACGGCTGCACCCGGATGTGCTGACGGTCGAGGAGCTGAGCCCGGAGCTCGTCCGTGGCCTGCGGCGAGCCGGGATCGGGAGGCTGCTGCCGGAAGCCGAGATCGCGTTGCACGAGCAATTCGGTTCGGCGATCTACTCAGACCTGCCGTTGACCGAGCTCGACGAAGGCCGCGTCTACACCTTCCCGATGCCGCGGGCGCGGCTGGCGCTGCCCGGCGGCGGCTCCTTGCGGCTGATCGCGATCCACCCGATCACGCCGACCCGCCACGGGATCGAGATCTGGGAAGAAACCCTCGAAGGCTTGCCCGGCACCGGCACTGGCATGCCGTGGGTGCTGGCCGGAGACTTCAATGCGACGCTCGACAACTCGGCCCTGCGCGAACTGATCGGCCGCGGCTACCACGACGCCGGCGACGTCGCCGGGCTCGGCCTCGAGCCGACCTGGCCCAACAAGGGAGACCTGCCGCCGCTGGTCACGATCGACCACGTGCTCGCCGACCGCCGCTTCGGCGTCGTCGACTACGCGGTCGAGGACGTGCCGGGCTCCGACCACCGCGCGGTCTTCGCGCGGCTGCGCCTGCCCTGAGGGCGACGGCGGTCGCCGCTCAACCTTTGCCGACGACCTTCTGGAAGGTCATCCAGGTCGAGTAGCCGCCGAGCGCGACCTCGAGCTGTTCGCCGGTTGCCGAGGTGACGCCGCCCGTCCCGTACAGCTTCGCTTCGATGATCCGCGGCGAGTAGCCGGTCTTGGTGATGACGACTTTTTTCAGGCGCCCGTCGAGGTAGCTGCTGAGCGCCGAGCTGATCTCGGGGCCGCTGAAGTTGAGCGTCCATTCGTGCAGCGGGCAGTCCCCGTCGTAGGGATCGGGGACGCCGACCAGGTAGGGGATCGCGCTGCCGAAGACGTTGACGATGCTCTCCGTTTTCCCGCCCGAGCAGGCTGAGAACAGCGTCTCGGCGATTTCGCTGCCGTACATCACGACCTGGCCGTGGGTTTCTTCGACCGCCCGGTTGCTCTGCGGGTACTCGCTTTCGAACCCTTTGTAGACCTGGCTGCGGGTGTCTGCGTAGAGGTCGAAGCCGTTGCCGTCGCGGCCGGCGGTGAGGGCGAAGGAGCGCGATGCGACCGCCTGTGCCTTCAGCTCCTCGATCGGCCAGGAGGGCGGCGACTCGTTCGGGACCACGCCTTTGACGTAGGCGTCGACCGCAAGGGCGTTGACGACGTTGAGGAGGCTGCCTTCCGGCACCGTCTCCAGCGCCCCGCGGAAGGTGCCGAGGCCGGCGATCGTGATCTTGCCCTTGCCGGCAGCGCGGAGTTTCGCGCCGCAGCGGGCGAGCGGTTTGCCACCGGAGCTGCGGAGGAGGACGCCGCGGCCGAGGCGGTGGGCCTCGTAGTTGCGGGCCGGGTCGAGCTGTTGGCCACAGGCGCTGGTGGCGCCGCTGAAGCCGACGTCGCCGGGCGCAGTGCTGAGCAGGACGCGGACGACGCGCGGCTTGTCGAGGGTCCCGATCGTGGTCCCCGTGTAGTAGTGGCCGAGGATGAACTGGTAGTTCTTGCCGTGGTTCGCATAGCCGTAAGCGCCGTAGGCGCTCATCCCGACGCCGTGGCCAAAGCCGCGGCCGTGGACGATCCAGGAGACGGCGGCCGAGGCGGGCGCCGCCGAGATCGCGAAAAGCACCAGCGCAAGTGCGCACGTCGTTAGTCTCGATAGAGACCGCTTCATTGCTCTGGGCCGCTTCATCACCGACAAGTTCTCAGGCAACAGGTTCAACGGATCGGAGTAGCGGCCTGCATACGTAGATTCTCGAGGAGGGCTCAAATTGGCGACGCAGACTTTCGAGGCGACCGACCACAAGCTCCTTGCCGCCGGCGAGTGGAGCGAGGGGGTCGAATGGGGCGAGGTGCGCAGTCCCTATGACGACAGCGTCGTCGGCAGGGTAGCGATCGGCGACGCGGCGACCGCGGAGCGCGCGATCGCCGCCGCGCATGAGGCCTTCGTGTCGGCCGACTTCCCCCAGTACGAGCGCGCCGCGATGCTGGAGCGCGCCGCCGAGCTGGTCGGCGAGCGAGTCGAGGACCTGGCGGCGACGATCGCCGCCGAGGCCGGCAAGCCGATCAAGACGGCGACGGTCGAGGCCCAGCGCTGCGTCGACACCCTGAACTTCTCCTCGGTCGAGGCGCGCAAGCTGACCGGCGGCACGATCCCGATGGAGGCCTCAGCCGCCGGCGCCGGCAAGCTCGGCGTGATGCTGCGCGTCCCCTACGGCGTCGTCGGCGCGATCAGCCCCTTCAACTTCCCGCTCAACCTGGTCGCCCACAAGCTCGGGCCGGCGATCGCCGCCGGCAACGCGATCGTCTTGAAGCCCGCCGGCCAGACCCCGATCTCGGCCCTGAAGCTGGCCGAGATCCTGCTCGAGGCGGGGCTGCCCGAGGGCTGGCTCAGCGTCGTCCCGGGGCCCGGCTCGAAGGTCGGCAACGCGATCGTCGAGCACCCGCTGACGAAGGCGATCACCTTCACCGGCTCGGCCCCGGTCGGCTGGGACATCCGCTCGCGCGTGCCCCACAAGAAGGTCAACCTCGAGCTCGGCTCCAACGCGCCGCTGATCGTCAACGACGACGGCGACTGGGAGACGGCCGCCGACAAAGCCCAGATCCATGCCTTCTCCCATGCCGGCCAGAGCTGCATCTCGATTCAGCGGATCCTCGTCCACGAGGCCGTCGCCGACGAGTTCAAGGCGCGCCTCGTCGCCAACGTCGAAAAGCTGACCGTCGGCGACCCGCTCGATCCCAACACCGACGTCGGCTCGTTGATCACGCCCGGCGACCGCGACCGGGTTAAGGGATGGATCGACGAGGCGGTCGCGGCCGGGGCCGAGCTGCTGACCGGCGGCGAGCTGGTCGACGAGGGCCGCTGCCTGGCGCCGACCTTGCTCGGGGCGCCGCCGAAAGAGGCCAAGGTCTGGTGCGAGGAGATCTTCGGCCCGGTGGCGACGGTCGACACCTTCTCCTCCTTCGACGAGGCGCTGGCGATGGCGAACGACTCCAAGTTCGGCCTCCAGGCCGGCGTCTTCACCCGCGACATCGGCCGCGGCCTCGAGGCGGGGAGGACGCTCGAGTTCGGCGGCGTCCTGATCAACGAGGTGCCGACCTTCCGCGCCGACCAGCAGCCCTACGGCGGCGTCAAGGACTCCGGCAACACCCGCGAGGGCCCGGCCTTTGCTGTCTACGAGCTGACCGAGGAGCGCTTCGTCACCCTGCAGGGGTGACCGAGCCGCCCGACGTCTCCTTCGCGGAACTTCGCGACCTCGACCCCGGCGGCCTCGAGCCGCCGGTCGAGGTCGAAGACGCGCGGATCGAGTCCGCCGAGCTCGGCGCCGTCGAGTGGGGCTCGGCCCGCTTCGAGCACGCTCATCTGGTCGAGGTCGATCTCGAAGGCGCGATGTTGCGCGGCGTCAGCCTCGTCGACCTGGTCGGCGAACGGGTCAACGCTGCCAACGGCCGCTGGGTAGGCGCCACCCTGCGCCGGGTCGCCTTCCGCCAGTGCCGGCTGACCGGCCTCGACCTCGGCGAAGCGCGGCTCGCCGACGTCAGCTTCGAGGACTGCAAACTCGACTACGCGAACTTCCGCCACAGCGAGATCGACCACGTCACCTTCAGCGGCTGCGCGATGACCGAGGCCGACTTCCAGGGCGCCAAGCTCCGCGCCATCCGCTTCGAGGGCTGCGATCTCGGCCGCGCCGACCTGACCAAGGCGGAGCTCGATCAGGTCGACGCCCGCGGCTCGACCCTCAACCTCGCCGGTTCCGTCCTCGGCCTGCGCGGGCTGAAGATCGACTCATCGCAGCTGATGGACCTCTCCCGCGCGATGGCCGCCGAGATCGGGATCGAGGTTGAAGACACCTAGCGTGGTTGAGCTTCGTCCCGGATAGCGAGACGAAGCTCAACCACGGTCGGACTCAGCCGTGGGGCCTCGCCATGCGGCGGTGGTCCAGGGCCTCCTCGAGGACCGCGGGCTCGACGCCCTGCTCGAGTGCGACCTCACGCAGCGAGCGGCCCGACTCGGCGGCGACCTTGACGATGTCGGCGGCGCGGTCGTAACCGATGTGGGGGTTGAGGGCGGTCGCGGTGGCGAGGGTCGCCTCGGCGTGGCGCTCGGTCATCTCCTCGTTGGCCTCGAGTCCCTCGACGCATTTGGTGTCGAGCAGGCGCGAGGCGGAGGCGAGCAGCTTGATCGAGTCGAGCAGGTTGCGGGCGATCAGCGGCACCCGGACGTTGAGCTCGAACTGGCCCTGGGAGCCGGCGACGGTGATCGCGGCGTCGTTGCCGATCACCTGGGCGGCGACCTGGATCACGACCTCCGGGATCACCGGGTTGACCTTGCCCGGCATGATCGAGGAGCCCTTCTGCAGCTCCGGCAGTCGCAGCTCGGCGAGGCCGGCGCGCGGCCCCGAGCCCATCAGCGCCAGGTCGTTGGCGATCTTGTTGAGCGAGATCGCGTAGACCTTGACCGCGCCCGAGAGCTCGACCAGGGCGTCGCGGTTGCCCTGCGCCTCGAAGCGGTCGAGCGGCTCGGAGATCGCCAGGCCGGTGTCGGCGGCGAGCCGCTCGCGCACCTTGGCGGCGAACTCGGGGTGGGTGTTGAGCCCGGTCCCGGTCGCGGTGCCGCCGAGCGGGATCTGGCCGACCCGCCGCAGCGTCGCCTCGACTCGCTGGATCCCGAGCCGGACCTGGGCGGCGTAGCCGCCGAACTCCTGGCCGAGGGTGACCGGCACCGCGTCCATCAGGTGGGTGCGGCCGGCCTTGACGACGTCGGCGAACTTCTCGGCCTTGGCCTCCAGCGCCGCCTCCAGCGCTCCCATCGCCGGCACCAGGTCGTGGGTGACCTCGTCGAGCGCCGCCAGGTGGACGGCGGAGGGGAAAACGTCGTTGGAGGACTGGCCCATGTTGACGTGGTCGTTGGGGTGGGCGCCGTCGCCGGCGAGGTTCGCGAGCACCTCGTTGGCGTTCATGTTCGAGGAGGTGCCGGAGCCGGTCTGGAAGACGTCGATCGGGAACTGGTCATCGTGTTCGCCCTCGGCGACGGCCTTGCCGGCGGCGGCGATCCGCTCCGCCAAGTCGCCGTCGAGCAGTCCGAGCTCGCCGTTGACCTCAGCCGCGGCGGCCTTGACCCGGCCCAGCCAGCGGACGACGGGCACGGGCACGCGCTCGCCGGAAACGGGAAAGTTGTCGACGGCTTTGGTGGTCTCGCCACCCCAGAGCTGCTCAGTCTCGGTCAAGGTCAAGTTTTCCTCCGGAAGTTCGAGATGGGGGATCTCGTCAAGTTTTTCGTCGCCTCAGGGAGGGTATTCCTCTGCCAGGAATTAGGCGTCCCTAATGACAATGTATTAGGGTGGCCTAATGGGCAGATACATAGGTCCGGTCGAGAAGCTGGAGCGTCGTGAGGGCGTCTCCCTCGACCTCAAGGGCAAACGACAGTTGTTGGGCAAAACTTCGTTGGAGCGGCGGGGACCGGTGCCGCCCGGCCAGCATGGCGCCGCCCGGCGCCGAGCACCGAGCGTCTACGGCCAGCAGCTGCGCGAGGCGCAGAAACTGAAGATCGCTTACGGGATCCGGGAGAAACAGATGCGCCGGCTGGTCGACAAGGCGCGCCGCAGCCACGAGACGACCGCCGGCGAGGCGCTCCTGCAGATGCTCGAGCGCCGCCTCGACAACGTCGTCTTCCGGCTCGGCTTCGCCTCGACCCGGCGCCAGGCGCGCCAGTTCGTCGGCCACGGCCACGTCCTCGTCGACGGCCGCCGCCTCAACATCCCTTCGGCCGCCGTCGGCGACGAGGCCCTGGTCCAGATCAAGCCCGGCTCTCCGGTCGAACCGGTCGCGCGCGAAGCGGCCGACGACATCGGCCTGCTGCCGGCCTGGCTGCAGGTCGACCACGAAGCGCTGGTCGGGAAAGTGCTGCGAGCGCCGGAGCGGAGCGAGATCGCGATGCCGGTGTCCGAGCAACTGGTGATCGAACGGTACGCGCGGCGATGAAGGCGGACGATCCGGTCAGCCGTGGCGCCGCGGGGGCGATCGCCCATCTCAACGAGGACCACGCCGACGCGCTGCTCGAGATGGTCCAGGCCCTCGGCGGCCACCCCGAGGCGAGCGCCGCCCGCTGCCTCGACGCCGACCGCACCGGCCTTGACCTCCTCGCGACCACGGCGGACGGCGAGGTGCCCGTGCGCGTCCCCTACGAGGAGCCGATCGAGGAGCCGGCGGGGCTGCGCAAAGCGACGGTGAAGCTGGCCCACAAGGCGAGGGCCGAGCTCGGCCGATGAACCCGCGGACCGCAGAGCGCTGCGCCGAACGGTTGCTGGCCGAGCCCGGCCTGCAGCACGACGAGGCGCAGGCGGCGCTCGCCGCGACCTTCTCGGTGACCGCGCTGGACTCCCCTTCTGCCCGCCTCGACGAGGCTTCGCTGCCGCTCTTCGGCGCTGCCGGCCGGGAGCTCGCGGAGCAGGCCCGGGCACTCGCAGACGTCCTCACCAACCAGCTCTGCCTCTGCCCGGAGCGCCGCGACCACCGCGCATTGCTGATCGACCACGCGCTCAGCTCGCGCAGCGCCCACCCGCTGCAGATCGCGGTGATCGGCCACGAGCTCGGCCGCCGCGCCGGCCTCGCAACCTTCGTCGGCGCCTACGGCGGCCAGCCCTGGACCGTCGTCTGCGCCGAAGCACGGATGGCGCTGGTCGGCCCGGCGACGGCGGCCGGCAAGCCGAGTGCCGCCGACATCCGCCGCCGCTGCCCGCACCAGGTTGCCTTCACCGTCCTGCGCGCGATCAGCCGCACAGCGCCGCCCGACGCGGCCAAGCGCGCCGAGCGGCTGCTGCGGTCGGTGCCGGTCCGGCCCTGCTAGCGGCGCACCTGGCAGCGGACCTTCGCCTTGCCGCGGCCGCGGTGCTTGCTGCGGCAGGAGAGTTCGGCGTTGCGGGCGGCCTTGCCTCGGGGTCCGCGCTTGCCCTGCTTCCCCTGGGGGCCGGCCGCGCCTTCGGCTCCCGCAGGTCCCTGCGCCCCGGTCTCGCCCTTCGGCCCGGCCGTGCCCGCGGGTCCCTGCGCGCCTGCGGCCCCAGCCGGACCCTGCGCACCAGCCGGGCCCTGCGGACCAGCCGGGCCGGCCGGCCCCTGTGGGCCGCTGCCACCGCCGGCGCCGCCGACGGCACCGAGCCGCAGCGCGATCAGGTCGCCGAAGCCGACCGGCTGTTCGCCGGCGACCGCCTGGGCGCCGCGGTCGAGTCGCGCCAGCCAGGCTTCGTCTTCGCCCTCGGGCTCGACGCCGTCGAGTGAGGTCAGCTTCCCGCCCGCGACAGTGAACGAGGTGACGCAGCCGGCCGGGTGGGAGCCGGCTTCAGCTTCGGCCAGAACCACGGGGAGGGTCGCACCGACCGCCGCCGTCACCTTGCAGATCCGCACGTTGCCCGGCGCCAGCTCGATCGCCAGCAGATGCGACACCGCAGCCGCGGGCGAAACCGTCGGCACCGGCCGCAGGCTTACCGGGTCGGCGCTGAAGCCGGCGCCGGCCAACGCCCGCAGGGCGTCCTGGGTTCCGTAGAGGCCGGCGCTGCTGGCGTCTTCGTAGCCGAAGCCGCCCGCTTCGGGGCCGGACGGGACCTGCAGCGAGAGCAGGAAGTCGACCGGCGTCTTGCCGTCGGCCGTGGTCCAGGCTGGGGACTGGGGGTCGATCCCGCAGGCGTTGAGGCCGCTGAGGACCCAGGCGTTGACGTCGACGTTGGTACCTCCCCAGTGGTACTCGATGCCGCCCGTCGTGTCCACCAGCCGGCTCTGCAGGAAGCCGAGCGCGGCGACGACGTCGGGGTCGTAGGCCGGGACGCCGGCTTCGCAGAGCGCCGCGATCGCGGCCCCGGTCATGTCCTCTTCGCTCGGCTGTGCCCGGTCGGCCGGGGTCGGCGCGGCGGGGAACCACCAGCCGCCGTCGTCGTGCTGGTTGCGGCGCAGGAACTCGATCGCGGGCGCCAACGCCCAGGCTGGCAGCGGCGTCGTCCGCAGCGCGAGGATCCCGAAGACGGTGCTGTTGGTGCTCGGTTCGCCGAAACTGCCGGCGGCCGGGTTCCAGCGCCCGGCCAGCTGCGCCGGCTGGTTGGAGGCCGCCGAGAGCCGGGCTGGGTCGAGGCCGGCGTCGTGGGTGAGGAGGATTGCCCGCTCGTAATCGGTGGCGTTGAAGCTCGGCGGTTCGTCACCCCAGTCGGCGGAGCCGTATTCGGCGAGCGCCCAGTCCTGCAGGCTCGGGCCGGCGCCGACCTTGACGGTGCTGGCGTCGACCCCGGCCGCGGCCAGCGCCGTCACCGCCCAGTCGCCGCCGAAGTCCAGGATCCCACCCGAGGTGGGGTCCTGCGGGGCACGGACATAGGTGACGGCCTTGGTCACCGCCGCGTCGATTTCGCTTTTGGTCGAGGTGGCCGCCGCACTGGCCGGCAGAACCGCAATTGCAATGAGAGACGCGCTGAGCGCGCACGCACGTCGGAATGAGAATGCTCGCATCCTTGGACCCCTTTCCTCGAGGGCTGATGGAGGGATCGGAGGGAGGTCTCCTGGCTTCCGAGCCTTCCCGTCGCGCCTTCCCGGCCTCTCGGCCAGTGGCTGCCCCGTGGGCGTGCGGCGGGCTTCTCTCGGTCACAGTGGCGGGCCCGCGCCGGACTTGCACCGGCTTCCCCGTCCACCGATCCGGTGGTTTGGTTTGGGCGCGCAATCTATACGAGATCCGGCCAGCCTCCTTGCTGCCGCCGCCGGGCCGGTTAGCTTTGGAAATGTCGAGCGGTCGAGGGAACCCGGTGCGAATCCGGGACTGACGCGCAACGGTATGGGCAGCGGTGCCAGTAAGGACCGCGCCGCCCGAGTCCGAGTACTCGCCGCCTGACGCAGACATAACTACCCCTGTTTCGCGAACGGACGGAAGGAGTTCTCTCGATGCGTCACTCCAGCATGCGGCTGGCGCTGCTCGCCACCGCTCTCGCATCCCTGCTGGTCCCCGCCTCCGCGGCGGCGAAAGCCAGCACTGAAGAAATCAACACCGCCAAGAACAAAGGCGTCGAATACCTGAAAGGTCTGCAGAAAGAAGGCGGCGAAATCCCCGGCTTCGGCGGCGACTGGGCGCTGACCGCGCTGGCGGCGGCCGGCACCGCGCCCGCCGATGTCAACAAAGCCGGCAAAGAAGGCAGCGACGCCCGCAGTTGGTACGAAGGCGTCGTCGGCGCCGCCACCTGGCCCGGGGAAGGCGCGGTTGCGACCGATCCCGAGCGCGGGGTGCTGCTTGCCTACGCCGCCGGGATCGATCCGGCGCGGGTCTCCAAGCGGCAGAACCTGATCGCCAAAGTCGCTTCCTTCTACCAGCCGGCGAGCCCCGATTACTACGGGGAAACCCTGAACGGGACCGTGTTCGGACTGCTGGCGCTGGCCGGCGCGAAGACGACCGCCGGGGCGCAGCGAATCCCGCAGATCGTCCTCGACCAGGCGGTGGAAGCGGTCAAAGCCAACCAGCACACCGACGGCGGCTGGACCTGGGCCAAAGCGGCCGGCAGCGAAGAAGAACTGAAAAAAGCGTCGGAACCGGACATGACGGGAGCCGCGATGGCGGCGCTCTGCAGCGCCGGCGTCAGCAGCGCCAGCACCGCGATCACGAACGCGAAGGCCTACCTGGTCTCGATCTTCGAAGGGACCACGGGGGCGTTCAAAAACACGTTCGGCAACAACACCGACTCGAACGCCTGGGCGGTGCAGGGATTGAAAGCGTGCGGGATCGACCCGCAGGGCGCCGAATTCACCGGCGGCGGCTCGGGCAAAAAAACGCCGATCGATTTCCTCATCGCCCAGCAGCAGAAATCAGGCGGCTTCCGCTACGGCACCTCGGGCACGACCGTCGACGAGTACGCCAGCCAGGACGCGATCCGCGCCCTCGGCAGCGGCGGCTTCACGGCGACGCCGCCGAAACCGAAAAGCGGGCCGCAGTTCAAGGGCGTGACCGAATTCGCCACCGGCGAAGCGGAAACGACCTCGCTGGCGCTGATCGTCGACGACGGCAGCTCGCCGTTGAAGATCTGCTCGGTGACGCTGGCGCCGAAAGCGACGACGACGACGCTGGCGACGGTGCTGAACGCCGCCGTCGCCGGGACGACGCCGGCATCCTGCGTGACCAGCTTCCTGCCCGCCAGCGGCGAAGGAGCGATCACCCAGATCAACGGAGCGCCGGCGGTACCCGCGGAAAAATGGAACGTCTCGATCGACAGCGGCACCGAAGCCGTCGCGAAACGCAGCACCGTGATCCACGTCGGCGACACGATCTACCTGCGCCAGCAGTAACTCGACCCGCCTGACGCCGAGGTTGCGTTTTGCCTGTCATGCGCGGGCAAAAGGCAACCTCGCGCGGGTCGGGCGGGTCGGCTAGAGTCGCCGCTCACCGAAACATCAAGGGATCGGTGGTAGGGAAGCCGGTGTAAATCCGGCGCGGGCCCGCCACTGTGACCGAGGAAGCCCGCCGCACGCGCGCGTCGCAGCCACTGACCTCGCCAGGTTGGGAAGGCGCGGAGGGATGGCTCGGAAGCCAGGAGACCTTCTCCGATCCGACACGGCATTCGCCCTCGAGGAAAGGGGATGTGTTGCGCAAGCGAGCGATCGCGGCGGCGCTGGTTGTTGTTGGCGCCTCGCTACTACTGACGGCAGGGGCCCAGGCGGCTCCGACCGAACTGACGGTCCGGATCGAGGGCAGGGAAAAGACCCTCTTCGAGGGCCCGATCCTGACTGAAGGTCATGCGGTGCAGGCGTCCGGAGACACCGAACCACGGACCTGCGACGGGACCAACAACTCAGCCCACCCGCAGCCCGGACCGACGCCGACCGCGTCCTCGGTCGACGCGATGGAACTGGTCGGGCAGACGTTCGGCGCCGACTGGTTTCCAGGCTACGACGACTACTACGTCGAACGCTGGGGACCCGACATGGAGACCTTCAGCGAAGGGGGAAAGTTCTGGGGGATCCTCGTCAACGGCGTGCTGACCCCGGTCGGCGGTTGCCAGTGGGCCGACAAAGCCGGCGACCAGGTCCTCTGGGCCTACGACGCCTTCAGCGGCCGGCGCCTGCTCTGGCTGGCAGCGGCGAGCGACCCGGCGACGGCGTCGGCGAAGCCGCTGCCGACCGCGCACGTCGTCGTCAACCAGCCGCTGGCGCTCGAAGTCATGGGCTACATCGGCGCCGAAGGCGCCAGCGCCGAAGTGCAGCCAGCCGCCGGCGTCACCGTCGGTCCGGTCACGACCGGCCCCGGGACTGGCTTCCAGGCCGTCGATACCGCGTCTCCGCCGGCGGCGACGACCGCCGGCGACGGCTCGGCGAGCATCACCTTCGCGACCCCGGGATGGCACCGGATCAAGGCCCAGAAAGAAGCGGGCTTCATCCGCTCCAACCGTCTCGACGTCTGCGTCGAACCGGTCGGCGGCGGCAGCTGCGGGCCGCTGCCAGCTGATGCGGCGCTGCGCGTCCCCTCGCGCTACCAGCCGCCGGTCGATCCCGGCGGCGCCCTGGCCAAGCCGGCGCCGGAGGCGCCGAAGCCACTGCCGTCGAACGTGCTGACGCTGCGCGGCGCCGCGGTCGACGCCGGCAAAGGCGTCGCCGGCCTCAAGGTGGCGGTGCCGGGTCCGGGCACGCTGGTCGTCTCCGGGGCGCAGGTGCTGCGGCGCACGATCGAGGCCGGGGCCGCCGGCACGGTCACGCTCTCGATCAAGCCGAAGGCGAAGGCGCGCAAGGCGCTGCGCCGGCAGGGCCGGCTGCGGACCACGGTCTCGGTCGCCTTCACCCCGGTCGGCGGCGTCACCGCGTCGGTGCAGCGGACCCTGACCCTGAGGTTGGCGGGCGGCGCATGAGCCGGCGCCGGCGAGGAGCGGTGCGGGCGGGGGCTGGTGCCCTCTGCGCCTGCCTCCTCGCCGGCTGCCTGCTGCCGGTGCGGACCGCCGCCCTCGCGCCGGACGGCGAAACGCAGGCAACCCTCGACCGCAGCGTCCGCTTCCTGCAGGGAGCCCAGAACGCCGACGGCGGTTTCGGCGGCAAGGCCGGCGGTGTCTCCGACCCGGACTTCAGCGCCTGGGCCGCCTACGCGCTGGCGGCGGCGAGCATCAACCCGCGCGACCAGGCGCAGCTCGGTGGAGTCGACGTCTTCACCTATCTCACCCGCCACACGGCGGAGCTGCGGGAAACGACCGACTTCGACCGGGTGGCGCTGGTCGCGCTCGCCTCCTGCACCTCGCCCAACGATTTCGGCGGCGTCGGCCCGATCGGCACGATCCTCTCCCGCCAGCTGCCCGACGGCTCCTTCCCCCAGCGCGCCGGGCTCACGGAAGGATGGAACAACGCGACGATCTGGTCGATCTTCCCGCTCAGCGCAGCTGGCACGCCGCAGGCCGATGCCGCAGTCGAGGCGGCGGCGGAATGGCTGCTGGATCAGCAGCGCCCCGACGGCAGCTGGGGGTCGACCAGCGCCAACTCGGTCTCCGAATCCGACATGACTGGAGCGGCGGTCGAGGCGCTGGGGGCGGCGGACCTCGAGGGCGAAGAAGCGCAGGCGCGAGTTGCCCTCGCCGAGGAAAACGCCTTCGAATACCTGAAGACGTTGCAGGGGCCGGATGGGGGCTTCCGCGAGCTCCCAGGCCAGTCGACCAACTCGGCGAGCACCGCCTGGGTGCTGCAGGGAATGTGGGCGGCGGGGGTCAACCCGCGCGAATGGCAGACCGCATCGGGCGCCGACCCACTCTCGTTCCTCGCCTCGCTGCAGCATCCCGACGGCAGCATCGGCTGGACCGCGAACGACGACACGAACTCGTTGTGGATGACGGCGCAGGTCGGGCCGGCGCTGGCCGGCACCACCTATCCGCTGCCCTGTGTACCGCCCGAAGTCAAGGCGCCCACGCGGGAGGCGCCGCAGCAGGCGGTGGCGGCGAGTCACACGAAACGCTCCTCTCACCACGGGCACGGCGGCCGCGGCGTCGTCGAGGGCGATGGGGTGATCGCCGGCGGCGGCGGTCGCGGCGCCCGCGTGTTCACCGCCCCGCAACCGCAAAGCGGCGGCTCGACCCCACACGGGGCGCGCGACGTCGAGGCCGAAGCCGCGCAACCTGAAGAAACGGAGTCGGCGAGCAACGAATCCGCGGGCGTCGGCGCCGCCGCGCAAACCGGCGAGGAGGACGGCTCCGGCAGGGGCCTCGGGCGCAGCGGGAACGGAACCGGCAGCGGCGCCAGCGCCGGCACCGTCGAAGGGATCCTCGTCGGCGGCCGCGAGGGCCGCAGCGGCGCTGCCCCCGGGCTGTTCGAGGCCGACAGCGGCGGTCGCACCGAGACCGGAGTGGCGCTGGGGCTCGTCGGCGCGCTGCTGGTCGCGGGGCTGCTCGGCAGTCGCCGCGAGCGCGCCGGAGTGAGGTCGGCGTGATCGTCCTCGCCACGCTCGGCGACAGCCTCGGTGACGCCTTGGCGCAGATCGCGACCGTGCTGCGAGTGCCGGTCCTGATCGCGGCGATCGTCGTCCTCGTGGCCGGCGCCTTCGAGGTCGGCCGCTACGGCGCCGAGCTCTGGCGCCGCTGGCGCCGGGGGCGGGAGATGGAGCTCTCCCAGCTGGTCCGCCACGCCGCCGCCGACCCTGCGCACGTCGCCCATTACGCCTACTACGCGCCAAGCGCCTTCGCCGAGGCGGCGCTGACCGCGATCGTCGGGGCCGTCACAAACGGCCGGCCGGCGGAGATGGAGCAGGCGCTGGTCGCCTACGAGCTCGCGATCCAGCGCCGCCTCGACCGCACCCGCATCCTCGTCCGTGCCGGGCCGGCGATCGGGCTGATGGGGACGCTGATCCCGTTGGCCCCGGGCTTGGCCGCGCTCGGCGACGGCGACGTCTCCGAGCTCGCCGGCGATCTTCGCGATGCGCTGGCGGCGACGGTGATCGGCCTCCTGGTCGGGACCGTCGCCTTCGCCCTGACCCTGACCCGGACGCGGATGTACACCGAGGACCTGGCGGCGCTGGAGCGGGCCGCCGAGGCGCTGCGCCGCGACGTCTTCCCGGCGACCGCTCCTGTTCCGGCGCTGGGAGCGACCTCGTGAGCCGGATCGGCCTTGGTCGCCACGGCGGCATCGAGGACAACGCCGGGGATCCCCTCGACGGGCTCGTCAACCTCTTCGACGTCGGCATCGTCCTCGCGATCGCCTTCCTGATCGCCGGCGTTGGGCTGGCGACCAATGCCAGCGACGAGCAGGCGCGCCAAGCGGACAAGGCGCCGACGCCGGCCGCGAAGGTCAGGGTCCTGCCGAAGCCCGGCTCCGAACAGAAGGCCCGCGGCCACGGCCAACCGGTCGGGACCGCCTACCGCCTGGCCGACGGCCGGATCGTGATCGTCTCTCCCCGCTAGGTATCAAGAACCCGGCGTGGTTGAGGTTAGTCCCGGATAGCGGTACGAACCTCAACCACACTCAGCCGTTTTCGTGGCCGGCGTCGAAGCCTTCTCGGTAGGCGTCGAGGAATTCCGCCGGCAGCGGGTCGTCGGCCGGCGCGAAGCGGGCGGCGACGGTGAGGCGGCGGATCAGGTCGGCGTGGATGCCTTCGGTCTTCTCCGCTCCCCGTTCGGCGGCGCCGAGCAGGTAGCCCAGCTCCACGGCAGCGTCGCCGCCCGGCTGCGCCCGCGCCACGGTGTTCAGTTTGGTCGCCGCCGCGACCATCGCTTCCCCGACCGTCGCCAGGTCCCCCGCCTGCTGGTTCTCCGCCAGGCATTCGCTGATCGGCGTTTCGTCCCCTAGCGTCACCTTCCCCGGCGCCCCGTTCAGCGCGGTCAGGTAGACGTTCGTCCCTTCCAGGCAGGCGACCGGCGTCGAGTCGTCGTTCTGGCTCCCACAGCCGGCGACCAGAGCTGCCAGGGCCGCGAGGATGGCGGCGGATTGTGCGCGACGCATGGGGGCCGGATCCTATGGCCGCACCGATTCGCCACGGCACGACATGCGCCGATCAGCGGGCCCGCGGATCAGCCGATTGACATTGAGCAGGGCGCCGGAGAACGTGGACGAGCCTCGTCCGGATCAGACCGATTCAGCCCATCAAGTCAACTCAAGGGGTAGTCGAAATGACCAGACGTAAGGCACTTCTTGGCCTTTCCACGCTTTGCCTGCTCGTTCTTGGGAGCATCGGACCGCAGGTAGCCGCCGCCGCGACGAACGGCACAACAGCGTTCACATGCAAGAAAGAAGGTCCCGAACACGCTTTCGCCAAAGCGCACTGCACGGCAGCCGATCACGTCGGCGGTGAATACGAAGAGAGCTCGGTCGCCGAAAACACAACGACAGCATTGCTGGGGACGGCCGGGACCACAGAAGGCGGCAAAGAAGCGATGAAGCTCAAATGGACCTTCGCGACCATCCCCGTCGAACTCCAGGCCAAAGGTCTCGTGCTCGAAGGTTCAGTTCAGAACCTGAAAGCGGAATCGGGTGAACACTACGTCGACGGCGAAGCGAAGCTCACCCTCACCGGCGTCTCCGTCACCTCTCCGGCCAGCTGCAAACTGAAAGGAGAAACGATCGAATCGACGCAGCTCACACTGACCAGCAAAGGTCAGGGAGATGCCGTTCGGCTGGCGCCGGTCAAAGGCGAAGTGATCGCCGAATTCACCATCCAGGGCCCAGGCTGTAGCGTCGAAAGCCCCTGGAAACTGTTCGGCAGCATCAAGGGCACGCCCGACGGCGCCACAGTCTCCTTCACCCATGCCGCCGGCACAGCGGAAGGGGCGTTGCGGATCGGCGCTGCCTCCGGACCGAAAGCCGGCCTGGAAGGGAGCATCACACTCAACGGCCGCGACCCGGTGCTCGAAGAGTTGTCTTACTCACCGCTGGCCTTGAAGACAGTCGAAACACCGTAGTGGCGCTCACCGGGCCGGCCGTTCTGACCGGCCCGGTGCGCCGTGTCTTCGCAGTGGCTCAGTCGCCGGTGCCGCGCGGCGAGAGGCCGCCGAACTTGACCTGGGAGATGCCGCCGGCCGGGCCGGTGGGTCCGGCCTTCGCCGGTGGCGCTTTGGCCTTCGGCACGCGTTTGCCGCGTGGCGCGGTTTCGCCTTCGGCGGGGCCGACCGGGAAGACTTCGACCCATTCGGCGAGCTGGAACTGGGCGACCGGGGAGTGGTTCCAGGAGAGGTGGAGATGATTGCCGCAGCCGTGGCCGGCATCGCCGTCGTACCCGATCCAGCGGAAGGGCGGCACCGGTTTGTTCTGTTCGGGCTCGGCCCAGAGGGCTAGTTCGGTGATCGCCGTCCAGTGCGAGTCGCAGCGCGAGCTCGGTTCGAGCGGGACGATGTCGACGGCGAGCCCGTTGTAGTGGTCGGAGTCCTTGACGTGGCATTCGTCGCAGCCGACGTGGGTGCCGTTCGGCAGCGGGCCCGAGTAGCCGTCGGTGACGTAGAGCGGGTAGCGCTTGGCGATCCAGCGCAGGTCGGGAAGGATCCGCTTGTCGACCATGTCGCCCGGTTCGTGCGGAATCGAGGCCGGAATCGGGACGATCTTGCCCGGCGCGTAGACGAGCCGGGTCGAAGCAGGCGGCGGTTCGGCGGCGCCGGCGCTTGCCGCAGGCAGCAGCAGGCAGACGAGTGCGGCGGCAATCGCGATCGCGCGGGAAGGATTCACCCTCTCGCTATCGACGGCTCGCCGCGAGCCTTGAATCTCGCGACGAACTGGGTTTGTTTTCCGGTTTTTGCAGGTAAATCGCATCCGGCTGGCGGACCGGCCAGCCGCAGCTCAACATTCCTGCTCCCAGCGGTAGGGTTGGCCGATGCCTACCGTCAGAGATGCAACGTTCGACCTCTTCCGCGCCCATGGGATGACGACGATGTTCGGCAACCCCGGCTCGACCGAGCTGCCGATGTTGGCGGAGTTCCCCTCCGATTTCCGCTACGTGCTCGGCCTCCAGGAGGCGGTCGTGGTCGGGATGGCGGACGGCTTCGCGCTCGCCTCCGGCAAGACGACGGTCGCCAACCTCCACACCGCGCCCGGCGTCGGCAACGCGATGGGGGCGATCTTCAACGCCCAGGCCAACCACTCGCCGCTGCTGATCACCGCCGGTCAGCAGGCGCGGGCGCAGATCACTCTGCAGGCCAACCTCACCAACCGCGACGCGACGCGGATGCCGCACCCGCTGGTCAAGTGGTCCTACGAGCCGCCGCGGCCTGAGGACGTGCCGCTGGCGCTCGCCCACGGCGCCCACCTCGCCTCGCTGCCGCCGCGCGGCCCTGTCTTCGTCTCGCTGCCGATGGACGACTGGTACGCCGAGGTCGACGCCGCCGATGCCCAGGCCGCTATCGACCGCGCCATAACGGGACGAGCGGTCGCCGACCCCGACGCCGTGCGCTCTCTGGCGGAGCGGCTCGAGACCGCCGCCAACCCGGTCCTCGTCGCCGGCCCCGACGTCGACGCCTCCGGCGCCTGGGACCTCGCCGTCGCCCTCGCCGAGCTGCAGCGGCTGCCGGTCTGGGCCTCGCCGGCGACCGGCGGCGTCCGCCTCGGCTTCCCCGAGAACCACCCCAACTTCCGCGGCGTCCTGCCGCCGGCGATCGGGCCGGTCGGGCAGACGCTCGAGGGCCACGACCTGATCGTCGTCATCGGCAGCTCGGTCTTCCCCTACTACCCGTACATCCCCGGGCCGCTCCTGCCGCAGGGCGCGAAGCTGGTAGCGATCACCAGCGACCCGGATGAGGCGGTGAGAGCTCCGATGGGCGATGCGATCGTCGCCGACGTGAAACTGACCCTGGAGGCCCTGCTGGCCCTGCTGCCCGAGTCCACCCGACCGGTGCCGGAGCCGAACCCCGGACCGCAGGAAATCCCGCCGACCGATCCGCTCAACGCCTCGACCGTCCACACCGCGCTCGGCGAGGTCCTGCCCGAGGACGCGATCGTCGTCCTCGAGTCGCCGTCGAGCACCCTGGCGCTGCGCAACCAGCTGCGGCTCTCGCGCCCCGGCAGCTACTACTTCAGCGCCGGCGGCGGCCTCGGCTTCGGCCTCGCCGCCTCGGTCGGCGTCCAGCTCGCTCAGCCCGACCGCCCCGTGGTTTGCGTGATCGGCGAGGGCTCGGCCCAGTACGCGATCACCGCTTTATGGAGCGCCGTCGCCTACCAGGTGCCGGTCACCTTCCTCGTCGTTCGCAACGAGGAGTACGCGATCCTCAAGTGGTTCGCCGAAGTCGAGCAGGTGTCGAACGCGCCCGGCCTCGACCTGCCGAAGCTCGACGTCGCCGCCGTCGCCGAGGGCTACGGCGTCACCGCCCACCGCGCCGGCGACCGCGACGAAGTCAGCGCCGCGCTCACCACCGCGCTCTCCTCCTCGAAGCCGGAGCTGGTCGAAGTCCCGGTTGCGCCGGGGATGTCGCTGTTCTAGGAGGCCGGTCGTGCACACTGGATCGATGCGGCATTCCGACACGCCAGAGGTGCTCGATTGACGCTTGAGGCGCTCGACCGCGCTCCCGACTCCCTGGCGGGCGGCGTCGCCCAGCCGCTGCGTGGAGAGCTGGAGACGCTGCTCGGCGCCGACCGGGTGCTGAGCAGCCCCGGGGACATCGTCCGCTACGCCTCCGATGCCAGCCCCTACCGGCTGTTCCCGCAGGCGGTGGTGATGGCCCGCGAGCCCGGCGACGTCGCCAAGGTCCTCGCCTACGGTCGCGAGAAAGAGATCCCGGTCACCTTTCGCTCCGGCGGTACCAGCCTCAACGGCCAAGGCCAGACCGGCGGCATCCTGGTCGACGTCCGCCGCCACTTCGGTGGTGTCAGCGTCGAAGACGACGGCGCCCGTGCCAGGGTCAAGCCGGGCACGATCCTCGGCCATGCCAACCGTGTCCTCGCCCCGCATGGGACCAAGCTCGGCCCCGACCCGGCCAGCACCGACGTCGCCACCGTCGGCGGGGTGATCGCCAACAACTCGGGCGGGATGCGCTGCGGCGTCACCAAGGACTCCTACTCGACGGTGCGGGACCTGACCTTCGTCCTCCCCTCGGGGACGATGATCGACACCGGCGCCGCCGGTGCCTCAGCGGACTTCGCCGTCGCCGAGCCGGAGCTGGTCGCCGGCCTGGAAGCGATCCGCGACGAGATCCGCGCCGACGAGGAGCTCAGCGACCGGATCCGGCGCAAGTTCGCGATCAAGAACACGACCGGGTACCGGCTCTGCGCCTTCCTCGACGCCGAGGAGCCGCTGGAGATCTTCCGTCGCCTCCTCGTCGGCTCCGAGGGCACGCTCGCCTTCGTCGCCGAGGCCGTGTTCGAGACCGTGCCGGTGCCGGCGGTGACGACCACCGCCTGGGTCCACTTCCCCAGCATCGATGGCGCGATCGCGCCGGTCCAGGACCTGGTCAACTCGGGCGCGACGGCGGTCGAGTTGATGGTCGCGCCGGCGCTGATCACCGCCGCCTGGAACATGGTCGGGGCGCCGGAGGAGTGGAAGGAGCTGCCGCCGGAGTCGGCGGTGCTGCTGGTCGAGTTCGGCGCCGACGACGAGGCCGGACTCGCGTCGCAGGTCGAGCGGGCGCTGGAGATCCTCGCCGGCCACGAGACGATCAGGCCGATCGATTTCACCCGCGAGGCCGAGGAGATCGAGCTCAGCTGGCGCGTGCGCGAGGGGCTGCACGGCCTGATCGGCAAGCTGCGGCTGCCGGGCACGTCGCTGATCGTCGAGGACGTCTGCGTGCCGCCGGAGCGGATCGCCGAGGGGGCCAAGGACCTGCAGGCGCTGCTCGGTGAGCACGGCTTCCTGCCCGGGGTGGCGGGCCATGCCTCCGCCGGCAACCTCCATTTCATGCTGACCCCGGACTTCGCCAAGCAGGAGGACCTCGACCGCTACGAGGCGTTCATGGGCAAGCTGGTCGAGCTGATCGTCGGCAAGTACGACGGCTCGCTCAAGGCCGAGCACGGGACCGGCGTCAACATGGCCCCTTATGTAGAGCGCGAGTGGGGCGAGAAGGCGACCGAGCTGATGTGGCGGGTGAAGCGGCTGGCCGACCCCGACGGCGTGCTCTCGCCGGGCGTCGTCCTCAACCGCGACCCCGGCGCTCACCTGCAGAACCTGAAGACGACGCCGGCGATCGAGGAGTCGGCGACCTCCTGTGTCGAGTGCGGCTTCTGCGAGCCGGTTTGCCCGAGCCGCAACCTGACGACGACGCCGCGGCAGCGGATCGTCCTGCGCCGCGAGATCGCGCGCCAGCCCGAGGGCTCGCCGGTGCGCAACGCGCTGGAAGCGGAGTTCGAGTACGAGGGGCTGGAGACCTGCGCGGCCGACGGTTCCTGTCAGCTCGCCTGCCCGGTCGGGATCGACACCGGCCGTCTCGTCAAGGAATTGCGCAAAGAGAGACATAGCCCGCGTGGCGAACGGGCGGAGCTGGCGAAAGCCCGGCACTGGGGCCTGGTCGAGGGCGCCTCGCGCTTTGGCCTCCGCGTCGGCGGACCGCTGGCGCGGCGGACGCGGCGCGGCCGTGGCCTCCCAGGCGCCGCCAAGAGCGCGCTGCCGTCGACGATCCACGCCGGCGCCGCCGCGGTCTACGTCCCCTCCTGCACCAACCGGATCTTCGCCGGCTCGCCGGCCGAGGCGATGGTCGCGGTCTCAGCCCGGGCAGGGCTGCCGGTCTGGATCCCCGAGGACGTCGTCGGCAGCTGCTGCGGGCTGCCGTGGAGCTCAAAGGGGTTCGGCGCCGCGCACCGCGAGAAGGCGAACGAGATGGTCGAGCGGCTCTGGGGGTGGAGCGCCGAGGGGACGCTGCCGATCGTGATCGACGCCGCCTCCTGCACCAACGCGATCGCCGAGCCCGGTGAGGGCATCCTCGACGAGATCAACGCCGCGCGCCTCTCGCGGCTGGAGATCATCGACTCGGTCAGCTGGGCGCACGACCGGCTGATGCCCTTCCTCGGGGTGGCCGCCAAGGTCCCGAGCGCGACCGTCCACCCGACCTGCGCCACCCGCCACATGGGGCTCGCTCTGCGACTCAAGGCCCTCGCCGAGACGCTTGCCGACGACGTCTACGTCGCCCCGTCGGCGACCTGCTGCGGCTTCGCCGGCGACCGCGGCATCTCCCACCCAGAGCTGACCGAGTCCGCCACCCGACCCCAGGCCGACGAGCTCGCCGGCCGCCACTTCGACGCCCACCTCTCCAACAACCGCACCTGCGAGATCGGCCTCACCCGCGCCACCGGCGAGCCCTACGAATCAGTCTTGATCCTGCTCGAGCGATTGACTCGGGCGGAGTAGCGCCGCGGGGGAGAGTCAGGGCGCTGACCGGCCTTGGCCGGTGGTGCCGACTATCTCCAGGTTCCGCGGAATCAAGATCAGGATGTATGTAGACGAGGAGCTTCACCCTGGTCGACCGCATTTCCACGTTGAGTACACCGGATCTGGTGCCTCATTTGCGATCGCTGACCTCGAACGGTTGGCACCGCGCGCGGACGGACCAACCACTGCAGCAAATCGAACCGCTGCAGAAGTGAGCAGCGTTACCATCGAGATCGTGCTTGCTGAACCGCCCCGACTCCGCAAAGCGGTGCCTCTCGATGGGTACACCGTCCATCTCGAATTTGCCGACGGTCTCGCCGCGGACATCGACCTCTCCTATCTGGTCGGACGCGGGCCGGTCTTCGAGCCCCTTCGAGATCCGGAGTTCTTCCGCAAGCTCGAGGTCGACGAGTGTGACGCCACGATCTGTTGGCCGAACGAAGCCGACATCGCGCCAGACACTCTCTACAACTACGTGCAGCGAGCCGTCTACGCGAAGAAACTTGCGGCGACCGCCCCCGCGAGCTCCAACTAGCCGTTCAGCGGCTTCGCGCCCTCGTCCACCGCAGCACTCGGGGTCGCCTCGCCGCCGCCCAGTGCCTTCGCATCCAGGTCGGTGATCAGGGCGCGGATTTTCTCGTCGCGCTCCATCGCCCGGTCGAGCAGTGGATTGAGGACGCCGCGGATCGCGGAGGCGTAGCGCCACCACTTGGGGACGAAGATGCGGGGGGCGCGTTCTTCGATGCCGCGGACGAGGCCGGCGGCAGCCTCGTCGGGGGTGATCCGTTTCAGCAGCCACTCCGGGGAGAGCTCGCGGACGCGGTCGGCGTCGGGCTGGGCGAAGGCGTCCTGGACGAGTTTGGTGTCGACCCAGCCGAAGTAGCCGACGCTGGCATTGGCGCCGTGGGGGATGAGCTCCACCCGCAGGGCCCGGCCGAGCTGCTCGACCCCGGCCTTGGCGACGGCGTAGGGGCTGTTGCCGAACCCGTTCATGAAGGCGTAGACGGAGGAGATGACGACCATCTGGCCCTTGCGCTCGACGATCTGGGGCAAGGCTGCCCGCACCGTTCTCCAGACGCCGAGCATGTCGACCTCGAAGACCCGCTCCCACTCCTCGCCGGAGATGCCGCGGACGGTGGCGAAGTTCTGTTGGGCGATGCCGGCGTTGGCGACCGCGCAGTCGAGGCCGCCGAACTCCTCGACGACCTTGGCGACCGTGGCCTGCATCGCGCCCATGTCGGTGACGTCGCCGGCGAGGCCGATCGCCCGCGGGCCGATTCGCTCCGCGGCCTCGTTCGCCTCCTCGGCGCTGAGGTCGAGCACCGCCACCGAGGCGCCGCGCATGTGCATCTGCCGCGCGGTCTCGTAGCCGATGCCGCGGGCGGCGCCGGTCACCAGCGCCACTTTTCCGTTGAGTGAGAAGTCGGTCATCGCGCCAGCGTATCCGCTGGCCGGCCAGCCAGTCGACCCGATCCCCGGCGCGCCGCCCCGGCCGCGGCTAGGCTGCCGGCGGTGTCTGATCTCGACGCGGCCTACTCGTCCTTCGCCGCGGACCACGGGCTGGAAGTGATCCCCAGCTTCGCCGCCGGTCCGCTGACCCCGCTGCTGGTCGAGTCCGGCGCCGGCCAGCTCGGCCCGGCGGCCCGGGGCACCCTCGGCGAGGGCGTCGAGGGCATCGTCGGCCACCTCGCCTACACCCGCAACAAGACCTTCCGCTTCAGCGTCGCCCTGACCGAGGTCCCGGCCTCGACCGCCTTCCTCCCGCGCCTGTTCTGTGTCCGCAAGGGCCGCCACACCCGCGACGACGAGTTCTACGGCTTCGAGGCGCGCTACTCGAAGCTCTGGACCGAGAGCACGAAGCTGAACGAGCGCTACACGGTCAGCATCAGCCCCTTCCAGGATCCGGTCTGGCTGCGCCAGCTCTTCTCACCCGCGCTCGTCGATTGGCTGGCGAGCGAGCCACCGGCCGACTTCTCCTTCGAGCTCGCCTACGGCGCCCTGCTTGGCAGCGTCGAGCAGGACAACCCGGACGCCGCCGCCCTGGCGGCGCTCTGCGAGGCGACCGCGCACGTCGCCGCCCGCGTCCGCAGGGAGTGTGAGGAGTAGCGATGCAGCTGAACAAGACCGGCATCGCCCTGTTCCTCTTCTTCGGCCTCGGCGGCCTCGCCTTCGTGATCGCCGGCGTCGTGATCCCGTTGCCGGCCGAGGGCCGCTTCACCTTCATCCTGCTCGGCGGGATCTGGGTTCTGGTCGTCGTCGGCCTGATCCTGTTTGCCCGCCGCGAGGACCAGAAGGCCGACCACCAGGACTGGGTCTTCAAGAACGGGATCCACGGCACCGCCACCGTCCTCGACGCCGGCAGCAACACGACCGTCAACGAGATGCCGCTGATGAAGCTGAAGCTCGCGCTCGACATCCCCGGCGTCGGCCGCAGCGAGGTCAAGCGCCGCGAAGTGATGCCCGTCTTCACCGCCAATCGGATGCAGCCGGGGCTGGTCCTGCCCGCCTACTCGAACCCGCAGGACCCGAACGACTTCGTGCTGGTCTGGTGAGGGCCGGCGGTCGCCGGCCCTGCGTTCCTAGAATCCGGGGTTCGTGTCCGGATTCGAACCAGTAGACCCGAAGCAGTCGTTCCCCGAGCTGGAGGAGCGCGTCCTCACCCGCTGGCGCGAGGACGACGTCTTCGAGCGCTCGCTCGCCAACCGCGAGGGGGCGCCGGTCTGGAGCTTCTACGAGGGCCCGCCGACCGCCAACGGCCGACCCGGCTCCCACCACGTCCTCGCCCGCGTCTTCAAGGACGTCTACCCGCGCTACCGCACGATGTGCGGCTACCGGGTGCCGCGCAAGGCGGGCTGGGACTGCCACGGCCTGCCGGTCGAGCTCGAGGTCGAAAAGCAGCTCGGGATCTCCTCCAAGCAGGAGATCGAGCAGCTCGGGATCGCCGAGTTCAACCAGCGTTGCCGCGAGTCGGTCTTCGAGTACGTCGAGGAGTGGGACAAGCTGACCGAGCGGATCGGGTTCTGGATCGACCTCGACGACCCCTACGTGACGCTCGAGAACGACTACATCGAGTCGGTCTGGTGGTCGCTGCGCACGCTCTGGGACAAAGAGCTCCTCTACGAGGGGCACAAGGTCGTGCCCTACTGCCCCCGCGACGGCACGCCGCTCTCTTCGCACGAGGTCGCCCTCGGCTACCAGGACGTCAAGGACCCGTCCATATACGTTCGCTTCCCGCTGCTCGGCGCCGAGCGCGAATCGCTGCTGGTCTGGACGACGACCCCGTGGACCCTGCCGGGCAACGTCGCCGTCGCCGTCGCGCCCGACGTCACCTACGCCAAGGCCAAGGTCGACGACGAGATCCTGATCCTCGCTGAGGCCCTGGTCGAGCGGGTGCTCGGTGAGGGGGTGGAGATCGTCGAGCGGCTGCCGGGCTCAGAGCTCGTGGACAGCGCCTACGAGGGCCCCGTCTTTGACCTCAGCGACCGCCACCGCGGCGGCTTCCCGGTGATCGCCGGCGATTTCCTCACCACCGAGGACGGCACCGGCCTCGTCCACATCGCGCCCGCCTTCGGTGAAGACGACTACACCGCGGCCGCCGCCAACGGGCTCTTCGACCCGACCATCGCCGGCACGCTCTACAACCCGGTGCTCCCCGACGGCACCTTCGACTCGCGGGTCCTCGGCTTCGCGGGGAAGTTCGTCAAGGACTCCGCCGTGACCCGCGAATTGATCGAGTTCCTCGACGAGCGCGGCCTGCTCTTCCGCGAGCAGATCTACGAGCACGCCTACCCGCACTGCTGGCGCTGCGGCACGCCGCTCCTCTACTACGCGACCACGAGCTGGTACGTCGCCACCTCGCAGGCCCGCGACGAGCTGCTCGCCAACAACGAGGAGATCGGCTGGCACCCGGAGCACGTCAAGCACGGCCGCTTTGGCAAATGGCTCGAGAACAACGTCGATTGGGCGCTCTCGCGCAACCGCTACTGGGGGACGCCGCTGCCGATCTGGCGTTGCACCGAGCGCGACTGCGGCGAGCTCTCCTGCATCGGCTCGGTCGAGGAGCTGCGCGAGCGCTCCGGGTCCGAGGCCCCCGACGACCTCCATCGTCCCTACATCGACGAAGTGAAGATCAAGTGCGAGAAGTGCGGTGGGCAGATGCAGCGGGTCGAGTCGGTGATCGACACCTGGTACGACAGCGGCGCGATGCCCTTCGCCCAGTTCCACTACCCGTTCGAGAACGAGGCGGAGTTCAAGGAGCGCTTTCCGGCCGACTACATCTGCGAGGCCCAGGACCAGACCCGCGGCTGGTTCTACACGCTGCTGGCCGAGTCGACGCTCCTGTTCGACACCTCGAGCTTCCGCAACTGCGTCTGCCTCGGCCTGATCCTCGACCCCGAGGGCCAGAAGATGTCGAAGAGCCGCGGCAACGTCGTCGACCCCTGGGAGGTGCTCGCCAGCCACGGCGCCGACGCCTTCCGCTGGTACTACCTGGCGACCCAGCAGCCCTGGGCCGGCTACCGCTTCTCGGTCGAGACGGTCGGCGAGGCGGTGCGCCAGTTCGTCCTCCAGCTCTGGAACACCTACTCGTTCTGGGTCCTGTACGCGAATGCGGAGAAGCTCGGGCCCGAGGACTTCCGTGGGGCGCCGGAGCCCGCCACCGACCTCGACCGCTGGATGCTCTCGCGGCTGCAGGCGACGGTCGCGACCGTGCGCGAGCGGATGGACGACTTCGACTGCACCACCGCCGGCCGCACGATCGCCGAGTTCGTCGAGGAGCTCTCCAACTGGTACGTGCGGCTCTCACGCCGCCGCTTCTGGGAGGGCGACCGCGCCGCCTTCGCGACCCTGCGCCACTGCCTGCTGGAGACGGTCGCGATGCTGGCGCCGTTCACGCCTTTTCTCGCCGACGAGATCCATCGCAACCTTGCCGGCGGCACCGCCGGCGAGCCCGGCGAGCTGCCGGACTCGGTCCACCTGCGGGACTTCCCGGTCGCCGACGCGGCGCTCGCTGATCCCGAGCTCGAGGCGGGGATGGAGGCGGTGCGCCTGACCGTCGAGCTCGGCCGCGCCGCCCGCGCCCAGGCCAAGGCGAAAATGCGTCAGCCCCTGCGCCGCGCCGTGATCGTCGCCAACGACGCCGAGCGGGCCGCGATCGAAGCTCGTGCCGATCTCGTCACCGCCGAGCTCAACGTCAAGGAGCTCGACTTCGTCAGCGACGAGGCCGAGCTGGCGAGCTACACGGTGAAGCCGAACTACCGCAGCCTCGGACCGCGCTTCGGCAAGAAGATGCCGCAGGTGGCGGCCGCGATCGAGGCACTCGACGCCGCTGGCGTCGCCGCCACCCTCGCTGCGGGCGGCGAGGTTGGGATCGCGATCGACGGCAGCGACCACACGCTCGGCCCCGACGACGTCACCCTCGCCCTGCAGCCGCTCGAGGGCTACGAGGTCGAGGCCGAGGCTGGCCACGCGGTGGCGCTGGCGCTCGAGCTCGACGACGAGCTGCGCCGCGAGGGCCTTGCCCGCGAGCTCGTCCACGCCGTCCAGAACGCCCGCAAAGACGCCGGCCTCGAGATCACCGACCGGATCGAGCTGCGCCTCCTCGGCGAGGAGGAGCTGATCGAGGCCGCGCGCGAGCACGAGGCCTACATCTCGGGTGAGGTGCTGGCCGTGACCACCAACTACGACCTGCTGCTCGTGGCCGCGCTGGCGGCGGACACCGCGACCGAGATCGACGGCCGTCAGGTCCAAATCGAGCTGAGCCGGGTTTAAGGCCTATCCGTCGTAATCTCGCCATCCCGGTCCTGGCGCTGGCGCTGCTCGCGCTGATCGCCCCTGCGGCCGCGCTCGCCGTCGAGGGGGGCACCGCCCCCGGGAACGGCAAAGAAAGTGAAAGGGAACCCGTCGGCCCGCCGCCCCAGCTGCTGCTCTTCCACGGCGGTTCCTTCCTCTTCGAAGACCCCTACTTCGAGCCCTCGACCGCGGAACGAGCGATCGCCGCCGGTTTCGAACCCCACTATGTGACCTACCCGCTCGGCAACCTGCCGGCGGCAGTGCTGAGCGCGCGGGCCGAAGCGCGGCGGTTGCGGCTGAAGTACGGCGTCGAGCGCGTCTATGCCTACGGCTCCTCGGCCGGCGGCACCCTGGCGGCACTGCTTGCCGGGGACGGCCTGGTCGCCGCTGCGGTCGCGAAGGCACCGGTCACCGACCTGGTCGGGTGGGAATGGCCACTGACCGCGTACGGCCCCGAATACTTCGAACAAATCGGCCTTGGCCCGCTGGCCCGCTATCGCCTTTCGCCCGACCGGCGCCGCGAGGAGAAACCGCTGCTCGTGTATCAGGGTCGCGGCGATCGGGTAGTTCCTCCCGCCATGAACGAAGCCTTTGCCGCCAAGTACCCCCGCGTCCATCTCTGGCTGGTGCCGGGCGGTCACACGACCGAGCGGCTCCGTCCCTACCTGATCAGCGATGCGATGCACTGGCTGCACGGGGTCTGGAGGGCGCATGCGCGCGTCTTCGTCCGCCAGGAAATCCGCGAAGAACGGCAGCAGCGGAGAGAAGAAAAGGCGCAACGGGAAGAAGAAAGGGTGCGGCACCGCGTACCATAAAAGTTGACTGATGCAGTCAAGTATTAAATCCGCCGCCGGAGGCTTCCGGCCCGACATCGAGGGATTGCGCGCCGTCGCGATCATCGCCGTCCTGCTCTGTCACGCCGGGATCACGCTCTTCGCCGGCGGTTACGTCGGCGTCGACGTCTTCTTCGTCATCTCCGGCTTTCTGATCACTCGCCTCCTGCTGGGCGAGCTCGACCGCCACGGGACGATCTCTCTGCGCCGCTTCTACGCGCGGCGGGCGAAGCGGTTGCTGCCGCTCTCGGCGATCCTGCTTGGCGCCGTCACCATCCTCGCGCTCCTCCTGTTCTCGCCGCTGCGGGCGACCGAAACCTCAGGGGACGTGATCAGCTCCGCCCTCTACTTCGCCAACTGGCACTTCGCCCAGCAGTCGGTCGACTACTTCGCTCAGGGCCTCGAACCGAGCCCCGTGCTGCACCTCTGGTCGCTGGCGATCGAGGAGCAGTTCTACGTCGTCTGGCCGACCCTGCTGCTGGCGGTCACCTTCTTCTTCCGCCGCAGCGGGCGCTCCCTGCGGCCGGTCCTCTGGACGACGCTGATCGTCGTCTTCGTCGGCTCGCTGATCATCGGCATCCAGCAAACCGACAGCACGCCGGCCTCGGCCTACTTCTCGACCTTCGGCCGCGCCTGGGAGCTGGCGCTCGGTGGCGGCCTCGCCCTGCTCGGCGCGGTCAGGCTTCCGCGCGCGGCGGCGGCCGGGATCGGCTGGGCCGGCGTCGCCGCGATCGTCTACGCGGCAATCGCCTTCGACGAAACGACGCCCTTCCCCGGCACCGCGGCGCTGATCCCGACCCTCGGCACCGCGGCGCTGATCCTCGCCGGCTCCTCCGTCTACGCGCAGGTCAAAGTCTCCCCGGCCACCGTCCTCTCGCTGCGGCCGGTCCGCTAC
>Ga0307476_10000488_pt1 | contig 30347 bp, 29 predicted proteins | sample atmos_gasesECM2C_2_FD_203314 | JGI IMG/M metagenome (GOLD analysis project Ga0307476, IMG submission 203314) | Hardwood forest soil microbial communities from Morgan-Monroe State Forest, Indiana, United States - atmos_gasesECM2C_05 | ecosystem: Environmental > Terrestrial > Soil > Temperate...
GGCGTGAGCTGAGTTTCACCCTTCGGCGTAACCTTGCCCACCAGAATGTCGCCCTGCTTAATGCTCGCCCCGATGCGGATCACGCCCGCTTCGTCCAGATTGCGCAGCATCGACTCGCTGACGTTAGGAATGTCGCGCGTCACTTCTTCCGGACCAAGCTTCGTATCGCGCGCCTCGATTTCGTACTCTTCGATGTGCAGTGAAGTGTAGTAATCGTCCTTCACCATCTTCTCGGAGACCAGAATCGCGTCCTCAAAGTTGTAGCCGCGCCACGGCATGAAGGCCACCAGCACGTTGCGTCCGAGCGCCAGCTCGCCGTGATCCGTGCAAGGACCGTCGGCGATCACTTCGCCCTTCAACACGCGCTGTCCTTTTTTCACGACAGGCTTTTGATTGATACAAGTGTTCTGGTTCGAGCGCTTGAACTTGGTGAGCTGATAAATGTCCGAGCCCACCTCGCGCGAAAGCTGCGTGGGATGGTGTTCGCCTTCAACGCGCACAATGATGCGGTCCGAGTCAACAGAATCCACGATGCCGTTGCGCCGGGCCAAGACGACCGCCCCGGAATCGCGAGCAGTAACGCCTTCCATCCCAGTACCGACGATCGGCGCTTGCGCCCGCAACAGCGGCACGGACTGGCGTTGCATGTTCGCGCCCATCAGCGCGCGGTTCGCATCGTCGTGCTCAAGGAACGGCACGAGCGAAGCGGCAACCGATACTAGCTGTTTGGGGCTGACGTCGACGTAGTCGACCTCGTCGCGGCTCACCAGCACAAAGTTTCCGGCCTTCCGGGCGTTGACCAACTCGGAGACGATCTTGCCTTTGTCGTCCAACTCAACGTTCGCCTGCGCGATGGTGTGCCGGTCTTCTTCCCACGCGGAAAGATAGAACGAGAACGGTTCGATCTGCGCCGGTTTCTTGCGCTTCTCTTTCAATTCGGCGTTGATCTTCTCGATCTCATGCTTCTCCATGTGATCGCCGACTTTGTGGTCGCTGTCACCCGTGTTGACCACGCTGACGTAATCGATCACGCGGCCGCCCTTGATCTTGCGGTACGGCGACTCGATAAAGCCGTAGTCGTTGATCCGCGCATAGCAACTCAACGACGAGATCAGTCCAATGTTCGGACCTTCCGGCGTTTCAATCGGGCAAATGCGGCCGTAGTGCGTAGGATGCACGTCGCGCACTTCGAATCCCGCGCGTTCACGCGACAAACCGCCCGGCCCAAGCGCCGAGAGACGCCGCTTGTGCGTAATCTCGGAGAGCGGGTTGGTCTGATCCATGAACTGCGAAAGCTGCGACGATCCGAAGAATTCGCGGATCGCAGCCATCACCGGTTTCGCATTGACCAGGTCATGCGGCATCGCAGTGGACATTTCCTGGTACACGGACATTTTTTCTTTAATCGCCCGCTCCATGCGGACCAAGCCGATGCGGAACTGGTTCTCCATCAACTCGCCGACCGCGCGCACGCGGCGGTTGCCAAGATGATCGATGTCATCCACCGAGCCAATGTTCTTGCGCAACTTCAGCAGGTAAGCGATGGTTCCGTAGAAATCGTCGGGATCGAGGGTTCGCTTGTCGAGACTCGTCGCATCCTGGTTCTCAAACAGCTTGATGTTGAACTTCAGCCGGCCGACTTTCGAGAAGTCGTACTTCCGCGGGTCGAAGAACATGCCATGGAACAAAGCCGTGGCGGTGTCCAGCGTCGGCGGATCACCAGGGCGCAGCTTGCGGTAGATTTCGATCAGCGCTTCCTGCGGCGTCTTCACCGAATCGCGCTTGAGGGTCTGGCTGATCACTGTGCCCACGTCGTCGCGCTCGGGGAAGAACAGGCTCATCTCGACCACGCCAGAGTCGAGAATCTTCGAAACCTTGTCGGCAGTAACTTCGCTGTTGGCTTCGAGCAGCACTTCACCGGTAGTCGTGTCGACCACATCAGCGGCGGCCCACGCGCCCTCGAGATCGGTAACATCGACTTCGATCTCTGAGATCTTTGCCTTCTGAATGTCCTTCAGAGTTTGGGCGTTCAGCTTACGGCCGGAGTGCGCAATTTCGTCGCCTGACTTATTCTTGATGCTGTGCGCCAGTTTCATGCCCAGCAGATTCGTGGGCTTCTCGCTGGCGGGGTCGAGCGTCCAGAGCAACTTCTTGTCTTTAATCGCAATGCGGTCGACGGTATAGAACGTCCGAAGAATGTCCTCGCCAGAACGCAGGCCGAGCGCACGCAGGAAAATCGTTCCCAGAAACTTGCGCTTGCGGTCGATGCGGACATAGAGCACGTTCTTCTGGTCGTATTCGAACTCCACCCAGGACCCGCGATAGGGAATAATCTTTCCCAAGAAGTAAGTGCGGTTGTTGGCCGTCTCGAAGAACACGCCGGGCGAGCGGTGCAACTGGCTGACGATGACGCGCTCGGTCCCATTGATAATAAAGGTCCCGTTCTGCGTCATCAGCGGCACGTCGCCGAAAAATACTTCCTGCTCCTTGATGTCGCGGATCGAGCGGTTGCCGGTCTCAGCGTCCTTATCGAAAATCGTCAGGCGCATCGTGACCTTCAGCGGCGCGGAGTAAGTCATGCCGCGCTCCTCGCACTCGGCCACGTCGTATTTCAGCTGCAGTCCGACTGGGTCGCCGCACTTGTTGCAGAAGTCAGGCGTGTTGGCGTTGTAGGTTCCGCATTTGCCACAGAGCACATCGCCCGGATGGAACGGATCGGTAATCACCGTAGAACCGCAGTTCTTACACGTGGTGCGCAGGTGATGCAGCCCCTTCAGATGGCCGCATTTGCACTCCCAGTTACCAATGGCGTAATCCACAAACTCAAGTTGTGATACGTTGCGGAAGTCGGTGATCGGGAACACGGACTGGAACACGGCCTGCAATCCGCCGTCTTCGCGTTCGCTGGGCAGTTTGTCCATCTGCAGAAAGCGGTCGTAGGAGCGCTTCTGCACCTCGATCAGATTCGGGATCTGAATGGTTGCTGGAATTTTTGAAAAATCAAAGCGTTTACGGAAGGCATTATTCTTCATCGTTAAGAAACTCCCAATGTCAGGCGCAGCCGTGCGCTGCGATTACCCGCGGAATGTGGGGCGCCCATCGCGCCGCGCTGCTTAGCTGCTGCGAACCTGTTTGAACGTAGAAAAGTCAAACGTGGAAACACTGAACCCGGAAAACACGACGGGGCGCCCGCAGGGACAGTTGTTCCCGCAGACGCCATCCAAGGCGTTTTGCCAATCTGATTTTGTAATCTTTCGCGCCAGTTCCTTCGGCCGTTTCCGTCCCGCCTGCCCGCGGAACAGTGCCCAAGCTTCCCTAGCGGGTCTCGCCCGCGTATGAGTGAGGCCAGGGGAAGCGGTGTTATATAGATGCTAACACCACCGCCCCGGCTTCACAACTAGAACGTTCCAGAATCTTCCCCTTGCAGACCAGCCCTGCAGACTGGGGTAGACAGGATCGCCAGCCAGCGCCCTCACTTTACTTCGACGACAGCGCCAGCCTCGGTAAACTTCTTCTTGATGGTCTCGGCCTCGTCCTTGGAAACGCCTTCCTTGATGCTCTTAGGCGCTCCATCCACCAATTCCTTGGCTTCTTTCAGGCCCAGGCTGGTGACCTCGCGGACGGCCTTGATTACGTTGATCTTATTGGCGCCGACTTCCTTCAGGACGACGGTAAACTCCGTCTTCTCCTCAGCCGGAGCCGCACCCGCGGCTGCCGCACCGCCGCCCGCCACCATCACCGGAGCCGCCGCTGCCGCCGACACACCCAGCCGCGCTTCCAGCTTCTTCACGAGCTGCGCCGCGTCCAGCAGCGACAACCCTACGATTGAATCTTCCAACTGTTGCAGGTCTGCCATGTTCGTTTCTCCACTTTTCAAGTTATGAATTTCTTGATTTCGTCATCTTTAGCCGGGTTTCCAGTGCGGCAGGCTCATCTCCCGGCGCCAGACAACGCCCGAATCAAAACCGCGCAACCCCTGACTTCCGATGACCAAATCCCTTCGGACGGCCTTCACCGCCCCGAACCTGTAGCGCCGGCGTCCCGCCGGCTCTTAAGCCTGCGCCTCAGCAGGAGCGTCGCCAGCGAACTTGCCCTTCTCCACGCCCTGGCCCAGCACAACCGCGACGTCGCGCCCCACGGCATTCATCACCGTCACCAAGCGCTGCGCAGGTGAGCTAATCAAGAACAGCAACTTCGAGTAGATCTCTTCCTTCGACGGCATGCTGGCCAGCGCTTCGATCTCCTTGATCGAAATCACCTTGCCTTCGACCACGCCGATCTTGAAAGTGAATTCCGGCGTATCTTTCGCGTACTTGGTGAGCGCCTTGGCCATGGCCACGGGATCGCCGGTGGTATAGGCGATCGAGGTCACACCGGTCAGATTCTTCAACCCGTCCTCGACCTTGGTACCCTTGGCAGCCAGCTCGGCCAGCGTGTTCTTCACCACCTGGTACTTCGCGCCCGCGCCTCGCAGGGCCTTACGCAGCTCATAGTCCTGAGCCACGGTCATCTTGCTGTAGGTGGCCACAACCGCGTTCGAAACATTCTTCAGGTCCGCACTCAACTTCTCGACCTGTTCCTTCTTCCTGGCTTTAGTAACCGGCATTGCGTAGTCCTCTTAATGATCTCGTGTTAATGCTCTCGTGTGGGGACGGGCACTCTTGCCCGTCCGCCGGGCGCAGCCCGGCTGCTCTTATGCTTTAGCCGCAGTCTCAATGGGCGAAGTATCCAGCAAAATCCCCGGCCCCATCGTCGAACTCAAAGTGCAGCCCTTGATGTATTTCCCCTTAGCCACTGACGGCTTAGCCTTGATCACACTTGTGATCAGCACAGTAGCGTTCTCGATCAACTTATCCGGTGAAAATGAAATCTTCCCCACCGGCACATGCACCAGCGCCGTCTTATCGGTGCGAAATTCAACCTTGCCGGCCTTCACTTCCTGCACCGCCTTGGCCACGTCCACCGTGACCGTACCGGTCTTCGGATTCGGCATCAGCCCCTTGGGACCAAGAACCTTGCCCAGCCTACCAACGGATTTCATCACGTCAGGGGTGGCGATCAACGCATCGAAGTCCGTCCAGTTTTCCTTCGTGATCTTCTCAACCATCTCTTCGCCGCCGAAGAAATCAGCGCCCGCCGCTTCAGCTTCCTTGATCTTGTCGCCGGAGGCAATCACCAAGACCTTCTTCGACTTGCCCAACCCGTGCGGCAACACAACCGTGCCCCGCACCATCTGGTCGGCGTGCTTGGGATCCACTCCCAGGCGCAAAGTAATCTCCACGGTCTCATCAAATTTCGCGAACTTGACCTTTTGCAGCAGCGGAACCGCATCCTGCAGAATGTAAGGACGTTTCTCGACGGCCGCATGTGCCTTAGCGATATTCTTTCCTTCTTTTTTCATTTCATTTTCCTCGTCTCCCACCGCCCACCGCTGTTCCAGCAAGCCGTAGTGTTTTCGACTTCAAGCCTGTAGCGCCGGCGTCTCGCCGGCATCTTGCCCTCGAGAGGCTACCCAACCACTTCAATCCCCATCGACCGCGCTGTCCCGCGAATGCTCTTGATCGCCGTGTCGATGGACGCGGCATTCAGGTCAGGCATCTTCTGCTTAGCGATGTCTTCAACCTGTTTCAACGTCACCTTGCCAACTTTGTCCTTATTAGGCGTGCCCGAGCCCTTGGCAATGCCAGCCGCGCGCTTCAGCAGAATCGACGCGGGCGGCGTCTTGGTGATGAAGGTGAACGACCGATCGTTATAAACCGACACCACGACCGGGATAATCAATCCCTCCATCTCCTTCTGGTTCGTCCGGGCGTTGAACTGCTTGCAGAACTCCATGATGTTGATCTGCGCCTGACCCAGCGCCGGACCCACCGGCGGCGCCGGCGTAGCCTTGCCCGCCGCGATCTGCAACTTTACAAAACCTGTAACTTTCTTTGCCATCTAAGATTCCTTCGGTTTTCAATTGCCAAATTACAAAATTACCCAATTACTAAATTCCTATGCCACCTTCTCCACCTGGTTAAACTCCAACTCCACCGGGGTCGAGCGACCGAAAATCGTTACCATCACTTTCAGCGTCTCGCGGTCCTCGTTCACCTCGTCGACCGTGCCCGTGAAGCTGGCGAACGGCCCTTCGGTGATGCGTACCGTCTCTTGCTTCTCGAACTTGACCTTGAGCTTCGGCTTCTCGCGGCTGTCGGCGACCTTGTAGACGATGTGCTGCACTTCTTCCTCAGAAAGCGGCGTAGGCTGTTGTCCCGTGCCCACAAACCCAGTCACGCGCGGGGTGGATTTCACCACGTGCCAGACGTGATCGTCCATATCCATTTCCACCAGTACGTAGCCGGGATAGAACATGCGCTCCGACGTATACTTTTTGCCGCCGCGCACTTCAGTGACCGACTCGGTCGGGATCAGTACCTTGCCAATCTTCTCCTGCAGCCCGAAAGCCTGCACCCGCGACTCCAGCGACTCCTTCACCTTGCGCTCAAACCCGGAATAAGAGTGGATGATGTACCACTTCATGTTCGGGTTGCGAGGTGGTTCGGCGGTTGCGGCAACGGCGTCCCCGCTCGGTGCCTGCTCGACGCTCTCGGCAGCTTCGTTTTTTTCTTCGTCCTGCATGATCAAGTTAAACTCCAGCCTGCTCTTTCCAGGTGGCTCGAACCCGGTGGCCCGGACCTAATGGCTCCCGAAATAGCTGTACAAGAATGTAACGCCCCTCTGGATTACGTTATCGATGACGAAAAAGTAAACACCAAAAATGAACACCGTAACCACCACAACTGCGGTAGTGGCGCGCACTTCTTTAAACGACGGCGCCGTAACCTTGCGCATCTCCGTGCGCACGTCGTTGTAAAACGACTTGATTCGTTCCGGCCAGGACTTGATCTGGTCTCCGAAACTCCCACCGGCGGCTGCGATTGAGTTTGACATCTTCTTCGTTTCCACTCCCATACTGTTCCCGGCCCTTCGTCGTCCTTCCCAAAAATCTGGCAGGGGCGGAGGGATTCGAACCCCCAAGTCCGGTTTTGGAGACCGGCAGTTTAACCGTTGAGCTTACGCCCCTAAAATCAGTGGTCAGTGGCCAGTGATCGGTGGTCAGAAATCAAAACCTCATTCTGGCCACTGGTCACTGACCACTGGACACTGCTATTTCACTTCCTTGTGCGGCGTATGCTTGCGGCAACGGCGGCAGAACTTCTTGAACTCCAGCCGCTCCGTCGTCGTCTTCCGGTTCTTAGTGGTCGAATAATTCCGCTCTTTGCAATCACCGCACTGCAACGTAACAATCTCTCGGGGCATTGCTCAAACTCCCTCTCGCTGAACTTTCTTGCCTATGTGAGGACAGCCGGCCTCGGCTGTCCGCGGAGCGAAGCTCCGCGCTTTCTGCTTCCCTACTGCACAATCTCCGAAATCGTTCCGGCTCCCACCGTGTGCCCGCCTTCGCGAATAGCAAACCGCAACCCCTTCTCCATCGCCACCGGCGTAATTAACTCGATCACCAGCGAGACATTGTCCCCAGGCATCACCATCTCGGTTCCTGCCGGCAACTCCGCAACGCCCGTCACGTCGGTAGTACGAAGGTAGAACTGCGGACGATATCCCTTGAAGAAGGGTGTATGCCGTCCACCTTCTTCCTTCGTCAGGATGTACACCTCGGCCTTGAATTTGGTGTGAGGAGTAATCGATCCACCCTTCGCCAGCACCATGCCGCGCTCCACATCTTCTTTCGCAATGCCGCGCAGCAACAGTCCAGCATTATCCCCAGCCAGCCCTTCGTCCAGTTGCTTCTTGAACATTTCCACGCCGGTCACGACGGTCTTGCGCGTGTCGCGGAAACCCACAATCTCAACTTCCTCGCCGACTTTCACCTTGCCGCGCTCGATTCGGCCGGTAACGACGGTGCCGCGACCCTGAATCGAAAAGATATCTTCAATCGGCATCAGGAACGGCTTGTCCAGCTCGCGCGCCGGCTGCGGCACACTCTTGTCCACCGCGTCCATCAGCGCGTCAATCTGCTTCTCCCACTTTTCTTCTCCGTTCAAAGCCCCTAACGCCGACAGCCGAATCACCGGCACATCGTCCCCAGGAAACTTGTAGCTCTTCAGCAACTCGCGCACTTCGAGTTCAACCAGATCCAGCAGTTCAGGATCGTCGACGGCGTCGCATTTATTGAGCGCAACCACGATGTAAGGCACACCCACTTGCCGCGCCAGCAGCACGTGCTCGCGCGTCTGCGGCATCGGACCATCAGTCGCGGCCACCACCAGAATCGCGCCATCCATCTGCGCCGCGCCCGTGATCATGTTCTTGATGTAGTCCGCATGCCCCGGGCAATCGACGTGCGCGTAGTGCCGGTTCGCCGTCTCATACTCCACGTGCGCCGTAGCGATCGTGATCCCGCGCGCCTTCTCTTCCGGAGCGTTATCAATCGAATCAAACGACCGGAACACGATCTTCGGATTATGTTTCTGCAACACCTTCGTGATCGCCGCCGTCAACGTGGTCTTGCCATGGTCGATGTGACCAATCGTCCCTACATTGCAGTGCGGCTTATTACGATCAAATTTCTCTTTCGCCATAAAATTGCCGAGCCTCGCTTCTCTTCAGTAATACTGATACAGCTTCTTAAATCTGTGTCGCAGCCCGGCGCCGACCGTTTCCAGCTTCGACAGATAAAACTCGCGCATCTGCGCCTGATCGGAAAGCGGTAGCGCCTGATACAACTGCCACGCGCTCAAATCTGACTTCGCCGATCCGCCCACCGCATCTTCCAGCACACGGGCCGACAGCACCGCGTCGAACTCTCGGACGCGAATCCCTTTACGATCCAACTGCTTCAGGAACCGCTCCACCTTCTCAGGCAGGAACGCCTGCTCCACCGCGGCTTGCAGCTTCGCAAATTCCTGCTGCTTTTCAACCTTGATCGTAGCCTGCTCGAAAGCCATCACAACCCCTGAACCAAAACTCTGGAGCGGGAGACGGGAATCGAACCCGCGACCAACAGCTTGGAAGGCTGTGACTCTACCACTGAGTTACTCCCGCCCTTACTGCCTCGACGCTCTGCACTCTTCACAAATCACTACTCTTCACAAATCTCTGGAGCCGATGATCAGGATTGAACTGATGACCTCTCCCTTACCAAGGGAGTGCTCTACCAACTGAGCTACATCGGCAAAAACTGCCTTCCCGGTCCGCATCCGACCGCCTATTCCGATTCGCTGTCGCCATCCGGATGCAGCACATCCTTGCGACGCACCCAGCTCTTGAACGCGAACAGCGCCAGAATCAGCAGCGTCAGCAACCGGATCCGCTGATCGCTCAACGTGGCAAACGCCAGCCCACCCAAAACCAGGTACGCAACTAAGGCCATTGCCAGGCGGCTCATAATTCCTGCTGCACTCGAAACAGGCACAACCAATTCTGGTGCCACAAAACATGGTGCACAGGGAAGGATTCGAACCTTCGTACCTCGCTAGGAGGGACAGATTTACAGTCTGTTGGCTTTAACCACTCACCCACCTGTGCAAAACCGCCGGGCGATGCAGCCGTCGCGCTTCATCCCGCAGCCAACTCGCGAACCCGCAGACCGTGGCAGCACACTTCTACTCTGGTCCACCCAAACTACATTTTCGCAAACCAGACTTTCGCAAATCAGATTTTCGCAACCCAGGGAAACCAAGAATCGCGCCTGCGAATCTACCGCGAAGGTCACTGCACGCCGGAATATTTCGGAATATATTTCTAGATATATTTCCAGATATATTTCGAGCTGAAGTGCGTTGGAAAAACCTGTTGCGCCACCTAGAGTTCCGCTGTTCCTGCCGGAAATTCGTCCTGACTTTCGTTTCCGGATCTTCGTATACTGGAGCTGGCGAAGGGATTCGAACCCCCGACCCTCGGTTTACAAAACCGATGCTCTACCGACTGAGCTACGCCAGCATTGCGGGGACAAGCACCCTTCCGGGCACAAGTACACCCTTTGATCCCTCACAGATGTCCGGGACAATTAGTTAAGTTATCACAACGGCCAAATTTCGCGCAACCCGGCTCTGTTCAACGGCAGGCTAGTCGGGGACTTCAGAGCAAGGATGATCTTCAATGATGAGCGGCCTGGCAATTTTATGTCAACAATGCCACACCACCCGCTTCGCGTCACTCGCCCTTCCTGAAAGTAAGCTAGTAGCGATCGCCAGCTAGACTTGACAGTGAATTGGCTCGATGAGAAACTGCAGTTACCGGGTCGGCGGAACTGTTTCGGAATGCTTGTCCACCGAAAACTCGCTCCGCAATCCAGCCGCACCCACGGGTATGAGTATGAGTACCCATTCCGACCCCGATCGCGCATCCTTTGAGAAATTCTTGGCTGGTGCGTTTGCCGTGCAGGAGAGTGGGCTGGACAGTCAGTCGCGCTCTGCTCTGGTCGATCTCCACCACTCGATCGCGACGGGCGAAACCGGCTTGGATCAAGCCATGCGCATGGTCGCCGACCATTCGCGGAATGTGGCCAACGCTAACGGAGTCGCAGTTGGTTTGTTAAAAGCAGACCAACTGATGTACCAGGCCGGCAGTGGAAGCGCTGCTGCTTATATCGGCCGTCGCATGACCGCCGTGCTGAGTGTCTCAATGCACGACGACGCGAGAGACGAAATTCTACGTGTCGAGAATGCCCAAGCTGACACCCGAATTGAGGCGGCGGTTTGTCGCCTGTTCGGAGCCAATGCTCTCCTGATCGTGCCGATATACCAGGAGCGCGCCGTAGCGGGAGTGCTGGAGATCTTCTTTAGCGAGGCACACACTTTCCAGGATCGAGAGGTGCGCACCTATCGTGTGATGGCCCGACTGCTCGAGGAAGCGATGTTCCGGGATGCCCGGCTTGACCAGAAAAAAGCTTCGGCAACACAACTCACGACCGCGCTGCATGCCACCGAGAGTGGGAAGACAGGCCTTTGGCAGCCCGTGAAGGCTGCTACAACAATTAATCAGTCGGTGAAGCGTGTTGCGCGGTACAAGTTCCGGTGGAACGTGGCTGCAGCAGTCTTCAGTACCGCGCTAGTGATGATTAGCTGGGTTGCCTACCATCACCGCTCGGCGTCTCCCGCGGACGCTTCGTCGCTACAGAGATCGAATGCCGCCGAGAAGCAAGTATCCCCCAAGCTGTCGCCAGCGAGCGACCGCGCCTCCACGCCGCGGACCGCGGCCGGTGGAACGGAAGGTATGAAGGCTTCCGGTTCCGCGTTCAAGCTCGTCCGGGTCGGGCAGGGTGAAGTCGACTACATTGCAGAGGATGTGACCATACGGCGTTTCATGCCCAAACCCCGGCGCCGCCCGCAAATGCGGATTGGGGAGAAGCGGGTCGATTTCGGGGAAGATGTGACGGTACGCTATTTCGCGTCCAAACCACCGGCTGCGTCGCAGCCACAGCCAGTATCGGGGACTGCCCGATCGGTGGACCGCTAACTTTTTGGCCCTTTTGTCGAAATAGCGGCTAGTCTGTGCCCATCTCGTTCGAGCAGCGCCGGCGCTTACACTCAGCGAAGTCCATCCTCGACTCTCACCTTCTGACACGCCCTCCCCGCAGTGTTATCATTTCCTCCCTGACCGCATTCCATGCGAATTAGGCCCACCTTCCTCATCGTTCTGGCGGTCGTGGTCGTTGCCGCGGCAGTGACCCTCGCGGTCCAATTGCGAAAACACGCTCCCCCTGAGCCAGCCCGCCTGTTGCCTGGGGCGGACGCATTTTTTTATCTCGATCTCCGCTGGGCGCGCAGGGCGAACTCGGGCAAACAATTGCCAGCCGTCAGCCACGATCCGGAATACGAGCGCTTCATCCGTGCGACCGGCTTCGAGTTTGAACGCGATCTCGACACAGCCGCCTTCGCCATCCATTATCCGGCTCAGTGGCCCGGCGGTGGAACCGGCGGCTCGTCTCCAGAAGTGCGATTCTCAGAGGTGCTGGAAGGAAAATTTCACGGCGAGCGGCTCACCGCCTACCTGCGGCAAATTGCCCAGTCGGTCGAGAACTATCACTCGGTCGACATCTTCACGATTGTTTTGGAAGGCAGATCATTGCGGGTCGCAGTGCTGAGCGCCGATTCAGTGGCCGCCTCCAATCACGACGACCCCGCAGTCATTCGAGGGATGGTGGACCGGTCGAAGCGGCTGGCTTCTCCATTCGGAGGCCCCGCGCTGCTGCGGCAATACTACAAACACGTTCAGCTGGCCAGTCTGGCCTGGATGGTGGCGCGCGTTGATCCTGCCTCACCCGCAGCCGGCGATTGGAACACGATTTTCACCAGGCCCGCCACTCTCGTCGTATCAGGAAGCTACCTCAGCCCGCTTCACCTGAGAGTTGACGCGGTTCACCTTCGCGCCGAAGCCTTCACTCAGACGCCCGACGAGGCACGCGCCATCACCGATAAGGTGAATGTCTTCGTCGCTCTGACCCGCTCTGCCGAAACCTCTGTGGGAAGCCACGGCACCGATGCCGATGTGAAAGCCTTCTTCGACAGTCTGAAAATAAGGGACGAGGGCGACCGCGCTGTGTTGACCGCTGTCATGCCCTTCGGGTTTCTGCGTAAGATGCTGTCGGGTCCTACGACTGATTTGAGCGAACCTTCTAACTCGAGGCCAGCTCAAGCGCCCGCGAAATCGAGGTAGGACCGAAATTCGTCGTCCCGCGTGCAACTAAACACTGTTCCGGTAGTCTGATTAACTATGGGGAATAACCCCAGCGGGTACAATTAAGGACGCATGTCGACGATTCCATCTCCTTCGATAATTCTCGTTTTTCTGGCGGGCCTGGGCTCATTTCTATCGCCCTGCGTGCTGCCGTTGGTGCCGGGATACCTTTCCCTGATCTCAGGTGTCGGCCTGGAAGAACTCAAAGCGCCGCAGGCTCGGCTCATGAGGCAAGTGATGGTGAATTCCATCGGCTTCATTCTGGGCTTCAGCGTCATTTTTATTGCGGAGGGGGCCGCGGCGAGCGAGGTCGGACACGTGCTCGGGATTTACAAGCACACGTTGGCCAGAGTAGCGGGAGTGGTAATCATTCTTTTCGGACTGCACTTGACGGGCATTCTCAAGATCAAAGCGCTCTATACGGACGCTCGCCTTCATAGCGTTAAGGGCAGCAGCTCTCCGGTCGGGGCATTCGTGATCGGCTTCGCATTCGCCTTTGGCTGGACTCCGTGCCTGGGACCTGTTCTGGCGACCATCCTCACCTATGCCGCCGACCAAGATACGCTGATGAAGGGGATCCTGCTGCTCGCGGTATATTCGCTTGGTCTAGCTGTGCCGTTCCTACTGACAGCGCTCTTGATGGAGCGCTTTCTCAAGTTTTACAGCCGCTTCCGCTCCCACATGCATGCCGTCGAGGTGGCATCCGGGGCCCTGATGATCGCGCTGGGCGTCCTGTTGGTGATCGGGCGCTTCACGATGATTTCGAATTGGCTTTCGTTCTTGAACCGCTTCGCCTTATAGGCTGGAGAGAATAAAGCAGTCTATTTCCAAGATTTTTGGTTGCGCGAAAAGGAGTTTGCAAATGGAAACATCGCAAGGAACGGTCGAATCCGCTCAGAGCGCAGGACAGCCTCCACATCCATCCGCCTCACAGGGGATTCCCCCCAGCTCCGCTTTGCCGCCGCCCAGCAAGGGGAGCCGCAGCCCTCTCGTCCTCGTGGTTGTAGCCTTCGTGGTTGCGCTCATGCTGTACTTCGGTTATCACAAGGCGCGACGGTCAGGCGCGGGTTCAGTGCCGCGACTCACCCAGTCCACCGTCGCTCCCGATTTCTCTCTGGAGTCGCTTGATGGCAAAACCCTGCGCCTTTCGGATCTTCGCGGCAAGGCTGTGCTGCTCAACTTCTGGGCTACCTGGTGCGGCCCATGCAAGATTGAAATGCCCTGGTTCGTCGACTTGCAAAAACAATACGGCTCACAGGGATTGCAGATCGTCGGCGTCGCCATGGACGACGCCAGCAAGGAAGACATCGGCAAGTTCGCTAAGGATATGGGCGTGAACTATCCCATTCTGATCGGAAAAGAATCGGTAGGCGATCAGTACGGCGGCGTTCCCGCCTTGCCTGAGACCTTCCTGATTTCGCGCGATGGCAAGATCGTCGACAAAATCATTGGGCTAAGGGGCAAAGCGGACATTGAAGAGGCAGTCAAGAAGGCGCTCGACACCCAGGCGGCAAAGAGCCAAGCGTCAGTGGACAAAGAGCGCGAAAACGGACCTGTTCCGAAGTAACAGCACGTCAGGCGATAATTGCTCTACTATTTCATTGAGCACACTTGATCCTGCGGTCTGGCCGAGCTGACGCCGCCAAAGATGACTCACAAGACGAATCGCCGACGCAAGAAACAGCCAACGACGGTATTGCTCCTCCTCGTTGCTTCGGTGCTCGCCGCGCTTCCGGGGGCGGCGCAAACGCCAGGCAAAGCTCCGACCATAAGCATCGCTGCCGTGCCGCTGACCACGGCTCAGCGCACCTCGCAGACCATGGTGAACCTGAATTTTCGCGTCCCTTCGGGCTACCACATCAACTCGAACACGCCCAAGTCGGAATTCCTTATTCCAACAGCGTTGAAGATGGACGTTCCTACTGACATCATCCTGGGAAAGATTGAATATCCTGCCGGCGAGGATCGGAAGTTTCCTTTCTCACCCGACGAAACGCTGAATGTGTATAGCGGAGACTTCACCATCGCCGTCGGAGTGCATCCGCTGCGCTCAGTCGTGCCCGGAAAATACGTGATGCACGGCGTTCTGCGCTATCAGGCCTGCGACAATGCCGCCTGCTATCCTCCGAAAAATCTGCCGGTGAGCTTTGAAATCAAGGTCGTGAAGGAACCGCCCGAGCACCACGCCAACCCCGCGCAGAGCCCCCACGTACATAACTAGGAGTCAGCTGTTAAATTGGTGCGCGGCGTCGCGCTGGCGAGCGCGAGAATCGCTCCCGCAAACAGCATCGTGTCGAAGAAATAGTTGATCCCCTCAACTTTGACGCCGGTGCTCGGATCGGCCAGCGCCGCAATCAGGATTGGCCCGTAGACGAACAAGACCACCACCACCAGCCATGTGCCGAGATACGTTGCCGCCATCCGCGTTTTTCTGCCGACCAGGATGGCCACCCCGGCAACGAAGAGAATCACGCCCGTCAGATAGCCGATGAGCAGGTGCGCCGGAATCCAGGCGGGCATGAGTTTTTCGAGCGGGACTCCGGGAACGTTTGCCGTGTGCAGAAAGTTCTCAACCCCAAAAAATATAGCGGCGATCGCGACCGGCACGCGGCCCACAGTAATGAGCTTGCCTCCGCCTTGTCCGCGGCCGTGCTCGCGCATGGCTTCTCCGGCAAGAATCCAGCCTCCGCCGGCGAACGACATTTCGCGGATAACAATTGTCCATGCAAACCGATCATGGGGGCTCGCGAGAGCGCGCGGGACATGCAGCATCGCCACAAAAAGAACCATCATGATTCCGAACAGCAGGCCTGACCAGCGGACCTGAATTCTGGTGGCGATGCTTAACGACGCGGAGAGCAGCGCACAGCCGACGAAATACGCCCAAAACAAATGCCACGGCATGTACGAGGGCACGCCGAGCATGATGGATCTTGCCTCTGAAAGATGTTCCGCGCCGAACACCGCCAAGGGAGCGGCGAAACATAAGTTGCTCAAGGCCACGACCTTGTCGAGGCCGCGGGCCCGCGAGATATCCTTCCTCGCAACCCAAAGGGCGATCAGGAAAAGCCCAATGCCTGCGCCGCACATCGACACTACCGAGCGCGAGATCCCAAAAACGGCGGCGAGAATCACTAAGTGCACTTGGTCTCACCTTTTCGCTGTCTGCTTCTTCTCCACCTTCGCCCAAGTATCTTTCAACGCGACTGTGCGGTTGAACACGGGCTTGCCGGGCTTCGAATCTGGATCGACGCAGAAATATCCCAGACGCTCGAACTGATAGCGACTGCCGCGAGCGGCATTAGCCAGCGAGGGCTCGACCTTGGCCTGGTTGACCACTTCCAGCGAGTTCGGATTTAGATTGTCTAGAACGTCCTTGCCCTCTTCAACTTTGCTAGGGTCTTCTTTGCTAAACAGGGTCTCGTAAATCCGCACCTCGGCCTCGATTGCATTCGCGGCCGAGACCCAGTGAATCGTCGACTTGACTTTGCGGCCGTCGGGGGCGTTCCCGCCGCGCGTGGCCGGGTCGTAGGTGCAATGCACTTCCACAACCTCGCCTTTTTCGTTTTTCACCACGCTTGTGCAGGTGATGAAATAGCCATATCGCAGCCGCACCTCGCGGCCAGGAGAAAGGCGGAAATATCCTTTCGGCGGATCTTCGCGAAAGTCATCCTGCTCGATATAGAGCTCGCGTGAGAACGGAACTTTCCGTGTGCCGGCGCTCGCGTCTTCGGGATTGTTCACCGCGTCCATTTCCTCGACTTGATTCTCCGGATAGTTGTCGAGCACAACCTTCAGCGGACGCAGCACTGCCATCACTCGTGGAGAGCGCTTGTTCAGATCTTCGCGGACGAAATGCTCGAGCATGGCCAGTTCGATCGAGCCATTTGTCTTCGATACGCCAATCGCGCCGACGAAGTTGCGCACCGCCTCGGGCGTATACCCGCGGCGGCGGATGCCGCCGAGCGTGGGCATACGCGGATCGTCCCATCCAGTCACGCGGCCTTCCTGCACCAACTGCAGCAGCTTGCGCTTGCTCAAGAGCGTGTAGGTAAGGTTGAGGCGGTCAAATTCGATCTGCCGCGACGGAAAAATACCCAGTTGCTGGATGAACCAGTTGTAGAGCGGGCGATGGTCTTCGAACTCGAGCGTGCAGAGAGAGTGCGTGACTCGCTCGATGGAATCGGACTGCCCGTGGGCGAAGTCGTACAGCGGATAGATGCACCATTTATTGCCGGTGCGGTGATGCTCGGCGTGCAGGATCCGGTACATCACCGGATCACGAAAGTTAAGATTGGGCGACAACATGTCGATCTTCGCTCGCAGCGTGCGCGAGCCGTCAGGGAATTCGCCGGCGCGCATGCGCTCGAACAAATTCAGGTTTTCTTCGACCGAGCGGTTGCGATACGGACTGTCTTTTCCCGGCTCGGTGAGCGTGCCGCGATGCTTACGAATCTCCTCCGCTGTCAGATCGTCGACGTAAGCTTTGCCATCCTTGATCAGTTTGATCGCCCATTCGTACAGCTGGTCGAAATAATCGGAGGCGTAGAAAAGTCCGTCCCATTGGAAGCCAAGCCAGTTGACGTCGGCCTTGATCGACTCGACGTACTCGGTTTCTTCCTTCTCAGGATTTGTGTCGTCGAAGCGGAGATTCGTATGTCCGCCGAATTCGTCGGCCAGCCCGAAGTCGATGCAGATTGCCTTGGCATGTCCGATGTGCAGATGGCCGTTGGGTTCGGGAGGGAAGCGAGTCTGTACACTGCCATTGTACTTTTTGGTCTTGAGGTCTTCGAGAATGATGTCGCGGATGAAGTTTGACGGAGCAGGCGAGGGCGAGGCGGCCACAGCCTTTTCTCCAGCTTCGCTTGGGGAAGGTGAATTCATTGCTCTTTGATCTTAACGCAGGGAACGTAGCGCGGCGAGGAGTTCACGGTTTACCACAGGCCTGCTCTACCGCCTGCTCGATGCGCGCGAGTGTGGCTTCCCGCCCCAGCACTTCCAGGGTCTCAAACAGTGGTGGGGCGTTCTTCCGCCCGCAAACTGCGACACGGATGGGCTGGAACATCTGTCCTGCTTTCACTCCCAAGTCCTGGGCAGCCGCGCGCAGAGCCTGATCCAGCGGGTCGTGTTTGAACTCGACATTCGCCAGCACTTCCCGGGCTCGCATGAGAACCTTCAATGCCATCGCCGCGTCTCCCTTCTGCGGGATGAGTTCGGCCGGATCATACGGCGGCAGTTGGTCCACGAAGAAGAAGTCGGCCGCAGTAAGCACATCGCGCAGCAATTTGATCCGCTCGCGGATTAGCGGTGTGATCCGCAGCATTTTCTCCGGCGAGATGTTGAATCCGGCGGCGCGCACGAGGGGGAGCAGACGTCCGCTCAAATCCTCCACCGGCAAGCCACGAATGTGTTCGGCGTTGAGCCATATCGCTTTCGGATCGAAGGTTTCCTCGGGCGTTGCAGCCGGTTCCTTGAAGTTCACCACGGCGTTGGAGCGATTGATGCCTTCGAGCGTGAAGGTATCGACGAGCTCCTGCAGAGACATGTTCTCGCGGTCATTCTTAGGCGACCAGCCCAGCAGGCAGAGGAAATTAATGAACGCCTCAGGCAGGAATCCGGCATCGCGGTAGGTGGTAACGCTGACCACGGAACCGTGGCGGCGCTTGGAAAGCTTGGTGCCATCAGGTGCAACCAACAACGGCAGATGAGCGAACTGCGGCGGCGTGACGCCGGCGGCCTCGAAGATGAGCACGTGCTTGAAAGTATTCGTGAGATGGTCCTGGCCCCGGATGATATGGGAAATGCGCAGGTCGGCATCGTCGGCGCAGGACGCCAGGTGGTAGGTTGGCATGCCGTCGGAACGTAGCAATGCGAAGTCTTCGATGTCGGCGGCGGCCTTCAGCTGTTCGCCGTAAACCGCGTCGGCAAATCTGACCACTTGACCACCCTCGCGCGGCACGCGAAAGCGTAACGCGAATGGTTCGCCCGCGGCGGCGCGGCGGTCACTCTCCGCGTTGGAGAGTTCGCGGGCGTCGGAATTGAATAGCCAGGTTCCTTGCGCTCCTGACTTTTCGGCGTCCCCAGTGTGGGCTGGCGTGAAGTCGCGATAGGCGAGGCCTTTCTCGAAAATCGTCCACGCGGTCTTGCGGTGCAGCTCGATGCGCTCGGATTGCTTGTACTCCTCGTCCCAGCTCAAATTCAGCCACTTCAGTCCATCGAAAATAGAATCGACCGAGGCCTGCGTGTTGCGTTCGACATCCGTGTCGTCGAGGCGGAGAATCATAGTCCCGCCGTTGTGGCGGGCATATAGCCAGTTAAAGATGAACGTGCGCGCGCTGCCTACATGGAGAAAGCCGGTAGGCGAGGGAGCGAAGCGGACGCGTGGCTTGGAGCTAGCGGATGTCGAAGGAAGGGTTTCAGGCATAAGTGGGCGAAAGTTCGATGGTATTGGGGTGAGAAAAGTATCGTCAAGCGAATCAACGTAGCGACTTCTAAGGTAAGTAACTGATTTTCTATGTTTTCCGGGGTCTGGACCATGTACTTAAAACCTGTTGTGTTCACACCCTAAGCTGTGAAAACATTGGGGTAATTAGTCTTCCCTCAAGTCGCCCGCTGTGATCTCCGCGGGAAGTCTTCTCTGGGCCTAATGAATAGTATCGCCACGAGTATCGTCATCATTCCGGGTGTTGTTGCCCTGCTGCTGTACATGCTGTTCACCTATCTCTACCAGCAGAGCCGCCAGGGCTACTTCCGCGCCTGGCAGATTGCCTGGGCCTGTTATTGCATCCACTACTTGCTGAATGCCCTCACCCATTACCGTCCTCCGGCGCCGGCTGCGTTCTTTTTCAGTTCCGTGTTCTCAGTGGCCATGGCGATGTGCATCTTCAGTTCGACGCGTCTGATGCGCGGGTCTTTCCGCTTCCGCTGGTATGACTGGACCCTGGCTGCGGCCGGAGTCGTCGCGTCGTGCGTCGATTTGGGTATTCTGCTGGCCAGCGGAGGTCACTCGGGGGAGCGTCCGAGCTTGACTGTGATTTTCGTGAGCGTGGTGCTGCTGTACTGTTCGGCGGCATTCTATTTGCACGCTCATCGCAGGGGCTCCGCAGCCTTCAAATTGCTGGCGGTTGCGCTGGCGCTGTGGGCAGTCTTGATGGCTTCCATTCAGTCCGGCAACCCCTGGGCCGAAATGGTGGGCAGCATGGGCAATGTTCTGGGCCCGATCCCGCAGATGCTGCTGGGCATTGCGATGGTCATGGTGCTGTTTGAGAACGAGCGCAACGCGGTGCAGGAAAATACTCTGGCGCTCTCCACCTTGGGAGTGGATCCGCGGCGCTTGCTCTCGGCCGACGATTTGCTGCCCAGCATGCAATCGGCCTTGGACCGCCTGGCGGGAGCCTTATCCGCGCGGCGGGCGATCATCTATGTCTCCGAGCGGTGGCGCGGTCTTTTGCCCTCCGTCGAACGGGGATTCTCTTCGGACTTCCTGGAGATTTTGACCAGGACGGGGGCGGGGGAATACATCTGCGAACTGGCCTACCGGCAGGGTGGGCTGTTCACCGTGCGTGATCTTGCCCATATGACGGAGCCGCTGCCCATCGTATCGGCGGGGACATTCGCCGATTTCAAAACGGTGCTCACTGCAGCCGAGATCCGCAATCTGACCGCCCTGAGTCTGCAGACCCGCGAACATGCGTTCGGCGTGATTTTGTTTCCTCATGCGGAGCACATGGCGTTCGGTGCGTCGGGTCCGCGTCTGATGGTGGGGCTGGCATTGCAACTTGGGCTCACGCTCGAGAACTACTTGATCGCGCATGACGCCCATCGGCGCACGCAAGAATACGAGTTGCTCACCCAGATTGGGCAGGCGATCAGTTCGCGCCTCGATCAGGATGAAGTGCTGCGCACGATCCACACCGAGTTGGGACAGATTTTCGACACCACCGATTTCTACATCGCGTTCCAGGAAGGAGACGAAATCCGCTTCGAGCTGGAAGTCGAAGGTGGCCGCATTCTGCCCAAGCGTTCGCGCAAGCTGGAGAATGCCTTCACCGAATATGTGATTCGAACGGGGCAGCCTCTGCTGATACGGTCCGACCTGGAGAAAACGCGGACGCGATTGGGGGTCACCTACCGGCCGGAGCATCCCGCCAAGTGCCTTTGCGCAGCGCCCATTCTGTTCGGCAACAAGCCGGGGGGCGTCATGGTGGCCATGAGCAAAGAACGGGAATTTGTGTTCGAACAGCGCGACCTGGACGTGCTGATGACCGCGGCCGGCCAGGTGTCGGTGGCCGTCGAAAATGCGCGCCTGTTCGCGGAAGAACAACGGCGCTCGCGGCAACTGGCGTTCCTTAATAACATCTCGCGGACGGCGATTTCGAGTGACGATCCGGTGCACATGCTGGGGCAGATTGTCGGAGAGATCCAGAAAAACTTCAGCTTTGATCACATTGGGATCGGCCTGCTCGATTACGGAACCAAGGAAATCGAGATTAAGGCGGAAGCCGGAGCCACGGCTCATGCCATGGGCAAGCGGATTCCGCTGGGGATCGGGATTCTGGGGCGGGTGGCGCGCACCGGCGAGCGCGCCCTGGTGCAAAATGGCGTGGAAGGCCAGATCGGCGCGATTCTGCCGGCATCGCGGTCTGTGCTGTGTATTCCAATCACCTACGGCGAGACCTTGCTCGGCGCGCTGAACATCGAAAGCCGCAGCGACAGCGCGTTCTCACCGCAGGACGTTCTCATCCTCAATACCCTGGCCGACCTGCTGGCCACGGCTCTGCATAATGCGTTCGTGTTCCAGAAGCTGCAGCAGCAGTCGATCACTGACGGTTTGACTGGAATCAAGACCCGGCGTTTCTTCTGGGAGGCGCTGTCGGCGGAGTGGAAACGCGCGTCGCGCTCCGGGCGTCCGTTCTCCGTCGTGCTGATTGACCTCGACAAGTTCAAGGAAGTGAACGACACCATGGGTCACTTTGAAGGCGACCTGGTGCTGGCTCGCGTTGGACGCCTGTTAGAGCAAAAGTCCCGGCAGTCGAACGTAGTGGCCCGCTATGGCGGAGATGAGTTCATCATCCTCATGCCGGAGACCGGGCCGGAACAGGCCCAGGTGCTGGCCGAGCGCTTGCGGCAGTGGATTGTCACCGACCCTATGTTGAGCGAGCACCACATCACCGGAAGCTTCGGTGTGGCCAGTTTCCCGACTCACGGCTTCTCGATCGAAGACATCATCCGCGTGGCCGATGCCGGCATGTATGTTTCGAAACGTTCGGGAGGCAATCTGGTGTCGGCGGCCGAGGAATTTGCCGAGGGCGAGGAGTTTGCCGCCCAGCGGCAGCAGATTTCCTCCTATATCGAGGGCTTTCTGCAGCGCGAGCACAACGGGCCGGAGCATCTCGAAGAACTGGCGTCGATGCTGGTGAAATTCTGCGGTGGCGAAGAGGATTGCAACGTTCCGCTGCTGAAGGAATCGATTGAGGTTCTCAGCCGGGCCGCCGAATCCCGCGAGCTGCGCACCTCGGGCCACGGCGACCTGGTGGCGCGCTATACCGAGATTCTGGCGCGCGCACTTCGTTTGCCGCCGGAGGAAACTGCCGATCTGGTTTACGCGGCGCGCATACACGATGTGGGCAAGATCTTCGTGCCGGAACGCATTCTTAATAAACCGGGGCCTCTCACCGACGACGAGTTCTTCCTGGTGAAGATGCACGCCCGCGTTGGAGCCGAGATCGTCGCCATCGTGCCGCACAGCGCCATGATGCGCCAGGCCATCGAGCATCATCACCAGCGCTTTGATGGCACAGGCTATCCCGATGGCGCCAAGGGCGAGCAGATTCCTCTGTGGGCGCGCATTATCGCCCTCGCCGACGCCTATGCGAACATGCTGACCGAACAATCGATTGCTGCGGCGCGGACGCCAGAACAGGCGCTCGACGAACTTTCCAAGATGAGCGGCACTGGCTTCGACGGGATGCTGGTGCGGTTGCTCCTGCGGGAGTTGAAGTCGGAGCGGGCATCGTCGGCGAAGGATTAGCTTCCAGGCCAGAAATGGCCGCGTCGGAATAAGCTATCTCTCTCTCGAGTCACCGGACGCGGCAGTAGCTCACTCGATTTTGATTCCCCGGCGATGAAGCTTTTATCTCGGTCCGGAATAAACCTCGCTGAGGTCCTTGTTCCGGCGCGGTGGCAGCAGCGCACCCACCAACACCGCCGGAATAATCGTCAGGAGAAATGTCAGGTGATACCAGACGGGAAATTTGCTCCAAAGGGCGATGTGCGCCGGCAAGAACATTGCAAGCACCACGCTGCCGACTATCAACGGCGCCCAGCGGCTTGATGGGGATATCCAACGGGTTACCGCACCAGCCACCAGCGACGTCCCGATCGCCATCCCAAGGCGTGCCCACTTCATGGCCAGCGTAAACTGGAGCGCATGCTCGGCAGCGGTGTAGTTCGGCAGACTCAAGCGAAGCACGCGGTTGATCGCCGTGACCACGACAACCCACGCGAGGAGTCCTGCGAGACAGGCGAGAATGGAACGCTTCATTACACATTCCTCCTTTAATACAATTATAATAGTATAATCAAACTAATGAAAGCCGAATTATATATTCTGGGCGTTCTGCACCGCGGCGACTTTCACCCCTACGAGATCAAGCGGCGTATGACCCAGGCGATGATCGAGTGTTTTACCGATGTGGATGTCGGCACGCTTTACTACGCCGTGCGCCAGCTTGCCAAATGTGGCCTGTTAAGGGCAGTCGCCCGCCAGCGTGTGGCTCGGGGTGGGATGCGTACGGTCTACCGCATCACTCCTCGCGGACGCGACCGCTTTCGTGAACTACTGCATGCGCAATTTGCCGCCGAAGGCGACCTTCGGCAGACTCTTTATGGTCCCATGCTCTTCTTGCATCTTGCCGACCTCAAGGTGGTTGCCGAGGCTTTGCGCACCCAAATCGACAGGCAGAATGCGCACTTGGCGGAGATCCGGAAGTTGCATCGGCAATGGGTAACGATGTTGCCCAGCGGTAGCCGCCACTTGATGCGGCATATGGAGGAGCAGTGCCGCCTCGATCTACGCTGGCTCCGCGCGGTACTTGCCGATATGAAGGCGGGACGGGTTCGCGATACTCCTGATCCCGCGCGCCTCGCGACCAAGAGCTAGTTGACCCGATCACTTGCAACTCTCCACCAGAAACTAGAAACTAGAAGCCATGTCCGTACCTCTTTCTCTCTCCGGCAAAGTTGCTTTAATCACGGGTGGTTCACGCGGCATTGGTGCGGCTACGGTGCGCCTGTTTACCAGCGCGGGCGCGAAGGTCGTATTCAGCTATCAGAAAGCGCGATCCCAGGCTGAAGCTCTCGCCAGAGAATGTGGGGAAAAGAACTGCCACGCGGTCGCCAGCACCCTGCACAGCCCAGACTCCGCTCGCGCCCTGGTCGCAGAGGCGGCGAAGCATTTCGGGCGGATCGATATCCTCGTGGCTAATCACGGAGTGTGGCCCGCGAAGGATGTAGCCATCGACAAGATGACGGATGAGCAATGGCGCAATACTCTTTCTATCAACCTTGATGCCGTATTTGGTCTGGTTAAATATACGGTCGCGCAAATGAAGACGCAGGCGCGCACTGGCTCTGCCGCCGGGCATATCGTGCTCATCAGTTCCACCAGCGGCCAGCGCGGCGAGGCGTTTCACACCGATTACTCCGCCAGCAAGGGTGCGCTGATCAGCATGACGAAGAGCCTTTCCACAGAATTGGCCTCGGCGGGAATCTATGTGAACTCGGTTGCTCCCGGCTGGGTAGATACCGACATGTCGAAACCCGCGCTGGATGATCCGGGAAGCGGAGAAGAAATTCGGCGCACGATTCCGCTGGGACGCGCCGGCAAGCCGGAGGAGATTGCGGCTCCGGTGCTGTTTTTGTGCACTGAATACGCCAGCTTTATCACGGGCGAAGTCTTCAACGTGAATGGCGGAGCGGTGCTGGTGGGATAGCTGTCGCGGGGAAATTCCCTGGGTAGCGTGACGCCGCCGGTCTTTCGCGCATCCAACCGATAGCGCAGTCCCGTAACTGCTTGTGTGGTGCGGGCACTCTTGCCCGCGAGGTTTCGATGCTGCAGGAAGGCGGGCGGCAGTGCCCGCTCGACGCGAGCAACGCTGCCAGCAGCTACAATTTCCTAGTCGGGCATCACACTGATCTGATGAAACTGATCTGTATGGATATGATCTGCGGAATATGACCTGCTTGACTGCGATCTGCTAAATGAAGCTTTCACTTCTCATCGCTGGGCTGGCGTTTGCGCCGGTGATCTGTGGCTGGGGCGAGCCTGTGGCTGTCGCCCCGGCGAGCGCACAGGGTTCTTCGGAGTCGCCCGCGCCGAAGGGCCCGTCGATTCCTGTGGACCAGGAAAACGCGCGGCAGGCGCGCGCCCTGCTCGAGCAGACGATCCAGGCGTTGGGAGGTCAGGCGTACTTGAGCATCCACGACATCCAGCTGCAGGGACGCACCTACAGCTTTTATCATGGACGCCCCACCAGCAACGGCGTGCAGTTCTGGCGGTTCGTGGAATATCCTGACAAGGAGCGGATCGAAGTCACCCCACAGCGGGATGTGGCCGTTATCTATGTCGGCGAGAAGGCTTACGAAATCACCTACAAGGGCCCGCACGCGCTGGAGAAGAAGGATCTCGATGACTATTTGCGGCGTCGCAGACTTTCTATCGAAACCGTGCTCCGCACCTGGACCAACGATCCCAGTGTGGCGTTTTTCTATGACGGCAATGCTCTGGCCGACAACCTTCCGGCACAACAGATCACGCTGATCAATTCAAAGAATGAAGCCGTAAGCCTCTATTTCGATCCGGATACGCACCTGCCCATCAAGAAGACCTACAAATGGCGCGACCCGGTCGATAAAGACCGCAATGTGGAAGAAGAGATCTACGCCGATTACAAGCCGGTACAGGGCATCATGACGCCCTACAGCTTCACCCGCTATTACAACGGGGATATGCAAAACCAGCGCTTCGTGAGTGCGGTGCACTACAACGCGGGAGTCGACGAAGCGATGTTCGATCCCAATTCGGGCTACGACCCTAATAAGCCGGTGAAGAAACACTAAAGTAACTGCTCGATTGATACCCTCCGGGGGCTTCTCAATCGCAGCATAAGTGACTGACCGGTCAGCGTTTAATAGCGGTCAAGGCTTACCGGGATGGTTCCCCATCGGCATTACGCCACGCAGTGTGGCTTTTTTACCACAGTCAACTGCGGCGCGGCGGCTGTAATCTGTTCATTCACCAAGAGATACACAAACGCCTTTGACTCAGGAGCAGACAATCCGCTTGGCCGTGGCATGCAGTGGAGTAGGACTCCACAGTGGCGCGCCAGTCTCGATGCGAATTCTTCCCGCTCCTCCCGGAACGGGAATTGTGTTTCGCCGCATCGATCTGGATGGCTTTGAAATTGAAGCCATCAGCCGAAACGTGGCCCGTGTCAGCTACGCCACGAGCCTCATGAAAAAAGGCGTGCTCATCTCCACCACCGAGCACCTGCTGTCGGCGTTCATCGGCTTAGGCGTGGACAACGCCATCGTGGAACTGGACAACCTCGAGCTTCCCATTCTGGACGGCAGCGCCCTGCCGTTTGTGGAGCTGATCCAGAAGGCCGGCATCCGCAAGCAGCGCCGTCCCCGCAAGTATCTGAAGATTCTTCGGGAAGTCGAGATGCGCGAGGGCAACAAGTTCATCTCGGTTTATCCCGCCGGCAGCTACTCCGTTTCTTACGCCATCAATTTTCCTCATCCGCTGATTGGGGAGGAAACGTTTCAGGTGGAGCTTTCAAACGGCAGCTACCTGCGCAAGATTGCAGGAGCGCGTACCTTCGGCTCGCGCGAAGACGAAAAAACGATGCGCGACATGGGATTGATCCGCGGTGCGTCGCGGGAGAACTGCATCGTGTTGACGCGCGACGGAATCGAGAACGGTCCGTTGCGCTTTCGCGACGAGTTCGTGAGGCACAAAATCCTGGATCTGGTTGGCGACCTCGCGCTGCTGGGCAGGCCGATTCTGGGCAGGATCGTAGCCGATCGCGCCGGTCATGCCATGCACACCGCTCTGGTTTCGCGCATCCTGCGCGACAAGACGCTGTGGGAGGAAGTAACGCTGCCCGAAGAAGAGAAAGAGAACGCGAGTTCTTATAGCACCCACGCCGCCGCCGGATCTTCGCTCTGACTCCCAGTGTCACCCTTGGTTGCGCAACGCCGTTGGACGCTGGGGGGTCGAGCGGCCGCAAAGGATACGAGCCAGCTGGGATCAAGAATTCTGTACGTCGCATTTCGGGGACGATATGAGAGTGAGATTCGCAGTGGCACCGGCGGTGATGAGTCTCGCACTAATGGTGACTGTCGCAGCCCAGAAGGAGCCGCACGTGGTCCATGCCACAGGTTCTTTCGACATCAAAATGACTCCCAACGAACCAACCGACTTCGAGAAAGCGAACGACATTGCCCGGCTCACTTCCGACAAGACTTGGCACGGTGACTTCGAAGGCGTCAGTCACGGAGAAATGATCACCGGCTCAACCGTGAGCACCGGCTCCATGGCCTACGTTGCGATTGAGCGCATGACAGGCAAGCTTAACGGTCGACAGGGTAGCTTTACCTTCTCGCACCGCGCCACCATGATGAAAGGCGACGCCCCCTCTGCGGGAGAGCTGAGCGTGACGGTTGTACCCAATTCCGGCACTGGAGAGCTGAAGGGACTCACGGGCTCCCTCATGATCCATATCGACGCTCAGGGTAAACACACCTGGACCTTCGATTATTCGCTCCCTTAGCCGCTTTCGCGTGGGGGCGCGTCAAGTGTCTGAACCCGCCGAATGGGGCACAAACAGGCACGCCCAGCTAGCAACCCGTATCCCCCAAGCCCAGGATTCGCTCAGTCGGCAGGTTCGCAGGGAACGTCGCCGGCCTCCGATCCAGGTTCAGGCTGCTCCTCGAGCAGGCGGTCCAGTTCGGCGCGAGTCCGGCTAATAAGGGTTGCGGCGAACTGGCGGGCTGACTTTTGTCGCTCCGCTGACAGATCCTTCACTCGCATGTTCAGCAAAACGACATCGTCCTCGAATCGGCGCAGGGTTTTCTGCACGCGGGCAATGCGGTAAGAGGTAGGAAGCATGGCAATGGCTCTCCGGTATCCCACCAGATTGCCATGCGCAGGCGCAGGCACAAAGTTACAAGGTGAATACCTGGGAAAGCAGGCCGGCGAAGTGACGAGCTTATTGGATGGACTCAGGGCCTGACTTAGCCAGCATCCCTTTGGTGCCGGGAAGCTGTTTTTCCATCTGCTGGTTGAGCCATTTCTCGAGCAGTTCCTGGGAACTCTGTGGCACGTTGAGAAAACGCAACCCGACATGTCCTTTGATATCGGCCCAGGTTACTTGCGCTTCCACGTCCAGAGCCAGTTTGGTTTCGGGCAGCGTGAATTGCAAACGAGGCGTAGCGTCCTTGGGCAGCGCCTGGTGCAGAATGAGCGCGATTCCGCCTTCACTGACGTTCGTGCTGATGGCCTTCAATTCCTTGTCGCCCTGGACCACCCGGACCGGCATCTTGACGGGCTGGCGGTAATAGCGCCGCCGCTCGCGCACCATGAAGTTGAGCGCGGCATGAAAGCAGCGCGCCGCATTCAGGCTGCTGATGGGTTTTTGCAGAACAAAATTCACGCCCATGCCGAAGGCTTCCTGCGTGGTGGTTTTCTTGCCATTGAGCAGGGCGAATGTTACGGAGCCTTTGTTACTGGGCGTGGCGCGCAAGCCCTGCAACACCTCCATGCCGCCTTGCATGTCGTCGCAGTCCACAATCACGGCATCGAACTTCTCCGCGATAAGGATTTCGCTGGCTTTCTTCGCTTCCTGGCACACCTCGACCTCAATCGAGAGCTTTTCCAGCGTCGGGCGGAGGATGCGTACCACTTCGGCATCCTGGCTCAGAAGAAGGGACTCCAACGTCATCTTGGAATTCTAGCGTTCAGCAGAGCCCGTCGAAAGGTGACCAAGGTATCAGGTTTTACGGGTAGGTATCAGACCATGCTGTTAAGAGAAATTTGCACTGGAAACCAGCGCGGTAAAGCCTGAAACTAGCTCCGGGACCATGCCCAACCTCGTCTATCTTTCGCTGGGATCGAATGTTGGCGACCGTGAGGCGCAATTGCAGGATGCACTGGCCAAACTAGCTGCCGTCGGCAGCGTGGTTGCGACGTCGTCCTTCTATGAAACCGAGCCTGTGGAATTTACCCGGCAGCCCTGGTTCTTGAATTGCGCGATCGCCCTTGAAACTAACAAGACCCCGGAGCAACTGATGGCCGCGATCCTTCGCATCGAAGAGGAGATGGGCCGGCGGCGAGTGCAGAAAAAAGGACCCCGGTCCATTGACATCGACATTCTGCTCTTCGGCGACACAATCATCAATTATCCGGAACTTACCATCCCTCATCCGGCGATGCACCAGCGCCGCTTCGTCCTCGAGCCCCTGGCGGAGATTGCGCCGGAACTGTTACATCCCGTGCTGAAGAAAACAATTGGCGAACTGCTGGATTCCTTACCGCCAGGCCAAGTCGTCAAAAGGCTGAAACCTAAGCCACGGACTTAACGGATCAACACGGATCCAAAGAAATGTATTGAAGGGTTTTGGAAGGGTTATCCGTGAGCATCCGTGAAATCCGTGGCCAGTTCTTCGTCTAGGGCACAATGATCCGGCTGGCTGCTTCCTGCGGCGTGACCACGGCGGACTCTTTCTCGGGAAATTGAGCGTGCAGAAAGTCGATGAAGGCGCGTGATCTGGGACGGCCCGAGGTGCGCCCATGGCCCAGTCGAACCAGAAACACCAGTGCTTTGAGAACGTCGGAATCGCGCAGAGTGGAGTATCCGAGTTGCTTCTGTTCGGCCTCGCGATACTGCTTCAACATCTCTTCCACCTGAGCCGCCGCGGCATGCTGCGCGGCGCTGGTAAGCGGTTGCTCGTAGTGCAGTCCGGAGTTCATCAGCCGCTCGTAACCGGTGCACATGGCCGAGAGCGCCGCGATCAGATCGCGATCATTCAGGGTGCGGTCGGCCTGAGCCGCCTTCGCCAGAGCGTAGCTGAGTCCCATGAGGAGATGCTCGCGCTCGTAAGTGAATTGCTCCGAAATCTCAACCTGCAGGAATAACGCCGCGCGGTCGAACTGGTCTGCCGGACGCGGCTTTTCGTGCTCTCGTGCCTGTTGCAGATACGGGCAGTCACTGGGACAATCGAGCGTCACCTCGCGCTGCTCACCGCAACACTGGGCGCAGATGCGGCCGTGCACGGCGGGGCAGAAACGTTTCTCCTTGCGAATCTCGCAGATCGTGCAGCTCAAATCGAATTCTCCTTTTCAAGCATTATGGCATCGGATGACGGCAAGCTTGGTGGCGATTCACATCCGGCAATTGCGGGGAACGGCTCCGGTACCCATGTCTGGGCCATTTCGGGACCTTCCCCTGCGAATCAGCATGTAAAAATGGCCCTTTCCGAGTGCCCTCCGTATGGAACCCGCATAAAATAAGGCTGTTTTCCACAGGGCAGTGGTAGTAAGATCAAGCCCGCTGGAATTAAAATTCGAATCTTTCCCGAGGAGGAAACAAATGGCTTCAGGT
>Ga0307476_10000489_pt1 | contig 30294 bp, 27 predicted proteins | sample atmos_gasesECM2C_2_FD_203314 | JGI IMG/M metagenome (GOLD analysis project Ga0307476, IMG submission 203314) | Hardwood forest soil microbial communities from Morgan-Monroe State Forest, Indiana, United States - atmos_gasesECM2C_05 | ecosystem: Environmental > Terrestrial > Soil > Temperate...
CGCGCACGCTGGCCAGATTCACCGCCGGCACGGGCTCGGCCGGGCCGCCGTCGAGACGCCGATAGCGGATCGCGCCCGAGGGACAGGCGTGAGCGACCTCGACGAGCTGCTCGACCGGTATGGCATCGGGATGGAGCCACGGTCCCTTCACGTTCGCGAGGAATACCTGCGGGGCCCAGGTGACGCAGAAGCGCGAGTGGATGCAGCGCCGTGCCTCGAAGTCGAGCTCGAGCTTTTCGCCGCGCACTCTCTCGACCCCGTCGGCCATGGTCGAGGCCGCTGCTGCCGCAGCGGCCGCGGGCGGCGCGGCGGTGGGAAGGGGTGCAGCCGCGGGCGCCGCGGAGCCGTCGGAAGCGGACGCGAGCTGGAACCTGCGGCTCACTTGGGCATGTAGCGCCGCGAGACGATCCGCCGCGGTTCGTGCTCGCGGATCACTCGTGGCACGCAGCGCCTCGGCGGCCTCCGCGAGCTGGGCAAAACGCTCGGTAAACACCCGCTCCGCGGCGATTCCCGGCGGCAGCGCACCGGCGTCGCGAGGCGCGATGAACGACACGCCGGCATTGCAATGCGGGTTCGATGGGCCGGCGGGTAGTCGGGCAGCGCGCTCGGCCAACGGCATCAGCGCCTGCATGAGGCCGATCGCCAGATCAATCGTCAGCGACTTGGTCGCGCTCGGCCCGCGCAGCAGATAGGCATGCGCGAGCAGCCGCAACATCAGCGCATAGCACGCGTTCGCTAGGTCTACGGTGGCGAACGCCTCTGCGTCCTCTATCCACACCCGCCCTTCCGGCCGCGGCGGTCGACGCAGCACGGGATTAGTGGCGGCCGGGAAGGCCGGCGCGAAGGCCGGGTTGCGTGCGGCGAGCTCCTCCAGCTCCGTTCGTACGCCGAGGAACTTCTGGTAGTGCGAACCGGCGGAGTCGCGCGGCGCCCCCTCGCCCTGCGCCACGATCGCATCGAAGGCCGCCAGCGCAGTCTTCAGACACCGGACCGGGCGTGCACCCGCCAGGTTGACCTCCGCGCTCGAGAGCTGCAGCGCCGGATCGCCTCCGAAGACGAGCTTCTCGCCACAGTGGTCGACGAATTCGCGCAGTCCTTCCGAGAGCCTGCTGTAGAAGGCGCCCACGGTCTCGTAGTCGCGACCCATCGGCGTCAGGTGCGAGCGATCGGTTCCCCGCACGTAGGTGCGCTCATAGGAAAATCCCTTCCCTTCGGGCTCGCTCGAGCCGTGCGGGCGCTCGAGAAACACGAAATGCTGCAGGGTCTCGGCGTTAAAGGGCGCGAGCTTGACCACAATGCTCGCCGGCAGATACCCCGGATCGAGTGGGAAGTTGGCGCGACCAATGCGCGGGCTGCCCCCGAGCGCCGCGGTGATGTTCCACACTGCGGTCAGATGACCCATCTCTTCTACGGCCACGCCCAGCAGCACCTCACGCCAGCGCGTTACCGAGGCGGCTTCGGCGCTGCTCAGCCCCTCGCCGGTCCCGTCGCGGAGGCTCGCAGCGGCGTACAGATACGTACACATGAGGTTGTGCTCGAGCTCCGCCGCCTCGTAAAGAGCGGACAGCAGGATCTCGCGCTGCAGAAAAGGGCTCGGCGTAGGGCGGTCGTTCATACGGTTCTTCCTCGTCGCAGAGCGCGTGTTTCGCACAAAACCCCGGCGTCCGCCATACCCCTTTCGCGATGCGCACGCCCGATATGCCGGGCTGATGCGTACCGGCAATGCGTACGTCGTCAGACGGGGGCCGCGTGCTCGCGCGTCTCGTGGAAGCTGATTCCCGGCCAACGCTCAAGAGTCAGCTCGAGGTTCACCCGCGAGGGCGCGAGATAGACGAGCGCGCCGTGATGATCGAGCGCGAGATGATCGTGCGCGCGGGTTTGGAACTCCTCGAGCCGGCGCGCATCCGTGCTGTCGACCCAGCGGGCCGTGTAAACGGTGACCGGCTCGAATACGCACTGCACGCCGTATTCATCCTGAAGCCGGAAAGCGACCACTTCGAACTGCAGCGGACCGACGGCACCGAGGATCAACTCGTTGTTGCGCAGGGGTCGGAAGAGTTGCGTGGCACCCTCCTCGCACAGCTGCGCCAGCCCCTTCTGCAGCGCTTTCATACGCAACGGATCCTTGAGCACCGCGCGCCGGAACATCTCGGGCGCGAAATCCGGCACGCCGGTGAAGGTGAGCCGCTCACCCTGGGTGAAGGTGTCGCCGATGTTGATGGTTCCGTGGTTGTGCAGGCCGATGATGTCGCCCGCGTAGGCCTCCTCGGCGTGCGCGCGCTCGGCCGCCATGAAGGTGAGCGCGTCGGCGACACGGACTTCCTTGCCGAGTCGTACGTGATAGAGCCGCATACCGCGCGAGTACTTCCCGGCACACAGCCGCACGAAGGCGATGCGGTCGCGATGTCCCGGGTCCATGTTGGCTTGAATCTTGAATACGAAGCCGGCGAGCGCATCCTCGAGCGGTTCGACGAGCCGCCCGCTAGTGGCGCGCGGACGCGGCGCGGGAGCGTGCGCAGTGAATGCCGCGAGCAGCTCGGCCACGCCGAAGTTGTTGATCGCCGACCCGAAGAATACCGGGGTCTGTCGGCCGGCCTGGTAAGCGGCGGCATCGAAGCTGCCCGTGGCACCCTTCACCAGCTCGATCTCTTCGCCGAACGCGTGGGCCTGCTCTCCGAGGAATTGCTGCGCCTCCGGGCTCGCGAGTCTCTCGATGACCCGATTCTCCCCGAGGCGGCCGCGCTCGCCCGCACTATAGGCGTAGATGCGGTCCTCGCTGAGGTGATAGATGCCACGCAGTTCGCGTCCCATGCCGATGGGCCAGGTGAGGGGCGCCGTCGAGATGCCGAGCACCCGTTCGATCTCGTCGAGCAGCTCGATCGGTGGGCGGCCGTCGCGATCGAGCTTGTTGATGAAGGTCATGATCGGCGTGTCGCGCAGGCGGCAGACTTCCATCAGCTTGATGGTGCGCTCCTCGACTCCCTTGGCGCAGTCGATGACCATGAGCGCCGAGTCCACCGCAGTGAGCGTGCGATAGGTGTCCTCCGAGAAATCCTCGTGGCCGGGTGTGTCGAGAAGGTTGACTATGCGATCGCGGTAGGGGAACTGCATCACCGAGGAAGTCACCGAGATGCCGCGCTGCTGTTCGAGGCGCATCCAGTCGGAGGTGGCGTGGCGGGCGGCCTTGCGTCCCTTGACGGCGCCGGCCATCTGGATGGCGCCGCCAAATAGCAGCAGCTTCTCAGTCAGCGTGGTCTTGCCGGCGTCGGGGTGCGAGATGATCGCGAACGTCCGTCGCCGACCGATCTCCTCGGTCAGGTCGGTCATGGGTTGCAGTCGTCAGCCGCCGGCCGCCGCAGGCCGCAAAACGCGTCGGAGCACCGCGGCGTCCTCGCGGCCGCCAACCGCCTGGTAGTAGGCGCGGCGCATGCCGACCTGCTCGAAACCAAGGGACTGGTAAAGCCGGATGGCCGCGGTGTTGGACGGACGAACCTCGAGGAACGCCTCCGACATGCCCGCGGCGGTGGCACGCTCGATGAGTACGCCGAGCAGCCGCCCCCCGAAGCCACGGCAACGGTTGGCCTCGGCGACACAGAGGTTGAGGATGTGGGCTTCGCCCGCGCCGAAGCTCATCACGCCATAACCCGTGATGTCACGGTTGTGCGTGACGACCCGGCAGATATAACCCACGCGCAGGCAGTCGCGGAAGATCCCCTCGCTCCATGGGAACTGGTAAGAGGAGCGCTCGATCGCCACGACATCGGCGACGTCCTGACCGCGCATAGGCCGGATGGTCAGCTCAGGCGTCAGTAGTTCAGGAGCGGTTGCCATCGATCGAGCTGCCTTCGGACTGTTGCTGGTACAGACTGCGGGCGAACTTCAGGTCCTCCCACGCCTTACGCTTGTCGCCCGGAGTGCGCAGCAGATAGGCCGGGTGATATGTAACCACCAGCGGCGTGCCGCGTTCCCCCAGATGATGCACCCGGCCGCGCAGTCGTCCGAGCGGCACGTCGGTTGCCAACAGATTCTGGGCCGCGATCCTGCCGACCGCCAATATGATCCGCGGCTGCAGCAGAGCGATCTGCCGCTCGAGATAAGGCAGGCAGGCAGCCACCTCCTCCGGTCGCGGGTCGCGGTTGCCCGGCGGACGGCTCTTGAGGATGTTGGCGATATAAACGTTACTGCGCCGGTCGAGGCCGATAGCGCGCAGCATCGCATCGAGCAACCGTCCTGCCGCACCTACGAAGGGCTCGCCGCGGCGATCCTCTTCCGCCCCGGGCGCCTCCCCGATTACCAGCCAGTCGCAACGCTGCGGCCCGACACCGAAAACGCCCTGCGTGCGCGTGGAGTGCAGCGAACAGCGTTTGCACGCGAGCACTTCGGCGCGCAGCGCCTGCCACTGGCCGGCGACATCCACAGGAGCAGGGGCGGATGCCTCGGCCACCGCCACGGCGGGCGGCGCGGGGCGCGGCGCCTCGCGCAGACGCCACTCCTCGATACCGATCGCCTCCAGGTATTGCCGGCGCCGCTGCGGATGCATAGCTGTCACGCGAGCCGCCGTTCAGAGGGCAGCCGGCGGTGCACGGCGCAGCAGTCGCCGCAACCGCCGTCCCACCCAAAGGAGCGGCGCCGACACTGCGTAGGTTCCGAAGACCGCCAGCAGCAGGATCGAGGCGTCGAATGCCCTCAAGAGCGCTGCGATCAACACGAAGGCGAGCGGCACCAGCAGCATGTAGACGAAGCGGATGCGCTGGCCGACATGGAACTGCTTGAAGCTCGGGTAGCCCACCCGGCTCACCATCAGCGCGCCGGCGCTCGCCGTGACCATGAAGGCGGCGATCAGCCCGGTGAGCCCAGGCTCGTGCCAGTCGCTCGAGAACCACACGAAAGCCGCAACGATCGCCGCGGCCGAAGGGCTCGGCAAACCCTCGAAATAGCGCTTGTCGGCGGCTGCCGAGCGCGCGTTGAAGCGCGCCAGGCGCAGCGCCGCTGTCGCCACATAGAAGAAGCAGGCGAGCCAGCCGAAGCGGCCCCATGGCTGCCCGTACTCGGCGATGCGCACCACGCCCCACTGGTAGGCCACGATGCCGGGGGCAAGCCCGAATGCCACCATGTCGGCGAGGCTGTCGTACTCCTTGCCGAAGAAGCTCTCGGTATGAGTGAGGCGAGCGATACGGCCGTCGAGGGTGTCGAAGATCATCGCCGCGAACACAGCCATGCCCGCGTAATCGAAGTGCTTGTCGATCGCGGCGACGACCGCGTAGAAGCCCGAGAACAGGCATCCCGTGGTGAGCAGGTTGGGCAGCAGGTAGATACCCTTGCTGCGAGGTCGCGGGTAGTCCTGAGTATCGGTAACCACGAAGGCAATCTTAGCCGGGGCCCCCGGGAAATTGCGCGTCTTGCAGGAAACGGCGAGTCCGCCGGCGTGGCGTGCGTAATTTCACGGGGTGGTATCCGGGGCCCCGGGAAATTGCGCGTCTGCCGTGATCGGCGGCTCAGCAGGGGGCTCGGCGGGGCTCCTGCTAAGATGCCGGCGCCTCAACTTCGAGTCCTGGCGCTCACCGATGCGGCTTTCCCAGTACCCGATCAACACGATCAAGGAAACTCCGGCCGAAGCGGAGATAGTGAGTCATCAGCTCATGCTGCGGGCCGGGCTCGTCCGCCGCCTCGCTGCAGGGCTCTACAGCTGGCTGCCCCTCGGGCTGCGCGTGCTGCAGAAGATCGAGCGCATCATCCGCGAGGAGATGAACCGCGCCGGGGCGCTCGAGCTCGTGATGCCGGTGGTCCAGCCCGGGGAGCTGTGGCAGGAGTCGCGCCGCTGGCAGGAATACGGGCCGGAGCTGCTGCGCTTCAAGGACCGCCACGAGCGCGACTTCGTCCTCGGGCCCACGCACGAGGAAGTGATCACTGACATCGTGCGGCGCGAGGTGAAAAGCTATCGCCAGCTGCCCATCAACTTCTACCAGATCCAGACCAAGTTTCGCGACGAGGTGCGCCCGCGCTTCGGCGTCATGCGCGCGCGCGAGTTCATCATGAAGGACGCCTACTCGTTTCACATCGACGAGGACTCGCTCAAGGCCGGCTACCGCGCCATGTACGATGCCTACACGCGCATCTTCACGCGCACCGGGCTCGTCTTCCGCGCCGTACGCGCGGATTCCGGGGCCATCGGCGGCGACGTCTCGCAGGAGTTCCACGTGATCGCGGCCTCGGGCGAGGACGCTATCGTCTTCTCCGATGCCGATGAGTACGCCTCCAATCTCGAGGCCGCGGCGGCGCCGCCGCCCGCAGATCCGCGTCCGGCTGCGCGCGAGGAGCTCCGCAGCGTGCAGACGCCGGGTGTGCACACGATCGCCGAGTTGTCGCGCTTCCTCGACGTGCCGCCCGCACGGTGCGTGAAGACGCTGATCGTCGAGGGCAAGAACGATGGCGAGGTCGTGGCGCTGGTGCTGCGCGGCGATCACGAGTTGAACGCGGTGAAAGCTCAGAAGCTCCCCGAGGTGAAGAGCCCGCTTGCCATGGCGAGCGCGGCGCGCGTGCTCGCGGCCACCGGCACAGAGCCGGGCTCGGTCGGCCCGGTGGGACTCAAGTGTCGCGTCTACGCCGATCACAGTGCACTGACGCTGGCGGACTTCGTCTGCGGCGCCAACGAGAGCGAGCGCCACCTCGCCGGCGTCAACTGGGAGCGCGACGTGAGCGGCGCGCAGGCGGCAGACATCCGCAATGTCGTCGAGGGCGATCCCAGTCCCTCGGGTCGCGGCACACTGCGCATCGCCCGCGGCATCGAGGTGGGACACATCTTTCAGCTCGGCCGCAAGTACAGCGAGCCCATGAAGGCCGTGGTGCTCGATGAGGCCGGACGGGAGGTTACGCTCCTCATGGGTTGTTACGGCATCGGTGTTACACGCATCGTCGCCGCAGCTATCGAACAGAATCATGATGAGCGTGGCATCATCTGGCCGGCGCCGATCGCGCCCTTCCAGCTGGTGCTCGTGCCGCTCAACCTGCAGAAATCCCCTCGTGTCCGCGAGGTCAGCGACCGGCTCTATGGCGAGCTCTGCGCTGCCGGCATCGAAGTGCTGTACGACGATCGCGACGCACGGCCCGGCGTCAAGTTCGCCGACGCGGAGCTGCTCGGCATTCCGCACCGCCTCGTCGTGGCCGAACGGGGGCTCGAAGCGGGCAAGCTCGAGTACCGCCACCGCCGCGAGACGGCGAGCACCGAGTTTGCCGCCGGCGAAGCGCTCAGCTTCCTGCGTGCGCGGCTCGCGACCTAGCGCGAGCACCCGGCGCTCGAGCGTTACGCGCTGCATGGCGTCGCGGGCCGTCCTGCCGGCCACTCTCGCCGCAGCCGTCGCGCTCGTTCTCCTGCTCGCTGGCGGATCCGCTCGAGCCGATCAGCAACGCGACCCCGAGCTCAAGGCCGTAGTGGCGAAAGCCATCAGCGAGGCGCAGTGCTTCACCAACCAGTACGACTCCGCGGTGTGGTACACGCTGATGGAACCGCGACTGCGGGCGCTGGTCAAGGAGAAGGACGAGCGCATCGACATCCTCAAGCAGGTCTACTGCGAGACGCATCGCCCAGGCGAAGCGCGCCTCCCTCCCGGCCTGGTGATGGCTCTGATCGCTGTCGAGAGCCGCTTCGACCGGTGGGCGGTCTCCTCGGCCGGCGCGGTCGGACTGATGCAGGTAATGCCCTTCTGGCCGGAACGACTCGGGATGCCGCGCTACGAGCTGGTGCATGTCGCACCCAACATCCGCATGGGTTGCGCAATCCTGCGCTTCTACCTCGGGTACGAGCGCAACGACGTACGCAAGGCGCTGGCACGTTACAACGGCAGCCCAGGGCAGCGCAGCTATCCGGACCTGGTCATCAGCCAGTGGACACGCTGGGCGGGCGCGGACGACCTCGGCTTCCCGCCGCTACCCCCGCCGGCTCATCATCCCTGAGGAGTCGCGTGCGCCCCCTTCGGCCGCGGCGGCAACATGCGTGCGGTGCCCTCGCGGCGCGAGTCCGCGGCGCCCTGGTAGCTTCCGTCGCCCAGTCGAACCACGCCGTGCAGCCCCGAGTTCTCCGCATGACCGGGTTTGAGTTCGATGCCCCGCTCGCGCAGCCCGAAAAGCAGTGCCGGCGAGAATCGGCTGATCTCGCCACTGAAGGTGTTGTCTCTCGCGATCAGGTTCGGCAGCTCGATTGCCTGCTTGAGCGGCAGCTTCCAGGCGAGCAACCCGATCAGTGTCTTGGCGTTGTACTCGAGGATCGACGAGCCACCGGGTGAGCCGAGCGCTGCGACGAAGTTGCCGCCGTGATCGAGCACGATGATGGGGCACATGGAGGAGCGCGGACGCTTGCCGCCCTGCACTGCGTTCGCCACCAGCTCGCCGGCCTCGGTCGGCACGAAAGAGAAGTCGGTGAGCTGATTGTTCAGTACGAAGCCCCCGACGGTCCGCCCCGATCCGAATACCGATTCGACGGTGGTGGTCATCGATACGACGTCGCCGTCAGGATCGACTACCACGAAGTGACTGGTTCCGGACGACTCGGCCGTCGCATCGCGCCCGCGCGGCAGCGAAATGTCCCCCGGCGGCGGCGGCGGACCGGCGCGATCGCCGATCAGCTGCGCACGCAGCCGCACATAGGCCGGATCGAGCATCCGCTCGACCGGCACGGTCACGAAGTGCGGGTCCCCGACGTAGCGGTCACGGTCGGCGTAGATGATGCGGCTCGCTTGCGCGAACAGAAACCAGGCCTGCGGATCGGCAGGCGTGCGCGTCGCGATATCGGTTCGGTCGAGAATCGACAGCATCTCGAGCAGGGACACGCCGCTCGAGGGCGGCGGTGGTACGCATACCGAATAGCCGCGATACGGGCGACACAACGGCTCATCCCATTCGGGACGATAGGAGCTCAGGTCCTTGAGAGTCATGGTGCCGGGCAGCGGCTGCTGGTTTGTGGCCTTCACGATGCTCTCGGCAATCGGGCCCTCGTAGAACGCGCGCGGCCCATCGCGCGCGATGCCTTCGAGCGTGTGCGCGTACGCCGCATTCTGGAAGAGGTCGCCCTCCTCCAGCGCGTCACCGTCCGGCCGCGAGAACAGCATGCCCACCTCGTTGGTCGGCGGGAAGGGCGAGCCCTCGCCGAGGTACATCGCCAGACGCGCCGGAACATGAAACCCGTCGCGGGCCGCGCGGATGGCCGGGTCGAACAGGTCGCGCCAGTGCATCGTGCCGAACTTCTTCTGCGCGGCCGAGAGCATCGCGATAACACCGGGGATCCCGGTCGAGCGGCCGCTGCGCACCGCCTCGACAAACGGCAACGGCTTGCCGTGCTCGTCGAGGAACATGTCGGCCGAGGCGCCCGCGGGTGCCTTCTCGCGGCCATCGAGAGCCATGACCTTGCCGGTATGCGCGTCGTAATACATGAGGAACGCGCCCCCGCCGACTCCGGAGCTCTGCGGCTCGACGAGTCCGAGCATCGCCTGGATGGCGACCGCAGCATCGACCGCGCTGCCTCCGCGGGCGAGGATCGCGAGTCCCGCGTCGACGGCCATCGGGTTGGCGGCCGCGACCCACGCCTGGCCGTGGCGATGGCGGTGAAACCACGAGAGCGGGGCATGCGGCGCCGGCGCGGGCGGCGGCGCATCGCGCGAGGCCGGTGCGGCGGGCGGCGGCTGGTCCGGCGCGCCTGTCGCCGTCGAGACCGACCCCGGCGGGTCGTCGAACGCGTGTGACGCGGCGGCGGGCAGCGACAGCGCCACCAGCAGCGTCAACAGCCAACGCAGACGGAGCGCGCCGCTCATCTCACGACGTGTGGAATCCGGCGCGCGCCTGCACCGGGTCGGGCGGGGCATCGCTCACTTCGACGGCGGTCACCTTGCTCGCGGAGGAACCGATCCAGAGCCACTTCACGAACGCGCTCACCAACTGATCCTCGCCGTACACCAGCACTTCGACGCGCCCGTCGGGAAGATTGCGGACGTAGCCACGGACTCCGAGCTCGTTGGCACGCCGGGCCGCCGTCGCGCGGTAGTACACGCCCTGCACCCGTCCGCTTACCAGACACTTCTTGCACGTCATTGCCGACTTCGGTATCTGCCGCGATGCGCACTGCCTGCGCGCACGCAGATGATGACACATCCGATTTGTGGCAACGTACCGGCATGGCTGAGGTGCTGGTGCTCTACTACTCGCGTAACGGCGCCACTGCCGAGCTGGCGCGGCACGTCTGCCGCGGCATCGAAACGGTTGGCGGTGCGCACGCGCGGCTGCGCACCGTGCCGCCGGTGACAGCGAGCGATGAGTCGCCCGGCGCGCCCGTCCCGGAGAGCGGCGCGCGGTACGTGACTCTCGAGGATCTGCGCGAGACTCATGCGCTGGTACTCGGCAGCCCCACGCGCTTCGGCAACATGGCGGCGCCGCTGAAGCATTTCCTCGACGGCACGGGAAGCCTGTGGCTGTCCGGCGCGCTGGCCGGTCGTCCGGCGGCGGTATTCACCTCGACCCAGACGATGCATGGCGGCCAGGAGACCACGTTGCTCTCGATGATGCTGCCGCTGCTGCACCACGGGATGTACCTGGTCGGACTGCCCTATACCGAGCGCGCACTCAATGAAACCCGCAGCGGCGGCACACCCTACGGCGCCTCACACGTCGGCGTCCCCGGCGCGCCGGGCGCGCCCGGCGTGCTCACCGAGCACGAGAAGACGCTGGCTCATGCCCTCGGCAAACGTGTCGCCTCACTCGCGGTGCAGCTCTTTCGAGCCTGAGCGCAGCACTTCGCGGATGAATGGCACCGTGAGGCGCCGTTGCGCGGCGAGCGCCGCGACGTCGAGCGTATCGAGCAATTCGTAGAGGCTGCGCATATCGCGCGGAAAACGTCGCTGCAGCCAGTGCCAGGTCTCCGCCGGGAGCTCGAGTCCGCGCAACCGCGCGCGCAGCTGCAGCGCCTCGTACTGCTCCTGCTCAGCGAGTACCCGCAACTGAAAGATCGCCCCGGCGCCACAGCGTGAGCCGAGGTCGGCGAGCGCCCAGGGGAGCAACGCCGGGGGCGCCTGTGCCGCGAGCACCAGCCGCCCGCCCGAGTCCTCGAGCTCGCGCAGCAGCGCGAATATTGCGCGCTCCCAGGCGAGATCGCCGGCGATCGAGTCGATGTCGTCGAGAGACAGACATTCGAGCTGCGGCAGCCCCTCGAGCACCCCTACGCCGAGTGAGGCGAGTTGCGCCAGCGGCACGAAGCCGGCGCGCAGACGCTCGCTGGCCGTGGCGCAGATCGCCTGCAGCAGGTGGGTCTTGCCCGCACCGTGTGGACCGCACAGCCAGGTGAGGCCGCCCACCTCGGTGCGCGCGATGCGTTGCGCGTGCGCGAGCGCTTCGCTGTTGCGCCCGGGCAGGAAGCTCTCGAATGCCGCACGATCGGGCAGGCGCACGCCCAGAGGAAGCTGACGCATCCGCGCCTCTACGATGAGCGCGCCGGCAGGACCCAGGCGCGGCGCGTGAAGGTGAGAACGTAGTGCATGCCCGAGAGCACGGTCGTGACAAGTGCGATGAGCGCGAGCACATCGAGCATTTCGTGCGGCGGCATGTGCACTGCTGCGTTGAGGATCACCAACAGCGCGTACAGCAGTTGCGCGCCGGTATTGATCTTGCTGACCACGGTCGGGCGGCCATGCAGCGGTCCGAACCACAACCGGTAGGTGACCGCTCCGAGCCCGATGAGGACATCGCGCGCGACCACAGCCGCCGTGAGCCACCAGGGCGAGAGCCCGAGCCAGGCGCACTCGACGTATACCGTGATCAACAAAAGCTTGTCGGCGATCGGATCGAGCACCTTGCCGAGATCGGATGTCCAGTTGAATCGCTTGGCGAGGTAACCGTCGAGTCCATCCGAGACTGCCGCCGCGATGAAGAGCGCGAGCGCAGTGCGATATTCGCCAGCATGCAACGCCGTGGCGATGGGCCAGACGAGCAGTATCCGCACAAGGCAGATGAGGTTGGGCAGATGACGCATGGCGGGTGCGGGGGTCGGTCTCACCCCCGCGGCTGATAGCGGTACACCACGCCCGCGGCGCTCGCGGCGCCCGCGCCGCTGCGCACCAGGCGTGTCGAGCCCGCGAGGGCCTGCTCGAGGCCGACGGCCCCGCCGCGGACCAGCACATCGAAGACGATGTCGTCGCCCTCGGCCGCGACGACGTTGGCGCGGCGCACGCCCGGTACGCTTTGCAGCAGCCGCACGACAGCGGCGTAGTCGGTGAGGGAGCTCACGCCCTCGATCGCCACGCGCGCGTCGCTCTCGGCCTGTGCGACGGAGGTCCCGTGCTGAGGTACCAGCAGGTCCACCGTGTGGTCGATCGCCCCCGCAAGCGGCCCGTTCCAGCTCTCGCTGCGGGCGCGAGTGTAAAGCGTCCATTGCAGCTGCGTGTCGGGTCCGGCGTCATCGCCCCGGCCCACCAGGATCTCGTCGCCGCCGTAGTGCCCTGCCGCCTGCAGCAGCGCATCGGCACCGAGCGGATTGCCTGAGGCGTCGGTGATAGCGAGCGGAATAAGGCTGATCGGCAGCCCGCGTTCGGCGGCGACGCGCTCGAGCTCAGCGCGCGCCGCGTCGGCGGCCGCACGGGCGCGCGGTGGATCGAGCACCACCAGAGTGAACGGCCGCTCGCGGTCCCAGACGCTGCGGCCGGCGGCGTTGATCGCGTGATCGACGGCGACCGGATCGAACTGCACCTGCGACTCCCCCCGCGCACCGGTTGCATAGGCCTTCACATAGTGGGTCGCGTCGGCGATCAGCGGAGACAGCGCGGGGTCGTCGACGGCGTCACGCCGGCCGGTCGCGCGCACCAGCGCCTGGCGCATCGCGTCCTGCACCGCCGCCGGCGACTGCCCGTCGACGTCCACTTCGTACACGCGCACCGGCCGTCCGGCGAATGCGGGCAATGCCCACAGCAAGGCGCAGCAGAGCATCAGGATGATGCGTACGTGGGGCTTCGCAATCACTGGATTTCGGTCCGCCCGGAACATGGTCTGTGTCGTACGCGCACCGGCGCGAAGCACGGGTACAATAGCACACGCACCCGCAGCCCCACGGCTCACTCGGACGGTGCGCGTGACAGTCACTTCAGCCAGGCACCATGACGGAAGGTCCCGCGATTACCTACCGCGATGCCGGTGTTGACATCGACGCCGGCGATGAGCTGGTCGAGCGAATCAAACCGCTCGTACGGCGCGCGCAGCGGCGCGAGGTGTTGGCCGGCATCGGTGGTTTCGGCGCGCTGGTCGAGCTCCCGGCAGGGTATCGCCGACCGGTGCTGGTATCGGGTACCGACGGTGTCGGCACCAAGCTGCGCCTCGCGATCGATACGGGTCGCCACGACACCATCGGCATCGACCTGGTCGCCATGTGCGCCAACGACGTCGTGGTGCAGGGTGCCGAGCCGCTGTTCTTTCTCGATTACTACGCGACCGGCAAGTTGCAGGTCGCGGTCGCGGAGGCGGTCGTGCGCGGCATCGTCGAGGGCTGCGTGCAGGCCGGTGCGGCCCTCGTCGGCGGGGAGACCGCGGAGATGCCGGGCATTTACCACAACGGCGACTATGACCTCGCCGGCTTCTGCGTCGGCGTCGTCGAGAAGGATGCGATCATCGACGGCACCGCGGTCAAGGCCGGCGACGCCGTCGTCGGTCTTGCCTCTTCAGGCGCACATTCCAACGGCTTCTCGCTCATCCGCAAGCTCGTCGCCTTGTCCGGAGCGACGGCCGAGACTGTGCTCGAGGGCCGCACTCTCTTCGAGCGGCTGCTCGCCCCGACGCGCATCTACGTGAAGCCGCTGCTGGCGTTGCTGCGGACGATGCCGGTCCACGCGCTGGCGCACATCACCGGCGGCGGACTGTCCGACAACATCCCACGGGTACTGCCCGCGGGACTCGAGGCAGTGCTCGAGCGGCGCAGTTGGCCCGATGATCCTTTGTTCGGTTGGTTGCAGCGCACAGCGCGTCTCGACAGCGCAGCAATGTATCGCACGTTCAACTGCGGAATCGGGATGATCGCCATCGTGCCCGCAGCGCAGGCGCAGGCGGCAGTGGAGCTGCTGCGCTCCCATGGCGAGAGCGCTCAGGTCATCGGCGAGGTCCGCACCGGTGATCGCGGCGTGCTCATCGACGAATGAGCCCGGCGTCGCCGCCACCGCGGCTTGCGATCCTGATCTCGGGCCGCGGCTCCAACATGATGGCAATCCTGCGCGCTTGCCGTAGCGGCACGCTGCGGGCCTACCCGGCCATCGTGATCTCGGACCGCGCCGGCGCCGCAGGGCTCGAAAGCGCCCGCGAGCTCGGTGTCGAGACTGCCGCGCTGCCCGCGAGCGGCGAGAGCGGAGCCGCGTTCGAGTCGAGCCTCGCTACCGCACTCGATCGAAGTCGCCCGGATGTGATCGCGCTCGCAGGGTTCATGCGCATCCTGTCGCCAGCTCTGGTCGAGCGTTACCTCGGGCGGATGCTCAACATTCATCCCTCGCTGCTGCCGGACTACCGGGGGCTGCATACCCACCGACGCGTGCTCGCCGCCGGCGAGCGTACGCACGGCGCCAGCGTGCACTTCGTGACTGCCGAGCTCGACGGTGGCCCGGTCGTGCTGCAGTCGAAGGTCGCGGTGGAACCCGGCGATACCGAAGCCAGCCTCGCCGCGCGCGTGCTCGCGACCGAGCACATCATTTATCCTCAGGCGCTCGGCTGGTTCGCCGAGCGGCGCCTCACCTGGCAGCACGGTGCGGCGTGGCTCGACGGTCGCGCGCTCGAGTCACCCGTGGTGGAGGATTTCCGTGGCTCAAGTCATTGATGCAGTCTGCGCCAACGTACCCCGCACTGGCGTGCCCCGAGCTCGCGTGCGCCGTACTCGCGTGCCCCGCGCCGGTGTGACGTTCGGGCTCGCCCTCGCGTTCATCGCGATGCGGACGCTGGCCAGCACGGCCCCCGAGGAGCTCAAGCCCTACGAGGCGAGCTACAACGGCATCTGGCACGGCATGACGGTGGCGGCCTCGCAGTTGAAACTCGAGCGCACGGGAGACAGCTGGACCTTCAGCTCGCGCAGCGAAGGGCGTGGCCTCGGGAAACTGGCTTCCGGCGTATTCCCGCCGCTGCAGGTGAGCGTGGTGCACGTTGCCGGCGGCGCAGTGCAGCCGCAGAGCTTCAAGTCGAGCGGCGGCTCGGCCTCGAAGAACACCGATCTCAAGTACGACTGGCAGGCGCACCGGGTCACGGGCACCTACGAGGGGACTGCGGTCGACCTGCCCCTCACCCCCAAGGTACAGGACGATGGCTCGGTGCAGCTGTCACTGATGGTGGAGCTGCTCGCCGGACACACGCCCGCGAGCGTGCAGCTCATCGACAAGAACAGCGTGCGCGATTATCAGTTCGCCCGCGAAGGCGATGCCAGACTCTCGACGCCCCTCGGTGAGGTTGCGACGGTCATCTATCGCTCGCAGAAGGCAAACTCGCCGCGTGTGACGCGCTTCTGGTGCGCGCCCGAGCGCGGCTACGTACCGATGAAGGTGGAACAGACGATCGGTCAGGACGTACAGTGGACGCTGCTCATCCAGAGCCTGACACGCTGAGGGCCGGCGGCCCGGGCAAGCGGGATGAGCCGGTGGGCAAGCCCCATCCACATCACCTCGAGCCCTCTCAGCCTCAGGTCTTCGGCAGCGTCACTCCCCGCTGACCCTGATACTTGCCGCCACGGTCCTTGTACGAAGTCGAGCACACCTCGTCGGACTCGAAGAACAGCATCTGCGCGACGCCTTCGTTCGCATAGATCTTGGCCGGCAGCGGCGTCGTGTTGGAGAATTCGAGGGTGACATTGCCTTCCCACTCGGGCTCCAAAGGCGTTACGTTGACTATGCACCCGCACCTGGCGTACGTGCTTTTTCCCAGTGTTACGACGAGCACATTGCGCGGAACGCGGAAGTACTCCACCGTGCGCGCCAGCGCGAACGAGTTCGGTGGAATGATGCAGACATCGCCGCGGAAGTCGACAAAGCTTTTCTCATCGAATTGCTTTGGATCGACGATCGTCGAGTTGATGTTGGTAAAGATCTTGAACTCGTCCGCACAGCGCACGTCGTAGCCGTAGCTCGACGTTCCGTACGAGACGATCCGCTGGCCGTCCCTCTCGCGCACCTGCCCGGGCTCGTAAGGCTCGATCATTCGCTGCTCGCGCGCCATGCGCCGGATCCAGTTGTCGGACTTAATGGACACTGACTCTCCCCGTCCGCGAACGAAGTGCGATGCAAAAAGGATATCGCAGCGGCGTCCCAGCGGCCATCGGTCCGGGCGACATACTCATTGCGCGTGCGATAGTGTGCGCCTACTCTTGCGCGCGCTGATGTGGAAGGTGGAGCGGCAATGTTGTTTCTCACCACGCGCCCGATGTGGGTGCTGAGCCTTTTGGTCCTGTTGCTGACGGCGCTGTCGATGGCGGGCCCCTACGTGATTCGCCGGCGGGTCGCGCTCGAGCGGCTGACGGTCAACAACGAAGTGGCGGGGTTCAAGTTCGCCACCATCGGTGTGCTCTACGCAGTGCTGCTGGCCTTCGTGGTGGTGGTGGTGTGGGAGCGCTTCAACGATGCCGAGCACGCAGTCGCCAGGGAGGCCGGCGCCGCCAGCACCCTCTACCGCCTGGCGTGGGGCATCGAGGGCGAGCCGGGCAAGGGTTTGCGCGCGGCGCTGTCGGGCTACCTGGAGGCGGATCTGAAGAACGAGTGGCCGGCCATGGCGCACGGCGGCGGCAGCATCGTGGTGACGCGCGCGCTCGATGCCGTGTACGGGCAACTGCTGCGGCTTCATCCGACGGATCTGCGGCAGGTGGCCATCCAGAGCGAGAGCATGGCGCAACTGGGGCAGCTGACACAGGCGCGACGCGAGCGCCTGGTGCGCGCCTCCGGCACCGTGCCCGGGATCATCTGGTTCGTGCTGTTCGTGGGCGCGGTGCTCACCATCTGTTTCACGTTCTTTTTCGGCACTCACAACATTCGCGCGCAGTCGCTGATGACCGGCGCGCTGAGTCTCTTGATCCTGTTCGCGCTGCTCATCGTGATCGCCGTCGACCGCCCCTTCTCGGGCTCGGTTGCCGTGACGCCGGAGCCGCTCGAAGAAGTGCTGGCGGATTTTCGCGCGCCGCCCGCGCCTTGAGAAAGGCGCACCGAGCACCGGGTACGCGGCCCTCAGCTCTCCTCGACCACGATCTTCGGAAACAGACTGCTGCGATCCCGGCCGCGCACCGCGAGCGCGCCCGCCGTACGGCGTGCCATCTCGAAGTAGGGGCGTGCGCGCGGCGAGTCGGGCGCCGCCACGACTGTCGGCGTACCGCCGTCGGCCTCCTCACGAATGTGCGCATCGAGCGGCAGCTCGCCGAGCAGACGCACGCCGTACTCCGCGGCCATGCGCGCCCCGCCGCCCGCGCCAAAGATATGCTCGGCATGGCCGCACTGTGAGCAGACGTGCACGCTCATGTTCTCGACGATGCCCAGCACCGGCACCGAAACCTTCTCGAACATCTTCAATCCCTTGCGGGCGTCTGCGAGCGAGATGTCCTGGGGCGTGGTGACGATCACCGCACCGGCGACCGGAACGCGCTGCGCCAGTGTGAGCTGGATGTCGCCGGTTCCGGGCGGCATATCGACGACCAGATAGTCGAGCTCGCCCCACTGCGTCTCCCCGAGGAGCTGGGTGAGCGCCTGCGTCACCATGGGTCCGCGCCAGACCATCGGCTGATCGGCGTCCACGAGGAACCCGATCGACATCGCGCTGATACCGTAGCTCGTGAGCGGACGCAGGTGCTTGCCGTCCGGCGAGGTCGGACGCTGGCCGGTCAGTCCCAGCATGAGGGGCTGGCTTGGGCCGTATATATCGGCATCGAGTATGCCGACGCGCGCGCCCTGCGCAGCCCAGGCGAGTGCCAGGTTCACTGCCACCGTGGACTTGCCCACCCCGCCCTTGCCCGAAGCCACTGCCACCACGTTGCGGATCTCGCCCAGCGGCTTGAGCGTGCGCTGCACAGCGTGCGTGCCAATGTCGGGTTCGAGCTTCAGAACGAGCGGCACCCCGATACCGGCGGCGGCGAGCGCCGCGTCGAGTGCGGTCCGGAGCTCCGCCTGGTAGCCCCCGACCGGAAACCCGAGCGCAAGGCGCGCTTCGAAGCCCTCGCCGCTGCGGCGCACCTCCCGTACTGCCGAAGCTGCCCCCAGCGACTCGCCCAGGTAGGGATCAACGTAGCCCTCCAGCGCAACGCGCACCTTGTCCATCAGTTCGTCGACTGCCATGCTCGGAAAACCCCCGTTCAGGGAAATAATTGTAGAGCGTCACAGTCCTTGCCGCGCGTCGGCTCACCAGGCTGGCCCGGCTGAAGGCTATGGCATAATTGGTTGCAGTGTGGGGGTCGGCTCCTTCAGTAGACAGGCTCACGACGGCCGGCGGTCGCCTCGCACCAACTCCGCGTCCGCCGCGAGCGGATACACGCGGAGACCTAGCTCCCGACAGAATGGCTGAATGAGCTTTTTCACCAATCTACGTGCAGACCGGCTGGTCACCGAGATCCGGTCGTCTTCCGATCCGGGCAATCCCGCCACCCAGAAGGCGATCGCCCGGCTGAAGGATATTGGCCCGGGCGCCATCGAGGTGATATTCGCCGCGCTTCCCGACGCCGACAAGACCGCCACGGTGGCGTTCGTCGATGTGCTCTCGAGCCTCGTCAGCCAGAAGACGTTCCCTCAGTTCCTGCGCGGCCTGGTGGAAGGCAGTCCCCGGGTCGTCTCGGGGATCGCCTGGGCGCTCACCAGCAGCCGCAATTACCCGCCCCACATGCTGCTCGAAGCGCTCGCCACCTCTGGAGTTTCCAAGCCCACCGTGCTCGAGGTGATCGCGGCGCAGAAGACACGCTTCACGGTACGCGAGCTGCTCGCCGCCGCCTACACGCAGGAGCCCAACGAGAAGGCAGCGCTGTTCCGCACCATCGGCGAGATCGCCGACCGCGCATCCCTGCCGGAGCTCCTCGGGCGACTGCAGGGCAAAGACCCGATCGCGCGGGTGCACATCATCAACATCCTCGCGCGCTTCAGCAGCCCGGAGGTCGTAACCGCACTCCAGGCCATGCTCAAGGACCCGAACAAGCTGATCCGCGGCGCCGTGCTGCAGGCGCTGCAGCGCATGGAGGGGCCGATCGACGTCGAGCGCGTGTGTGCGCTGCTGCGCGATCCGGAGATCGACGTCCTCAACCGCGCCATCGACGTGGTCATCAAGGCCAATCATCCCGAGACCATGCGCTACCTGGTCGACGTGCTGAAGGACGAGAACGAGAATGCCCGCCGCGCCGCAGTCGAGGTGCTGAACGAGGTCGGCAACGCCAAGTCCGTCAAGTGGCTGCTCGAGTCGCTGAAGGACAGCGACTGGTGGGTACGCAGCCGCGCTGCCGATGCGCTCGGCAAGATCGGCGGCCCGAAAGTGATCGAGGCGGTTCTGCAGCTCGTGCGCGACAAGGACGAGGACATCCGCCGCGCGGCGATCGAGATCCTCAACCAGACCAAGGACGAGCGCGCCGTGGATTCGCTGATCCAGGCGACTCGCGACAGCGACTGGTGGGTGAGTGAGCGCGCGGTCGATGCGCTCGCCGAGATCGGCAGCAAGCGCGCATTGCCGCGACTGATGGAGATGCTGCATTCGCCGGTGGCCGGCAAGTCCACGCCCATCGTCGTACGCGCGCTCGGCAGGCTTGGCGACAGCAAGCTGGTCGATATGCTGCTGCCGCTCGTCGCCCGGCCCGAGCGAGAGGTGCGCATCGAGGCAATCCAGGCGCTCTCGCGCGTCGCCGACGAAGCGCGCGCCGAGCAGGTGCGCTCCGAGCTCAAGGCGCAGATGACTTCCCCCGACCAGACGATCTCCCGCATGGCGGCCGCTGCGGTCAGCGAGCTCGACAACCGCATCGCGGGCATCGCCACGCTGGGCAGCGCCGCCGCAGGCCCGCAGGCGGCTACCGCCGCGGTGGCCGCGCAGGCCGGTGTGCGGCCGCCGCAACCCACGGCCGCCGAAGGCAAGACGTTGCTGATCGATGCGGCCGCGGCGGCGCAGACCGGTCGCACCGCGGAGGCGCCCGCGAAGCTCGACATCCAGACGCTCAAGCCCGGAGACATCATCGACGGGCGCTACAAGTACATCGACCGCATCGGCCGCGGCGCGTTCGGCACCGTGCTGCTGATGGAGGACACGGTGGTCGACGAGCGGCTGATCCTCAAGTTCCTCAACCCCAACGTGTCGCAGGACGAAGAGGTGATGAAGCGCTTCGTCCACGAGCTGCGCTATTCGCGCAAGATCACGCACAAGAACGTCATCCGCATCTACGACTTCCTCTACATCCAGGGAAACTACGCCATCTCGATGGAGTACTTCCCCTCGCATACGCTCGGCAGCGAGGTCGTCAACGACAAGCCCATGGACCTCAAACGCGCCGTGGGCTTTGGCATCGACATCTGCACCGGCATGACGGTCGCGCACCAGGTCGGCATCGTGCATCGCGACCTCAAGCCGGCCAACGTGCTGATCAACCAGGATGGGTTGCTCAAGATCGTGGACTTCGGAGTCGCCGCGGCGCAGCGCGAGGGCGACACGCAGCTCACCAAGACCGGTTACGTAATCGGTTCGCCGAAATACATGGCGCCCGAGCAGATTCTCGGCAAGAAAGTCGACGAGAGGGCCGACATCTACGCAGTCGGCGTCATACTGTACGAAATGGTGACCGGGGTGCCACCGTACTCGCGCGGTGACCACATGTCGGTCATGTACCAGCACGTCCAGGGCAAAGCGCGGCCGGCCCAGGAGGTCAATCCCCATCTTCCGCCGGGGCTGCCGGAGCTTGTCATGCGTGCGATGTCAGTCGACAAGAACAAGCGCTTTCAGACCATGGAAGAGCTGCGCCTCGCGCTCGAGCGCTTCCTGTAAGGCCCTGCACCGAAGCATGGTGTGGGCCCACCCAACGGGCCCACCCAACGGGCCCACCCCGGTCCTCCAGGGGCGGCGATGCCGCGCAGGATCGCCACCGACCGGCCGGTGCCGCGGCCATGCTAAAGTTCGTGCGTTAGGTCAAATTTTCGACTTCAAGTTGTTGATCGCAAAGCCCGTTCCGGGCTAAACATCAAAAGCTCGAAATCCTATAAGGAGCAGTGGCTTGGCGCGTATCGACGCGTTTCTGAAGCTCGGCACCCAGCAGGGGTGCTCCGACGTGCACCTGGCGGTCGGCGTCCCCCCCATGCTGCGCCTTTACGGCGATCTGCTGCCGATCAAGTTCCGCGACGTGCGGGCGGCAGAGCTCGAGGGGTACATCTCGGAGATTCTTACCCGCACGCAGAACGAGCAGTTCAACAAGGGCAACGACCTCGACTTCTCCTACGTGTCCTCCGAAGGGGGGCGCTTCCGTGTCAACGTGTTCCGCAAGGAGACCGGCGTCGGCGCCACCTTCCGTTCGATTCCGGCGGCGGTTCCCACGCTCGACAAGCTGGCACTGCCACCCGTAGTCACCAAGCTCTGCGACTATCACCAGGGCATGGTGCTGGTCACCGGATCGACCGGTACCGGCAAGTCGACCACGCTCGCGGCGATGATCGATCATCTGAACTCGACGCGACGACTCAATATCATCAGCCTCGAGGATCCCATCGAGTTCGTGCACCCGAGCAAACAGAGCCAGGTTATCCAGCGCGAGCTCGGCACCCACATCCCGAGCTTCGCCGAGGGAGTGCGGGCCGCGATGCGCGAAGACCCCGACGTGATCCTGGTCGGCGAGCTCCGTGACGCCGAGACGATCTCGATGGCGATGACCGCGGCCGAGACCGGCCACCTGGTGCTCGGTACGCTGCACACCACGAGTGCCGTCAAGACGATCGACCGTGTCATCGACGCGCTGCCAGTGGAGGAGCGCGAGCAGACCAAGAGCTTCCTGTCTCAGAGCCTCCTGGCGGTCGTCACCCAGATACTGGCCAAGACCGCCGACGGCCACGGTCGCAAGGCGATCTGCGAGGTACTGGTGATGACCAAGGCGATCGCCAAGCTCATCCAGACGGAGCAGACACACCAGGTTCCGAGTCAGTTGCAGATGGGGCGCGATCTCGGCATGCAGCTGCTCGACCAGGCACTGCTCGCGGCGATCTCCGCGCGCACCATCGACCCGGACGATGCCTATGCCTACGCCACCGACAAGCGCGCCTTCCAGAAGTACGTCACCGACACCAGCATGCTGCCGAAGATCGATATGACCGGCGCCACCACCGGCCCGTCCGCGGCCCGCAGCGGGTGATGGGCGCGTAAGTCATGGCACAGGTTGATCCGCTCCTCCTCGAGGTGTTGCAGAAGCGCGGCTCGGATCTGCATCTGATCGCCGGCGACCCGCCGCGTATCCGCCTGTACGGCGACCTCTCCCCGCTCAGTCCCGACAGGCTCGCTGCGGAGTTCGTCAAACAAGCGCTCTACGAGATCATGCCGAAGACGGCGGTCGATCGTTTCGAGGCCAAGGACGGCGCGGATTTCGCCTACACGCTGACCGATCGCGGACGCTTTCGGGTCAACGTCATGCGGCAGTTGAACGGCATGGGTGCGGTGTTTCGCGCCATCCCCTCCAAGGCACTCACGCTCGATGAGCTGAAGCTGCCGGAGGCGGTCCGTCAGCTCTGCCGCTCCAACAACGGGCTGATCCTGGTGACCGGCAAGACTGGCTCGGGCAAGTCGACCACGCTTGCGGCAATGATCGATGACATCAATCGCCGGATGAAAGGGCACATCCTCACCATCGAGGATCCGATCGAATTCGTCCACGAGCGCAAGAATTGCCTCATCAGCCAGCGCGAAATCGGGGTCCACAGCCCGAGTTTCGCCGCCGCCCTCCACTCGGCCCTGCGCGAGGATCCGGACGTGATCCTGGTCGGCGAGTTGCGCGATCTCGAGACCATGAGCATCGCAGTTACCGCGGCGGAGATGGGCATCCTCGTCATGGGGACGCTGCACACCAACGGCGCGGCGCCGACCGTCGATCGCATGGTGAACGTCTTCCCCTCGGACAAGCAGGCGCACGTTCGCACGATGCTCTCGACATCGCTGCGCGGCGTGGTGTCGCAACAGCTGCTGCAGCGCGCCGACAAGCAGGGCCGCGTCGCGGCTCTCGAGATCCTGGTGAATACCCCGGCCTGCTCCAACCTCATCCGCCAGGGCAAGCTCGACCAGCTCGAGAACGTCATGCAGGCGGGAGGGCAGTTCGGCATGCGCACCATGGACAGCGCGATCCAACAGCTGCTCGACCAACGTCAGATTACCGGTAAAGAAGCCTACAAGAAGGCCATCAACAAGCTGAAGTTCGAAGAGCTCAAAGAGGCCGGCTGAGCTGGCCCACGGGGCCGCCGCCGCGCGCGCCGCGGGGATGAGCCTGTAGACTAGCGGGATGGCCCGCAGGATCTTCGTCACCACCGCGCTCCCCTACGCCAACGGACCGTTTCACATCGGCCACATCATGGAGTACATCCAGGCCGACATCTGGGTGCGGTTCCAGAGAATGCAGGGGAACCAGCTGCACTTCGTGTGCGCCGACGACGCGCACGGAGCGCCAATCATGCTCAAGGCAGAGGATGAGGGCATCTCGCCGCAGCAGCTGATCGCGCGCATCGCCGCCGGCCGGCCCCGCTACCTCGAGGGCTTTCACCTGAGCTTCGATCACTGGCACTCGACCGACTCGCCCGAGAACACCCGCCTCTCGCAGGATGTCTATGCGCGCCTTCGCACCGCGGACCTCATCTACGAGAAGAACGTCGAGCAGTTCTACGACCCGGTCAAAGGCATGTTTCTGCCGGACCGCTATATCAAGGGTGAATGTCCCAATTGCCACTCACCGGACCAGTATGGTGACGCCTGCGAGGTGTGCAGCACTGTCTACGCTCCGACCGACCTCATCAATCCATACTCGGCGCTCACCGGCGTTCAGCCGCTGCTGAAGCGCTCCTCGCACTTCTTCTTTAGGCTGTCCGATCCGCGCTGCGTCGAGTTCCTGCGCCAGTGGCTCGATGCTCCGGGCAGGCTGCAGCCGCAGGTCGTCAACAAGGCGCGCGAGTGGCTCACAGGCTCGGGCGGCCAGGCGCTCGCCGACTGGGACATCTCGCGCGATGCACCGTACTTCGGCATCCCGATCCCGGGTGCACCGGGCAAGTATTTCTACGTCTGGCTCGATGCGCCTATCGGCTATCTCGCCGCCCTCGAGAGCTACTTCGAGAGCGGCAAGGCGCGCAGCAACGGCGAGCCGCGCAGCTTCACCGAGTTCCTCTCGGCGCCCGACACCGAGCAGATCCATTTCATCGGCAAGGACATCATCTACTTCCACACGCTTTTCTGGCCGGCGATGCTGAAGTTCGCGGGCCCCCCGTATCGCGTGCCGAATCACGTCTGGGTACACGGCTTCATCACGGTTTCGGGCGAGAAGATGTCGAAGTCGCGCGGCACCGGCATCAGCCCGCTGCGCTACCTCGAGATCGGCATGGATGCCGAGTGGCTGCGCTATTACATCGCCGCGAAACTGAATGCCAGCGTCGAGGACATCGATTTCAATCCCGATGACTTCATGGCGCGCGTCAACAGCGATCTCATCGGCAAGTACGTCAACATCGCCAGCCGCGCGGCGAACTTCGTCACGCGGCACTTCGCTGGTGAGCTGAAGTACGGTGACGATCTGACCGGTCTCAAGCAGGCTGCGCTCGATGTCGTGGCATCCGTTCGCGACAGTTACGAAGCGCGCGAGTTTGGCAAGGCCATTCGCGAATCCATGGCCTTCGCGGATTGGATCAACCAGTACTTCGACGCCAATCAGCCGTGGATCCTGGCGCGTGATCCGGCGAAAGCGGCGCAGTTGCAGGACGTATGCTCGCGCGCGTTGTATGGCTTCAAAGTGCTGTCGGTGCTGCTCGCTCCGGTGCTACCCGACGTCGCCGCACGCGTGGCGCAGCAGCTGTTCGGCCTCGGACGCCCGTTTCGCTGGAGTGACGCGACGGTGTTGCCCGAGCGGATCAATCCGTATCAGCACCTGATGAAGCGCGTCGATGCGCGTCAGCTCGAAGCGCTGTTCGCAGAAACCGCACCGCCCGCGGACACGGCTGCGGCCGCTAAAACCGCTCCGGCGGCAGCGGTCGATGCGGGCGCTGGCGGCAGCGGCAATGCGCCCGCCGCCCCTGCTGCGGCCGCGGTGCTCTCGATCGATGAGTTCCGCAAGGTCGATCTGCGCGTCGCGCGGATCGTCGATGCCGCAGCCGTCGCCGGCGCCGACAAGCTCCTCAAGCTGACACTCGATCTTGGCTCGGGGACACGGACGGTGTTCGCCGGCATCAAGTCTGCCTACGACCCCGCCACTCTCAAGGGACGCCTCACCGTGGTCGTGGCGAACCTCGCTCCGCGAAAGATGAAGTTCGGACTTTCCGAAGGCATGGTGCTGGCCGCGAGCTCGGACGGCGCGGGACCCTTCCTGCTCTCGCCGGATTCCGGTGCAACGCCGGGCATGCGCGTGACGTGAACTGACGTGAGCTGACACTGACGCTGCACGCTGATACTGCGATGGCTACTGCAGACGATATCGATGCGCTGCTCCCGCAGACGCAGTGCACGCGCTGTGGCTACAGCGGTTGTCGTCCGTATGCAGAAGCGATCGCTGTCGGCGCAGCAAACATCAACCAGTGCCCTCCGGGCGGAGCCGCTACCATCGCCGCGCTCGCGCGTCTACTTGCGCGTCGCGAGCTGCCGTTGAATCCGGCCAATGGCAAGGAAGCGCCGCCGCTGGTGGCGCAAATCGATGAGGGCGCCTGTATCGGCTGCGCCCGCTGCCTGCCGCCCTGCCCGGTCGATGCCATTCTCGGCGCGCCGAAGCACATGCACACCGTAGTGCTCGCGCTCTGCACCGGGTGCGAGCTGTGCGTCGCGCCCTGCCCGGTCAACTGTATCGCGATGGTGCCGCGCGCAAGCCTCGCGGCAGCACCGGATGCGCCGTCACCGGCGGAGAATCGCGAGCGCTTCGTGGCGCACGGCGCGCGCGCCGCGGCCCGCGCGAACGAGCGCGCGGCTCTGCTGCACTCGCGCAAGCAACCGGCGGCGCCATCCGCCGCCGAGACATCGGCGTCATAAGCGCCGCCTGACAGAAACCCGATAATCCAGACCAGAGTCTCACCATGCATGCCGCTACCCGCAGGGCAATCTATCGGCGACTGCAGGCCGCAAATCCGGCACCGACGACCGAGCTTCTGCATACATCACCGTTCGAGTTGCTGGTGGCGGTAATGCTTTCCGCACACACCACTGACAAGAGTGTCAATGCCGCGACCCGTCAGCTCTTTCCCGTGGCGAACACGCCGGCGGCTATCGTGGCGCTCGGCGTCGAGGGCGTGAAGCCTTACATTCGCCCGGTCGGTCTTTACAACACCAAGTCGAAGAATCTCGTAGGTCTCGCCCAGGCGCTGCTCGAGCGGCACAGCGGTCAAGTGCCCTCCGACCGAGCTTCGCTCGAGGGCCTGCCCGGAGTCGGCCGCAAGACTGCGAGCATCATCCTCAACATGGTGTTCGGCGAAGTGGAGATCGCAGTCGATACTCATATCTTCCGCGTTGCGAATCGCACCGGGCTCGCGCCCGGCCGCACACCACGCGAGGTCGAGGACGGTCTCATACGAAACACCCCGCCGGAGTTTCGCAAGGACGCCCATCACTGGCTGATCCTGCACGGACGCTACGTCTGCACGGCGCGCTCACCGGCGTGCCCCACGTGCATCATCCGCGACCTGTGCGAGTATCCGCACAAAACTCCAGCGCGCGTTCCGCGCGCGCAGGTGCGACGGCGTCTAGCGGATGTGCTGAGCCGGGAGGGTGGACCGGTCCGAAGAAAAAGTGGCACGAGTGGCACTAAAGGGAGCAAGTCTGCCGACGTGGGCCGGCGAGCGTCCCCATCCTCGGGGAATTCGAGCAGCAAGCGCACCCGCACGCGGGCACGCTCCCGGCCATAACTGACTCTGGCGAGAGGCCGGGCCATGTCGCTCTTCCACGGCGAAAGCCGCACGCAGATGCCTGCGACTGGCCGGTACCGTCACTCTCGCACCATGGTTCACTTCAACCGTCGCCAGGTCCCGGTGCCGAGTTTCCCCGTTACGACCCAGGTGTTCGCGTCCGCAAAGGAGTAAGTTCCCTGGTCTGTCCAGCCGTTTCCAGCCTGCAAGGACCAGCGGCCGTTGCTGGCCGTGAAACTGCCTGAGTGTGACGGGGCAGCATCGGCCGCCTCACTATGAAACTGGTAGGTGCCGTCCGGCCCAACTTGCCAGACCCAGCGACCCGGATTGATCGGAAAAACCCAGGTTCCTACGGTCCTCGGGTCCGCTAACCTGACTTGCCCCGGTTTCGGATGTGGCAGCGGCAACGGTGAGCTCCATCTGTGATCGTCACCCCCACAAGGCGCAGTCAACAGGATGCAGTCGGTTCCGCGGGCCGCACGGCATTGCGTCAATGCAGTTTCGCCGGCGCCGGTCCGACTCGAATCCTGTCCCCAACCGTAGACATGCTCCCTGTTACTGACCGCCAGCCCCACGCAGCCCTGAGTGGCGCGGGCAACGAGTTTGCAATTCGTCCCTGCGTTTCCCTGGCAGTGTTGAATAGCGGTCTGCTCTGCCTCACTGTCCGAGCGTTGTCCGTGGGAGGCCCCGGGATGCAAGTTATCCGATATTGCGATCGCAGCGTACGGGGGGATCGGTGCAGAGGTACCGCCTCCATGGCACCGCTGCATGCAGGCCTCCCATTGAGTCATCGTAACCGCGTCCGTTCCAAGGACCGCGCAGCGGGTATAGCACTCGTCTTCGCCACGCGCCGCACCGGGCAAAGACAGCCCCACGACAGCGACACACGCCCAGAGCACGGGCGATCCCCATAGTCGTACGGTTGTCGCAACGACGACGTGCGCCATTTTCTATCTGCGCTCCCAAGTAAAAGTCTCGAGCGAGGCTCGCATGTGGAACGCGGCCTGCTCAGGGCCGTAGCCATGCGCCGCGCCCACCGGACAACTGCGCCGCGCAAGGCAGCCTCTCGAGCGGCATTCGCCGCCGGACGCCGATCCCACGTGTGCCATACAGACCGCGCGCTCGAATCTCGCGGGAGCGAGGGCCCCTACGGGACAGCTGCTCAAACAGGGCTTCCCGGCGCATCGCTCGCAGGGATGGGGCCAGGCGTGCATCTGCGCAACCTCAAGAGCCTGAGCGAAAAGCAGCGCACCGCGATACGCGTGCCACAAACCGAACTCCGGATGAATCAGGATGCCGAGCGGTGAGACATGCAACGCCTCTGCGCGCCTCGCCCATCGCTGGAAAGGCCACCACGGCGGCCCGGTGTCCGGATAAAGCTCGTGCGCACCGAAGCGCCGCGCGAGTGCGCCGACGATCCGTCGCGACCACCGATCGAGCGGATGCGGCTCCCCGTCGCGATACTCGGGAGAGAGAGTGAAGTGCGGCCATTGCAGTGCACCCGTGAAACCGAGCAGCACCACCGTGCGGGCGGGTTGGTCCACCGCCATGGCCGGAACGCCGTCCTCGGGCGTGGGATGAAACCCCCCGCGGCAGGCCAGACCTGAGGATTCGGCCGCATCTCTCAGTTGATCGTAGCTGAATCGCTCGATCTGCATCGCGTGTTGACACCCGGTGCGACGGAAGCGGTGGATTATTTCTTCGGGATGTACAGGTCCGTCAGCGTCCCCTCGAACGCCTCCGCCGCCCCCGCCACCGTCTCGGTGAGCGTCGGATGGGGATGGATCGTGAGACCGATGTCGGCCGCATCGCAGCCGCTCTCGATGGCAAGCGCGACCTCGCTGATGAGCTCCCCGGCGTTGGTTCCGACGATGCCACCGCCGAGTACGCGGTGCGTATCCGGATCGAACAGCAGCTTGGTGAAGCCGTCTTCGCGCGCGAGTGACAGCGAGCGGCCGTTGGCCACCCAGGGGAAGCTGCCCTTCTTGAATGCGGTGCCATTGGCGCGCGCTTCGGTTTCCGTGAGGCCAACCCAGGCGACCTCGGGATCGGTGTAGGCGACCGAGGGAATCACGCGCCAGTCGGCCGCGCTCTTGTGTCCCGCGGCCACCTCCGCTGCGACCTTGCCCTCGTGCATGGCCTTGTGCGCGAGCAAGGGTGGCGCGGCAATGTCACCGATCGCGAAGATGTTCGGGACGTTGGTGCGCATCTGCCTGTCGACTGGGATGAAGCCACGCTCGGATACCTTGATCCCGGCGCGCTCGGCGGCGATCGCCTTGCCATTCGGACTGCGGCCTACCGCGACCAGCACGCGTTGGAAGAGCTGCGGCTCGACGGGCTTCTCAGCTGTGAAGCTCACCCGCAAACCCGCTGCTTCCGGCTCGATACGCGACACGCGGGTGCCGAGCAGGATCTGCTGATAGCGCGAGCGGATCCGTCGCTCGAGGGGCCGTACCAGATCCGTGTCGCAGCCCGGCATGAGCTGCGAGGTGAGCTCGACGACGCTCACGCGGCTGCCGAGCGCATCGAAGACGCACGCCATCTCGAGGCCGATGATTCCCCCGCCCACGACGAGCATTGCACCGGAGACATCGGGGAGATCGAGAGCATCGGAGGAGTCGAGAATGCGGGGGTCGGCCGGCAATCCGGGCAGTCGCACCGGCTCCGATCCGGCTGCGATGATGCATTGCTCGAAGCGGATGCGCTCTGAGCCGGAGGCGCCCGTCACCTCGAGCACGTCGGGACCGACAAAACGCCCGGTTCCGCGCACCACCTCCACCTTGCGTTGCCTCGCCAGCACCTTGAGGCCGCCGGTGAGCTTGCCCACCACCGAAGCCTTCCACGCGCGCAGGCGCGGCAGATCGACCTCGGGCGCGGCGAAGTGGACGCCGCGCGTGCTCATCTCTTCGGCCTCCTCGATGACCCTCGCCGCGTGCAGCAATGCCTTGGACGGTATGCAGCCGACGTTGAGGCACACGCCACCGAGCTCCGCCCAACGCTCGACCAGTGTGACCTTGAGCCCGAGATCCGCGGCGCGGAATGCTGCGGTATAGCCACCAGGGCCTGCGCCGAGCACGAGGAGCTGGACGCTGCGGTTGGATTCGCGCGATGCCGGCTCAGCAGCGCCCGTCCGCGGCGTCGGCGTGCGTGCCGCGTCCCCGGCGCCCGCCTTGTCTTCCGCGCTCGCTGGACGCGCAGCGGGTGGTGCCGGCTGCTCGGATTGCGCACGCTGCGGCGTCGGCGCGGCAGCACCTTCAGA
>Ga0307476_10000490_pt1 | contig 30287 bp, 21 predicted proteins | sample atmos_gasesECM2C_2_FD_203314 | JGI IMG/M metagenome (GOLD analysis project Ga0307476, IMG submission 203314) | Hardwood forest soil microbial communities from Morgan-Monroe State Forest, Indiana, United States - atmos_gasesECM2C_05 | ecosystem: Environmental > Terrestrial > Soil > Temperate...
CGGCTCGCGGGCTGACTGCGCCTTTAATCTGTCGAGTTCGATTGCGTTTCCCCTGAACCTCGGCGATCAGGCGCTCGACAAAGTGGATATATTCCTTTTTGCGAGTGTTGATGCGCTTGCGCAACGCGGGCGGCAGGGGATGATTTTCGTGGAGCATCACCGTGATTTCACGGTCTCGTGGGCTGAGGACGACTTCGATGTGTAGACGGATGAGGGCGCGCAAGCGTTCGTCGGGATCATCGATGAGGCGCACCGGGTTAAGAACCCTTTCCTGAGTAATTTCCATTGCGTGATCCATAATCTCGAACAGAATTTCGTCCTTGCTCTGAAAGTGATGGTAGAGCCCGCCTTTGCTGAGTTTGAGCGCGGCGGCGACGTCGTTCATCGAGGTGGCGTCATATCCGCGCTGCTGAAACAGCCGTGCGGCGGTGCGCAGAATTTCCTGCCGGGAATCGACCACAGTCTCGCGGGCCATCGCGTGTCATGGTAAATAGTTGCTGCCCCGAAAGCCAACTCTGGTTGCAGTTAAATGCCGAAGGCGGACGAATTCAGTTCTCGCTTGACACTACCGCGGGCTGACAGGTAGCATTTCTTACGTACCGACCGACCGGTCGGTCTTGTCGTCAAAGCATAGAATTTTCCTAGTAAGCAACGTTTTTTTCAGCCTTGGAATTGAGAGGAGCACGCTGGTGGTTAAAATTTTCTATGAACGTGATGCTAAGCCCGAGGCGCTGAAGGGCAAGACCATCGCCATCCTAGGTTACGGCAGCCAGGGACACGCGCAGGCGCAGAATCTTCGCGACAGCGGACACAAAGTGATCATCGGGCTCGACCCGAACCGTCCCAGCGCGCAACAGGCGCGGGGGGATGGCATGGTGGTTGTCGCGCCCGACGAGGCCGCCAAGCGTGCTGACTGGATCCACGTGCTCACGCCGGACGAGACCCAAGGCGAGCTCTACGAACAGCACATCAAGCCGTATCTCCATCCCGGCAAAGTGCTCGGCGTTTCCCACGGTTTCAGCATTCATTTCAAAACTGTCGTTCCGCCCACCGACGTGGACGTGGTGATGATCGCTCCCAAGAGTCCCGGACACCTGGTGCGGCGCGTGTACACCGAAGGGCGCGGAGTACCGTCGCTGATCGCCATTCAACAGGATGCCAGCGGCCACGCGCACGAACTCGCCCTGGCCTACGCTCACGGAATTGGATCGACCCGTGCGGGCGTTCTGCAAACAACGTTCAAGGAAGAAACCGAGAGCGATTTGTTCGGGGAGCAGGCTGTCCTATGCGGCGGGCTGACCTCCCTGATCAAGAAAGGATTCGAAACGCTGGTCGAGGCCGGGTATGCTCCGGAGATTGCTTACTTCGAGTGCCTGCATGAGGTGAAGCTGATCGTGGATCTGATCTACGAAGGCGGCCTCAGCCGGATGCGCTACTCCATTTCGAATACGGCGGAATATGGCGATCTGACGCGCGGCGAACAGGTTGTGGGCGACGCGACTCGCGCTGCGATGAAGAAGACTCTGGCCGACATTCAGAGTGGCGAGTTCGCTCGGGAATGGATCGCGGAGAACAAGAGCGGAGGCCACAAGTTCAACGCTCTGCGCGAAAAAGAGAAACAGCATCCCATCGAAATCGTGGGCGCCCAGCTGCGCGGCATGATGAGCTGGCTGCCGAGAGACGGCAAGAAGCCGGCGGAAGCTCCCAAGGACGCCACAAAACAGGTGGTGAATGCTTAAGGGAGCGGACATTGTTCTGAAGTGCCTGCGTGCCGAAGGCGTTGAGCTGGTGTTCGGTTATCCCGGCGGCGCGATCATGCCGCTGTATGACGCGCTCGAGGGCAGCGGAGTGCGCCACATTCTTACTCGCCATGAGCAAGGTGCGGTTTTTGCGGCAGAGGGTTATGCGCGGGTCACGGGCGAAGTGGGCGTTGCCATGGCTACCAGCGGGCCCGGCGCGACAAATCTGGTCACAGGCATTGCGGATGCGAAGATGGATTCAGTTCCTCTGGTCTGCATCACCGGCCAGGTGCGCAGCGCTTTGATCGGCACGGACGCGTTTCAGGAGACTGATGTATTTGGCGTGACGCTCTCGCTCACCAAGTGGAGCCGCCTGGTCCGCACCATTGATGAAATTCCAGAGGCGATTGCCGAGGGATTTCACTGGGCTCGCAGCGGGCGTCCGGGGCCGGTTGTGATTGATATTCCCACCGACCTGCTGAAAGCGAAGAAGGACTTTTCTGGTCCCGTAAAATTCACTCCGCACGCGCGGCCTGCCGATGAAAAAGCGGATGGCGGATTCACTGACACGGGCTTAACCGAGAAGATCGTGGCCCTGCTGCAACAATCTTTGAAGCCGGTGGTTTTGGTCGGCGCCGGGGCGAAATTGTCGGGAGCGATCCCGGAATTGCGGCGCTTGCTCGACGATCTGAACGTTCCGACATTTGCCACCGTCCACGGACTGGGTGCGGTTCCGCCACAGGCGTCGTATTACCTGGGCATGGTGGGCATGCATGGAACGCGTGCCGCCAACATGGCGCTGCACGAAACTGATCTGCTGATGGTATTTGGCGCACGACTTGATGACCGTGTGACCGGCGATCCAACCCGGTTTGCGCCCTACGCGAAGATCGTCCACTTTGAAATCGATCCAGCGCAGCTCGATCGTGTGCGTCCCTGCGAATTGCCGGTAATTGGAAATCTGGCTGATACCATTCCAGCATTTCATGCTGGGTTGAGAAAAATCCCCAGGTCTCACAAAGCCGGCGAGACGTGGGGCACCCAGTTACCCGACTTCAGCGAGTGGCGCGCGGTCGCTTGCGGCGACGAACGGGCAGAGCTGGATCCACGCGGACTGGCACAGCCCACGATTCGCTTTCTTGACGAACTCTTCAGCCGCCTGCCGCAGGAAAGCGTTGTTCTTGCCGATGTCGGCCAGCACCAGATGTGGGCAGCGCAGCGCTACCGGTCTTCCTCGCCGCGAGGGTTCATCACGTCGGGCGGGCTGGGGGCGATGGGTTTCGCTCTACCAGCTGCGGTCGGCGTGCAGCTTGCTAAGCCCGACACTTGCGTGCTCTGCGTGTCCGGCGACGGCGGATTTCAGATGAACATCCAGGAACTGGCTACGGTTCACCGTCTCGGCCTGCCGGTGAAAATGGTCATCATCGACAACAAATATCTGGGCATGGTGCGGCAGTGGCAGCAGCTGTTTTATCAGCGCAACTACGCCGAGACCGACTTGAGCGACAATCCGGATTTCGTGGAGATCGCGAAGGCCTACAAGATTCACAGCTTTCGTTTAAACGAAGATGCCATGCGCGAGTTCCCGGTTTCAACTGAGACTGGTGATCAGATCGACCGATTTCTGCGGTCGCCTGAGCCCGAGTTGCTGGTGTTCGATTGCGCTCCGGAGGCCAATGTATTTCCTATGGTTCCGGCGGGCGCAGCGCTTTCGGAGATGTTGCTGGAGGAGGAACCGTCGCAATAACGGGGAGCAAGCCTATGCAGAGTTTTTACATTCGCTATCGCAATACGCAAGGAACGTTAATGCGCATTTTGAACGCGGCTTCGCGACGCGCACTCGATTTGCCTTCGGTGCAGGCCGAACCGGCTGAGCACGATCATCAGGTCACGCTCGCGCTCGATGTGAATCAGAAGCAGGTTGGGCAGCTTTACCGCGAATGGTATTCAATCGCGGATGTCATTCATGTCAATTCCGGCGCGCCCGCGATAGGGTGGGCAGCTTCGCATCCTCCCGTCGGAGTGGCGGTCGAAGATTCCCGAGCGGCCGCTCGCGCGTAGATGCCAGGTTCTAGCAACTGGCGAGCGGGATAGTTTCTGGATCGCATCACGCAGGCTCTGCAATGCAGTTCCTCTGTTCTTTTTTTCTTAGCCGGATCCTGTTTCACAACTGCATTGCGTGTCCTGTAATCTCTGACTATGGATCTCAAGCACATTAGCCGCGGAATTACCGAAGGGCGCGACCGCGCGGGGGCGCGTTCCATGTTCAAGGCCATTGGATTTACCGATGCCGATCTCAACCGTCCTCTGATCGGCGTAGCTAATACGTGGATCGAGACCATGCCCTGCAACTTTCATCTACGCCGCTTGTCGGCCAAGGTGAAGGAAGGGATTCGCGAGGCCGGCGGCACTCCGATGGAGTTCAATACCATCGCAATCTCCGACGGTGAAACCATGGGCACGGAAGGAATGCGGGCGTCGCTGGTGAGCCGCGAACTAATCGCCGATTCGATAGAGTTGGTTTGCCGCGGTCAGATGTTTGACGCCGTTGTATGCGTGGTGGGCTGCGACAAGACGATTCCGGCGGCTGCAATGGCGCTGGCGCGCATGAACTTGCCGGGCATGGTTCTTTATGGCGGCACGATTGCGCCGGGCAGCTATCGCGGGAAAGACGTAACCATTCAGGATGTTTATGAGGCGATCGGGGCGAACGTTGCGGGAAAAATCAGCGACGCGGAACTGCGCGAACTGGAAAACGTTGCGTGTCCGGGAGCGGGCGCATGCGGCGGGCAATACACGGCAAACACCATGTCGACGGTGATGGAGATGATTGGGCTTTCACCGATGGGCTTCAACAGCGTTCCGGCGATGGACCCGATGAAGGACGCCGTGTCGTTCTCGTGCGGCAAGGTTGTGATGAACCTGCTGCAAAAAGAAATTAAACCGCGTGACATTTTGACGCGAGAGGCCTTCGAGAATGCGATCGCATCGGTCGCGGCGACTGGCGGATCGACCAACGCAGTTTTGCATCTGCTGGCGATCGCGCGCGAGGCAGGCGTGCAACTTGAGATCGATGACTTTCAGACCGTGAGCGCGCGTACTCCGCTCCTCGCCGATCTCAAACCTTCTGGACGTTTCGTGGCCTCGGACATGCATCGCGCCGGCGGAATACGGTTGCTGGCGCGGCGACTGCTGAACGGCAAGTATCTGCATCCCTCGGCGAAGACTGTGACTGGGCTCACCATTGGCGCTGAAACGGAGAGCGCTGTTGAGACTCCGGGACAGGAAGTGATTCTTCCGCTCGACCGGCCTCTGAAAGCGACTGGCGGACTGGTTATTCTTAAGGGGAATCTTGCGCCGGAAGGGTGCGTCGCGAAAATCAGCGGGCATGAACGGCTGGAGCAGCGCGGTCCGGCGCGCGTGTTCGAGTCCGAGGAAGACGCGATGGCTGCGGTGACAGCCAAGAAGATTCAAGCCGGAGATGTCGTCGTAATTCGCAACGAAGGACCGAAGGGCGGACCCGGAATGCGCGAGATGCTGGGCGTGACGGCGGCGATTGTGGGCGAGGGCCTGGGCGATTCAGTCGCGCTGTTGACCGACGGTCGCTTCAGCGGCGCGACTCGAGGACTGATGGCGGGACACGTTTCTCCCGAGGCAGCACTCGGAGGTCCGATCGCCGGCGTGCGCGATGGAGACGTAATCCACTTCGATGTCAACAAGCGCCTGCTGGAGGTCGAAGTCAGCGAGGATGTGTTGCGTCAACGGATGGCGCAGTGGAAAGCTCCGCAACCGCGTTATCCAACCGGCGTGTTCGCGAAGTATGGGGTGCTGGTCTCGTCGGCGTCGCAGGGAGCGATTACGACGCCGCGATAGGATTTTGCTGAACAGATTTTGTTGAACAATAGCGAACAGACTTGAATGTCACAGAAGAAAACACTATTCGAAAAGATTTGGGACGAGCACCTGGTGGCGGAGCCGGGCGGGCGATCGCCGATTCTGTATATCGACTTACATCTTGTGCATGAGGTGACTTCGCCGCAGGCGTTTGACGGGCTTCGCGCCGCCGGACGCAAAGTCCGGCAACCTTCTCGCACCGTGGCGACTGTGGATCACAACATACCGACCGAACCGCGCGGGACTCCGATTACGGATTTGATTGCCGCGAAACAAATTGCGGCTCTGCAATCGAACTGCAAGGAGTTCGGCATCCGGCTGTTTGACATGGATTCGCCGGAGCAGGGGATCGTGCATGTGATTGGGCCGGAGCTGGGACTGACACAGCCGGGGATGACGATTGTTTGTGGGGACAGCCATACCAGCACGCACGGAGCGTTTGGAGCGCTGGCGTTTGGGATTGGAACATCGGAAGTCGAACACGTGCTGGCGACGCAGTGCCTGGCGCAGCAGACACCCAAGACGATGAAGATTGATGTACGCGGGCAGCTGGCGGATGGCGTGACCGCGAAAGATCTGGCGCTGGGGATTATCGGGCAGATCGGGACCGACGGCGCCACCGGTCATGTGATCGAATATGCGGGCCCCGCAGTGCGCGCGCTGTCAATGGAAGGGCGCATGACTCTTTGCAATATGAGCATTGAAGCTGGAGCGCGGGCTGGCATGGTGGCGCCGGATGAGACGACGATCTCTTATGTGAAAGGAAAGCGATTTGCTCCGCGGGATGCGGAATGGGAGAAGGCGGTCGGGTATTGGAGGAGCTTGCCTTCCGATGACGGTGCGGCGTTTGACAGAGTCGTGGAGATTGATGGGGCGCAGCTTTGTCCCTTCGTGACCTGGGGAACGAATCCGGGGATGGTCGCTCCGGTAACCGGGCGCGTGCCGGAGATTAAAGGACTGGAGGAGTCGGACCGGCGGGCTACGGAGCTTGCCTTGCAGTACATGGGGCTGGAGCCGGGACGGCGTATTGAAGATATTGGGATTGATCGCGTGTTCATTGGGTCGTGCACGAATTCGCGGATTGAAGATTTACGGGCAGCAGCGCGGGTTGCGCGCGGACATCACGTCAACGCGAAAGTTCGGGCCATGGTGGTGCCGGGATCGCAAACGGTGAAACGAGCGGCAGAGCAGGAAGGACTGCATCGAATTTTTCAGGATGCGGGATTTGAGTGGCGCGAGTCGGGATGCTCAATGTGCCTCGGCATGAATCCGGATATTCTGCAGCCGGGGGAGCGCTGCGCTTCAACCAGCAACCGCAATTTTGAGGGGCGGCAGGGGCGCGGAGGACGGACGCATCTGGTGAGTCCGATGATGGCGGCCGCGGCGGCGATTGCGGGACACTTCACGGACATACGGGATTGGAAGTTTCAATGAGCAACTGCGTTTGTGATGAAGCGCGCGAGATCCCTCGCTCCGCCTGAAGAACGGCTTCGCTCGGGATGACGCCAGTAAATGGTTATTGGGTAGTGCGAGCCCGATTAAGCTGCGACAAAAGCAGGTTTCTCGACTCCGCGAAATTGCCCCCGAACGGGGCAATTTTGCTCCACTCGAAATGACAAAGTTTAGGTGGTCATGAGGCCGGCATTGAGGATCAAAAAATGAATCCGTTTACCGTGCATCGCGGGCGTGTGGCGCCACTGGACCGGATCAATGTGGATACTGACCAGATTATCCCCAAGCAGTTTTTGAAGAGAATTGAACGCACGGGCTTTGGCGAGTTTCTGTTTTACGATTGGCGGTTTAGCGGCGAGGGAAACAAAAATCCCGACTTCGTTCTGCATGAGCCGCGCTACGAAGGCGCCAGCATTCTGGTTGCAGGCAGGAATTTTGGCTGCGGGTCATCGCGCGAACATGCGGTGTGGGCATTGGCCGACTTCGGATTCCGCGCGGTGATTTCGTCTTCCTTCGCGGATATTTTCGCCAACAACAGCACCAAGAATGGATTTCTTACGGTGAAGTTAAGCGAGAATCAAGTTGCGCAGCTCATGCAACGTGGGCAAGACATCGACGACTACCAGGTCACGATTGACCTGGAGCGCTGCGAAGTGCGGGACGATCAAGGATTCCGCGCGAAGTTTCCCATCGACGAATTCATACGCCATTGTCTGTTGAACGGACTGGACGACATTGGGCTCACGCTTCAGCATGAAGCGGAAATTGCGGCGTATGAGGTGCAGCATCCGGCCCCGACCACGCTGACAGCGTCGTAATAGTCCTCGTACAGTCAAGGGAAGGTCAAAGGGAGTAAAGATTTGTAAAACCTTCGCCCCCATCTTGACCTGCTGCAGGGCCGCGGTTGATGCTGGTTAAGTACGGTTTCACCATTGCATTTGCGCATTCGTTCCTACCTGAACCATTGAGTGAGGGGCACCCTTTCCGCCGAGAATTTCCTGCCTTCCCGGGGGAGAGTTTCGCAACCGAGTCTACGATGCTTACGTCTAATACCCTGTGCTTGCCGCCGAGCCTGGACCAGACAGAGCGGTGACGGAATAACCTGTGAATATGACTGAACAGTGTGAAAGAAAATTGCGCGCGATTAGTTTTCCTCTTTCGCGCCTTACCTGGCTTTTCGCCGCAGTGTTAATTTGCGCGTTTTTCATCGGCTGCAGCAGTGCCGACCCCAAGCAGCAGAAGGCGCAGGCTGCCGGGCCTCGTTCCGTTTCCGTGGCGACGGCGCAGGTACAGCGGCAAGACGTACCGGTCTACCTGACGGGCCTGGGCGCGGTCACGGCGTTCAATACCGCCAACATCAAGAGCCGCGTCGACGGGCAGATCATGAAAGTGAACTTCCAGGAAGGACAAAACGTCAAGGAAGGAGAACTGCTGATCGAGATTGACTCTCGTCCTTACCAGGTTCAACTGGAGCAGATGCAGGCACAGTTATTTCGCGATCAGGCACAACTGCGTGACGCCCAGCTGAATCTGCAGCGTTACACGACACTGATTCCTTCCGGCAGCATTGCGCAGCAGCAGGTGGACACACAGAAAGCTCTGGCGGATCAACTGGAAGGCACAGTGCGTACGGATCAAGCGCAAATCGATAACGCAAAACTGCAGATCATTTATTGCCATATCACGGCCCCGTTCACCGGGCGTGTGGGATTGCGGCAAGTGGATCCGGGCAACATTGTTCATGCCGCGGATACCAATCCTATGCTGATCTTGACGCAGTTGCAGCCGATTGCGGTGATCTTCACGCTTCCCGAAGATGTATTGCCGAATGTGTCCCAGCACATGAAAAAGTCCACACTGCAGGTGGACGCTTTCAGCCGCGACGACCAAACCAAGCTCGCGACCGGCAAATTGCTGACCATCGATAATCAGATTGATCCCACGACGGGGACGGCGAAGCTCAAGGCCGTCTTCAGCAACACGGACAACCAGCTCTGGCCCAACCAGTTCGTCAATGCGAACCTGCTGCTAGAGACGCGAAAAAACAGCACCGTGGTGCCGACGGCAGCAATTTTACGTGGTCCGCAGGGCACGTTCGTTTATGCGGTGAACCCCGACAAGACGGTGCAGGACAAGCAGGTCACGGTGTCCTTGACCCAGGGCGATACCACCGTGATCACTGCCGGACTCAATCCAGGCGACATGGTCGTAACTGATGGACAGGATAAATTGCAACGAGGCAGCCGAATTGAGCCACGCAGCACCGGGCAGAGTGGCGGGCGGCATTCGTCCCCTGAGAAAGAAGTGGGAAGCGAAGGTTCAAGCGCAGCAGGTTCATGAGTCCTTCACGATTATTTATTCTTCGGCCCGTCGCGACCACGCTGCTCATGGTGGGCGTGCTGCTTGTAGGCTGGGTTGCATTCATGCAACTGCCAGTATCGGCGCTGCCTGAGGTCGACTATCCCACGATTCAAGTTGTGACTTTCTATCCGGGAGCCGATCCCGACGTGATGGCATCGTCGGTGACGTCTCCGCTGGAGCGGCAGTTCGGGCAGGTGCCTGGGCTGAGCCAAATGACCTCGACGAGTTCGTTTGGCAGTTCGGTCATCACCCTGCAGTTCGGGCTCGATCAGAATATTGACGTAGAAGAGCAGCAGGTCCAGGCCGCGATCAACTCCGGCTCGACGTATTTGCCGACAGACCTGCCAAATCCTCCGATCTACAACAAAGTCAATCCGGCCGACGCGCCGATTCTTACGCTGGCGCTGACTGCGGATTCGCTGCCTTTATCGAAGGTGGAGGATCTTGCGGATACTTCGCTGGCGCAGAAAATTTCGCAACTGCCCGGCGTGGGCCTGGTTTCAATCAGTGGCGGGCAGAAGCCTGCGGTGCGTATTCAGGCCAACCCGACAGCGCTGGCTTCCTACGGACTGAGCCTGGAGGACTTGCGCGCGGCGCTGGTGCAGGCGAACGTGGATCAAGCCAAGGGCGTGATTGATGGCGTGCGGCAGTCCTATACCATCGGCGCCAACGATCAACTTTTTTCCAGCGATCAGTATAAGCCGATCGTGATCGCCTATCACAATGGCGCCCCGATCCGTATCAGCGATGTCGCCACTGTCATCGACGGGACCGAGAATGCCCGGCTTGCGGCATGGATGAATTTGACGCCGGCCGTGATCGTAAACATCCAGCGGCAGCCGGGGGCCAACATCATCAGCGTGGTGGACCGGATCAAAAAGCTACTGCCGCAGCTGCAAGCGTCGCTGCCATCGGCCGTGAAGGTGCAGATTCTTACGGACCGGACCACTACCATTCGCGCGTCGGTCAAGGACGTGGAATTTGAATTGATGTTGTCGATCGCGCTGGTGGTACTGGTGGTTTTTCTGTTTCTACGGAATCTTGCGGCCACAGTGATTCCCAGCGTGGCGGTGCCGCTCTCGCTGATCGGAACTTTCGGCGTGATGTACCTGCTGGGCTACAGTCTCAACAATCTGACGTTGATGGCGCTGACCATTTCCACTGGCTTTGTGGTGGACGATGCCATCGTCATGATCGAGAACATCGATCGCTACCTGGAAGCGGGAGACTCGCCGCTGGACGCTGCTTTGAAGGGAGCCGGGCAGATCGGGTTCACGATTGTATCGCTGACGGTGTCGCTGATCGCGGTGCTGATCCCACTGCTTTTCATGGGCGACATTGTCGGACGGCTATTCCGGGAGTTTGCGGTCACGCTGGCGGTTACGATTCTGGTCTCGGCGGCGGTGTCGTTGTCTCTGACGCCGATGATGAGCGCCAAGCTGCTGAAGCATCGCAAAGAAGGCGAGAAGGGGCGGTTCTACGAGGTCACCGAGGATTATTACAACCGCATCATTGCGTTTTACGGCCGCACGGTGAAGATCGTATTGCGACACCAAACCACAACGTTACTGGTAACGTTCGGAACTCTTGTCCTCACGCTGTTTCTCTACGTGATTGTGCCCAAGGGATTTTTCCCGGTGCAGGATACGGGAGTGATTCTGGGCGTGTCGGAAGCGCCCGACTTCGTTTCCTTCGATGCCTTGGCGCAGCGGCAGCAGGAATTGGCAAAAATTATTTTGCAAGACAAGGCCGTCGACAGCCTGTCGTCGTTCATCGGAGTGGACGGCACGAATACGACACCGAACGAAGGCCGGATTCAGATCAACTTGAAGCCGCGCGATGAGCGCTCTGACGACGCTTCCGCGATCATCCGGCGGTTGCAGCCGGAGTTGGCGAAGGTCGACGGCATCACTCTTTACATGCAGCCGGTGCAGGATCTGACCGTGGAAGACCGCGTGAGCCGCACTCAATTCCAGTATTCGATCGAAGATGCGGATGCTCAGGAGCTGGCGCAGTGGACTCCCAAGCTGGTGGCCAAGCTTCAGGCCTTGCCGGCGTTGCGGGACGTGGCGACCGACCAACTCAACAATGGGCTGAAGACGAACGTCACGATTGACCGGGACACCGCATCGCGCCTGGGAATTTTTCCGCAGGCCATCGACAACACGCTTTACGACGCGTTTGGGCAGCGGCAGGTTTCGACCATATTCACGCAGTTGAATCAGTATCACGTGATCCTCGAAGTGCTGCCGAATTTCGCGGAGACTCCCGGCAACCTGAAAGACATTTACATTCGGCCCAGCACGGTGACGCCGAACTCGGGCGCTCCCACAGCCAATGGAGCGGCGGTAGCGACAAGCGGAGCTCCCGTTCCGATCTCGACCTTTACGCATATGCAGTCGAGCAACGCTTCCCTGGCGGTCAACCATCAGGGGCAGTTCCCCGTCGTGACGCTTTCGTTCAACCTCGCGCCGGGCGCGTCGCTGGGGGACGCGACCAAAGCGATTCAACAGGCCGAGCAAGATATTCAGTTGCCGGCCAGCATCCACGCCGCGTTTCAGGGGACGGCCGCGGCGTTTCAGAATTCGCTGGCGTCCGAACCTTATCTAATTCTGGCGGCTGTGATCACGGTCTACATTGTGCTCGGCGTTTTATACGAGAGCTATATTCACCCGGTCACGATTCTTTCGACGCTGCCGTCGGCGGGCGTGGGCGCGATTCTCGCGCTGATGATTACGAGAAACGATTTAACAGTGGTGGCGCTGATCGGCATCATTCTTCTGATCGGCATCGTGAAGAAGAACGCGATCATGATGATCGACTTCGCGCTGGAGGCGGAGCGCGAAGAACACAAGCCGCCGGAAGAAGCGATTTATCAGGCGTGCCTGCTGCGTTTCCGTCCCATCATGATGACGACCATGGCAGCGCTGCTCGGCGGACTGCCGCTGGCGCTGGGGTCGGGAACTGGCGCGGAGCTGCGCAGGCCTCTCGGCATCACGATTGTCGGCGGATTGCTCCTCAGCCAGTTGCTGACGTTATATACAACGCCAGTGGTCTATTTGTGGTTTGACCGGCTAGCCCAAAGATTTTCGCGCTACCGAATTGGCAATCAGATTTCAGAGGAGCCGATGTCGGCAGACTAGCGGATGAGAAGATGAGTATTTCGGCTCCCTTTATTCGGCGTCCCATTGGCACGTCGCTGCTGGCGGCGGCGTTGCTGCTTTCGGGGATTCTCGCTTTCAATTTTCTCCCGGTAGCCTCGCTGCCCAGAGTGGATTTTCCTGTGATCGGTGTGGGCGCGGGCCTTCCTGGCGCGGATCCGCAGACCATGGCGTCCGCCGTTGCAACTCCTCTGGAGAGGCAGTTCGGACGTATCTCCGGAGTCAACCAGATGACGTCCTCAAGTCAGCTGGGCACGACCAGCATCACCTTGCAATTTGATTTGAACCGGAACATCGACGCCGCGGCGCGCGATGTGCAGGCGTCCATCAATGCGGCGCGCAGCCAGCTTCCGGCGAACTTGCCAAGCAATCCCAGCTATCGTAAGGCGAATCCCGCGGACGCTCCTATCCTGATTCTGGCGCTGACTTCCGACACCATGACCGTGCCGCAGATGTACGATGCGGCGGATTCGATCCTGGCGCAGAAGTTGGCACAAGTGGACGGCGTGGGCCAGGTCTTCGTGGGCGGAGCAGCCCAGCCCGCGGTACGCGCCGAAGTGAATCCGACGCTGCTCAATAAGCTAGGGGTTGGACTCGACACCGTCCGCAACGCGCTGAACGCCGCGAATGCAAATCGGCCCAAGGGTCAGGTTTCCAACAACACTACTTCCGTCTCCTTCACCGACACGGATCAGCTCTTCACCGCGGATCAGTACCGGCCTCTGATTGTTTCTTACAACAACGGCGCGCCGGTGCGGCTGGGAGATGTGGCCGAGGTCGAGGATTCGGTTTCCGATCGGCGGAACATCGGACTGGCGAATGGCAAGCCGGGCGTCCTCGTCATTGTCTTTCGGCAGCCCGGAGCGAACATTATTGACACCGTCGACCGAGTGCGGGCGCTCATGCCATTTCTGCAGTCCTCAATCTCACCGGCGATCGATCTGTCGATTGCAATGGACCGCACGGTGACGGTGCGCGCCTCGGTCAAGGACATCGAGACCACGCTGATCATTTCTGTCATTCTAGTGATCCTGGTAGTGTTCGCATTCTTGCGCACGGTTCGGGCGACGATTATTCCGAGCATTGCCGTGCCGCTTTCGCTGGTCGGGACTTTCGGCGGAATGTATTTGCTGGGCTATAGCCTCGACAACTTGTCGCTGATGGCATTGGCGATCTCGACCGGCTTCGTGGTAGATGACGCTATTGTCGTGCTGGAGAACATCACGCGCTATGTTGAGCACGGCATGAGCGCGGTGCAGGCGGCTTTCAGGGGAGCGTCTGAAATTGGATTTACCGTGGTCTCGATGAGCGTGTCGCTGGTGGCCGTGTTTATTCCGTTGCTAATGATGGGCGGCATAGTTGGGCGGCTGTTCCGCGAATTCGCCGTGACTTTGAGCATTGCGATCGCCGTTTCCCTGGTGGTTTCACTGACCACCACGCCCACCATGTGCGCGAAGTTTCTGCGGCCGCCGCCCAAGGACGAAAAGCGGAACTTGTTCTACCGCGGAAGTGAGTGGGTTTTCGATAAGCTTTTACTGAGTTATACCCAGGCGCTCAAGTGGGTGCTGGGTCATCAGCCGGTGACACTGGTCGTCACTATTCTGGTGGCGTGCCTCAGTGTGTTTCTCTACATCAAGGTTCCCAAGGGCTTTTTTCCGCAGCAGGACACCGGACGCATCATGGGCGGCGTAATGGCCGCGCAGGACATTTCGTTTCAGTCCATGAGCGACAAAATGCAGCGCTACGTGGATATTGTGATGAAAGATCCCGCGGTCGACTCGGTGGTAGGGTTTGCCGGCGGAAACACCGCCCTGAACCAGGGCCGGTTCTTCATGATGCTGAAGCCGCTGGAACAACGGAATATTTGCCATACTCAACATTTTTGGCAGCGCTGTCCGGTAGTGACAGCCGACGATGTCATCAACCGGATGCGCGGCAAGCTGGCGGTCGTGCCAGGCGCTACGCTGATTTTGCAGTCGGCGCAGGATCTCACGATTGGCGGGCGTTTTGGCAATGCGCAATATCAGTACACGCTGCAGAGCGCGAACCTGGACGATTTGAATACCTGGGCCCCGCGTTTATTACAGAAGCTGAGGACGCTCCCGGAACTGCGCGACCAAAACTCGGACCAGCAGGATAAGGGGCTGCAGGCCAAGCTGATCATCGATCGCGATACGGCCAGCCGCCTGGGAATCAATCCTACGACCTTGGACAATGCGCTATACGACGCATTTGGGCAGCGCCAGGTCTCGACCATGTACCGGCCGCTCAATCAGTATCACGTCGTGATGGAAGTCGCTCCGCAATTCCAGCAGACTCCCGAGGCCCTGCAGAATATCTATCTGCGCTCGACCACCGGCACCGCTGTGCCATTGGCGGCATTCACTCACTATGAGCCATCGAACACGCCTCTGGCGGTGAACCACCAGGGACAGATGCCGTCGGTCACCATTTCGTTCAATCTGGCGCCAGGAGTCTCTCTCGGGCAGGCGACGCAGGCGATTGAGGAGGCTGAGCGCACGATCGGTTTTCCGCCGACGGTTTCGGCTAGTTTCCAGGGGACGGCCGCAGCTTTTCAAGATTCTCTTTCGAGCCAGAAGATCCTGATTGTGACTGCTCTGCTAACCGTTTACATCGTGTTGGGCATGCTGTACGAGAGCTATATTCACCCCATCACGATTCTGTCGACTCTTCCGTCAGCGGGTGTGGGAGCGCTCCTGGCTCTGCTTTTGACCCACAACGAACTGAACGTGATTGGAATGATTGGCATCATTCTGCTGATTGGGCTGGTAAAGAAGAATGCCATTATGATGATCGATGTGGCGTTAGACGTGGAACGTACCCAGGGGAAGAAGCCGGCGGAGGCGATCTTCGACGCATGCATCTTGCGATTCCGGCCGATCATGATGACGACCATGGCGGCGCTGCTGGGCGGGCTTCCGCTGGCCTTGGGCAGGGGGACAGGTTCCGAGCTGCATCGGCCGTTGGGAATCACCATTGTCGGCGGGCTGTTTGTGAGCCAATTGCTCACGCTGTTTACCACGCCCGTCGTATATGTTTACCTCGATCGGTTGCGGTTGGCCTTGCGGGGGGGCGAAGAGAACGCTCGGCGTGAACCCTCTTCGCACGGCACTGCACGGCCGAGCCCCGCTCACTGAACGTTTTTTCACCTATAGATTCGCGAGTGGGCCGGTCGGAGCGTGCTCGTTTCGGGCTCGCGGCAGGCTTTCATGCAGAAGGAACAAATTGGTCTACACTGAGAAGGCCCGTGCAACCTCGCTGCGGAACTTCCGCATCGCACCACCTAAACCAGCTTGCTTGATGCGCCAGGAACGGCTTCTCCCGTATGATAGGGGTCACGGCATTACTGCTTGAGAAAAACACATTCGTTCCGGCTGTTGCCGGCAGCCAGTGATTTCCAGTTTTTCGTTTTCAACTTCCTCCAGGAGTGATGGATGCTAAAGAAAGCTGCGGCTCTGTTCCTTGTTTGCGCGAGCATGGGCCTATGGATGAGTTGTGGCTCGACCAGCAACCGTTATTTGTACGTGGCTATTCCTGGGACCAACCAGATTGTTATTTATCGCGAAGATCCCAACTCCGGCATCCTTACGCAACTGGCGGGGAGTCCGATTACCGCGGGTTCAGCGGTAGAGTCCATTATCATCCATCCGTCTGGCAAGTTGCTGTTTACGGCGAATGCGGGTGAAGGCGACGTTTCTTTGTACACGATTGCGGCCACGGGCGCGCTGACCGAAGTCACGCCCCGCACCCCAGTTGGCACATCGCCCACTCTGCTTGCCATGGATTCCGCGGGAAGTTTCCTGTATGTGGGCAACTCCGGCTCGTTGAACATTTCCGTGTTCTCCATCAACGCGAAAAGCACGCCACCAAGTCTCACTCCGGTTGCCGGATCGCCCTTTTCGATTGGGATGACTCCTCTCAACATAGCGGTGTCACCGTCAGGGAACGTGCTTTATGCGACGGGCACGGGGATTCCTGCTGGATTCATCGAAGCTTTTAGTCTCAACCAGGGAGTTCCTTCCGTAATCTCGGGCACTCCGTTTGTTACGGGAACGGGTCCTTACGGATTGGCAATTTCTTCCAAGGGCGGTTTTCTCTACACAGCTAACAAGCTGGACAATTCCCTCTCCGAATTCACCGTCAACTCGGACGGATCGATCACACAATTTCCCAATTCCCCGATTGGCGAGCAATTCGCGGGACCGATTGCGATGTTGGTCGATAAGTCCGGGAAATATATGTACGTAGCCAATCAAGGCTCGACTAACGTTTCGGCATACTCGATCGGCTCCGACGGAGCGCTGAACCTGCTGACGAATTCTCCATTTGCCACCAAACCGGAACCCACGGTGCTTGCCACTGACTCTGGCGGAAAATATCTGTTTGTCGGCAACCAGACGAACTCCGCGGTTCAGTCGTTTAGTCTGGACACCGGCAGCGGAACGCTCACTTCGGTCGCCACATACACCCTGCCCGGTTCGCCAACTTCGATTGCGGTAACACCGTAGTTTCCAATTCAGGAGCGCAATGAGTACAACCCTGCAAATCGCGCAAGCGGTATACGCGTCGGAGCGCTATGCCCAACGAGTGAACCCGGAATGGGTGCGGCTGCTCGACTTGTTGCAGATGAATGTCCGCTATGAACGTTGCCTGGGAGTTGAACTCTTCACCGACGACGGAAGGTGTATTCTCGACTTCCTCTCGGGGTACTGCGTTCACAATGTTGGCCACAATCACCCGAAGGTCGTGGGCGCGCTGCAGCGTGAACTGGAGCGGAATGGTCCGGCGATGATTCAGACGCACGTTGCGGATCTTGCCGGCGAGCTGGCGGAGAAACTGTGTCAGCGTGCCGGCGGCCGGTTGGCGAAAGCTTTTTTCGCTTCGTCGGGAAGCGAAGGCGTGGAAGCAGCCATCAAGTTCGCGCGAGCGCATACCCGGCGCGCTGGCATACTCTCTGCGGAACATGCGTTCCACGGCCTGACCTGCGGAGCGCTGTCGCTGATGAGCGACAAATTCTGGAGCGAAGGGTTTGGCCCGCTTCTGGCGGATACTGCCGCCATCCCTTTCGGCGACCTCGCGGCGCTGGATCGCGAACTGAAGAGCAAGCGCTACGCGTCATTCATCGTCGAGCCCATTCAATCGGAGGCTGGAGTCTGCGTCCCCGATCGAGATTATCTGCGGATCGCAGAGTCGCTGTGCCGGCGCTACGGCACGCTGTTTGTGCTGGACGAAGTCCAGACAGGGATGTACCGCACCGGGCCTTTCCTGGCCGCGCATCACTTCGCGGTTGACCCGGATGTGGTCGTCATGGCCAAAGCCATGAGCGGAGGGTTGGTGCCCTGCGCGGCAGTGCTGATGTCGGATGCAGTTTGTGATTCGGTTTATTCGTCATTGCCACGGTCCTTCGTGCATACGTCCACATTCAGTGAAAACGGTCTTGCGATGCGAGCGGCGCTGGCCACGCTGGAGGTTCTGGAGAACGAAGAACTGGGGCGGCGTTCGGTCGAAGCGGGCAACTATTTGCAGACGCGGCTGACAGAAGCGCTTCGCGATTTTGAAATGGTAAAGGAAGTCCGCGGTGTGGGACTGCTGATGGGTATCGAATTTCAAGCTCCCCGCCAGCTTCGCCTACGCATCCCTTATCAAGCTTTTGGCGCGGTACATCCGGCTATGTTCGGCCAGATCGTGGTGATGCGTCTATTTCGCGACTCCGGATTCCTCACGCAAATTTGCGGAAACAAGTTCATGGTTCTGAAGGTGGCTCCGCCACTGGTGGTGAACGAGTCACAACTCAACGCCTTCGTGGCGGCAATTCGAGACGTGGTTGAGCTCGCACATTCGCCCGGCGCTTTTTGGTCTGAGGCGCTCGGACTGGCGCGGCGCGCTTTCGCATCCAGGCCTTAGATTCCACTCCATCGCCGCCTTTTACAAACGGTTGACACTGTTGCCTAGTATCATTAGGAAAATACACTTAACGGCACGCAGGCGGCGGGTACAACCGCAAGCAGCGAGCGACCATCTAAGTTAGCAAGCCTCGATGTCCGGCAGTTGATGGCGCTGACTCCGTGCCGGGACCAGGATTCAAAAAAGATGAAAATTGCCAGCGCCGCCAGCGCCTTCCCTAAGCATTACTATCCTCAGAAGTTTTTATTGGAAAAGCTTCAGGAATACTGGGGCGACCAACTAAAGAATCCGCAGATGCTGGCGCGATTACACCGGAACGTCGCGGTGGAGGGCCGCCATCTTGCGATGCCGCCCGAGAAGTACAACGAAATGACAACTTGGGGCCAGGCGAATGACGTCTGGATTGAGGTGGCTCAGGAACTGGGAGAGCAGGCGCTATGCCGCGCCTTGCACCATGCCGGGCGAGAGTCGAGCGAATTAGGCGCACTCTTTTTTACATCCGTCACCGGTATTTCGAGTCCGTCGATCGACGCGCTGCTGATCAACCGCATGGGGCTGCCGGCAAACATCCGGCGAGTGCCGATCTTTGGATTGGGGTGCGTTGCGGGTGCGGCGGGAATTGCGCGCGCAGCGGATTATGTTCGCGCTTATCCATCTCAAACGGCCGCGCTGGTTTCAGTTGAGCTTTGTTCTTTGACCATTCAACGCGAGGATCTCTCGGTAGCCAATTTGATTTCCTCGGGACTGTTTGCCGACGGCTCGGCAGCGGTCATTGTTACGGGCGACGATCTGGACGCCACGGGACCCGAAATTCTGGCCACCCGCTCCATTTTCTATCACGACACGGAACAGATGATGGGATGGAAAGTAAGCGAGAAGGGCTTCCGCATCACGCTTTCGCCGGAAGTGCCGGTGCTGATTCGCGAGCACCTGGGGCAAGGCGTGGACACATTCCTCGCCGACCACGGCCACAAGCGCGGCGACATCGGCAGCTGGGTGCTGCATACCGGTGGCCCAAAAGTGCTGGAGGCGACCGCGGACGCGCTCGATCTCCACGATGGACAGCTCGACGCTTCCTGGGACTGTTTAAGAAAAGTCGGGAACCTTTCGTCCGCGTCGGTCCTGGTGGTACTTGAAGATGTCATGAGAAACCGGCGTCCGGAAGCGGGCACGCTGGGCGTGCTGGCGGCCATGGGGCCGGGATTTTGTTCAGAACTTGTTCTTCTAGAGTGGTGAGGTCCGGCAGTTGGTGAACTCGACAGATGTCTTTGTAATTGGTGGCGGTCCTGCGGGAATGGCGGTGGCGATTGCGGCGAGGGGGCAGGGATTCCGCGTTACTGTGGCCGACGGCGCTCAAATGCCCGTTGATAAGCCCTGCGGCGAAGGCCTGATGCCCGATGGCTTGGCAGCGCTTGAAAAGCTGGGAATTTCGGTCGATGCGGAAGAGGGGTGCCGATTCCATGGCGTTCGGTTTCTAAGTTCCGGCCTTGCGGTCGATGCGGCATTCCCCCGTCGGACCTCGGGGATTGGGGTTCGGCGTACCGTGTTGCATCGCCTGATCGCAGAGCGCGCCTCCACTCTGGGAATCGATTTTTTGTGGCAGACGCCGGTGACCGGCATTTCAGAGAATGAAGTTCACATGGGAAACCGCACAGTAAGCGCCCGATGGATTATTGGAGCCGACGGCGGCAGTTCGCGAGTGCGGCGCTGGGCCGGGCTCGACGCTTTTCAAAAAAGAGATTGCCGCTACGCGTTTCGTCAACATTATCGCGTGGCGCCCTGGACCGACCGCATGGAACTCCACTGGGGGCGGCACGAACAAATCTACGTCACGCCGATCGCGAAAGATCAGGTGTGCCTGGCGCTGATTTCCCGCAATCCGAAGTTGCGGCTGACCGAGGCCTTGCAGCGATTTCCGGAGTTAAAGTCCCGGCTGGACGGAGCCGATGTTTCCTCTGTCGAGAAAGGCGCACTGACGGCGACGTGCAAACTGAAACGCGTGAGCCGCGGGAATATTGCGCTGATCGGAGATGCGTCGGGCACGGTTGATGCCATCACTGGAGAAGGGCTTTGCCTCTCGTTCAGCCAAGCGATGGTGTTGGCGGAGTGCCTGCGCTCCGGCGATCTGGCTCGTTACGAGCGCGAACATCGCCGCCTAGCGCTGCGGCCGTTTCTGATGACGAGACTGATGCTCACGCTGGATGGCCGTCCCTGGCTGCAGCGTCGTACGCTGCAGGCGCTGCAGAAGCGTCCCGACATTTTTCGGCGGTTGCTCGAGTTGCACGTGGGCGTTCTGTCGCCCTTGAACCTTGCCGTGGACGGTCTGACCCTGGGATGGGGGTTGTTGACCGCGTAACGTCATGAACCTTCCTCGCAGAGCTCACGGCATTTTTCGCTGGCGCAGGTTTGGAGCGGCGCTTTCAAGTCTGCTGGTCGCTTTTGCCGTGTCAGCCGCAGCTCAGGACAGGGCATTCCAGCTTGACCCCGCGCAAACATCCGTCAAGTTCACCGTGGGCGATGTTCTTCACACGGTTCGGGGAACGTTTCAGCTGAAGCACGGTTCGTTGGAATTGGAACCGGCTTCAGGAAAAATATCCGGAGAGATCGTGGTCGATGCTGGCAGCGGCAACAGCGGCAGCGGGATGCGCGACCGCAAGATGAATAAAGAAGTTCTGGAGAGCAACCGCTATCCCGAAATTGTTTTTCATCCGGACAGAATTGAAGGTGCTGTTGCAAATCAGGGAAAGTCGTCCGTTCGAGTACACGGCATGTTTAACATTCACGGAGTGGACCGCGAGATCACGGTACCGGCTGAGGTGGAGCTGTCTGCGGACCATTGGACGGCGACGGTTCACTTCACCGTGCCGTATGCCAAGTGGGGAATGAAAAATCCGAGTACGTTGTTTCTGAGAGTCAACGATTCTGTCGAGATTGATTTGATGGCTGCTGGAAACGTGGTGAGACCCTCAATCGCTAATTCGGCTCGGTAGACCTCGATCAATAACCATCCTGCGCGACGATTCCCTTACCTTCCGTGCACGCATAGCAGCGGCCCGCCGCGAGATTTTTATATTCTTCGGTTCTTCCGCTGGGCCAATCGATCACGGCGCGATCGATTCGGTCGTGTTTTTCCAAGCCGAAGGTAACCGGAAGCTCGGACTGCGATAGATAGCTTGAGCCCCCTTTGACGAGCCGTGACTGAATCGTGCCATCAACAAAGATGCGCACTCTGGCGCCGATCGCATCACGGTTTGACTTGGTTCCAACTAAACGAAAGCGTATGCTGCGATTTCCGCTGAGTAGATCGTTGCGATAGAGGTAGGCGGGCCCATTGTTGGTGGTAATGAGCAGATCGGGATCGCCGTCGCGATCGAAGTCGGCATAAGCCAGCCCGCGGCCGACTTTCGGCTGCTCGAAACCTCCGCCAACTTCTGCCGCGACATCGCGAAACATTCCTTTGCCACGATTAAGAAATAATTGTGGCGGCTGCGCGTATCCCACATTTCCGCGTATGTTGCGGACGGTCTCGTCGATATGTCCATTAGCAACCGCAAAGTCGAGCCAGCCATCCAAGTTGAGGTCCAGAAAAGCGCAACCAAATCCCAGGCTATTTCTGGATGCGATGCCCACTCCCGATTGCGGCGCGATGTCTTCGAAACTCTTTCCGCCCAAACGATACAGGCCAATCATCTCGTTATCGAAGTTCGTGATCGCGACACCAGGCGTTCCCGAATTATCGAAATCGCCGACGTCGACTCCCATTCCCGCGCGCGCTTTCCCTTCACTGCTGAATGCCAGCCCGGCTTCCACCGCCGCATCTTTGAATGTGCCGCCGTGCTGATTGCGATAGAACTTGTTGGGCTGAGTATCGTTGGCCACGAGCACATCGGGCCAGCCGTCATAGCGGTCTTCGAACAGAGCCACTCCCAGCGATTTGGAACTGCTGTCGAAGATCCCACTCTGCGCTGTCACATCTTCGAACGTACCGTTGCCCCGGTTACGAAAAAGCCAGCACGTGGCTCCGCGATACGCTTCCGGCGTGCAATATGACTTGTGCTTACCGTCCAGGCTGCAGAAAACGTCGTGCTCGGGTGACCACTTTACGTAGTTGCAGACAAAAAGATCGAGCAGCCCGTCGCGATCGTAGTCGAACCACAACGCGGAAGTGCTGAATCCCTCGCGCTTTCCCAGTCCGCTGCTGTTGGTTACATCGACAAACGTGCCTTTCCCGGTATTACGGAACAGGCGGTTTTGTCCGACGCATGTGATCAGAATATCCGGAAAGCCGTCGTTGTTATAATCACCCACCGCCACGCCCATGCCGTACATTTCGACATCGAGGCCGACGCGGGCAGTCACGTCGGTGAATGTGCCATTACCATTGTTGTGATAAAGCTGCAACGTCGTCCGGCGTTTTTTGTGTCCCGGCCAGTCGGTGCCGTTGATCAGCAGAATGTCTTGCCAGCCGTCGCGATCATAATCCAGGAAGGCGCAACCGGAGCCGAGGGTTTCGGGCAGGAATTTTCCGCCGAAAGCTCCGCTGTTGTGTTCGAAGTGAATCCCCGCCTGGCTGGTGACATCGGTAAGACGAAACCCCAGGGGCGGCAGCGTTTCCGCCTGTGCTGCCAGAGCCTGCAAGCCAGACAAATGCGACCACGACGCCAATCCCGCCATTCCCCCAAGGAAAGACCTTCGATTCACGGAACGTTCACCAGCCCGGCGCGAATGGCGTAGACCACCAACTCCGCAGTCTTATGAATTCCCAGCGAGTTCATGATGTTCGCTCGATGGACGGCCACGGTGTTGGCACTGAGATCGAGCGCCGTCGCAATTTCCTTGTTCGACTTGCCGTCGACGATCATCTGCAACACCTGCAACTCGCGTTGTGTAAGGGCGGCGCTACGCTCGCCCTTCAATACGGATCGCTGCTCGACCTGCGGATCGAATACTGTTTCTCCAGCAGCCACTTTGCGGATCGCTGCGCCGAGTTCCAGGTCCATCGCGTTTTTCAGAACATATCCCTTGGCCCCGGCTTCAATGGCTTGGCGCACCCACGTACTCTCGGTATGCATGCTGAGCATGAGCACCGCTGTCTCGGGAGAATCTTCCATGATCTGCCGGGTGGCTTGCAGGCCGTTCATCCCCGGCAAAGCACAATCCATCACGACGACTTGGGGACGAAGGCTTTTCGCCAGCTTAATCGATTCCTCGCCGTCTCCTGCTTCGCCCACAACTTCCATGTCTGACTCATCTTCCAGCATCCGGCGAAAACCGCGGCGCACCAGGCTATGGTCATCCACCAGCAATACTGTGATCTTTTTTCCCATAAGACTCTACCTTCTCCCTCGGAATTTCCAGATGCACCAGGGTTCCGCCTTGCGGTGGACGCGAAAAAACAATTTGCCCGCCCATCAACTCGGAGCGCTCCCGCATTGCTACCAAACCAATCCCATGCTTGTTCGGACTCTCCGCGAATCCGATTCCATGATCTTCCACTTCCAACTCCAGAGCATCCGGAAGGAAGTCCAAACGCACCCACGCCTGCTTCGCGGCGGAATGCCGCGCAACATTATTCAACGCTTCCTGGAGCACACGGTAGACGTGAACACCGGCGCCGCCATCCACGGGAAACGGTACACCCTGTTTCTCGTAGGATATGACAATCCCAGTTTGTCTTTCTATGGTGGGAATGTACCAGTCGAGCGTGCTCTCGAGTCCGGCCTCGTCCAGCATCACGGGATGTAGCGCCTGAGAGAGGCTGCGAACGCTCTCCAGCGTACTCTGCACGATCTGGAGAACTTCCTGCAAATCAGCCCGCAGTGATGAGCCTTCCGGCGCGTGTGTTCCAGCGCGCCGCAGCATCGCCCCAACTGCAGTGAGAATCTGGCCGAATTCGTCGTGCAGTTCGCGTGAAATATAGCGCAGCGTGGATTCCTGGGTCGTGATCAGTTTTTGCGCCAGTTCGCTGCGGCGCTCGGAAATTTCGGCCAGGCGCGCGAACAACCGGCGGGTCCAGCGAATCAGCGAAAGACCGTTCAGCAGGATCGCCAACAATGTTGCCGCCAGAAAAACATAGACCTGCCGCTGCACGCGGTCGTAGATATGAACGATTCTCTGGCCGGCTTGCTCCTCATTCTCGCTGTTCTGGACCAACAATCGAGCTACCGCCGTGCTCAACGCTGCCTGGCGCTCCTGCAGCGAAAGCTGGATCTGCTCGCGCGCCTGTTTCTCTTTGCCGTCACGTGCCAACTGGAAAATGCGGTCGACCGCATCCCAGAATTGGGTGAACGATGCAGCGAGGAAAGCGCTCTGCTCCGGAGTTCGGCTGGCGGCGGCGAAGCCTGCCTCCAGACGCATCGCATCATCCAGATCGGTCCGAATCCGCTGGAACTGCGCCGACCACGCGGTTAGAGGATAGGGCTCATCACTGCTCACCATGTCGCGCATGGCTACAGCGAGCAGGTTGAGATCGTTCTGGATTCTCAACAACTGCAGAGAATCTTTGCGGTTGCGGTCGACCAGTTCAGTTTGCAACTTACGCAGACCCGTGACTTGCCAGGTGATATAGCCCGAATAAGCCACGACCGCGGACAGCGTAACGAGCAGGCCCAGCAACAGGCCTAGGGTCGGCGATCGCTCCGGGGCGGACAGGCGGGACACGCCCCGAGCATACAACGTCTGGAAGCGCCCTGTCACAAGCGGCGATCGACCGCTGGATGTGTGACAATCTGTAATAATGAAGCGAATCAGGGCCCCACGGAGTCAAACAACAGATTGAGTCTTGCAGCCAAAGATGCCCCAAAGCCTCCGAACATCCAACGACTGAAGGCCGTTTGGCCGGAAGTGTGGAAGTTGATGCGTCCGCGGCGCGGACTGCTGGCTCTCGGCTTCGTGCTGATGGTGATCAATAAGGTCGCCGGATTCGTGCTGCCGTATTCCTCGAAATTTCTGATTGATAACGTGGTGACGAAGCACCAGACTGGACTACTGCGGCCTCTGGTTCTGTCGGTTTTATTCGCGACCCTCGTCCAGGGTGTAACTTCTTTTTCCCTGACCCAACTGTTGTCGAAAGCGGCGCAGCGCCTCATTGCGGAACTCCGCGAACAGGTGCAGGCGCACATCTCACGCCTTCCCGTAGCCTTTTACGATGCCAACAAAACCGGCGCTCTGGTTTCACGCATCATGAGCGACGTGGAGGGTGTTCGCAATCTTTTGGGAACGGGCCTGGTGGACTTTGCGGGAGGGATAGTAGCGGCTGGCATCGCAGTGGCACTCCTGCTGCGCATCAGCGTGCCACTCACGCTCATAGCTCTGGGGTCGCTCGCTTGTTTCGCATTTGCCCTGAGTCGAGCGTTTAAGACGATTCGTCCCATCTTTCGCGAACGAGGGAAGATCAATGCCGAGGTTACGGGACGCCTGACGGAATCGCTGGGCGGAGTCCGCGTCATCAAGGGATATCACGCAGAGCAGCGCGAGGAAAGAGTCTTTGCCGCGGGTGTGCGCCGGTTGCTCGATAACGTTATGCGTACCTTGACCGCAACGTCATTAATGGGTCTTTCGGCCAGCGTATTGCTGGGAGTGGTGGGCGCCGCCACCATGTACGTCGGCGGGCGCCAGATGGTGGCCCACCATCTGAGCGCCGGCAGTTATTTTTCCTACAACTTCCTACTCGTTTTCTTGATCGCTCCCGTCATGCAGGTGGTGTCCATCGGCACGCAACTCACTGAGGCGCTGGCTGGTTTGGAGCGAACCCAGGAGATCATGGGAGAGCGTCCGGAAGATCAGGATCCCAAACGCTCCGTTGAGCTTCAAGACATTGTGGGCACGGTCGAGTTCGACAATGTAACGTTCAGCTACGACGGAACCCACGACGTTCTACGCGATATTTCTTTTCGCTCTGAGCCGGGAACGGTGACTGCGCTTGTCGGTTCGTCGGGGTCGGGAAAATCGACCACGATTGGCTTGATCTCGGCTTTCTATGTGCCTTCCAAGGGCGCGGTCCTGGTGGACGGAGTGGACTTGAGCACTGTGCGGCTCGACTCTTTTCGCACGCGCCTGGGAGTCGTACTCCAGGAATCGTTCCTGTTCGACGGAACCATCCGCCAGAACGTCGCCTTCTCGCGTCCGGAGTCGAGCGAGGAAGAAATCATGCGTGCCTGCCGAATCGCGCGCGTCGACGAATTCGCCGAATCGTTTGCCGACAAGTACGACACAATCGTGGGGGAGCGAGGCGTGAAACTATCAGGCGGACAGCGCCAACGCATCTCGATTGCCCGCGCCATTCTGGCTGAGCCGCGCATTCTAATTCTGGATGAAGCCACGTCCAGCCTTGACTCAGAGTCTGAACAGATGATCCAACAGGGGCTTGCTTATCTGATGCAGGGGCGGACAACGTTCGTGATTGCCCACCGCCTTTCCACAATTCGCCGCGCCGACCAGATTATGGTGATGGAACAGGGGCAGATCGTGGAGCGGGGCACGCACGCCCAACTTTATGCCGCGCGTGGACGCTACTATGATCTTTACACCCGCCAGCACGGAGTCGAAGAAAATTTGTTTCTGGCTCCAGGCGAAGGAGACGCAGTAGCCGTAACCAGCAGCGGCGGAGATGCCAAGAACGGCGATGTAAAGGCGGGTGACGCATTGCGCGTGCTACGCGGGGAGATGCGCTAGCCCCTATGACGACAGCTTCTGCAGTTTCTGCCGAGCGCGGTACCGTCGCGATCCGCAGCGAAAGTCTTTGCCGCCATTACCGCATGGGCGAGACCCTGATCCGCGCGGTTGATGGTGTCTCGCTCGAAGTCCGCGCCGGAGAATTTGTCGCGCTGCTAGGAAGTTCCGGTTCGGGCAAGTCTTCGGTGCTGAATCTGATCGCAGGACTCGATCGTCCGACTTCTGGAAGTGTCATCGTACAGGATCGTGATTTGGCAAAAATGTCGCGCGAAGAACTGGCCAAATACCGGCTGCATGTCGTAGGCATGGTTTTTCAATCGTTCAATCTGATTCCCAGCATGACACTGGCGGAGAACGTAGAACTGCCACTGCGTTTTGCGGAGGTCGATCGCAGCCAGCGTCAGGCTCTTTCCAGCGAAGCTCTGGAGCGAGTGGGACTGCGGGCGCGGATGAACCATCGTCCCAGCGAACTCTCCGGCGGTGAACAGCAGAGAGCCGCTTTGGCGCGCGCCCTCATCAATCGTCCGCAACTTCTGCTGGCCGATGAGCCTACGGGGAATCTCGACAGCCACACCGGAACGGAAATCATGAATATGGTTCGCGAATTCAATCGGGAATTGGGAATGACCGTCGTAATGGTGACACACGAGCGCGCTCTGGCGGAGCGTTACGCGCAGCGCATGATTTTTCTCGCAGATGGGAAGTTGATCGATGACGGGTCAAACAATGACAGGCCGAACGAGCCCACCGCCGGTGGCCTGGGAGGACAATCGTGAAGATTCCAGATCTGGCCGAACTTGCCTTGAGGAATCTGCGCGAGTCGTTGCTGCGAAACTCGTTGACCACGATTGGAATTTCGGTCGGCGTAGCCTCGCTCGTAGCGATGCTTTCGCTGGGAATTGGCCTACAACAATTAGCATCGCGGCGACTGGGGAAGTCGGGATTGTTTGACACGGTTGTAGTCACTTCACGCCGAGATTTGCGCAACCGCAACGAAGATCATAACGGCCCCATGCCCGGCGAGAGCCGCGTGCTCGACGAACCTGCCCGGCAGGAAATTGAACGTCTGCCCAACGTAACCGAGGCTTATCCCGACATTCGTTTCATCACGGAAGTGCGCTACGAGGACAAGCCTCATCTGACCATGATCTCGGCGTTGCCCTCGTCCGCGAAATCCAATGATGCTTTCGACGGCATGCAAGGCACCTTCTTCTCCTCAGACGCAGCCCCCGAAGTGATTCTTCAAAAAACATTTGCGGAGGAATTGTTAGGCAAGACTCCGGCGCGTGGCGGCGTTGAACCTCCTGTCGCCGATGTTGCGAAGCCCCTTCTGGGCAAGGAATTGACGATGCGCTATGCGCAGCGTGCGGCCAGCGTGACCCCGACGACGCCCCCGCTCGCCAATGCCACGAATTCGAACGACAGCGATCTCGCCGGGGCCGCCTACTCCGTAGTTTCACGCGAACAAAAGCTCAAGATTGTCGGCGTCGCCGATCTGGACCCGGAGAGCATGCGCGGTCCAGCGCGCGCCAAAGTATTTCTGCCGCTGAGGTTGGCGGAAAGTCTTCATGTGATGCAGCCTACCGACCTGCGCGAAATCTCGCAAGCGGCCAGCGGCCAACCCGTCTATTCTTCGGTCAGTGTACGGGTGAAAAATCCCACCCAGGTGCAGGTCGTAGAAGATGCGATTAAGAAAATGGGCTTTACCACATTTTCGCTCCTCGATGCGAGCCAGAGTTTGCGCACGTTTTTCAGAGTTCTTGATCTGTTCCTCTTGATTTTCGGCAGTCTGGCACTGGCAGTCGCATCCATCGGGATCGTCAACACATTGGTGATGGCCATTCTCGAGCGACGTCGCGAGATCGGCATCATGAAGGCCATCGGGGCGAGCGACGGAGACGTAAAAAAACTTTTCTTCGCCGAGGCCGGCGCTATGGGGATTCTCGGTGGGATCGCCGGAGTCGCTCTCGGCTGGGCCATTGGGCGGATCATAAATTTTGGAACGAACGTCTACCTGAGGCGTGAGTCGCTTACTCCGGATAATTTCTGGGCTGTCCCATGGTGGCTGGTTGGATTGGCGATCGGATTCTCGTTTCTGGTCAGTCTGGTGTCGGGCCTGTATCCGGCTGCGCGCGCCGCCAAACTCGACCCAGTACAGGCGCTGCGCTACGAATAGAATCCCTCGCATGATCCGCGTTATCAGCGTTGCCTTCTTCTTCTTCTTTTCGATAGCAGCCTCAATGGCGGCGCAGAGTCGCATCGACTGCAGCGCTCTGGATAGCCTTATCCTGAGGCAGGTCATTCATTATTGCGTCTACTTACCCGCAGACTACGATTCGAGCGCCGCCAAGCGGCCTCCAAAGCGGTATCCGGCGCTCTATTTTCTGCACGGCCTGGGCGATAACGAGCAGACCCTCTTCAACAGCGGTGGCTGGACTCTGCTCGAAGATCTGCGTAACCAGGGCAAGATGGGCGATTTTCTCATCGTCGCTCCCGAAGGCAGACGCAGTTTTTACATCAACTCCGCCGATGGTTCCGTGCGTTACAACGATTTTTTTCTGCAGGAATTTCTACACCATATCGAAAGCAAATACCGAATCCATCCCGGCCGCGCCGGCCGCGCCATCAGCGGAATTTCCATGGGCGGCTATGGAGCGTTGCGCTTCGCCTTCGCACATCCCGAACTCTTCTCGGCCGTCAGCGCCCAGAGCGCCGCACTTATCACCGAATCGCCGCAAACACTGGACTCCGCATCCCAGGCCGGAGCGCCCCTGGCTGGAGTACTCGCAGCAGTGTTCGGCAAACCGATCAATGTGTCCCACTGGAACGATAACAGTCCGTTTGTCCTGGCGAAAAGAAATGCCACCGCTTTGCGAAAGCTAGCGATCTATTTCAACTGTGGCCAGGACGACAATTACGGTTTTGAAAAAGGCGCAGCCGCCCTGCACAACGAATTGCAGAAAGAAGGCGTGAAGCACGAATATCACCCATACCCGGGCGACCACAGTCTGCCGTATTTTCTGTCGCACTTCGCCGAAGTCATGGAATTTCATTCCAGAGCATTCGGCCTCCTGCCCAAGCC
>Ga0307476_10000491_pt1 | contig 30283 bp, 28 predicted proteins | sample atmos_gasesECM2C_2_FD_203314 | JGI IMG/M metagenome (GOLD analysis project Ga0307476, IMG submission 203314) | Hardwood forest soil microbial communities from Morgan-Monroe State Forest, Indiana, United States - atmos_gasesECM2C_05 | ecosystem: Environmental > Terrestrial > Soil > Temperate...
GTAGGCGCTGCGCAGGCCGTCAACAATCCGCCTCTGGAATATGCTGTCTTTCATAACAGTGAATGGTCCGGACCTCAGTCGTCCGACAGAATTCCGTCTCCCCCGCCGGTCAATGGGCGAGTCCCTCTAATGGGCTAGCGCGACCTCACTCCTGCGGCTGTGATTCGCCGGGACCGTGGCAAAAGCGCGTTGCCGGGCGTGCGGACAGACGCAGAGGTTCGACCGACAGCCCGCGCGAAGGATGGATCACATCATGGGTTGCCCGCGCGCGAGCTGCCGGCCGAGAGTCAACGTGGATCTCTTCGTGCCGAGCCGAGCAGGAACGAGGTGTCACCGTCTGCCTGCACCTCGATCAGACCAGCGGATTCGTCGAATACACCAATCTGCTCCCAGTAAACCCGCTCGCCTCCATTTGAGCTCGAGCCCCCCGCGCTCGACTGCGAGCCAGGTGAGGTTGTGGCCCTCGGGTGTGCAGTAGCGCCAGACCTCGTCGTCGTTGAGGCTGACATGCAACAGGTTGATGTCAGCCGCGAAACTGCGAAGCGGTGACCGTGTGCGACCGAATTGCCCCAGGATCACCCGCACGGGGCCTGCTTCTTCCGGGTAGTGCGGCTCGATTTCATCGCTTACGGCAGGTGCCGTTGGCTGGCTCGCGGTCAGGGAAACTCCCAGTTGGAAAACCCGCAACGGCTGCTGCATACCGCTCTCACCCCGCCAGGTCACGTGGGGCGCATGCACCCACGCACTGCCCCCGGCATTCACTTCACCGTGTGCGCCATTTGCGTGCTCGAACAGCACTCGTCCGCCAAGGACTGCCACGAGCGTCGCCGTGCCGGGCTGGGGATGAGGCCCGCTTACAGCCTCCAACCCCGCTGTCGCCTCAGCGTACTCGAGAGAAACGAAGGGCCGGGTCTGCTTGCCGATGTTCCACGGAGTGATGAGTTGGGTAATCGGGCCGCGTCTGCGACCGCTGGCGAGCAACGCAAGATGACGTGCGCGGGGTTTCGGGCCGGGAACGGACGCTGCACCGTGCGAAAGCACGGGAGCGTGAAAAGCAACTCCGGAGTGAACGCCGAACATCGAATACTCCTTTGAGAATTCAACTGCTGTCCTTGCGACCAAGGTATGAGCTGCAGGTAAGCGGAACAATCACTCTGTGGTAAACGCTGCGTTTACCGCTCCCGGAGGGGGCGATGCGAGGTCCAGTGGCTGAAGCGGGCCTGCACGCTCGGCCCAGTTGCTGCTCTCTCCTCGGGAGGATTGCCTGCGAGCGAGTTGGCGGCGAGGGTATGCAAGGAAATAGCTCGTATCCCTGACGCCTCTCGTGCTCTGCGGCTACAGGAGCTACGTTTCGCTCATCGAGCAAGGAGGACGCCATGTTCGTAAGCATGGGGTTCAGGCCTTTCTGGCCAGTGATCTTTTTCGTGCCCTGGCTCTTCTTCGGTGTCGCGTGCCTGCTTGCGGCCGCGCGCCGGACTACTCCGGCTTGAGAACCTGTATCAGATGCGTCGTGCGCGGCGCATCTCCCTTCAGGCACCAGCGCAGAGCGTCTTCGTGAAGCTGGTCCGTCTTGGTGATACGCGAGTGGTGACGAAGATGTTCGCGCCACGATTCGGCCTGAAATATCTCGACGAAGCGGCCGTCCACGGCCGGATCCTCGAATACCTTCCAGCCATAGGCGCCGTCCCGTCTGCGCTCGGGCGCAAGCCGGAACAATGCCTGCAAAAACCGCGCACGATTCGTGGGGTCAATCCGATACTCGATGGTGACCAGAACAGGTCCCCGATCGCCATGGACCTCGTGGATCGTGACGGGAGCCGGCCAATGAAGCGCGGGCGTGAAATCGACGCCAAGTCCGGTTTGAAGCTTCCACTTGCGGACCAACGGAACGGACAGCGCTGCACCTGCGGCCGCGATGAGCAGCGAGGTCGAAACATCTGTGGCGCTCGCCAGCTCGCCCCACAAGAGCCCGCCGATACTCAAGGCTCCGAACATTACGGTGACGTGCACCGCCAAACCGCGTCCGCGTACCCACTCGGGCAGAGCGACTTGCGCAGACAGGCTCAGCGAGGCAACCGCGCCGATCCAGCAAACGCCGCCGAGGAGGCTGGCGGCAAGCGAAGTCGCAGGGTGGCGGGACAGCGCGAACAGCAGCGTCGCGGCCGCGGTGCCCGCCGTGCACCAAGCTACCAGCCGGTTTGCCCCCCATCTCTCCTTCAGTCGGGGCAATATGAGCGCGCCACCAATGGCGCCTGCACCGATCGCGGCCAACAGGCTCCCGTAGAGGCCAGGACCCGCGGACTGCTGTGTCCGGGCAACGAGCGGAAGCAGAGCCCAGTAGGCGCTCGCGAACATGAAGAAGGCCGCGGTACGCACAAGTGTCGCACTCAGATGCGGGTTGTATCGGGCATGACGCAGTCCGAGCATGATCGCGCTACCGAGGGTTTCGGGCGGCAAGTCGGCCGTGGGTTTTGGCCGATTTCTCCAGGAAAGCAGAGCAGCGATGACGCCCGCGTTGCTGAAGGCGTCGATCCAGAATGGTGGCCCGTAGCCAAACGCGCTGACCAACAATCCTCCCAATGCCGGGCCTATGGCGCGACTGATATTGATTCCCAGGCTGTTCAGCGACACGGCTGACGGGAGGTCCGGGCGGGGAACCAACTCACTTACTACGGCCTGCCAAGGGGGTGCGCCGAGCGCGGCCGCCGCGCTGATGAGCGCCGTCATGATGAGCAGGCCTGCGGGAGTAATGAGATGGCTCGACACGAGTAGCGCAAGCGCTACGCCGCTTGCCAGGACGGCCACTTCGCTGCACAGAAGAAGCTTGCGCCGGTCAACGATGTCCGTCAGCGCGCCGGCGGGCAAGGCGAGCACGAAAAGCGGAAGGTTCGTCGCTACCTGAATCAAAGAGACCACGAACGGATCGGGGTTCAGTGCGGTCATCAGCCATCCAGAGGCGGCCGCGGATACCCAGCTCCCGAGATTGGAAACGACCGTTGCCAACCAGATCACGGTGAAGAGGGGATGACGGAACGCCCCCCATGAGGCTGCAAGCCGGGCGCGGGAAACGGCGGTCATCGCAACTTTTTCACGCTGGGGCGAGGTCAAACGGTAACAGGGCCGTGGCCCTCAGCATGCCGCAGCGACGCAAGCCGGGCGTGGATGGCCTGTACGACGACTGATCCCTCACCCACAGCCGAGGCGACCCGTTTGACCGAGCCGGAGCGGACATCCCCCACCGCGAAGACGCCAGGGAGTGTGGTCTGAAAGACATTGAAAGGAGTGGGCGCGTCGGGTCCGCAACCCTCTCCTGTCAGCACAAAGCCCCGGTCGTCGAGCCCCAGTGTTCCCTTGAGCCATCCCGTACAGGGATCTGCACCGATCATGATGAAAATCCCGCCTACCGAGTGCTCCACCACGCTTCCCTGGCCGTCGCCGATTCTGACGCCGCGGAGATTGTCGTCGCCGAGAAGCTCGACGACTTGCGAGCTGGTCTCGATCCTGACGTTCGCGGCATGACGCAGACGATCGATGAGGTACTGGGACATGCTGTCCCTCAGGTCTTGGCCGCGGTGGACCAGGCGCACGCAGGAGGCGCGGCCGGCCAGAAACATCGCTGCCTGACCTGCTGAATTTCCGCCGCCGACAACCACGACCTGCTGGTCCTTGCAGGTGCGCGCCTCAAGTTCGGTGGCCGCGTAGTAGAGACCGGCACCGACGAAGCGTTCTTCTTCAGGAACTCCCAGTTTGCGGTAATGCGCGCCGGTCGCGATCACTACTGCGCGGCCGAATACTTTGGTGCCGTCGTCCAATTCGACTTCGTAGTATCCGCCCTGGCGGCTCGGCTGAAGCTTTTGCGCGCGACGGGGAACCACGACCCGGGCGCCGAACTTGATCGCCTGGAGCTCAGCGCGGAAGGCCAGATCGGCGCCAGACACACCCGTCGGAAATCCGAGAAAATTCTCGATACGGGAAGATGCGGCGGCTTGCCCGCCAATCGCAACATCATCGAACAGGACCGTCCGCAAGCCCTCGGAGGCCCCGTAAACCGCGGCTGAGAATCCCGCGGGCCCAGCCCCAGCGATGACCAGGTCGGCGCATTCGTCGTGCCCGGCGATCAGCTCCAGTCCGAGGGCGCGCGCGACTTCGGCGACCGACGGCTCCTGCAAGACGTGGCGTCCGCGCACGACAACTTTCACGCCGGGGCCGTCGAGACCGCGCGTCCGAGCCTCTTGCTTGTGCGCAGCATCTGCCGGGTTCAGCCAGCGGTACGGAATACGATTGCGTTCAGCGTACTCGAGCAGCGGCTGGAGCACGGGAGAGCGCTCGGGTCCCGCAAGCGTGAGCGTGCCCTGTTGGCGTCGCATGAGTAGCAGACGGCGGGACGCGAACGCCGGCAGCAGCACATCGCTCACGTCAGGATCTACCTGAACCAGCTCAGCGATCGTCTGGGGAGCAACGATCAACACTTCCCCGGGAGCGATGACAACACAGTCAGCAAACGCCGTTTGACCCAGAAGCAGGCCGAATTCTCCGGTAAACTGGCACGGCTCCATGACGCCGAGGACGAGTCCGTCGGGGTCCCGGATCTGCAGCGTCGCCGAAATCGAGTAAACGAACGGGTAGTGCCGGTCATCGGTTCGGAACAGGGTTTCACCGGCGGCTACGCTGCGCGTCTCACCGTGAGCTTTGAGAGTCGCGACGACGCGGTCCGGCAGGCACTCATTGGCGCGCCGTCTCAGCTCCTCGTAGTTGAGATCTTCAAACACGATCGGGCTTCCTTATCATGCAGCTACTGGGGTGGGACCTCGCGCCATCCGCCGCCGAGCGCCTTGAACAGATCGATCTGCCGCTGGATGAGATCGGCATCGGAGGATGCGACCTGTGCATCGAGCGACACAAGCGCCTGTTCGGTTGTCAGCACGTCCAGATAGCTCGACGAGCCAGCCGCGTAACCATCGCGGGCCATCTCGAAGGAGCGGTGGATTCGCTGCTGCGCATCGAGCAGGTCGCGCCGACGCTCGAGCGCTGCGCCATAGATGGTCAATGCGCGCTCAGTCTCTTTGAGGGCCGTGAGCACTACGCCATCAAATCTCGCCAGGGCCGCGGCTTGAGAGGCTTTTGCCTGGCGTACCCGCGCGCGTGCGCCGGCCTGATTGGGAAATGTCCAGCTGATCGATGGACCGGCGCCCCAGACGAGTCCGGCGTTGGTCGTGAGCTGCGGAATCTCAGTCGCCGCGCCTCCATAAAAGCCGATCAGGTGGATGATGGGATAAAGCTCGGCAGTTGCCACCCCGATCTGAGCGGTTGCCACCGCGAGACGGCGCTCCGCCTCGCGAACGTCCGGGCGGCGACTGATCAGTGCCTGTCCGTCGCCCACGGGGATGAGCCCGGTGAGTCGCGGCGGCTCTACGCAGGACTCGAGATCCGTCGGCGCCTGAGCGGGCGTGCGCCCGAGAAGCGCCGCCAATTCGAAGATCGTCGCTCGCCGCTCACCTGCGAGCTGTGGGATCGCTGATCCGACCTCGGCGACGAGCGCTTGCGCTCGCTCTACCTCGAACCTCGAGCCGCCTCCTGCTTCATAACGGCGCTCGGAGATGTCAGCCTCCCGAGTGATGATCTCGAGGGAATGGTGTGCGACAGTGAGTTCCTCTCCGAGCGCGCAAACGGAAGCGTACGCGCGGGCGGTCCCTGCAGCGATGAGCACGCGCACGCCGTCGCGAGCCGCCGCGACCGACTCCGCGTTCGCACGCGCACCCTCGATCGAACGACGCACCCGCCCGAAGAGGTCGACTTCGTACGCTACCTGGAAGACATCCTCGTACAGCCAGATATTCTGCGGCGGGTGTCCGCCGAGCTCCAGGATCTCCTCGGTGACGGGATCGCGGCCATACACGCCCTGCGCCGTTGCCTCAGTCGTTGGATAGCGCGCTGCCCGCGTTCCGGAGAGCGCAGCGCGAGCAGCGGCAAAGTTCGCATCGGCTGCGGCCAGGTCGCGGTTGGCCTTCAGTGCCTCCTGCACCAGATCATCCAGGTGGCTGTCACTATAGAGCCGCCACCACGCATCGGGCGGCAAGTCCGCGGTCTCGAGATTGGGATTCACGGAGACGAGAGCTGCCTCGCTGCCGGGTGGCGGGGAGGGCGGGCGATAGTCGGGCCCCGCGCGACAGGCTGCGAGCGAAAGGACCGCTGCTGTCCCGAAGGCGACTCCGGCGGAGGCGGCCACACCGCTCCAGTACCCGATGGTCGTCGTCCGAATCATGGCGGCGTCGCGCGTTCGGCGAAGAGCGGTAGCGGAGACGCCGGTCCTTGCGGAGCGGCGCTTCGAAACACCACGATCAGGAGGGCGATGGCGGCCAGCACCGCGACTACATAGAAGCCGTCGATCACCGACTGTGTCGTCGCCGCCGAGCGTACCGTCGCGGCGAGCACCAGCCGGCCGCGGCTGAGAGCGCCGGCCGGATCGATCGCGTGTGTCGTCAAAGCTCCGTAGCGGCGCACTCGTTCCACCGCCTGCGCATCGCCGAGCTGGACGTGGAGCCCGATCAGGTTCGAGGCGATCTGTTCGCGTACTCGCGCGAGCGTCGTGACGAACGCGGTGCCGAGCTCTCCGCCGAAGAGCCGGGCGGTCTGTATGACAGCGCCGAAAGTCAGTGCATCCTGCGGCTTCAGGTGGAGAATCCCGAAGAAAACGATGCCCGAGAGCGCAAAGCTCTGTCCGACTGCTTGCAGGAGCTGTGATGGCAGGAACTGGTCGGAGCCCCAGATGGGCGTGAGGTTGTACGCGACCATGAGACACGCGACACTGATGAAGATGAGCCCGATCGAGGAAATCAGCCGCGGATCCGAGCGGCGCAACATCAGCCCCGCAAGCGGGCAGACTATGAGTTGCGGCGCGGCGATCCACACGAGGGTGTCACCAACCTCGAGCGCGCGATAGCTGCGCACGGAGCCGAGATAGAGCGGAATAAGGTAGCTCGTCGCCAGAATCGTCAGCCGAAGAAAGGCGATCAGCAGGAAGAGGGCCGGAAGCGGCGGGCCAAACACGACCTTCAGGTCGAGGAGCGGGCGCTCCGCCTGCAGCGTATGCACGAGCAGACCGACGAGAAGCAGGCTCCCCGCCGCCAGCAACCCCCACACGAGCCCCGAGTTCGCCCAGTCGAGGCGATTGCCCTGATCGAGCGCCGCATAGATGAGGGCGAGTCCGGCGCCACCCGTCACCAGACCGAAGAGATCGGCCGGTGGACGCACGGTGATCGATTTGGCCGCTATTCCGCGGTGCAGGCACAGCGACATGGCGAGCGCGAGCGGCACGTTCTGCCAGTAGATCCATCGCCAGGAGTGATGCTCGACGTACCATCCTTCGAGCGAGGCTGAGATGTTGAGCGAGAGCTCGAGATTGAGCGCGTAGATCGCGATGCCGAACGCCCAGTAGCGCGGCGGAGTGTTGAGAAGCATGAAGCTCAGGGTGAGTGGAATGAAGAATCCGCTCGCGAGACCACCCAGGAACTGCATCGTGAGGAGCGTCGGCAGGTTCGGCGAATAGGGCGCGATCAGCGAGATGGTGGCGAACGCGATGGAAGCGCCGATGAGCACCCGGCGCGGACCGAAAGCGGCGCCCATCCACACGGCGATCACCGTAACGAACATCTGCGCACTGGTTTGCGCAGTCGTGATCCACGCGCCCTCGTCGAAGCCGGCGCTCATCGCGCCGCGTATATCGGCAAGGCCGAACGAGGAGAGGCGGCTGTTCAGGGTCGAGACGAAGGTGCCGAGGAGCACCGCCAGGAGCCCGACCCACGGGATCGAAGTCGGAGGTGTCGGGAGCGTCGGCGCAATGATGCCCGAAGGGAGCGGCGGTGTAGCGATCGCATCTTGCGCGGGGACGCTCATCGCCACCGATCCGAGGCGTAGACGCGCGCGATGACGGACATCCCCGGTACCAGCCGACCGCTGAGGCCATCGGTATCGTCGATCAAGATCTTCACCGAGATGCGTTGTACGACCTTGGTGAAGTTCCCCGTCGCGTTGTCAGGCGGCAGGAGGGCGAACTCGGCCCCGGAGGCTGGTGCAAAGGACTGGACGTGACCGCGCAGCGTGTGTCCCGGAAACGTGTCGACCGTGACTTCGGCCTTCTGGCCGACCGCCATGTGGGTCAGCTGCGTCTCCTTATAGTTCGCAATGACCCACACCTGGGGCACCGGGGTCAGCGTCGTGATCTGGGTTCCGACTCCAACGAGCTGTCCGGGTTTGACCTGGCGCTGCCCGAGAACGCCGTCCTGGGGTGCAATGATCCGCGTGTATTCGAGATTGAGCCTGGCAATGACCAGCGCGGCGCGGGCGGTCGCCTGCGTAGCCTCGTTCTGCCTGAGCTGCCCGTCGAGGACCGCGAGGTTACGCTCGGCGGCGAGAGCCTGTGCCTGGTTCTGGGCAAGTTGCGCATCGAGTTGCGCATGCAGTGTCTCGAGCTTCTCGCGTGCCTCGGTCGAGGAGGAGCCCGTATTGAGCAGCCGCTCCTGCCGGGCGAGATCGCGCCCGTTCTGCGCACGCGAGGCGAGCGTTGCGGCGACTACGGCTCGCGCGGCCTGGATGTTTGCGAGCTGCAGTGCGCGCTGGGCCTCGAGGACCTGGCTCTGCGCCGTGGCCGACAGAACGCTGGCCTCGGCCTGTGCGACGCCGGCACGATAGTCATCATCGACCAGCTGCGCGAGCAGCTGCCCCCGGTGCACCCGCTGGTAATCCTGGATTGGCAGGTCGCGGAGGTAACCCGCGATTTTTGCCGAGATGGGCGTGAGATCCGACTGCAGGTAGGCATCGTCGGTGCGCTGCCACCCCTCGCGCCCTTCCCACCGGTTCCAGTTGGTGGAGACGACGATGATGATGCCGAGGGCGACCAGGAAGACCAGGATTCGCCAGGTGAATTCAAAAAACCGGTTCCAGCCCGGCCACGCAAGGCGCATGCGTACCCAGTCAGGCGTCGTTCAGAAGCGAGGGCCAATTAGCCGGAACGTGCTCCTCCGGACCGGGTACGGGTTGATCTTGAGGATGCGACCGAGGTGGTGCCAGCTCGGTGCCCTCAATGACGACTCCTTTCTCGTAGTCGTAAAACCAATCCTCGCCGGGCTCAAAACTCGCAATCACGGGATGCCCGCTGTGGTGGAAGTGTTTGGTCGCGTGCTGACTCGGTGAGCTATCGCAACAGCCGACATGTCCACACTGGGTGCAGCGCCGCAAGTGCAGCCACCAGCCACCGCTCGCCAGACACTCGACGCAACCATTTCCGCTTGGTTTGACAGCAGGGTCGATTCCGCGAACAGCTGCTCGCCGTTTGGTCATTGCGCCTCTCTCCATTGGAGTCCGCCTGTCTGATTCTACGGCACCTCAATGGCTGTCGCGATGAGTGGGAAGAGATTGAGGGAGCACGCGAGCCGACAATCCGGCGCTCAGGCCTTTTGAACCGCGCTTGCGGCCTTGCGGATGACTTCGAGCACCGGGGCGGGGTTCGACAGCATGGGAACGTGACTACTGGAGAGTTCGACGACAGTGGCCTCCATACGTTTCGCCACGAAGCGCTCCAGGTCCGGATGCACGGTACGGTCTTTGGCGGCCACGATGTACCAGCTGGGCTTGGACCTCCAGGCGGTGCCGTCTACCTTCTGGTTGAAGAGGTCTGCCGCCGGCGCGGCGTGCGTCGCCCATACGAGCCTTTGTTCCTCCTGCGGCAGGTCGCCGGCAAAGCAGACGATGCCTTCCGGTTTCAGCCAAACGCGTCCATCTGCCACTTCGACGTAGGAGAAAACATCCGTGGCAGGGAATTTCGCCTGCAGGCTCTGCGAGGTCTCATTGGCGTCGGGCGCGAGTGCAGAGATGTAGACGAGCCCAGCTACGCCGGGGTCTGTCCCGGCGGCCGTGATGAGCGTGCCGCCGTAGGAGTGTCCGACCAGAATTGCAGGGCTGGTTACCCTCCCGAGCGCACTCTTGACCGCGCCTACATCGGCTGCAAGGGTGTCGAGTCCGTATTGGGCGGCAATCACCTCATGCCCCTCGCGCTGCAGCGCGGGAATCAACTTGCCGAAGGACGAGCCATCGGCCCAGATGCCGTGGGCAAACACAATGCTGGTCTTAGTTTGCTTCGCCATGTATCGCTCCCCTCGTATGATGCGAGAAGTTCGAGATGTCACCCGCCGGCGGGCGACATCTCACCAAGCTGGCTGATCCGTTTTGCCGAGCAACCGGGATCATCTCGAGACTACGTGACGCGCGCTCGGGCGTTAAGTCGTAAAAACCACCATTTCGGACGCCGACAGGGTAGGGAGCATCGAGCTGCTTCCGGCGCGGCAGGATCGGGCTCAGATCAAATTGAGGGGACGAGATGCGTTTCGGATCGACTGTGGTGTCTGGCCGTAGCTGCGCAGGAAGCTTCGGCGCATGCGCTCCCGGTCACCGAATCCATTCGCGCGCGCGATCGTCTCTACCGGTAGTCGTCCCTGCTCGAGCATCAGACGCGCGGCTTCCAATCGAAGGTTCTCAATGGCTTTTGCCGGCGACAGCCCCGTCTCCAGACGGAACACGCGGCTAAACTGCCGCGGACTCAGGCAGGCCACTTCCGCGAGCCCTTCAACCGACAATGGCTTCGCCAGATTCCGCCTGGCAAAGTGAAGCGCGTCCTGGATGCGATCGGATTTGGCGTCGATCTCGAGGAGCGAGGAGTGTTGAGACTGGCCGCCTGCGCGCCGATGGTAGACGAGCATGGCGCGGGCGGCTTCGCGTGTCTTCTTGGGGCCGACATCGCGCTCAACGAGCGCCAGCGCCATGTCGATTCCGGCGGTCATTCCCGCCGAGGTCCAAACTGGGCCGTCGCCGACGAAGATCCGATCGATCTCTACGCGGGTTTTGGGGAAACGGAGCTGCAGATCGCTCCCCCATAGCCAATGTGTCGTCGATCTGCGGCCATCGAGCAGACCGGCCTCGCCCAGCATGAAGGCCGCGACGCAAATAGAGGCAATTCGCCGCGTCTTCGCATGAATGCGTTGCAGGAGCTCGACGACATCGGCCGGCGCCTTGCGGGTATCGGGCGGAGCCCCAAGGAGCAGCGTGTCGAGCGCAACGTCCTCAGCTCGTTCCGTCTGCGTAGCCATCCCAAAGGAGTTGACCACCGCTCCTCCGCTGACCGAGACGACGTGCGGCTCGTAATAGGGTTCTGCCGAAATCATATTCACGACTTCGAAGACCGCGAGCGTGGCGAAGCTCAGATTGGCGAAGCCGGGTGGCAGCAGTAGACCGACGCGTAAGATTGCGAGCTCCCCCCGGCCGGACGGCCGAACAGGCGTCAGGTCGAACAAAGACGGATTCGCGCGTCCAATGCTACTTGCGCAAAACCTCAGGCTCAACAGTCGATGCGGGACGTCGGAGCGCTCGTCTCGGGAGATCCGAGCGCTCGAATCGAGAGAAATGTCTCAAAGGGAGGCTTCTACGACCCTCTCTTACGGCTACCGGGGGTAGAAGGGGAAACCGGGTAAAAGCCGGTAGCTGTCTCTTCCCGAGGGCCGGCCGGATGCTTGCCGATGGCGGAGAGAGTGCGGTGAGGGGCTACCGGCGAATTGTTCTGGCATCGCGGCCGGTAGGAGCGCCGATACTCGACAACTTTCGCGTCGAAACCGGCCCGATGCCCGTACCGGCCAGAGGTCAGCTGCTCCTTCGCACACGCTACCTCTCTTTGGATCCGTACATGCGCGCGCGCATGAGCATCGCGCCGTACTCGACCCAACCGGCAGCGATCGGCGACACGATCGAGGGGGAGGTCGTGGCCGAGGTGATCCGTTCGCGCGCTGCGGACTATCGCGAGGGAGATCTGGTCCGTTCCAAGGTCGGGTGGTGTACTCACGCGACGATCGAGCCGGAGGATGTTCGCCACATCCCGCAAGGCCCAGTGCCCACGACCGCTTACCTTGGGATTTTGGGCATGCCGGGCTTCACCGCCTACGTCGGCACGCGAGTCATCGGCCAGCCGAAGCGAGGCGAAACGGTAGTCGTCTCTGCCGCCACCGGACCCGTCGGATCGCTGGTCGGCCAGCTGGCCCGGTTAGCCGGCGCGCACGCGATCGGAATTGCAAGTGGTCCGGCCAAGTGTCACTACCTGGTCACGACACTGGGGTTCGACGCTGCCGTCGACCGGCAGGCGGAGGATTTCCCGCGGGCCTTGCGTGACGTTTGTCCGGATGGGATAGACGTCTATTTCGAAAACTGCGGGGGTGCGATCTGGCCTGCGGTGCTGCCCCTGCTGAACCGGTATGGACGCGTGCCGGTCTGCGGCCTGGTCGCGTTCTATAACGGTGTGCAACAAGCTGATCGCGACTTGTGGCCCGAGACAATGCTGACGGTTCTCAGACGCAGTCTCCTGATACGCGGCTTCGCCAATTCGGAGTTTGCCTCCGAATACTATGGACAGTTCCTTCGCGAGATCGGTCATCTGGTCGTCAACGGTCAGATTCGCTATCGAGAGCACATCGTGGACGGCCTCGATTCGGCGCCCAGCGCTTTCATCGGAATGTTGGAGGGACGCCACTTTGGAAAGCTACTCGTGAAGGTGTCCTGAGCCGGAGCTGAGCCGCTCGAAGCTGGGCGGCAGCGCGTAGGCGAGCGAATACTCGAATGCCGCCGTTCCAGAAGTCGATCGAGGCGGCGGATCTCGGCCTGACTCGGCAACCTTGGATGCCGCTGCACAACGGAGCTAAAGTCTCGCTGTTGCCTCTTTGGTCGGATAGCCGCCGCAGGCACGGGAGGACTTCATGACTGAATACGCAAGGGCGCGCGCCGTCGGCTTCAACCACATCGCTCTCGAGGTCGGAAATATCGAGGAGGCGCTGGCGTTCTACGGACGTCTCTTCGCATTCGAGCTTCGCGGCAAAAGCGACTCCATGGCCTTTATCGACCTGGGTGATCAATTCATTGCGTTGCAGAAGGGACGAACACAACAGGCGGACGATGGCCGTCACTTCGGGCTGGTTGTCGATGACAAGGAGGTCGCCCGCACGGCGCTCGCTGCGGCAGGTATCGCGCTCATCGGCGGACCATTCCTCGATTTTCGCGATCCGTGGGGCAACCGCATCGAGATCGTCGGCTACGAAAACGTTCAGTTCACCAAGGCCCCCAACGTGCTGCGTGGGATGGGCCTGACGCACCTCACGAAGAACGAGCAGGCGAAGAAGGAATTGGCCGCAAAGGGCATGACCGCTTCTCAGGACTAGCTGCAGGGACTCTTGTGCACTACTTATTGTTCTACGTGACAGGCGACGACTACCTCGAGAAGCGGGCCAAGTACCGCAGCGAGCATCTGGCGAAGGCCTGGAGGGCTAGTGAACGCGGTGAGCTGGTTCTCGGAGGAGCGCTTGCCAATCCTGTCGACGGGGCCGTCCTGCTGTTCAAAGGCGAGTCTCCGGAAGTAGCCGAGGATTTCGCCAGGACAGACCCCTATGTGACACGGGGCGCTGTCACACGCTGGTACGTGCGGGAATGGACGACAGTCGTCGGAGATTTTGCCGAGAAACCTGTTCAGCCGGAGCAGCCGGCGTCCTGACAGCGTACTCGAACCGATAGACCAGCTCCGCAGCCGTCTTGCCTCCGTAGGCAAGTTCCGCAACGAGCAGTGCAAATGGTTCGGTGTAGCGCGCGGTCTTCAGCGCCCCGCAGTCCACCGGCTCAAAGCCCACATCCCTGATAAGAGTGGCGGTGAGCAGCTTGGCTTTCGCATCGTTGCCACAGAAAACGAGGCGGGCCTTCCGTATTCGCTTTGCGAGCGCCTCGGCGCCGGATGAGTCGTGGTGCACCGCGAGCAGCACTGCGTCCGCCCGCGCGACGGCTTCACGCGCTGGGCCATCACGGGCGGCCCGGCCGGCCTCGCGCGCGAGGCGTTTGCAGCTTCTGTGCGCTGTGCGGGCGTAACTGAAGACGACCTCGTGTTACGGAGGGCCGTCGCGCGGCGTATCACGTATATTCGCTTCTCGGAGCATACGCACAAGAGCGTGGCGAGCCGGATGCGCGCGAGCTCGCTGGCGGCTCGGAGGTCGCATGGGAAAACAGCTGATCTGGGACAAGAATCCGGCGGAGGAGGACTTCACCGCGGCACAGAGCTATCTGTCGCTGATCTGCCCGCCGAGACGGACGGGAGCGCTGGTGGCCAAGCTGCGCCGCACCAGGACTGTAGGTCATGCGGCCAAGGATCTGTTGCGTGCCAGCGGGCTTCCTCTGTTATCTCGCGATGAGAAGCAGGTCGCGTCCGATCTCAAACGCATCCACAAGGGTAAAGCGCTGTCACCGGTGCTGCTCGTTCAAGGAGCCAGGAAAAGAGGAGTGCCCCTCACCGTGGCGGACGGTTATCACCGTATCTGCGCAGGCTGTCATTTTGATGAGGATGCCCCGATTGCCTGTCGCATCGTGACAGATTAGTTCGTGGCGCCGGCCGTTCCTAAACCCGGGGGACAGGAGATCGCCCGCGAGGGCCGGCCGGGAACACCGGCCGGCCGCACGCAAGTCCGTCCGTCAGGGCTCAGTCGTGGTCGTGGTCGCGGTCGCGGTCGTGATCATGATCGTGATCGTGATCGTGATGGTGATGGACGTATTCCTTGTTGTACCAGTCGTCCTTTACGAAGTAGACCGGCCGCCCGCAGGCGTGGTATTCGGCGCAATGCTCCTTCCAGTGCTTCTCGTGCCCCGGACGCACATGCAGATAGACCGGGGGGGCGTTGGCATACTCGGGAGCGGGTGCCACAACCACCGGCTGCGGGTTGACGACCGGCGGATTCGCGTATCCACCGATATCGATTTGACCGTAGAAGCCGGGCTGTCCAACCGACACTCTGACATCGTCGGCCAATGCCGTCCCGGCAAAGACGGCGCCCAGCGCGAGCCACAAAATCCGATTCATGAGACGGTTCTCCATGTTGGTCACCTCAAATGGCCTATTTCGAGTCGCGGTCGCGACTACCCTGGCGTAGAAGCTCTTATATGCGGCGACGGCTCGAGCCGGCAGCGGGCAAACGGCATCTCACAGGTAAGCGTCCGCCGACATCGCGAACGGTTGACGCAGTTGTTCAGGTGCCGTTCAGGGGAGAAGGTCTTACGGCAGCGGGTTCCTCTTTATATCGCCGCGGCGCGCTGCCGGGCGAGGCACACCTGGACCGCCTCAACAAAGGAACTCACCGCCTGGTCCGGGTTGCCAATATTCGAGGGTGGCTCAGGCTCAATCGATATTCCGGGAAGAAATACCGATACGACAAGAGCGTTCGGGATATGTTGCTTGATGCGATCGACTGTTTCCTCGGAGTGATCGCGCTCCGCATCCGGAAATGCGCTGACGAGATAGACGACGGCGATGGCGGCCGGATTCGCATCAGGCGGGCGGGCTTCCGGCTCGAGATCTTCTAACGCAACATGGCGTGCATCCAGCTCTTGCTCTCGCAGCGCACGTACCAGCAGTTCTGCCGCAATCGTGTCGGCGCGTGAACCCAGCCCGAGGCACAGCAGGATCGACCCAGGTGGTACCGCTACCGGTCCCTGCCATTTCCCGGTCAATTGTTCGCGATGCTGACGGAGAATGAGCCCGGCATTCTGATCGTCCAGGATCGAGGGACGGCGTGATCGCAGGCGTCTGGGCTCGCCGCTGAGAGTGGAGACGACCGATACCAGCAGATCGCGCATCTTCATCTGCTGGTCGTGGCTGATCGCGCCGGCCTCGCGATCGAGAAACCCGAGGTGCAGGGCAGGCATCAGAACGAGATCGCAATACGCGGCAAATGAATTGCGCTTGAGGAAGTCTCGAGCCACCGTCACGATCTCGTCAGCGTCCCCGGAGAGCGCTCGCTGGTAGAACTTTTGGGGCAGGGTCAGAGCTTCCGCGTTTCCCAAGAGCAGGTCCAGGAAGCTCAGGGCGCGGATGTGACGCCCTATCACGAGAAGGCACAAGGTCAACGGGGTCGACAGCACCAGGCCAATCGGGCCCCAAAGCGAGCTCCAGAAAATTGCCGCCACCACGACCGAGAACGGCGACAGGCCGGTAGTGTGTCCGTAGAGATTGGGCTCCACCGCTTGTGAGGCGAGCAGCTCCACGACGAGAAACAGTCCCAGCGTGCTGATGGCAAGTGACCATCCGGGAACCACGGCGACTGCCAGTGTGGTTGCCAGAATCGCCGCCAGCCATACCCCGACGTAAGGGACGAACCGCAGAAGGGTTGCGAGAGCGCCCCACAGCGTCGCCTGAGGCACACCGAGGACGGTGAGTCCCACACCTATCGCTACGCCAACGCCGAGATTGACAGCAAACTGCGATACGAAAAACCTGGAGAGTCGCTGGCCGGCGTCGTTGAGTGCAAGGGTCGTCAACCGTATGTTGGTTCCACCGGCGACCCGAATGAATCGGTCGCGCAGTGCTTCTTGCTCGAGCAACACGAAAACCAATACGACCAGCACAATCCCGGTGGTCTCGATGGGGGCCCAGACCGATCCCAGCACTCTTGCAACTATCTGCGCCGATGAGGGCCGCGGTTGTCGCAACTCGACGGGAAGTGGTGGGGCGATGCCCGGAGTGAGGTTGCCCGACCCGGAATGGTCGCTGAGTTCGGCACTCGTCGGGCGGCTGTCGAGTAGCCGGCTGGCCTCGCTGGTCAAGGCGTTGAGCCGACCAACGGTCATCTCGTCCACGTTGTGCAGCTTCTGCTGAATCGTTCTCTCGTATAGCGGAAGGCTCTCCGCCATGTGCAGGACCTGAGTGCCGAGCACAACTGCGGCTGCCGCGACCAGGAGAGCCGCGCCGAAAACTGCAACCAGCACTGAAGGGGTTTGACCTAAGCCGATGCGTCTCAATCTGCGGACCAACGGTGCGATCAACAGGCTGAGGATCAGCGCAGTGGTGAAAGGGATAAGTACGTCGCGGCCCAGATAGAGAAGAGCGAGCACGGTGGCAAACGCGATGACGCCCATGGCGCGATCGCGCAGCGACCCGATCCCGGACGGGTCAGTGGCGGGCCGGCGGAACGAGTCTGGGTTGTCTCTTTCCATGGGGATGCAGATCCCGCTGCATGCCTGGCGATCCTACCAAAGCCTTCGACGTTTGGAGTTGGCGCGGGGTGCTGGGTCGTGGGGCGAGGCGCAGATTCGCACCGGGCGAGTGAACTGATATAAGGTGGCGCCCTTTCCTCGAGGCGGAACGCGCATGCGCACCAGGACAACTCCGTTGAGCTGGCTCATCGTGGTGGCGGCACTCGGCAGCGTGGTAAGCGCATCGGCGGCGGACGCCGAGAAAGAAAGCGCTTTCAGGTTCCGCTTCGTGGGGCCAAAAGACGGCAACCGCATCTCGGCGGTTGCCGGAGTTGCGACCGATCCGAGCGTCTACTACGCGGGTGCCGCCTCCGGCGGAGTATGGAAGTCGGTCGACGGCGGCAACCGTTGGAAGCCTGTCTTCGACAAGGAGACTGCCGCGGCCATTGGCGCCCTGGCAGTCGCGCCATCGGAGCCCGGCACGGTATGGGCAGGCACGGGAGAGGCCTGGGTCATCCGCGACAGCGACGTGATGGGCAACGGAATCTATAAATCCACCGACGCCGGTCAAACGTGGAAGAACACGGGTCTGCAGGAGGGCGGCCGCATCGGCCGCATCGTCGTCCATCCGACGAATCCCGACATCGTATTCGCCTGCGTGCTCGGCCGCACTACCGGATCGCAGCAGCAGCGCGGCGTTTTCCGCACTACGGACGGCGGCGAGCACTGGGCGCGAGTCCTGTTCGCCGGCGAGAATGTCGGCTGTTCAGGACTATCCATGGATCCGCATGATCCCCACACCCTGATCGTCGGTATGTGGCAGGTGGAGCTGCATACCTGGGGCGAATATAGCGGTGGCCCGGGCAGCGGACTCTACATCTCACGCGACGGTGGCACGACGTGGAAACGGCTCGAGAAACACGGTCTGCCGGATGCACCTCTGGGTAAGATCGACGTGTCGATCGCGCCCACCAACTCCAGGCGTATCTATGCGCTGATACAGACCACGGATCAGGGCTCGGTATGGCGCTCGGACGATGCCGGAGAGAATTGGAAACTCGTCAACTCGCAGCGTGCGCTGATCGGTCGCGCGGGCTACTACATCAGGATTGCCGTGTCGACGGGCAGCGACAACGAGGTCCTGGTCGCGAACAGCTCCTTCCACCAGTCCCTGGATTCGGGTGAGAGCTTCCACGAGGTCCACTGGGGCGGTGACACGCACGACATCTGGATCGATCCGAGCAATCCCGATCGCTTCGTCATCACTGACGACGGCGGCATGCACATCACGACGGTTCACGGACGCGGCTTCCACGACGTCAAGCTGCCCATCGGGCAGATGTATCACGTGGACGTGGACAATCAGATTCCCTACTACTTCTACAGCAACATGCAGGACGACGGGAACATGCGCGGCCCAAGCGCGCCCGTCGATTCGGAAGAGACGGGTTGGGACCGCCATATGGGCGGCTGTGAATCCGGGTTCACGATTCCGGACCTCGCCGATCCGAACGTGGTGTGGGCGACGTGCTACGGGGACACCGTCACGCGCTGGGATGCGCGCTACAAGGAGGCGCATTCCGTCAGCCCGTGGAAACACACGCTCGACTCGCCCCCCGACGTCCTCAAATACCGCTGTCACTGGACGCCGCCGCTGGCGATCGATCCTTTCGACCACAACACGGTTTACTACGGTTGTCAGGTGATCTTCAGGACCACGGATGCAGGCCAGACCTGGTCCGTTGTCAGCCCGGATCTCTCGAGCCGGGACCCGGCGCACATTGCGCCGTCCGGCGGAATCGTCGGCGACAATCTCGGGCAGTTCTACGGCGAGGTCGTATTCGCGATCGCGCCCTCGAAGGTTCAGAAAGGGCTCATCTGGGCGGGCACCAACGACGGCCAGATCTGGTACACGAAGGACGCAGCGTCGAACTGGGTCAATGTCACCAGCCACGTGGCCGGCCTCCCTCCCGGTGGGACGATCACCAGCATCGCGCCTTCGAGTTTCGATGCTGCGACCGCCTACGTCGCTGTCGATTTTCACCTCGTGGATAACCGCGACCCGTACATCTACAAGACCAGCGACTTCGGCAAGACCTGGAAGCGGATCAACAGCGATCTGCCTAAAGGCGAGTTGTCCTACGTTCGCACCGTCACCGACGACCCGAACTGTCAGGGGCTGCTGTTCGCTGGGACCGGGAATGCTCTTCACTATTCGCTCGACGATGGCGCGCACTGGACCGCGCTAAAGACCGGACTGCCCCCAGCGCCGGTGACCTGGGCGGTGGTGCAGAAGGAATTTCACGATCTCGTGGTCTCGACATACGGTCGTGGCCTCTACATCCTCGATGACATCACGCCGCTCGAGCAGATGACCAGGCGCCGCACCGCGGCACCGGTCGTTCTCTTCGAGCCGCGCAAGAGTTACCGCTTCGTGCACGGCGGCGCGGCAATGGTCAATTTCTCCCTGAGCGAGGCGGCGCAGGATCCCGTGAAGCTCGAAGTCCTCGACTCGCAAGGCACCAGCGTGCGGAAACTCGACGCGAAAGACCTCGTCGTCGGCATCAACCGGGTCAGGTGGGATCTGCGCTACGATTCACCGCGGGTGGTCGCGCTGCGCACCGCGGCACCGGATAACATGCGCATCTGGCGGGAACCGCGTTTCTGGGATGAGGACTCGCGGCCCATCACGCACTGGGGCTCACGGCCGGCGGAAGTCGGACCGATCGTCGCACCGGGCAGCTACACCGTTCGCCTGACGGTTGCGGGCCGCTCCTATGACCAGGCTCTGACGGTCGTGAGCGACCCCCGCGCGCCGGGATCGGAAGCAGACATCCAGCAGTCAGTCACGACGCTGTTGCGGATTCGGGATGACATCAGTCACGCCGCCGACACGGTCAACCGAATGGAGTGGCTGCACAAGCAGCTGGCAGACATCGAGACGATGCTCAGGCCGGCGAAGTCTCCCAAGAAGCCCGAGTCGCGACGTGGTGAGGAGGAGGAGGATGACGAGCCGGCGCCGGAGCCCGCGCCGCCGCGCGTGTTGAGCGCAGCCGAGGAGCAGCAGCGCACTCAGCTGCTACAGGCCGCCGAGAACCTCGCGAAGAAGCTGCAGACGCTCGAGTCGCAACTGGTCTCGCGGGCATTGCGCGATAGCGATGACAAGTACTTCGTGGAGGCCGACGGCGCCTATCTGGATCTCATCTGGCTGAACGCCGAAGTCGGAACCGGCGGCGGTGACGTCGCCGGCGGGGCCGATTTCGCACCTACCGCAGCGCAGCTGGCTACGCTGCAGTCACTGGAGGAGCAGGTATCGCGTGCCGAAGCCGATTTCGAAAAGATCCTGCAGCAGGACCTGCGGGAATTCGATCAGTCGCTGGAGCACGCCAACATCGTTCCGCTGGCAGACGGGCCTGCCAGCCGATCCCAGGGCTGAGAGCGACGCCATGAAACCGTACGTCATCTGCCACATGGTCACCAGCATCGACGGGAAGATTCTCGGTGAGCGCTGGGGCCAACTGCCGCGAGTTGGCGATAGCGGCAAGCTGTTCGAAACGACCGCGGCGAGCTTCGGCATTGATGCCTGGCTCGTCGGCAACACGACCATGAAGGAGTTCGCCGGCCCGCCCCTGCGGCTGCCAGCGTCAAACGGCCGCGTGCAGCGGAAGGACTACGTGGCCGACGTGCGAGCGCGCCGCTTCGCAATCGGCGCCGATGCAAAGGGCGTGCTGCGATTCCGCCAGCCGGAAGTCAATGGTGACCACATCGTGGTACTGGTGAGCGAGAAGGTAAGCGATGCCTACCTGGCCCATCTGCGTGCGGTGGGCGTGTCTTACCTGTTCTGTGGCCGCAAGCGTGTCGACGTGCGTCGCGCGCTGCGCAAGATCGGTGCGCGTCTGCGGCTGCAGACACTCCTGCTCGAAGGCGGCGGGGTCTTCAATGGCAGCGTATTAGCTGCAGGCGAGATAGACGAGATCAGCCAGGTGATCGCGCCGATTGCCGACGGAGGCACGGGCATCACTTCGGTATTCGACATTCCCGGGTCTCCGCCATCAATGGCTGCCGCGCGGTTGCGCCTCCTCGAGCACCGCACGCTGCCGGGCGGTGTCGTCTGGCTGCGTTATCGAGTGCTCGGTCCGCCAGGGCGAGGCAAAAATCGCGGCAGGCAGCGGTGAGTCAGCGCTGACCTGCGCATCCTGTGTGCTCAAGGCAGTCGCGCAAGACCCGTGGTATCCGGGGCGCCCGGGGCGGCAAGGACTTTTCCCATCCACGTAAAGATTGGAGTCTCCCTCGCGGCTGCGGCATGCTCGAGCGTTTGATTTTGCAGGTCGACACCACGCAGCTCGACAGGGCCGCCTTGGTCGAGGAGTTGTAGCGCGCGTTGTGTTTCGAGGTCACCGCGCGGCTGCACGGCCACCACCGCTTTACCGTCCAGCACGGCGCGTTGAAAAAGCGATACCCAGCGCTCGCCACCGTCGGGTGCGCCACGCTGAAGCAATTTGCGAAAGTACTCAGTCAGCTTCTCGTCCACCCCCTCTCTCGGCACAAGGTTGACCTGACCGAGCTCCTCAGAGGAGGTGAGCTCTACCCGATCGGTGGGGAACCCCTCCTTGACCAGCGCGGTGCGAACATCGTCGGCGGCGACGTGGTCCTTGAACGCAGCGACGAGTACGGCACTCATGGCTAAAGCGTCGCGCGCTGCACGGTCTGCAGGCATCGCCCGTGGGCGCATTCAGGTGTAGGACTTGGCCGATGCGGCTTGGTGCCCCGGCGGTGATCCGGTCACTTCACGCTCGCGCTTGCGCTGCGAACGACCGCCCACTTGCCGGCGCGCCGAAGCTTGCGATAGTTGCGCATTCGTCGGCGCAGGTCTCATTGAGCCTGCCGATGTCGACGGCCACCATAGCGGCCCCCATTTCGCGTTCGACCTTCTTCACAGCCGCGATGACCGCCGGATCCATCGAGGGAGCGGGAACCTTGGCGTCCTTATCCGTCGGCGCCGCTGCCTTGATACCAACGCCTGCGAAACATAGCAAAGCCAACAACAACAACACGAGTGTCCAGTGAACCAAAGCGATCTTCTTCACGGTGCTGCCTCCTCACGGTGTCTGCCCGATCTGGAACGGTCGGATTCAGTGTAGGTGCGCAGATCAGGCAAGCGAAGACCGCTCACTGCAGCGCAGTAGCGATTCGCTGCAAAAAGCGGCGCGCCCGGGCAGGATTCAGGCAGGCTGCGCTATACAATCCCCCACCAGACGGTCGATCGACAGGAGGTCGCTGCGATGAAAGCTGTCCAGATCTATGGATACGGAGGCGTGGATCAACTGCGCTATGAGGAGGTGCCGACCCCGACCCCGGGACCGAACGAGGTACTCGTCAAGGTCGCCGCGACGAGCATCAATCCCATCGATTGGAAGATCCGCCGCGGCGAGCGGAAGGCGACTGTCGCGCTGGAGTTTCCGGCGATCCTCGGCCGCGACATCGCCGGTGAGATCAGCGGGGCTGTACCCGGCGAATCAGGTTTCAAGCGCGGCCAGAAGGTGCTGGCGCTCGGCACTCGAGCATATGCTGAGTTCGTCTCCGTGCCGGTCGCAACACTTGCGCCAATTCCCGAGGGACTCGACATCGAACAGGCCGGTGCACTACCGCTGGTGGTCTCGACCGGGGCAGAGCTGATGGAGCGCATCGGACCGCAGCGCGGCGACACCGTGCTGGTTACGGGAGCGCTGGGAGCCGTCGGACGGACGGCGGTGTGTGTTGCTCGTGAGCGCGGGGCGCGCGTCATCGTCGGGGTTCGCGCACGCCAGAAAGAGCAAGCGCAAGCGCTGCAGGCTGAGCAGATCGTCGCACTCGATACGGACGCCGAGATTGCTGCGCTTCCCGAGCTCGACGCGATTGCCGACACCGTGAACGGTGAGATCATAGGGAAACTGCTGCGGAAGCTGAAACGTGGTGGTGTGCTCGGCTCGGTGCTCGGCAGGCCGAAGGCCGCGGAGGGCAAGGACGTTCGGGTCGAGGCGTTCACGGTGCAATCGGACGCGAAGCGGCTCGCGCGCATGGTGGAGGCGGTCAGAATTGGCAAGCTCGAAATTCCGATCGCCAGGAAATTCAAGCTGAGCGAGGCCGCCGCGGCTCAGCAGCTTGCCGAGGCCGGCCACGTAGGCGGCAAAGTACTGCTGCTGCCGTGACGGCTGTTTGATGACCGTTGGCCGGAGGATTCTTTAAGTGCCCGTGAGTACCGGTGAGGTGTCGTGGCCCGAGCTGTCATACCGGAGTTGGCGGGATTCCGCTGTCACACTGCAGTTGTGGACCCAGATCGTGGGGAAGATCCGGCTCACCCTCACGCCCTGGCTCAATCACAGTTGGCAGGTGCCGCTATACGTAACGAGCCGTGGACTCGGCACATCACCGATTCCCTGGGGGCGGGAAAGTTTCGAGATTGATTTCGACTTCATTGAGCACCGACTGGTGGTGCGGACCAGCCAGCACGGGGAGCGCCTCATCGCATTGAAGCCGCAGTCGGTATCCGAGTTTTATCGCCAGCTCATATCATTGCTGCGCGAGCTCGGGATCGTCGTCTCGATTCACGAGCTGCCGAATGAAATCGCAGATCCGATCCCCTTTTCCAAGGACGACAGCCATCATTCTTATGACGCCGCGGCCGTCCACGCATTCTGGCGGGTGCTCGTCCAGGCCGATCGAATATTCAAGCAGTTCCGCAGCGGATTTCTGGGAAAGGCGAGTCCGGTGCATTTCTTCTGGGGTAGTTTCGATCTCGCGGTTACGCGCTTCTCGGGACGCAGCGCGCCGCCGCATCCCGGTGGCGTCCCCGGATTGCCCGATGCCGTCACCAGGGAGGCCTATTCGCACGAGGTGAGCAGCGCCGGATTCTGGCCCGGAAATGATGCCTTTCCTGATGCTGCGTTCTACTCCTACGCGTATCCGGAACCCGCGGGGTTTCGCGATCACGCAGTTCCGGTTGGGGCGTACTTCGACGACAAGCTCGGAGAGTTCATCCTGCCTTATGAAGCAGTTCGCCAGACGGCCGATCCGGACAGCATCGTTCTCGACTTTCTCTCGAAGACCTACCAGGCAGCTGCGGATGCGGGAGGTTGGGACCGCGCGCGACTCGAGTGCCCCCTTGGAGTCGCCGGTCGGGTCCGGACGCTACGGTGAGGTAGGTGCTCCCGCGGCTACTGTGAGGCCTCAGCCGTCGGCTTTGAAGCAGCGTTTGCTCTCTTGAGCGCGCTGTCATTCGACACAACCTGCAGGCCATCTCTCGCGTATTGCAGAAGCCTCCTGAGAAGCGCGACCCTGCCCTGCGCCTCTGAGGTTGCGGACATGAGCTCCGCAATATCCTGCGATGACAAATTGCCGTCCGGCGCCCGCCGTGCGATGGCACCGGCGACTTCCATTCGGGTTCCGAATACCGGTAACGCATCCATGAAGGCAGCGAGGACGGCATACACGTGAGCATAGCGGCGTAACTCATCGTGCGGCATCAGCGACAGGGACCCGCTCTGTTTCGCGGCTTGCCACGTCCCGTCTCGCGTATCCCAGGGTTCCCAGGTGTAGTCAAGCTTCTTAGGAGTAAGAGCGCGCGCGGACTGCAGTGCCCGCAAGATCGCAATATCCGCTTCGAGTGCCAATGCAGCCTTACGTGTTGACTCGATATTGAATTCAACGATACGCAGATTATCGTCGACTTCTTTTGACAGCTCCCGGCGCGCCTCGCGGAGCTGATAATGGTGATGAACGTGCTCGACTGATTGTTCGAGCCCAATGGCAATGAGCAGGCCGATGACGATAGTGACTATATGCAGGAAGAACTCCCGCCATGTCCGGATTGGCGGATGGGAGGGATGTATTTCGGGCAAGGGCATTCGACGTTCCTCGTCGGCGCCACTGTCCGGCGCTGATTGAGGCGTTCTACCGGCCATTGCGTTCATGATCTTGGAAGTCGGCGCGACGTTCAACTTCGAGGTTTCCACGGGCTTCAAACCAAAGCGTTGAGGCACGCGCAGCCGGCCTCGTAGAGATATTCGCTTTTCCGGGCAATTGGAGCAGAATCCTGCACACGCAGCGCGTCATCGCCGCTGATGCCGATCCGGGTTCCCGCTCAACAAGGTGATAGAAAAATGTACGTATTGAGCGTCAATGGTGAAAAGTACTCAGTGGACGTGCCAGCCGACATGCCCTTGCTCTGGGTCCTGCGCGACGTGATCGGGCTCATGGGCACGAAGTTCGGATGCGGCATAGCCCAATGCGGGGCTTGCACCGTCCACCTGGACGGCCAGGCGGTCCGCTCCTGTGTGTTGCCAATAGGCACGATCGGCGTCCGGTCGGTTACCACCATCGAGGGGGTAGGTGCGACGCCGAGCGGGCAGAAAGTGCAGAAGGCGTGGCTCGATGTGGACGTCGTGCAATGCGGATATTGCCAGTCCGGCCAGATCATGTCGGCTGCCGCTCTGCTCGCGAAGACGGAGAACCCCACCGACGACGACATCAACGCCGCCATGTCCGGCAACATCTGCCGCTGCGGTACTTACGTGCGCATCCGCGCCGCCATCAAGCAGGCGGCCTCCGGTAAGGCGGAAGTGCTGCAGACAATTCCCGTGGGTGCCGCGTGAACGCGCGGGCGGTCGATCTGCAGCGGCGCCGCGCGATCAAGCTCGGCGGATTGACGCTCGCGTTCGTCTGGCTCGGAGCAGGCGGCAAGGCGCGAGCGTTCATCAACGCTCACCCTCAGTCGGGTGATGCCGCAGCGGCGGCCGCCGACGGTAGTCCCGCGTTCGCCCCCAATGCATTCATTCGCGTCGACGTCAAAGGTCCGGTGCGCCTCGTAATGCCGAATGTCGAAATGGGGCAAGGCATCTACACCGGTGCATGCGCCATGCTGGCAGAGGAGCTCGGTGTCGGCATGGATCAAATCCAGGTCGAGCACGCGCCACCCAACCAGGCGCTATATGGGATTCCCTCGCTGGGCGAGCAAGCCACCGGGGGCTCGACGAGCACGCGAGATCACTGGACAGTCCTGCGCGAAGCCGGTGCGGTTGCCCGCACCATGCTCGTCACGGCTGCCGCGAACCGTTGGCGGGTCGATGCCGCGAGTTGCACAGTCGAGCGCGGCGTCGTAATCCACGCCGCGAGCGGACGCCAGCTCGCATTCGGCGCGCTGGCGAAAGCGGCAGGAACGCTACCGGTACCGCCGAAGGTTGCACTCAAGGATCCTGCAGCGTTCCGGCTGATCGGCAAGCCGCTGCGACGGCTCGATTCCGCCGATAAGGTCGTGGGTGCGACACGGTTCGGTATCGATGCCAGGGTGCCGGGGATGAAGATCGCGACCGTCATGGCATGCCCGACGCGGGGTGGCAAATTGGTCTCGGTGGACGACGCGCGCGCGCGTGTCGTGCCGGGATTCGTCGAGACCCTGCGGATTGGTAATGCGGTCGCAGTCGTCGGCGAGCACTTCTGGGCAGCCAAGCGGGGCCTCGATGCGCTCGACATCCAATGGGATCTCGGAGAGAACGCGCGGCTCACGACGGCCGTCCTCACCGAGGCACTGGCCGAGCGCTCGCGCAACGGTGCCACCATCCTTGGCCGGCAACAGGGAAAGAAGCCCGCCGAGGGCAAGAGCGTCGAAGCGCTGTATCAGCTTCCCCTGCTCGCGCACGCTCCCATGGAACCGCTCAATGCCACCGTACACGTGACATCCGACCGATGCGAGATCTGGGTGGGTACTCAGGTTCCGGTACGATGTGTGAGCGTCGCGGCCAAGATTACGGGTTTGCCCGAGAGCCACATCATCGTTCACAACCACTATATCGGCGGCGGGTTCGGGCGCCGGTTGGAAACCGACTCCGTCGAGCAGGCGGTCCTATTTGCGAAGCAGGTCGAGTACCCGCTCAAAGTCGTGTGGACGCGCGAGGAAGACATCCGCCACGACCTGGTGAGGCCGATGTACTACGACCGTATCTCCGCCGTCCTCTCCAAGGACGGCCGACCGTTGTGGTACAGCGATCACATCACCAGCGGCACGGTACTCGCGCGTTGGCTGCCCGAAGGGATGAGTAAGCAAGGCCTCGATGACGATGTGATCGAATGCGCGGCGGAGACTCCGTACGCCATCCCCAATTGTCACGTCGATTGGGTCAGGCACGACATGCCGCACGGGCTTCATGTCGGGTGGTGGCGCGGTGTCGGCCCGACGCACAACCTTTTCGTCATCGAGAGCTTCATCGACGAGCTCGCACATGCATCCGGCACGGACCCGGTCGAGTATCGGCGCTCCCTGCTGCCGAAAAACTCCCGCGCGCTGGGGGTTCTCAACCTCGCGGCTGAGAAGATCGGCTGGGGCCAAGGCTCGCTGTCGCCACGCGTGGGGCGCGGTGTGGCATTGGGCTCACCCTTTGGCAGCCATATATGCCTGATCGTGGAGACGCAGGTGACACCGCAGGGCGAGGTGCGCTTGCGCCGCGCCGTCGTCGCGGTCGATTGCGGCATCGCCATCAATCCGAGCTCGGTCGAGGCGCAGATGCAGGGCGGCGTGCTGTTTGGCCTGAGCGCTGCGCTCTACAGCGGCATCACCTTGAAGAACGGCGCCGTGGAGCAGAGCAACTTTCATGACTACCGGAACCTGCGCATGAACGAGGTGCCCACGATGGAGGTGTATCGGGTCGAGAGCAAGGAAACGCCGGGTGGGCTCGGCGAGTTGGGCACCTCAATCGCGGCACCGGCGCTCGGCAACGCCATATTCGCAGCCACCGGTGTGCGCGTACGCTCCCTGCCCGTAGACCGTAGCCAGTTGGTTGAAAATGCCGCTGCCCTCAAGACCGTCGTTGCAGAATCGGCCCGCGGCGGCCACGCAGGCCCGGTGGGTGTATGAAGCGCCTGGTGGCAATCGTCGCCGTTGTGATCGTGATCGGCGCGATCACCCTCGCCGTCCTGAACCGCACCGATCCGGCTGCCGGGACGGCGCCCGCGATCACCGGGGCGCCGCGGGAGGCGGATATCGTGGTGCGCGGCGAGTACCTTGCCAAGGCAGCCGACTGTACCGCTTGCCACACGGTTCCGGGTTCCGGCAAGCCCTTTGCCGGTGGGGTTGCCTTCAAGCTGCCCTTCGGGACAATTTATTCCAGCAACATCACGCCCGATGTGAAAACCGGAATCGGTGCTTACAGCGACGACGAATTCGTGCGCGCCGTGCGCGAGGGTGTACGCAGGGATGGCCGACACCTCTATCCCGCGTTTCCCTATACGTCCTACACGCAACTCAGCCGCGGCGACGTGCTCGCGATCAAAGCTTATCTCGTAACGCTTCCCGCAATTTCAGAGCCCAACCGCCCTAATGGTCTGAGCTTTCCGTTCAATCAGCGCTGGGCAATGGCTTTCTGGAACGCGATCTTTTTCAAGAGCCAACGCTTTGCAGCAGACCCAACAAAGTCCGCGCAGTGGAATAGCGGCGCATATCTTGCCACCGCACTCGGCCATTGCGGCGAGTGTCACACGCCGCGCAACTTCGGCTTCGGTCTGCGACACGACCGGGAGCTGGCCGGCGAGGAGCTCCAGGGCTGGCGCGCCTACAACATCACTTCCGACACCAAGCACGGCATCGGCTCCTGGTCGGATGCGGATATCCGCTCTTACCTCACCACGGGTTATGTCCCTGAGCGCGCCTCGGCCTCGGGCCCCATGGGCGAGGCGGTTGAACACAGCCTTCAATTCCTCAAGGCAGATGACGCAGCGGCGCTGGCCACTTTCCTGCGCACCGTACCGCCGCGCCAGGGGACGAATCCCGTCGAAATCGATCCGAAACCGCCCATGCTCGCCGCCTCAACCGGAACATTGCCTGCGCCCGATGAGCTGCATACCGATTCACAGGGACTCAGGTTATTCGCGAGCGCGTGCGCGAGTTGCCATCAATGGACCGGTCAGGGTCGGCAAAGTCCTTATGCGTCGCTCGCAGGCAGTCGCGGCGTCAACGATGTCAGTGCGGCCAATGTAACCCAGATCATCCTGCAGGGTGTCAGGATGCGGGTGAACGACACGGACGTCTACATGCCCGCATTCGGCGACGCCTATTCAGACGAGGAAGTGGCGGCCCTCGCCAATTATGTGGTGGCGCACTTTGGTGGAAAGCAGGGAACGGTGACGCCGAACGACGTCGTCAAGCGGCGGATGCTTTAGGCATTCGTCTTGAGCGCCCTGGAAGTCGCCGACACTTGGTTCCTCGTCGACTCGGCGGGTGACGGCGTCAGTCTCATCACCGAGCGCGAAGTCGAGCCGTTTATCCGTTGCAACATGTGGTTTGTCCGCGGCCGCGACCGGGGTTTGCTGATCGATACCGGGCTCGGCGTTCGCTCGCTGCGCGCGGAGCTGCCGATCCTAGCCGAGCGGCCCGTGGTCTGCCTCGCGACCCACGCGCACTTCGATCATTGCGGCGGATTGCATGAGTTCGACGAACGCTTGGGACACACGCTGGAGGCGGAGATCTACGCCGCACCCAGCAACGAGGCGACCGTTGCGGACCGGTACATCGGTCCGCAGAGTTTCCTGCGGCTGCCGAATGCGGGCTACGAGCCACTGCGGTATTCGATCAAGCCCGCCCCCCTCACGAGACGGGTCGATGAAGGGGACGTCATCGATCTCGGCGACCGGCTGCTCGAGGTCCTGCACCTCCCTGGCCATACGCGTGGCCACATCGGGCTGTGGGAGACGAAAACCGGGCTGCTCTTCAGCGGTGATGCGCTCTACGACGGCCTGTTGCTGGACCATTTCTACGAGCGTGCGCGAGAAGAGTACGTCGAGACGATGGCGCGGCTCCGCGAGCTCCCGGTGCGCACGGTCCATGGGGGACACTGTCCGAGCTTCGGTCGGACCCGCATGTTCGAGCTCATTGAGGACTACCTCGCCGGCCGGCGTCGTTCCGGCTGTCCGCGTGGCAAGCTGGCTTGACCGAGCCGGAAGTCTCACGCCGGCAGCGCGCTGAGCTCCTCCTCGAGGAGGTCGACGAACTTGACGAGGGCAGAGTTCCTGATCTCGGCTCGCGTGATGATCGAAAGATTGTTGGTGTAGCGAAATACGTCCGGCATGAGCTCACGCAGTAACCCCCGCTCGGTGTAGGGTCGCGCGTAGTCCTCGACCATGATGCCGAGGTAATGGCCGGTGGCGAGCAGCAGCGCCCGCCCGTCGAGCGGGATGGCGGAAGCCGAGCCCTTACCCTGCAGCGCGCGCAGGATCTTGCGCGGATAGT
>Ga0307476_10000492_pt1 | contig 30262 bp, 28 predicted proteins | sample atmos_gasesECM2C_2_FD_203314 | JGI IMG/M metagenome (GOLD analysis project Ga0307476, IMG submission 203314) | Hardwood forest soil microbial communities from Morgan-Monroe State Forest, Indiana, United States - atmos_gasesECM2C_05 | ecosystem: Environmental > Terrestrial > Soil > Temperate...
GGATTCTGCTGGCCGTGGCTTCGAAAGTGGCACTCTCAGTAGAAAACGCACTGAAGTATCAGCAGGCGGAGAGTTCGGCGACCACGGACTTCCTTACTGGGCTACCCAACGCTCGATCACTGTTTGTGCATCTGGCGCAGGAAGTGACGCGGTGCCGGCGTATGAAGACCTCGCTCGCCGTAATGGTCTGCGACATCGATGGGCTCAAGAAGATCAACGATTCTTACGGGCATCTGGAAGGCGACAAACTGCTGCGCGAGTTCAGCACGCGTTTGAAGGATGCATGCCGCGGTTACGACTACGTTGCGCGCATGGGCGGCGACGAATTTGTCATCACTGCGCCCGGACTCACTACCGAGGCTGCCGAGGAAAAGACTCTCCGTTTGAACGAGGCGGCTGTCGAAGCGGGACGGCACACCTGTGGAAAAAATGTGATCAGCCTGAGCGTGGGAACGGCGTTCTGTCCTGAAGACGGGTATGACGTGGAGGCGCTGTTGGCCGAAGCCGACCGCCGCATGTACTCCGTGAAGCAAAGCCACCATGCGAAAGGTAACGCCGGCAAAGATTCCCTTGCCCACGGCGCCTCCGGAGAATAAATGCGAAGCCTGCGATGGAAAATTGCCGGGCATGGGCTGGCTCTGGTAGCGACCGTTCTGCTAGGAGGATTCCTTTCCGCAACATTAGTGCGGCTCGCGCCAGGCTTCGATGTAGATGAGCGCGAACTGGATCCGCACTTGAATGCACAGAGCGTGCAGGCACTCCGCGATGCCAGGCATCAAGACCGCAACGTCTTCAAGTTTTATTTCTCCTACATGAATCGAGCCGCGCATGGTGATTTGGGAACTTCGCTCGCGCTCGGACAGCCTGTGCGCACGCTGTTGCGCGATCGCGCGCCCCTCACGATGCGATTGCTGACTATGGGTCTTGGGCTGGCCTGGCTACTGACACTGACGTTGGCATTGAGTGCGGCATGGCTGCGGCTTTCGGTTTACGACACGGTGACGACCGTCGTTAGCGGAACCTTTCTATGTCTTCCAGCTGCGGTGCTGGCGTTGCTCTCGGTGCTGTGGAATGTGCCCGGTTCCTTGGCGATTGCTCTGATCGTGTTCCCGCACACTTACCGGTATGCGCGAAATCTGCTGGTGAAGGCGTATTCACGGCCTCACATCATCACGGCAAGAGCGAAGGGTCTGGGCGAGGCTCGCATTCTCTTCTGGCACGTCTTGCCGGTCGTAACGCCGCAGTTGTTGGCTGTGGCCGGAGTGTCGGTGAGTCTGGCGGTAGGAGCGGCCATCCCCGTCGAAGCTCTGTGCGGCCTGGCCGGCATCGGACAGCTGGCGTGGCAGGCGGCGCTGGCTCGTGATCTTCCACTGCTGGTTAACATCACGATACTGGTGACACTGGTAACCTTGCTGGCCAATTCCGGGGCAGATGTAATCGGTCATGTGGTGCGGGGGCAGGAAGCATGAGCTTCTGGCGCAAATTCGCATGCGTGGCTTTGGTGCTGGTGCTGGGCGCATCCGTGGCAGCGAACTGGCTGGCTCCCGCGAGCTATGCAAAACAGTTCCGCGACGCAACGAATGCTGCTCCATCGCGCGCGCATTGGCTGGGAACGGACGAGATTGGGCGCGACCGGTTTGCTCGGGTGCTCTATGGAACCCGGATTTCGTTGCTGCTGGCTCCGGCTGCGGCTCTGCTTTCAACACTGATGGCGGCGCTGATTGGAGGACTTGCCGGATATCTGGGCGGGGTCTGGGCGCGGATGGCGATGGCGCTGACCGATTTGTTCTTGTCGCTGCCCTGGTTGTTTTTGCTGATTACGGCGCGGGCGTTGATGCCGCTGAATGTATCTCCGTTGGTCTCGGTGCTGGTGACATTTCTGCTGCTGGGACTTCTGGGCTGGACCGCCGCGGCCCGAGTGTTGTGCACGACCGCGGGAGCGCTGCGAACGTCTGATTTCGTTCGGCAGGCGCGAGCAGTAGGACTTCCCGGACAGCGGCTGTTCTGGGTGCATGTAGTGCCGAACTTGAAGCCCGTGCTCTACGCGCAGTTTTGGATTTCGATTCCGGTCTTCATCCTGAGTGAGGCCAATCTCGGAATTCTAGGGTTGGGTGTGGCCGAACCCATGCCCTCGTGGGGAAGTTTGCTGAAGGAGTTAGAAGGACTGGTCTCAGTGGGGGAAGAACCGTGGAAGTTTCTGCCGTTGATTTTGCTGGTCGTGGTAGTGACGTCGTTTCAGCTTTTGCTTTCGAAGCAGGAGGAGTTGCCGGCATGAAGTGCCCCGGGAACAAGTTAAAACAATTCGTCGCTCACAGTGGGAAGGCAATCGCAATAGCGATGCTCTGCCTGGCATCTTTGCTGGAGCACGCGCTGGCTCAAGGCGGCGAACTGAGGCTCTGTCTGCACAACGAACCGAAGACTTTTGATCCGTTGAAAGTCGAGGACGATGCATCCGGGGAGATCCGCTATTTGACAGGCGGGGTTCTGGTCCGGGTGAATCGCCAGACGCAGGAACTCGAGCCGGAGTTGGCGCTTTCATGGAAGGTCTCGAAGGATGGCCGGCAGATTTCATTCCGCCTGCGCAGCGGTATCTTATTCTCTGACGGCACTGCCTTTACCGCCGAAGACGTCGCTTACACGGTTCAGCAATTGATGGACCCAGCGCTGCATTCGGCAACTGGCGACGCTTTCCGTTCGGGAACGGGGAATGTCGAAACCAAGGTGATTTCTCCGGCTCAGATTTCGATCCGGTTTCCGGCCCCGGTGGCCGGGCTGGATCGCCTTTTCGACCAGGTGGCGATTCTTTCCGAGCGTTCGTCGAAAAAAGAAATGGCTGTGCTCGGACCGTTCATGGTAGCCGACTATAAGCCCGGGGCGTCGGTTTTGCTGAAACGCAATCCCAACTACTGGAAGACGGACGAGCAGGGACGGAAGCTGCCTTATCTGGATTCGATCCGGCTTGATATCCAGCGAAACGGCGACATCGAGATGCTGCGATTCAAGCGTGGCGAACTCGATCTGATCAATGTTCTCGACGCCGATTATTTCGACAAGCTGGCCGCGACTTCACCGCAACTGGTGCATGATGCCGGGCCGTCACTCGATAGCGAGCAACTCTGGTTTAACCAGGTTGCGAAGTCGCCGATCCCGGCCTACAAGAAGAGCTGGTTCCGCTCGGCTGCTTTCCGGAGAGCAATCTCGGAAGCTATCAACCGCGAGGACTTAAGCCGCGTTGTGTTTCACGGGCACGCCCAGCCGGCCTTGGGACCGTTCTCGCCGGCCAATAAATTCTGGTTCAACAGCAATCTGAAGCCCCAGAGCTACAGTCCCGATGCGGCGTTGAAGGAACTACAGGCCGAGGGGTTCCGCATGGAAAACGGAGCTCTGAAAGACAAAGACGGCAACGAGGTTGTGTTTTCCATCATCACGAACGCCGGAAGCAAGATGCGCGAGCGCATGGCGGTACTGATCCAGGATGATCTGCAGAAGATCGGCATCCACGTAAACGTGGTGACGCTCGACTTCCCTTCCCTGGGCGAGCGCATGACCCAGACTTTCGACTATGAGGCGATCATTCTGGGACTGACTAACGTCGATCTTGATCCGAACGGTGAGATGAACGTCTGGCTGAGTTCTTCGGACAATCATCAGTGGAACCCGCAGCAGAAGACTCCAGAAACTCCATGGGAGGCCGAGATTGACCGTCTGATGCGGGCGCAGGCCTCCACCAGCGATGCGAAAAGGCGGAAAGAAGCTTTCGACCGCGTGCAGGAAATCGTGGTCGAACAGGAACCATTCATCTTCCTGATCAACAAGAACTCCCTTTCTGCGGTGTCGACGACGGTGCACGGCGCTGCTCCCGTGATTCTGTCTCCGCAAACATTCTGGAACGCAGAGCGCCTTACTGTGGCGCCGCAGTAATCGAAAGCTGCTTTGCCAAGGATTTGCACTGATCACACGGATCTGAAAATTAGGTAGCGTGAAGGTTAAATAAATGGCGTCCCAGGCTTCGCACAACCCGGTTCTGCTGTCGGCGCGCTTCTCCGTGCGCTACGCTGGCAAGCCGCCTGTTCTCCGCGACGTGCAGATCGATATCCAGCGCGGCGAAGTGCTGGGGCTAGTGGGGCAGAGCGGGTCCGGCAAGAGCACGCTGGCCATGGCGATTCTCGGACTTCTCGACCGGAAGCGGTCGCAGACTGAAGGCAAGATCAGGTTTCAGGATTCTGATCTGTTGCAGCTCTCGGAGCGCGAACTGCGGGCGCTGCGCGGGCGCGCGATTGCGCTGGTGTTGCAAAGTCCTCTTTCTTCTCTGAATCCGGCGCTCAAGATTCGAACCCAGCTGAAGGAAGCATGGCGGGCACATGCCTCGGGCACGAGCACGGACTGTTCGAATGCAATCCGAACTTCCCTGCAAAGCGTCTCACTGCCCACGGACGATGACTTTCTGCGCAAGTATCCTTCCCAGATGAGCGTGGGACAAGCGCAGCGAGTGCTGATCGCCATGGCGGTCATGCACCGTCCGGCACTGCTCATCGCCGATGAAGCCACCAGTGCACTCGACGTAATCACGCAATCCGAGATTCTGGCGCTGTTTCGCGAACTGAACCGCTCCACTGGGATGGCCATTCTCTACATTTCTCACGACCTTGCTTCGGTCGCCGGGATCTGCGACCGCATCGCCATTCTTCATGAAGGCGAGATCGTGGAGTGTGGAGTAACCGAGCAGATCTTCGCCAATCCACAGCACGGATACACGCAGCGATTGATGGCGGCGATCCCGCGCCCGCTGTTACCGGCCGCGCAGTTCCAGATGAAAGCTGGAACAGCAGCCGCACGATAGGCCCTTCCACACCGTCACACTCGAGAATGCAAACTCCGAACCGCACTGGTCCGCGCAGGCCAGGTTCCTTCCCTGGACCATCCTGCGACAATCCTGCGAAGTAACCAAAACGACCAAACCGAAGTTAGTGTGGCGGTCGCGGTGGACGGGACAAACTGTCCCGCGCCCTTTATGAATGGACAGACTGGCCCAACCCTCCCCTCGGCACCGCTCTGATCTCCACTATTTACAATCACTTACGAATGACGAATTGGCCCTCTCCGTGCACAACTGTAAGCGGGATGAAGCACGATTCTGCTCCACATTCGTTCGCCCCCCGTTTAGGAAGGGTGCCATTTATGTCGCAGACACGAAAGCCAAAGAGCCCGGATCGCAGCCAGCGCCAAAGCGCAGCGTGGGGAAAGCGCTTGAGCATGCTGGTGCTGATCCTGATCACGGAGGGCGCTTTCGCCCAGAGTGGAGGCGATGGCAGACTGATCGGCAAGTTCGCGCCGGACCTCGCACCCGTGGCGGCGCGAGCGCATAGCGCAGCGGCCAATGAGACCGTGCAGGTAATCGTGCAGTACAAGCAGCTTCCGCAGTCGGCGCAAGAGGGGCGAGTGCTGCAGATGGGTGCGCGCCTGAACCACAGGCTCGGCATGGTGAAGGGCATCGCACTGACCATTCCGGTCAGGGCGCTGCCCGCTTTGGAGGCAGATCCCGAGGTTCTTTCCGTCACCGTTGACCATCCCATGAAGGAACTGGACGACACCACGGACCTGGCGACGGGCATGCCCTCCGCCTGGAATGCTGGTTACAACGGAGCAGGTATTGGCGTGGCTGTGATCGACAGCGGCATTAACGGCAGCCATCCTGATCTTTGGAATTCGAGCCAGACTCACTCGCGCGTGGTCTATCACCAGGATTTCACCGGCACAGCTTCGTCGAGCTCCAGCGGAGCTCAGTACGACCTTTACGGTCACGGTACGCACGTCGCCGGAATCATCGGCGGCAACGGCTACCTCTCGGGCGGAAACTATGCAGGAGTCGCGTCGGGCGTAAACCTCGTCGACCTGCGGGCGCTGGATCTTAACGGCTCGGGCAGCGACAGCACCGTGATCGCCGCCATTCAGCAAGCCATCGCGTTGCAGAGCACTTACAACATTCGAGTAATCAACCTTTCGCTCGGACGCGGCATCTTCGTCAGCTATACACAGGATCCGCTCTGCCAGGCGGTGGAATCAGCCTGGAAAGCCGGGATCGTGGTCGTGGTAGCGGCAGGCAATTACGGCCGCTTGAGCGTCAACGGCAGCAACGGGTTTGGAACCATTACCGCTCCGGGTAATGATCCCTACGTGCTCACTGTGGGCGCAATGAAGAGCAACGGTTCCACTTCTCCGTCGGCCGAGACAAAAGCTAGTTACAGTTCCAAGGGTCCCACCACTTTCGATCACGTGGTGAAGCCTGACATTATGGCTCCCGGCAACGACATTGTCTCGTTGTCTGCTCAGGGCGCCACTCTGGAAGCAAACTATCCCGGTGAGCTGGTCACCGGCAACGACGGCAACAACGATTACTTCACACTGAGCGGCACCAGCATGGCAACGCCCGTCGTCGCCGGAGCGGTGGCGTTGCTTCTGCAAGAGAACAGCGCGCTGACTCCGGATCAGGTCAAGGCGCGCTTGATGAAGACTGCGAGCAAAGTATTTCCTAACTCCACCAATGCATGGGTTCCGCATCTGTCGCAGAACTTTACCGACTTCTACGATTTGTTCTCGGTCGGTTCAGGCCTGCTCAATATGCAGAGCGCGATTGCCAATACGGATCTCGCTCCGGCCACGGTGGGCGCCGCTCTGTCTCCATCGGCGGTCGTCAACCAGTCTACCGGGGCCGTTTCGCTGGTTTACGGCAACAGCAGCGTCGCCGCGGGCTCGGTGGTCTGGGGAGCCTCGGTCGTCTGGGGTGCCTCGGTCGTTTGGGGTGCAAACATAAGCGGCAGTTCAGTGGTTTGGGGTGCTGCTCTGCCCTGGAATAGCAGCCAGTTGAGCGCCTTTAGCGTGGTCTGGGGCCCGGGCACGAGTACCACTTCGGCCTTGAGCGTGGTTTGGGGCTCGGTCAAGTCGAGCACCGATGCCGCGTTCTCTGATGCTGGAGACGATGAGCAGTAGCCGTGTGAAATAACCAAAGAAAGGAGAAGATCATGAATCGCAACACACGGCTAACGAAAACCTTCATCGGCACGATGACGCTGGCGGCGATTGCAGGCACGGCCTACGCCTCACTGGCAAGCCACACCCTGCACCCGGCCTTCGCCCTTGCCGTGCTGGCACTTGCGGCAGCAACTTCGCGGATGAAGATCAAACTGCCGGGCATTGACGGCAACATGTCAGTCAACCTTCCCTTCCTGCTGATGGCAGTAGTAAATCTGAGCGCCCTGGAAGCCGTCCTGATCGCCAGTGTATCCACCATAGTGCAGTGCTGGCCGAAAGCGGGCAGCAAATCCAAGCCGGAACAAATGCTGTTCAACGTCAGCATGATGGCATTCGCGACCTGCATGGCGAACATGATCTGGAATGCAGGCTGGCTGGGAAAAGCGGCGTGGGCGTCAGAGCCGCTGATGTTGGCTTCGGCGACCGCTGCCTTCTTTGTGGGACAGACGGCTCCGGTGGCAGGCATCATCAAGCTGGCCGAGGGCGCAGCCATGCGCCGCGTCTGGCTGAGCATCGTACAACTGTCATTCCCTTACTACGTACTCAGCGCTGGGATGACCTCAATGGTGAACCTGGTGAGCCATCACTTTGGTTGGCAGGCAGCCTTGGTGGTCTTCCCAGTGATGTACGGTATCTACCATTCTTACCGGCTTTATTTCGGACGGACTACAGAAGCCGAGCCCACCAAATCACTTGCTAGAGCCGCCGGAGCGGGTGCGTAAGAAAAACCGCAGTTTTATAAAAAAGGCCGTCTTCGCAGGCGGCCTTTACGTTGTGTTTGTGTTCGCTCGACCGCATTAGTTGGGCATGACCACTGTGTCGATCACGTGGATCACCCCATTCGACTGAAATACATTCGGAATGGTCACCAGTGCGGTTCCACCTTTCTCGTCTTTCAGCATGATGTGAGTGCCGTCGTGCAATGACGCCCACAGCTTGCCACCTTCCACGGTCGTCAGTTCCGCCGTCCCGTTTCCTGCCTTGATCTGCTTTTTCAAGTCCGACGCGCTCCATCGCCCAGCAACCACGTGATAAGTGAGCACCTTGGTGAGCGTGGCTTTGTTCTCCGGCTTCAACAGCGTATCCACGGTGCCGGCCGGCAGTTTCGCGAACGCCTCGTTTGTAGGAGCGAACACCGTGAATGGCCCTGGGCCTTCCAGCGTCTCCACCAGTCCGGCAGCCTTCACTGCAACCACCAGAGTGGTGTGATCGGCGGAATTCACTGCGTTCTCGATGATGTTCTTGGTGGGATACATTTCCTGCCCGCCCACTACCGGATTCTTCATCCCGGCTACTGCTGAAGTTACGGCGATGGCAACCATCGCCAGCACAACTGCAAGTTTCCTGTTCATTGTCGTTATCCTTAATCCTTTCAGAGTTGGGTTTCTTGGCCCTCGGTAACAGTACGAAGGCATTCTCAAATCGGATTTACCCAGATTCCCGCGGGTTCGCCGAGCACGCTTGGTTTGCTTTCACGAGGCAAAAAGCCTAGATTTGAGCGCGCGTCAGCGTTTCAAAGGCGTGCCGTCGAGTGCGAACGAGCACTCGCGAAGGTTCAGAAAGAAAATTTCAGAGAGAAGATGCCGTTCATGCGAAAAACCCTGTTCCTGATTTGCGTCCTTGCCATCCCCTGCGCTTCGTCGGCACAAGGCGACAAAACATCCTGGACGAATTTGAGCATTCTGCGTCCGGGGCAGAAGATTCAAGTCGTCGAAACGAACTCGAAAAAGCATTCCGGAACGTTTGTGAGTTTCTCCGAAACCGCGATTGTGTACCAGGACGCTGCAGGGGGACAGACCATCCCGAGGCAAGATGTTCGCCGGGTGAAACTCTCGGAAAACAAACACCACTTGCGCAATGCCCTCATCGGCGGCGCGGTCGGTGCCGGTGTAGGAGCCGGGATCGGCGCGGCGGCGAAATCCTCATGCACGGGGAACGACTGCATTAATGTTATTGGTAAAGGTGCTGTGGCCGGGATTGGCGCGGTTGTTGGCTTCGGAATAGGGGTTGTCGTGGGAGTTTCTCTGCCCAGCCACCACACCGTTTACAGCGTGAAGTCGAACTAGCGTGGACCAGATCAGAATGCGCAACGCCGAGCCCGCCGATGCCGAAAGCATTGCGCGCCTCGTAAACGCGGCGTTCCGCCCCGAACGCTTCTTCGTCGATGCAGACCGCACCAATCCGGAAAAAGTACGAGCGCTTCTCGAGAAAGGCAAATTCCTGCTCGCCGAGGATGCCAGCGTCCTGGTCGCCTGCGTTTACGTAGAACTGCGCGGCGAGCGGGGATATTTTGGCCTGCTCGCAGTCGATCCGGCGCGGCAGCGAACCGGCATGGGATCTCGCCTGATCGACGCCGCCGAAGTCTATTGCCGTTCCGCCGGTTGCCGCGTTATGGATCTGACCACTGTGAACCTGCGGAAGGAACTACCCGGATATTACCGGCGTCGAGGATACGTGGAAAACGGAACGCTGCCTTTTCCCGCGGATCAGTATCCTCCCAAAATGCCTTGCCATCTGGTGAAGATGTCCAAATCTCTCGCGTAACCCGGCGAGAGGAAGCTACGAGGCCGGAGAGCGCACTCCATCCTGATGCACGTAGCGAATCACTTCCACTTCTGACATCGCAATCAGCCCCTCAGCCACCATCTCATCGAGTGCCGGCAGCAACTTATTGATGTTCTGTTCCGTATCGACGACAGACACCATGATCGGCCGGTCGGAAGACCAAAGCAGATGCTTCTTATGAATGAGCGTGCTTGCACCGTAGCCTTCGATCCCGCGGAAGACCGTGGCGCCGGCAATGTCCAGCTCCCGGCATTTCACCACGATCGCTTCGTATAGCGGCTTGCCCTGCCACTTGTCATCCTCGCCAAAGTGGATACGCAACATTCTGGCTTTCCCTTCCAGCTTCATTTGCGTGCCTCCTGCCGCCGCTCGGCTTTTTCATAGTCATGGGCATACTTGATGACTTCCGCATCGGACAGCACGACCAGACCTTGCTGCACCATCTGATCAAGAATCGGCATGAACGCCTTCAGTTTTTCTTCGGTGTCAACGACTGACAGCAGGATAGGACGATCGTGCGAAAGACTAAGCGCAGCGTCTTTATGAATTCTGCGGTTAGCGCCATAACCGAGAATGCCGCGGTAAACCGTTACCCCGGCAATGTCGTGAGCGCGCAGGCCGTTGACGATGGCTTCATACAACGGCTTGCCATTCCACTTGTCGTTCTCGCCGATGTAGATCCGCATCATCTTGGCCTTGCTCTCACGTTTCAAAGCCGGCCCGTCACTCGCAGATTGCTTTTGCTTCTTCTCAGCCGGTTTCACGATGGTAGTGTCGTGCATCTCAATCAGACCGGTGCCTGCCATCGTGTGCAGTTTAGGCAAGAGGTCTTCTACTTTCTCCGCGGTCTCGACGAACTCGATCTTGACCGGCAGTCGCGTAGCCAGGTCCACCAGGCGATCTGTGTGCAGATGATGGTCGGCGCCAAATCCGGCGATGCCACGCGTCACCGTCGCTCCCGCCACGCCATGGAAGAAGAGAAAATCCAGAATGGCAGCATAGGCCGCGCTTCCGTGGTACTGCTGGTCCTCGGCCACGTAGATGCCGACCTTCTTACCCGGTCCCGCTGTGAGCACGTTGCCCTCCTGACGTTAGAGTCCGCGCTGAACAACCAGCGATCCTTACCCCGACTGAAACTTCGACCTTCATGAGATTGCACGCCCAGCGATCATGCCTCCCCACACGGCCGCGAACCCCACCACTACACTAGCGGCCACGTAGAGCAGCCCCAGTCCGATCTGCCCGTCCTGCATGGTTCGCAGCGTCTCATACTCGAAGCTGGAAAACGTCGTATAGCCTCCGATGAAGCCAATTGGAATCAGATACCGCCAGTTGGGACTCCACTCTGTCTTCACAGTGAGCAATGCAAAAACGAGGCCAACCAAAAATGATCCCGTAATGTTGATCACGAAAGTTCCGTAGGGAAAACGACTTCCCATTCTGTTGCCGATGTAGCTTCCCAGCCAGAAGCGCAGAATCGACCCCAGACAGCCTCCGACACCAACCATCAGATATTTCAGCAAGGTCGCTCCGTTCTTTTCCCCTTCATACTAAATCTCCGCAGGACCGCTTATCCCGAAAATGCCTGTCATTTCTGAGCGCGGCGAAGAATCTGCTTCCTGGCCAGCATCGCGGCTTAGACCGTCATCTGCCTCTAATTCGACGGTTCCTCAATAGTTTTCTGCGGATCGTTGCCGGTACCATGACTCCGCGACAAACAATCCGCTTGTCAGGAGTCATCAGCTGCGCCCGGCGTGAAGAGTTGGGACAGCGGTTAGCGGTGAACTCCTTCACCGTAGTAAGCCTTAAGTACAGCAAAAGACGTGAGTTAAAGTCAACGATTTTCCGCCTCGTTTTGCCTTTCAGCTCCGCCCAGGTTCCCCCTACCGGCCAAATTTATTATTCGGAGTTTCTGTGCTTTGGCGCTACAATACCAATTGCGCGACTGAGACCAGCCATCCGCCGCCCACACCCGGCATCCAGGCCGGATTGAGCCCCCCGGGCGTTCACCAGGAAGGAAGATAATATGATGAATCGCACACTCATAACCCTGTTGTTATCCTTGGGGCTCGCAATCCCCGCCCTTGCGCAGCAGGCCACCTCGAATTCGACCACGCCGTCCACAGCTTCTGCGAATCAAAGCGCTCCCGCTCCGCAGCCCTTAACGGCCTCCGGCGATGAACCGTTGCAGCCGCCTTCGCACCAGGATTTCTGGGACGGTGACGAGCCCAGCCTCACCTGGCTGGTGCTGCACCCCTTCGCCAGCAAGCAGTACGTCCGGCGCCACGTTCAGCCCATCCAGGACCGGGTCAATGAACTCGATGAGATCACCGCGGACAGCAGCAGAAAGATCAAGGACGTCGACACCCGCGCTCAGCAAGGCATTCAGATGGTATCCGCCAAGACCAGCCTCGCCGATCAACATGCGCAAGACGCCTCCAACAAAGCTCAGATGGCTCAGCAGACCCTGGCCTCGCTGAGCACTCGCGTTACCACGGACGAAACCGTGGTTGGAAACATCGATCAGTACAAGTCTGGCGCCCAAACCGAGATTCGTTTCCGTCCCGGCCAGACCGTCTTGAGCAAGCAGGCCAAAGACGCGCTCGATGACTTAGCTGCTCAGGTCAAGGGACAGCACGGATACATCATCGAAGTCCAGGGCTTTTCGTCCGGCCGTGGCCAGGCTGCCATCGCCAACTCCAAGAAGATGGCAGATTCGGTGGAGCGTTATCTGGTGTTGAACCACGACGTGCCCGCCTATCGCATCTACGTGGTTGGGATGGGCAACGCTTCACAGGAAAAACGCGCCGTCGGCACGCGCATCGAAGTCAGCCTACTGAAAAACGAGTTCGAGCAGGCTGCCAAGTAATAACGATTAAGAACCGTGTTGCACCTGCCGAAGGATAACCCTGCGGCGGCCCTCCCGCTTTCGACCGCGCTCCCAATTTCCACGTCTTCAGAGACGTTGAGATGACGTTAGTGACTGAGCCAGCACTTTCGGGCAGTTGTTTTCTTTCCCGATTGGAGGAGAATGGGGGGAAGCAAGATTCAACGCGGACCGCCATCGCAGCATCCAAATGCTGTGTGGACGAAAAAGCTGTGAGGCGAACAGGGGCCAGCATGAACTTTGGTGAACCAGCCGATCATGAGAAGAATCCAACTCTGGCAGGACAAAAAGCAGTAGCGTCGCATGCTGAAGATCAAGAGAAAGACGAGGCCCGAAGAATCCGGCGCCTGCAAGTGATGATGAGTATGGTCACATCGGTGATCAGCCAGGATCCCGGCCTCACCGTGGAAGAAGCCTCCGAGCTCGCCGCCGGCGCCAAGCGAGCCGCTCTCGCCATGTTTCCCGACAAAGAACTAGCCTACGATCTCCTCTACAAACCCCGCCTGCAGCGCCTGATGCGAGAGCGCTTCCGGCTGCAATAACAATAAAAAGTAAAGCTCAAGTGGTTGAAGACTTTGCTATTCATCCACCACAGAATTTCTCAGCGTCCCCACGCCCTCCACGCTGATCTCCATCACATCTCCCGCAACCACCGACCCCACGCCCTGCGGAGTACCAGTCGCAATGAGATCGCCAGGAAAAAGCGTCATAACCTGCGCGATATACCGGATAACTACATCCAAAGTAAAGATAAAGTCCCGCGTATTCCCTGACTGCCGCACCGCCCCATTGATCCGCGTCTCCACCCCAACCCCGGCCCAGGGATCAAGATCCGTTGCCTCCACCACCACCGGCCCCACCGGACACGACGTATCGAAACCTTTCGCGCGCGCCCACTGTCCATCTTTATTCTGCCAGTCGCGCGCCGTAACATCGTTCAGGCAGGTGTAGCCGAGGATGTAAGGCCGCACGTCCTCATCAGCCGGAGGCTGAAAACAAGTCTTGCCCATCACTACGCACAACTCGCCTTCATAATCGACGCGCTCCGAGCCATTCGGCCGCCGCACCACGCCACCCGGCGCCAGCAGCGCCGAATTAGGTTTGAAAAACAACAGCGGTTCCTTAGGCACCTCGTGGCCAAGCTCCGCGGCATGCTCCCGATAATTCCGGCCGACACACACGATCTTCGACGGCCGTACCGGAGGCAGCAGCGCCGCCTCGTCCAGTGCAATCGGCTCGATCCGCCGCGTCCGCAAACCCTCCACATCGCCATCGGACTCTTCCGGAGCCGTAAGCAGAATTCGCAGAATCGCCTCGCGCCCCGCAACGGACTCGACCAGCCCGTAGTGAGCTTCACCATTCAGTTGAAACCGGCAATATTTCATCGCAATCTATCTAACCACGAGACCTGGAAATAAGGCCAACACTTTCCCATCCCCACTCTGTCATCCTGAGCGGAGCATGATCGTCCGAAGGACGGTCAGGCGCAGTCGAAAGCCTGCCCTGAGCGAAGCCGAAGGGGACCCCTTGCACCTATGCGCCGCCAGAGCCTTTGCAAGGCTTTTCTACCGAACGCTGGAACTACTTCCGCTACGGCACGCTCTCACTAGCCTCTTCCGACCGCGCACTCTCATTCCCGCGCTGATCCATGGCCGACACTGAATAAAAGTACTTCTTCCTCGAGACCACCTGCACATCGCGAAAAGCCGGCATCCTGATTGGTTCTGTATTCACTTTGACCGGCGCGCCACCTTCCTCGTGACGATAAACGTTGTACCCCTCAAGGTCCGCGGCCGTCACGGGCGCCCAGATCAGGTCGATGAACGGCTGCTGCCCCGGCCCCGAAAACACGGCCTGCAGCCCGGAAGGCACGGCCGGCGGAAACACATCGTGGGCAAACACTTTCACCTCAGGCGTGTCGTCGCCTTCGATCGACACTTCCGGCTTCCCTGGCTGCGCGACCACCGTGAAAGTGGTTACGCGGTAGTAGTATGTCTTCTCCCACTCGAAACTCTGATCTGTGATCGAAAGCTCTTTCTCCATTCCTGCTTCTCGCTCACCCACCAGAATCTCCTGCTGGCTGCCCTCGACCCGGCGATAGATGCGATAGCTTTGGCGAATGGGGTTGGAACCCGGCAGAGATAACAGCGCGCCGGTCCAACTAAGTTCAACACCTTGTGCCGTGACCCGGGCGGCAAAATCCGTGGGCGGAGGCAAAGTCTCCGCTAGCGGAACATGCACCTGATTCGACAATCCGGCTGCCCGACCGTCTGCGTTCAATACTTCCACCGCATAGGTCGCCGAGCCCAAACTATTACGAACGCGCAGATCGAGCGGCAGCACGTCGATGTAGGTGGCCTTTAACTTCTGTGCCGCGGCGTTTTTCTTGCTCGTGAAATCCGAAGGCGGCATCGCCTCGCCCACGGGCGCCCCGCACTGAGGGAGAGTCGGATCAAGGCTCCGGCAAATATCAGTCTTTCCCAGGTAGCGCACGCTCTGCCGGTCCATGGTCCGCGCCGGGATGGTCCAGGTAAGGGTAACTTTGGCGCCCTTCCGCGCGGCCCGCAGATCAGCCGGCGGTCGCGGCAGCTCCAGCGAAGGCGGCAGCGGCGGACCGATCGACGCGCAGCCGGTCAACCAGACCAACGCCACCAGCGCCAGCCATTGTCCTCGTAGAAGCTTCATGCGTGGAAACAACAGACTACATCAGTTGCGCGGCTCGCGTCGGCACACCCTACTTCACGAGACGGTCGTACTTCTGCAGCACCTCGCGGAGTCGATCATGGGGCAGCGCCGCCACTGTACGCCCGTTTACTCCGGTCATCGTCTTTGCGGCGACCATGGCATTGATCACGGCTTCCTCGGTGGCTTGCACCGTCGCCAGAAAAACTGGATTAATTTGTTCATTAGGCAGCATCGTGATCTGACTCGCCCGGCTCGCCAACGCCGTTCCCGGATTCGCCGTAGAAAAAGCGATGAAGATATCCCCCGATCCATCGCCCGAATAACTTCCGTCCCTGCCCAGCCCCAGCGACACCCTCTTGGCCACGCGTTTCAGTTGGGTCGGGATCAGCGGAGCATCGGTCGCGACAATGACGATGATCGAGCCCACGTCGTCATTCCACACTGGCGCTCCTCCAATCTCACGGCCAACCGGCACACCCGCGATCCGCAACTGATCACGCTGTCCGTAATTGCACTGCACCAGCACCCCGACGGTGTATCCGCCGTACTTCGCATCGAGCACCCGCGAAGCCGTGCCAATGCCACCTTTAAATTCGTTGCAAATCATTCCGGTTCCGCCGCCCACGTTACCTTCTTCCACCGGACCGCCATGGGCGCTATCCAGCGCATGGAAAACGTCCTCGGGCTTCACGTGAAATCCATTTACATCGTTCAAGTACCCATCCCAGGTTTCGGCAACCACCGGCAACGACCACGAATAGCCGTCCTTATCAGGCGCGTGATGCTTCACACGCCACGCGATCACCGAATCGCGCACGGTGCCGACGCTGTGCGTATTCGTGATCATCACTGGACCTTCCAGAAAACCCGACTCCTCAACCCAGGTCGTGCCCGTCATCTCGCCATTCCCATTCAGCGTGAACCATCCGGCAAAAACCGAGTCGCTGGAATCCTTTCCGCGCGGGAACACTGCCGTCACGCCCGTGCGCACCGGTCCCGTACCAATCTTCAGAGCTCCATCTCCGGAGATCAACGTAGTGTGGCCGACCTCGATCCCTTTAACATCGGTAATCGCATTCAGCGGCCCCGGCGTTCCATCAAAAGGCACTCCCAGACCGCGGGCACGGGGGTTTGCCTGACTACACGCAAAAGGAATCAACACTGCCCAACCTGCCAAGATGATGCAAACCGCGCATATTCTTTTCAAGCTCATGGCCTCCACAGTATCAAATAGTTCTTATTCTTGTCTGACTTCTGACGCCCTAAGCGCATCAGCCTCGACGAAACTCAGCTGGGAAATGTCCCAAATCTGAAATAACGATTTCATCTAGTGAGCACAACATCTTGACAATCGCTCTCGCCCAGAAATAAAGTTGCGACACTACAGCCGTTCAGTCGCGCCATTCATACCGCAGGCCCGGCGCACCCAAGTGCATCAAAGGAGCGCTCAATGCACCGTTTAACGCGTGCGGTAATGGTCGTTCTGTTTCTCGCTCTCCCTCTCACCACGTTCGTCCGGGGCCAGTCCTCCACCACTTCCCTCCGTGGAACAATCTCCGATCCCCAGAGCGCGGTCTTGCCCGAGGCCACCGTGACTCTTTCCAACCCGGCTACCGGTTTTTCCGAATCGAAGAGGACTGACCGCGACGGTGTCTATCAATTCCTGCAGCTTCCCCCGGGAACCTATACCCTCACCGTGACCAAGGCCGGATTCACAACTCTCAAGGAAGACAACCTGCAGTTGTTGGTGAATGTGCCAGCGACCTCAAACCTCTCCATGCGGATCAAAGGTGAAGCGAGCGTCGTCGACGTCACCGGCACCGGCGTACAAGTCAACAGTCAGGATGCCACGATCGGAAACGCCTTCGGTACATCTCAAATCGAGGCCCTGCCTTTCGAAGGCCGTGATCCCACCCAAATTCTAAGTCTGCAACCCGGCGTAACCTTCGTAGGAGCCCAGACCAACGCACAACAGGACTTTGACAGCCGCGGTGGATCGGTGAGCGGCGCTCGCAGCGATCAGACCAACATCACCCTCGACGGCATCGACGACAACGACCAGGTCAAAGGCTACGCCTTCAAAGGTGCGCTGCGCTCGACCTTGGATTCTCTTCAGGAATTCCGCGTCACTACAAGCAGCGCCAACGCAGATCAGGGCCGCTCTTCGGGTGCACAGGTTTCCCTGGTCACAAAAGGAGGAACCAACAGCTTTCACGGATCGGTTTACGAATACAACCGCAACAACGTTGGCTACGCCAATGACTGGTTCAACAAGCAAGCAGAGTTGGAGTCCGGCCTGCCCAATGTGCCCGGTCAGTTGATCCGCAACACTTTCGGGGCGACCTTCGGCGGTCCCATCCGAAAGGATCGCATGTTCTTCTTCCTCGCCTACGAAGGTCAACGCACCCGGGAGAACGTGCAAACCACCCAAGTCGTACCGAGCGCAAATCTCCAGCAGGGGATCATGAGTTACCCCTGCACCCAGGATCCTCGCTGCCCAAGCACCGGAATCGAGCAATTAACCACTGCGGATCTCGCCGCGCTCGACCCCAACGCCGCCGCCAACGGAACCTGCCCGTGGGCCAACGCTCAGGGAAACTGCGGCGCCGATCCCAACGTACTCACCGTGTTTCAGCAGTACCCAGCCGCAAACACAACTGCCGGCGGCGGAGATGGTATCAATTTTCAGGGCTACACCTTTCCCGCGAAAACTCCGGGCGCGCTGAACACGTACGTCGCGAAGTTCGATTTCAATGTCACCCAGAACCAACACGTGTTCGTGCGCGGCGGGATGGTCGGCGACAATTCCGGGCTGGGCCCCCAGTTTCCCGGCCAGCCGCAGAGTACGGTGTCGACCGACAACAGCAAGGGTCTGATCGTGGCTTATACGGCGACGTTGCGTTCGAACCTGATCAACAATTTGCGCTACGGACTGATTCGTCAGAGCATCGCCAACGTCGGCCAGTTGACCGCGCCGTACATCGCATTCGGGAACGGTCCTGCTTCTCTCTCCGCGCAAACCTACACCACCACAGCGGCCGTGCCCGTGCACAACCTCGTGGATGACTTGGCCTGGGTCAAGGGCAAGCACACTCTCGAAGTCGGCGGTAACCTTCGCATCATTACCAACAATCGCAGCACCAACGTCGATTCCTTTTCCAGTGCCCGTAGCTACACGCTATGGCTTTTTCCCACTTCTCTCATCGCCGGACAAGGAAACAGCCTGGATCCCAGCGCACCTCAATTCTCAGCCCTGAATCTTCCCGCCGTGGATCCCAATTTCCAGACCGGTTATGACTTCCCCGTGATCGCCCTCACCGGCTTGATCGATTCTGGTTTCGCTGCCTACAACATCACCAAACAAGGAATCCAGCTTCCAGTTGGCGCGCCCTCCATTCGTCATTTCCGCGCCACTGAGTTTGAAACCTACATTCAGGACTCCTGGCGTGTGACGCCGCAGCTCGTGCTCACCTATGGCCTGCGCTACACCCTTTTGCAACCGCCTTACGAAACCGGCGGAGAGCAGGTCGTGCCTTCCATCAGTCTGGAAAGTTTCTTTCAGCAACGTGGGCAGGCTATGCTGGCCGGCCAGAACTACAATCCTCCCATCAGCTTCGAGCTCGGCGGCAAGGCGAACAACGGCCCACCTTACTGGGGTTGGGACTACGGAAACGTTGCGCCCAGATTCGCCTTCGCCTGGTCTCCCAAGGCCGATAGCGGTTTCAGGCAACGGCTCTTCGGTGGGACGGGGAAGACTTCCATCCGAGGCGGTTACGGCATGTACTACGATCACTTCGGTCAGGGCATTGTCGACAGCTTCGACCGGAACGGCTCTTTCGGCTTAAGTGGATCAATTCAGAATCCCATCGGAGAATTCTCCATCGATAATTCCCCGCGCTTTACCGGCCCGAATGCCATACCAGCCGGCGACCTTGTGCCGACCCCTCAAGGGCCATTTCCTAAACTCGCCCCCAGCGGAGTCGCCCAAGCGGGCGCAACTACCTACTGGGGTCTCGACGATAAGATGAGAACCCCCTACTCGCACGTGTTCGATTTCTCCGTCAGCCGCGAGCTCCCGCAGAACCTTGTTTTCGAAGTCGATTACATCGGTCGCCTCGGTCGCCGCCTCCTGCAGGAGGAAGACCTGGCTATGCCGGAGGATATTCGCGACCCCAAGACCGGCGTGGATTACTTCACCGCAGCCACCTTGCTTTCCAAAATGGCGGGGGCCCCTGCCGGCCCAACCCCCGTCGGCGCCGTCAGTACAGCCAACGCAGGGACGTACTGGGAAGACATGTTTCCAGCCTCAGCCCAGTTCCCCGGCCTGGGAGGATTAGTGCCATCTTCACAGCTCTACGGTTGTTCCACCGTCCCTCTGGGCAGCGTAAGCGCGAGCGCGAACGTAACTGTCACCCAGGCCATGTACGATTCATTCGCCTGCAACGTGCACAACGAAACTCTGCCCCTCATTTTTGCCGATGTGCCCGGAGAGTTTGGCACTCCAGGCTGCTTCCCGTTATGCGCCAGCATCGGCGGCCAAGTCACGCCCTATGCCTTCTTCAATCCTCAATTCACCTCGCTCTATGCCTGGCGAAACGCCGGCACCAGCTCGTATCACGCGCTGCAGGTGACGATACGTCGCGGCATGACCCACGGGCTGCAGTGGGACTTCAACTACACCTATTCGAAGTCGATAGACATCGGTTCGAGCGCCGAGCGAATTAACTCCTACGACGCCTATTACCAGGCCGACCAGATCATTAACTCGTGGTCCCCTGCCCAACTGCGCGGCGTGTCCGATTTCGACACCACTCACCAGCTCAACACCAACTGGGTGTATGAACTCCCCTTCGGTGCCGGCAAAAGATTCGCCACCTCTCCAAAGGGCTGGCAGAACGCCGTCGTTGGCGGCTGGCAGTGGGCCGGACTGGCGCGGTGGACCAGCGGCTTCCCCACCACTATCGAGACCTTCACGAGTTTCCCGACAAACTGGTATCTCCCGTCAACCGCGATCCTGAACGGCCCTAAGCCAAAAACCGGCGCATTTATTGACCAAAATGGCAATCCGGATCTTTTCCAGAACGCAGCCGCCGCCCAGAGCGAATTTCGCTACTCCTACCCGGGCGAATCGGGACAGCGCAACGAGCTTCGCGGCCCTGGCTACTTCGGCATCGACACGTCTCTCAGCAAATCCTGGATGATTCGCGAATCGCAGAGCCTCAAGTTTAGTTGGGATATATACAACGTGACCAACGCGGTTCGCTTCGACGTAGCCCCTTTGCCTCAGACTACAAGCCAGTTAGAGCAACCTTCGTCTGCCTTCGCCACCTACAGCAGCACCCTGACCAAACCTCGCGTGATGGAGTTCGCGCTGCGTTACACTTTCTAGGCCCATGAAAAAAACAACCTGGTCCTCCCTGTGTCTGCTCTTGGCCTGCGCTCTCTTGCTGGGGTTCAGCAACGCCCAGTCCAAACCCGCAGCCGCCCTGATCATCACCAACGCCAAGATCTGGACAGTCGACAAGTCTCAACCCTTGGCCCAGGCGGTCGCCGTTCTTGAAGACCGCATCGTCGCAGTGGGCTCAAACGCAGAAGTCGACCTGTGGCGCGGTCCCAAAACAAAAATCATCGATGCTGGAGGAAAGCTTCTGCTCCCCGGTTTCAACGACGCCCACGTCCATTTCGTCACCGGAGGCGAACAACTCGACAACGTCCAACTGAAAGACGTAACCAATCCTCAGGAATTCGCCCGCCGCATCGGCGAGCGCGCGAAAATCACTCCCAAAGGCGAGTGGGTCTTAGGCGGCAATTGGGACGAAACCAAGTGGAACCCTCCCGATATGCCGACGAAGGAAATGATCGACGCGCTCACGCCCGACACTCCCGTCTTCGTCAGCCGCTACGACGGCCACATGGGACTCGCCAATTCCCTCGCTCTGCGCCTCGCCGGCATCACCGCCCAAACCCCCGACCCGCCGGGCGGCACCATCGTCCACGATGCCCAAGGCAATCCCACCGGAGCTCTAAAAGACGCGGCCACCGACTACATGGAAAAAGTAATTCCGCCGCTCTCCCACGACCGCCGCGTAAAAGTAGTCAAGCGCGCATTAGCCTACGCCGCGTCGGTAGGCGTCACCAGCGTCCAGCACATGGTCGCCAGCTACAAAGATATCGAAGTCTATTCCGAACTTCTGCAGCGCGGCGAACTCACCACCCGCATCTACGCCGCGCCGCTAATCACTCACGTCGACGACCAGGCCAAGCTCGGCATCGGCCACGCTTTCGGAGGTCCCTATCTTCGTATTGGCGCCCTGAAGGCCTTTGCCGACGGCTCTCTAGGCTCAGGCACCGCCTACTTCTACGAACCGTTCCTGAACCAGGGAAGCAATCGCGGCCTGCTCTCCGACGAGATGCACCCCATTTCCCTCATGCGCGATCGCTACATGGAAGCCGACGCCGCCGGCCTTCAGATCTGCACCCACGCCATCGGTGACGAAGGTATATCGACCATCCTCGATCTTTATGCCGACGTGATCAAAGCCCATGGTGAAGCCGATCGCCGCTTCCGCATCGAGCACGCCCAGCACATGGCCGCCAAGGATTTCGAACGCTTCGCCCAGTTGCACGTAATCGCCTCAGTGCAGCCCTACCACGCCATCGACGACGGCCGCTTCGCCGAAAGCCATATCGGACACGACCGCGCCAGCCGCACCTATGCCTTCCGCACTTTCCTCGATCACGGCGTACGCCTCGCCTTCGGCACCGACTGGGAAGTAGCCCCGCTTGACCCCGTCCTGGGCCTCTACGCCGCCGTAACTCGCGCAACTTTGGACGGCAAGAATGCCAACGGCTGGTTCCCCGAGCAAAAACTAACAGTCGCCGAAGCCGTCGAAGCCTACACCATGGGCTCCGCCTACGCCGAATTTCAGGAGAAAGAAAAAGGCTCGATCACGCCCGGCAAGCTAGCCGACATGGTTCTGCTCAGCGACGATATCTTCACCATCGCTCCCGCGAAAATCCGCGACGTCAAAGTTCTCAAAACAATTGTCGGAGGAAAACTCGTGTGGGACGCAAGCGCAGCCCAGACCAAATCGTTGAATTAGCCCTCACTGTCCTTCGCTCTTCATTTTCTGCGCTAGCCCGAAGATTAGAAAAACCAGAGCCACCCCCAGCAGAAAGCCGCCGGCAAAGTCCGAATAGCGCTCATGAGTAAAGTGCTGCAAGAAAATGCCCGCCATCAAAAGCAGCAATCCTACCGGAACAAACCGATTAATCTTGCGCTGATTCATGCCGTCTCCATGGCGTCACGACTTTCCATCAAACAAAACCGTGACCGAATCCCATTCAAGCTCCGCCTGCGTCGGCTCGTAATTGTATACTTGAAATTAACCTCAACCAGCGCGCACACGTTCTGGACACACTCGCGACATGACGAAAAAGCTCCGATTCCTGGTTTCTCTTCACACCCGTGACAACGACTTCCAGATGGCACAAGCGAAGTCTGCAGAAGAGACCGCGCGCAAGCTCGGCAGCGATGTCGAGATCGTCTATGCCGATGACGACGCGGTTCACCAGAGCACCGAACTTCTAAAGGTGATCCAAAGCCGGGTCGAGTCCCGGCCCGATGCTATTTTGGTAGAACCCGTCGGAGGCATGGCCCTGCCTCAGGTGGCTGGAGCCGCCATTGCCGCCCGAATCGGCTGGGCCGTCCTGAACCGCAAACCGGATTACTTGCCGGACCTGCGCAAAGCAACGACCACTCCCGTCTTCGCTGTCAGTTCCGATCACGCCGAAATTGGCCGGATCCAAGGAAGGCAATTCGCCGCGTTGTTGCCCGCGGGCGGTTCTGTTCTGTACATCGAAGGACCCACGCACAGTCCCTCGGCCCAAAAACGCACTTCCGGCATGCTGGAAACGAAGCCGCCAAACATCCAGCTTGTGCTGCTGAAAGCGCGCTGGACGGAGGAAAGCGCCGGCCGCGCCGTGCAGTCCTGGATGAAGCTGGCCACTTCACAAAGCGCGTCAATCAACCTGGTCGCCGCGCAGGACGATTCGATGGCCATGGGCGCTCGCAAAGCTTTTCAGGAGATCGCCAACGAAGCCGAGCGCTTGCGATGGTTGAGCTTGCCATTCACCGGATGCGATGGTCAGCCCGCAACCGGCCAAGCCTGGGTACGCGACAAATTGCTGACGGCGACCGTTCATATTCCGCCGCTTACCGGACAAGCGATGGAGATTCTCGCAAAAGCCCTTCAGGATGGAACCCAGCCGCTCGAACATTACTTGACCAAGTCGTCTTCGATTCCTCCCCTCGAATCACTGGTTCCGCGAAAACCCTAGGCATCTCCGCCGCGTCCGCGAGCCTGCTACTTTGACTCGGAATGCTCGTCGGCTGCCGAAATCGCGGCCGGAATCTCCACTCGGAACACAGACCCTCTCCCGATCTCGCTCTTTACGGCAATCGATCCGTTGTGGTGCTGCACGATCCACTGCGCAATGGCCAGACCCAGGCCAGCGCCACCAAGCTCGCGGCTGCGCGCCTTGTCCACGCGGTAGAAGCGTTCGAAAATCCTGGCTTGATCCTCCTGCGCAATACCAAGGCCGGTGTCTTCGACGTTCACGGCCACCCGTCCGTTCTTTTCCTCGGCCGAGAGCGTTATTTTTCCCGGCGAGGCCGAGTACTTGATAGCGTTGTCGAATAAAATATCGATCACACGGCGCAAAGCGTTTTCGTCACCCATCACCGGCAGCGACCGGACTTCCAAATGTTCCTCGAACTGCAAATCACGCAGCGTCGCAACTTGTCTCCACTTCGCGGCAGACTCCCGCAAGGTCAAGAGCAGGTCGATAGGACGAATATCCAGCGCTTCCCCGCCCGAGTCAGCCCGAGCCATATCCAGAAGCTTCTCCAGAAGTTTCGCCGTACGCTCGGCTTCCAGAAGAATATTCCGCAGCGCTTCGCGGTATTCGGCCTCATCGCGTGACCGCCGTAGCGCTAGCTCGGCTTCGGTGTGGATGAGAGCGATCGGGGTGCGCAATTCGTGCGACGCGTCGGCGGTAAACTCCGTGATCCGCCGGAACGCTGCTTCGATTCGCCCCAGCATTTCATTCAAAGTATCGGACAGGCGTTGCAGCTCGTCTCCCGTATGCAACGGCTCAAGCCGGCTGCTCAAGTTGTGTCCGGAAATCGTTCGCGCGGTCCGCGCCAGGGCATCGACCGGCGCCAGCGCCTTGTGGCTCAGCCAATAACCAATGCCCGACGCACCCAGCAGCAGCACCGGTGCAAACCACAGCAAATATCCGCGAAAGGCATCCAGCGTCTCGATTTCTTCATCAATGGGGTGGCCGATTCGCACCACGTACGCTCGTCCGCTCACGGACATCAGCTCGCTCATGAAACGAAAATGCTCGTGCCCCAGGCGGCGATTCTCATACCGGGGTTTGACTAGCTCTTCCGGTGAGAATTGCGGCAGCGGATGCTTTTCGAAGAACTTCGATCCATAGACTCTGTTGCCGCTAGCATCGCTGATTTGCAGATAGTCCACCGATCGCTCGATCTTGTAGTCTTCGCTGATCTCTGACTGCAACTGCGCGGCCGGCACATCTTTTCGCGCGTCCAGGAATCGCTGCAGGTCCGCCGCCTGCCCCTCCAGGACCTCGTCAGCAATGTCCAACAAATTCTTTCGCAGGATCAGCCACATGCCCGCGCCAAAAACGAATTCAGCCAGCAGGAAAATGGCGAAATACCACAGCGTCAAACGCATGCCGATCGAGAGTTTTTTCACTCCGCCGGCTCCTCACGAATCATGTAGCCAATGCCGCGCACCGTAAGAATCAGCTTCGGCATGCCTTCCCGGTCCACCTTCTGCCGCAAAAGCCGGACGAACGCATCCAGCGTGTTGTCTTCGATTTCCCGATCGAAACCCCAGACCGATTCAATCAGCGTGTGCCGGGGAACCACTTTGCCGGCGCGGTAAATCAAGCGCTCCAGCAGACTATATTCCGTGCGCGTCAGCGAGAGCGGAATTCCACCGCGCGACACTTCCCGCGATTCCGGATCAAGAATAAGATCGCCCACTTTCAACCGGTTCTCTGGTCGAGATGTGGCGCGCCGCTGGATCGCCCGCAATCGCGCTGTCAGTTCGTTGAAGCTGAACGGCTTCGTGAGATAGTCATCCGCTCCTGCGTCCAGGCCGCGCACGATATCTGGAACGGAATCCTTGGCCGTGAGCATCAGCACCGGCGTGGTGATTCGTTCCTTGCGCAGCCTCTTGGCCAGTTCGAAGCCATTCATCTTCGGCAGCATTACGTCCAGCACCACCACGTCAAATTCATAAGCCTGCGCCAGTTCCCAGCCGTGGCTCCCATCCGAGGCGCACGTCACGTTGTGGCCTTCTTCGGTCAAGCCGCGGCGCAGCAGTTCCAGCATTCGAGGTTCATCTTCAACTACAAGCAGTTTCACAAGGTCTCGTTGTACCACACTCCGCGTTACCTCACTGGCGGTTGCACCACTTCCTAATTTATGTGGCCCAACCTGAAGATTGGCTGAAGCTGAAGAGGCGGGCTTGGCCTCAACTGACGAGCATGACGGAAGATTCGTCACCCAGGCCCAAACATTCCCAAATATTAACGCCGTTTTCAGAGGACCTTCAGGTTCGCTGCGTACCATCCCTCTATCGCCCGCATCGTCGCCGCAGAGTAAGAAAAGGAGTTGCTCATAAATGATGATTAGGATGAACTCGCACGGCCAACAGCTTTCCATGAAGTTCGCAGTTTTCGCAACGGTCTGCGTATTGGGATTCGCTCTCGTAGGCGCCAAAACCGCATCTGCCCAGGGATTCGCCGTCACCAAGAAGATCCTGATTCCCGGCCACGGCAAGTGGGACTATCTCACCGTCGATGAGGGCGCACGCCGTCTCTACGTTTCTCACGGTGCCCAAGTGGAAGTGATTGATCTGGACTCTCTCACTCTCGTAGGCAGCGTCCCCAATACCCCGGGAGTGCACGGCGTCGCGCTTGCCCCGGATCAAGGCCGCGGGTTCACCAGCAATGGCCAGTCTTCCACCTCCACGGTTTTCGACTTGAAGACCCTGAAGACCATTTCGGAAGTCAAGACAGGCCAGGAGCCCGATGGCATCATTTTCGATCCTGCCACTTCTCGAGTATTCGCGTTCGATGGCGGCGACAACAAAGCGACGGTCATCGATGCTGCGACCGCCAAAGTCGCCGGCAGCCTCGATCTTGGCGGCGGCCCCGAATTTGCTGCTGCTGACGGCAAGGGCTCCGTTTACGACAATCTCGAAGAGCAGAGCCAGGTCATCAAGATCGACTCCCGCAAACTCACCGTCGAGCAGCGCTGGCCCACCGCCCCCTGCGCTTCCCCCAGCAGCATGGCGATCGATCGCGCCAACCGCCGTCTATTCCTTGGTTGCCGCAGCAAAGTGATGGCCGTCATGAATGCAGACACCGGCCAGGTCATCACCACCTTGCCGATCGGCGATCACGTCGACGCCACAGTTTTCGATCAGGAAACCAAATTGATCTTCAACTCCAACGGCGAAGGCACCATCAGCGTCATCCGCCAGGACAGCCCTGACAAATACTCCGCAGTCGAGACCGTCAAGACTCTGCCGCGAGCTAAGACCATGGCCCTTGACCCGAAAACCCACCGCTTGTTCTTGTCCACCGAAGAATCTGGACAGTTCGAAGTCCTGGTCGTGGGAAAATAGCTGATACTCAGTTCAGGGGATCCGATGATGAGTTCGCACCGCAGATCTTTCACGCCCGTGGTGTTGCTGTTCTGCCTGACGTTGGCGCAACTTGGACTGATTGGTTGCACGAGGAGGTCCACCGCCCAAACGTCAGTGGATCTGCAACTCAAGGTAAGTGTCCCGTTTCGCTTCGTAGCCTATGGCGACACTCGCTTCCACGATCCGAAAGACACCGAGGCCGCTAATCCCCCCGTGCGCGTGGCTCTGGTGCAAGCGATTGCCGCGGCTAATCCCGCGTTCATCTGCTTCACCGGCGATATCGTCTACAACGGCTATGACGCCAACGATTGGAAGGTCTGGGACAGCGAAACCAGCATCTGGCGCGACAAGAATATCCCAGTCTATCCCTCGCTCGGCAACCACGATCTGCATGGCGACGAAAAGATTGCCCTGGGCAATTATTTCCAGCGTTTCCCCGACCTGAAAAACAGCCGCTACTACTCGATGCGAGCCGCCAATACGCTGACGCTGGTGCTCGACAGCGCGCTGGACGAAACCTCCGGCCCACAAGGCCAGTGGCTGGCCAACAAGCTCGACAATATTCCAGCGGATGTGGACTTCGTTTTCCTCATGTTCCACCATCCGCCGTACACCAGTTCCTCCGATGCCAAACTATTCGGTGGAGGGCACTCCGCCCGAGCCGGGGAACAACATCTGGCCAGGATTCTGGAGGAACGCCAACCCCGCGCCCGCGCCCGGTTCGTCGTTTTCTCCGGGCATGTGCACAACTACGAGCGCCACGAGCACGGCGGCGTCACTTACTTCGTCTCCGGTGGAGGCGCCGCCCATGCCTATCCCATCGAGCGCGCCCCTGACGATCCATACCAAAGCAAGGAAATCAACTACCACTATCTGCTCGTCGAAGTCGACCATCAGCAACTCAAGATTACGATGAATCGCGTCGAGTTGAATAACGGCAAGGCCCTGTGGACGCAACCGGATTCAGTGAAGATTGCGGTTCCCGCCTCAGCCTCCGTCGCGGCGGCCGCGCAGTGACTGCCGCGGGTGCTGCAAGACGCCGTGTCCTCTGTTAGGAGTTCCTCCGGTTACTCTGAGTACGTCGAATGGCTCAATCGGAGGACTTTGCTTGATAAACTTCATGTGCCGATTCCAGTTCGCACCTGCCCCCGGGCGCAAAGGAGATTAAAGAATGAGGAAATGGCCTCTCGTGCTGTTGGGCTTTGTAATTGGGATAATTATCCTTCCCGCGGTTTTGTATCTCTATTTCCGCGCTGGCCAGCCGCCGGTCGCCGTCGCGGACAATCCCCTGCCTTTCGAGGCGCAAATCGTGAGCGTTCCGCTACACGCGCGCATCGACCGCGAAATGCCCAAGCAGTCGCCGCTGGCCATCACCGACGACAACCTCGTGGCAGGAATGCAAATCTATCGTGAGCAATGCGCCTCGTGTCACGGCCTGAAAGTCCCGTCGAAGTTTGGGCCAAACATGTTTCCCATTGCTCCGCAACTGTGGCAAAGACACAAGAACCACCCGGACGTGGTCGGCGTAAGCGACGATCCCGTGGGCGAGACCTACTGGAAAGTAAAAAACGGAATTCGCTTGAGCGGCATGCCCTCGTATAAGGCGTTGTTGACCGAGGACCAGATGTGGCAGGTCGCAACCCTTCTTTCCGTCGCCGACAAGCCCCTGCCGCCCGCTGCCGATAAAATCCTGGTCACACCGTTGCCGTAGAAAGCAGAAAGATCAAACCGCTTTTGATGACCATAAAAGAAAGGCAAACTGTCCGAGGAGAAGCGTGGAGATAACCAGGAGTTCACAATGCCGCGGTGGGCACGCCATGTCGATCGCTATTCCGCTGCTGACATTCCTCGCCGCGCTCCTGCTCTGCGCGTCCTCGCCCGCATTTGCTCAAGGCGGCCCGCCCTACTACACCAATGATCCAGGCACTCCCGGCGATCTCAATTGGGAAATCAATATCGGCTACATGCCCTTTCTCTACAGCAACCAGTCCGTCTCCCACACTCCCGACGTCGACATCAACTTCGGAGTCGGCGAACGCATCCAGCTCACCTACGAGAATGCCTGGCTACGTGTCCACAACCCCTCTTCCGCTACTGCGTATGGTCTTGGTCAATCCAATCCCGGCGTCAAGTGGCGTTTCTACGATGCTGGCGAGTCCGGCCTCTCGGTCTCGGTTTTCCCCCAGCTCTTTGTGAACAACCCCAACGACGCCGTCCACCGCGGGATCACTCCCCCGAGCGATACGTTCCTCCTACCATTCGAATTCACGAAAAAAGTCGGCCCGGTCGACGTGGACTACGAACTCGGCTACCAGTTCGTCCACAAAGGACCGGATGGCTGGCTCACCGGCCTGGTCATCGGCCATGATTTCACTCCAAAACTCGAAGGCGACATGGAGCTTTACGCTCAGGGAACTTTCCATCCCACCGAGAACCAGCCCACCATCGATTTCGGCGCCCGCTACAAAATCCGTCCGTCACTAATCCTTCTTCTAATGGCCGGGCGCAGCCTAGAACCGACGCGCAGCAATCAATCCTATTTCCTCGGTTATTTCGGCATGCAATTTCTGCTCTCCAGCAAGCACCACAAATCCGACTAATCCTCCTGACTTAGCCGTTTTCGACACGGTCCTTTATATCGGCGTACGCCTCCTCAATGAGCCTGCTTAGCTCTGCTGCGTTCGTAGCCGTTCCCGGTTTCAACTTCACATGGCGCATGAACTTGCCGGTGCCTTGCAGCAAGCGCGCCGGATCGGGCAGCGTTGCTCCGTGAAAGAATCCCACATTTACATGCGAAGTGAATACATTGACGTAGCCGAAGGGCGCATCTCCCAAACACGCAACCGGACAGCCGTCATGCAAAAGCTCCCGGACTTCGTCCCCGCATTTTCGCATCACCTCAAACCACTGATGCGCGATCGCTCCCAATCCACCTGCATGCACTTTCATCCAGGCATCGATAGCAGGATCCCGCTCGACGGTTCCGTCGAATCGCAGCAATTCCGTTCTCATCGTCGCTCGACTTTCTGCCTTCAGCGAAATCCCTCATCCGAAACAGGGCATGCCGCGATAGCCCGCGGCAAATGAACGCGCCCTTAGGCGGTGGACCTGACCACAGCAGATACCTGCCTCCGTCTCCAAAGCCCTATACCCGCCAGACAGTAAACTCCCACGGCGACCAGCAGCAGCGCCCGCATTCCAAACAGCAGCGAGAGATTTTCCAGAAGTCCTCCCGCCACTGCGCCGAGCAAGTTAGCTCCCAGCGCCGCGCTGGGCGATTCCGCCGCCCGAAATTCAGTCGCGAATAGGATCCCGGCAAATACCACCGGCACAGAAAACACCACTA
>Ga0307476_10000493_pt1 | contig 30231 bp, 25 predicted proteins | sample atmos_gasesECM2C_2_FD_203314 | JGI IMG/M metagenome (GOLD analysis project Ga0307476, IMG submission 203314) | Hardwood forest soil microbial communities from Morgan-Monroe State Forest, Indiana, United States - atmos_gasesECM2C_05 | ecosystem: Environmental > Terrestrial > Soil > Temperate...
TGCGGTGATCAACGCGCGCGGCAAGCTGCTGGGGCGGCCTGTGGTCGCGAGTGTGATGGAGTATGCCTTCATCGGCGGCAGCATGGGCGCGGTGGTGGGCGAGATGATCACGCGGGCAGTGGAGCGGGCTCTGGATTCGCATACACCGCTGATTATCGTTTCGGCTTCAGGTGGCGCGCGGATGATGGAGGGCGTGGTCAGCCTGATGCAACTGGCGAAGATTTCTGCAGCGCTGGCTCGACTGGATCAGGAAAAGGTTCCCTATGTTTCTGTGCTGACGGATCCGACCACCGGAGGGGTGACCGCGTCGTTCGCCATGCTGGGGGATTTGAATATTGCTGAACCTGGGGCGCTGATTGGGTTTGCCGGGCCGCGCGTGATCGAGCAGACCATCCGGCAGAAGCTGCCGCCGGGATTTCAGCGCAGCGAATTTCTGCTGGAGCATGGGATGCTGGATGCGGTGGTGCCTCGCAAGGAACTCAAGCCTTACATTGCACGGGCGCTGGATTTTATGGCGGCTTGAAACAGCTTTCAGCTCTCTGCTAAACCCAGGCAGCCATCCGTATACGGCACACTCCGAATCCTGCAGTCCAACTTGATAATCTGAACACCCAATAGCTGATAGCTTCCTTATGTCTTACGAGACCGCAGTTGCGCGGATGTTTGCCCTCGGGCACGAGCTGGCGCAGGCGCCTTCGCACAAGTTCGATCTGGATCACATGCGGGTGCTGTTGCGAGCGCTGGATCGTCCCGAGCTGCGTTTTCCGAGTGTGCTGATTGCTGGGACCAACGGCAAGGGGTCGACGGCGGCGACGCTAGCTTCGATCCTGCGGGCTTCGGGAATGAAAACGGGTTTGTACACATCGCCGCATCTGGTCCGGATCAATGAGCGCATCCGCGTGAACGGGAAAGGGATTACAGACGACGATTTTGCGTGTCTGCAGGGCGAAGTCGATCAGGTTGCGGAGAAACTTGTCGAGCGGGCGGAGTTGCCCTGGCATCCCAGCTTTTTCGAGATGATGACCGCGATTGCGTTCGAGCATTTCGCGCGGGAGAAGGTGGAGATCGCGGTGCTCGAGGTTGGCATGGGCGGGCGGCTCGATGCTACGAATGTGGTGGATCCGCGGGTGAGCGTGATTACCGACATTTCGCTCGATCATCAGAAGTTTCTCGGTAATACGGTGGGCGAGATTGCTCGGGAGAAGGTGGGGATTATTCGCCCTCGCGGGGCGGTTGTGACGTTGCCGCAGCAGCCTGAAGCGAATGACTTGATCGGGAATACGATTCTGGACTTGGGGGCGCGGGGGGTGAATGCGGTTTCTTACGTGCCTCCGGTTTCGCCTGGCAGTACCCAGTACCTGGTACCCGGTACGGAGCAACGCAAAACCGGGTTCGTCTATCGTTATCCACTTGCTGTGCTTGGCGGGGAGATTCTGGTTGAAACTCCGTTGGTAGGGCGGCATCAGTTGCGCAACGTGGCTTTGGCTATTGCAGCTGCGGCGGAGTTGCATCAGCAGGGATTCGGCGGCATTACAGCTAAGAGCATTGAGCGCGGCGTGCGCGAGACGCGCTGGCCGGGAAGATTTCAGGTGATCGCGGCCCGTGACGGTTGGCCTGAGATGGTGCTTGATGTGGCGCATAATCCCGCGGGCGCGTGGGCGCTGCGTTCTGCGCTTTCGGAGCAGTATGAGGACCGTCCGCTGATTCTTGTTTTCGGCGCGATGCGGGATAAGGCAATCTCGGAGATGACGGAAATTCTTTTTCCGCTGGCGGAGCGGGTGATCGCGACCCGTCCGGAGAATCCGCGAGCGGCTTCGCCGGACGAGATTCGGCAAGCAGCGGCGCGAACCGGAACTGAGATTGAGGTCGTGGACGACCCGCAGCGGGCTGTGGAGCGGGCCCGGGCGCAGGCTGGTCCAAACGCCGCGGTCGTGATTACCGGGTCGATCTATTTGGTGGGCGAAGTGATGCGCAATATTGGGGCAGATGTTTAGCCGCGCCTACCGGCGGTTTTCCCCTAGAATGGAAGTGTGCAGGAAGTGAATTCGTCACCCTCGGTGGAAGTGGAACGCGGCGCTGAGGCGCCGCTGGCTACGACGCGGCGAAGCCCGCACGAGATTCCGGGGAAGGCGTACGGCTGGTTGAGTCGGTTGCGGTCGTACTTCATTCTTGATCCGTTGGTCTGGGTGTACACGCTGGTCATGGGAATACTGGCGCTGCCCGGCGGATTGTTTGATCGCAGCGGGCGGCGGTTGCACTGGTTTTCGCGGGCCTGGTCGTGGCTCATCATGAAGACGATCTTGTCGCCGGTGAAGGTGACCGGTCTCGATAAGATCGATACCTCGAAGCCTCATGTTTACGCGGTGAATCACGGTTCGGCGCTCGATATTCCGGTTCTCTACGTTTACCTGCCCTTTCAATTCCGCATCGTTTTCAAGAAGGAATTGTTGTCGTATCCGATTGTGGGCTGGCAGTTGAAGCGGTCGGGACAGGTCTGCATCGATCAGCAGAAGCCAACCAATTCGATTGCGGCGATCCGGTCGGCGGTGAAGAGTCTGAAGGCCGGAATGCCGCTGGTGATTTATCCAGAGGGCGGGCGCACGCCGGATGGCGAGATCAAGCCTTTTCTGCCGGGAGCTTTTTTTCTGGCGATCAAGGCGCAGGTGGATATTGTGCCGGTGGCTCTGGTGGGCACCTACGAGTTGCTGCCGATGAATACTTACCACATCAAGTGCCGTCCGCTGGAGATGCGGGTGGGCGAGCCGATCTCGACTGCCGGGTTGACGATGCGGGATATGGAGGCGGTGTCGGTGAAGGTGAAGAAGGCTATGGAGGATTTGTATTACGCGCCAACTACGCTCTCGACCTAAATCTGCCCCTAGCTCTTCGTTCGCGCTGAAATCCAGATTAAAAAAATTTCCAGATCAACCTGCTAAATTATTGGATTCAGGGAGGTTAGAGAGCCTCGATCTGGTTGAGATCCAGCTAAAATATTGAATCGAAGGATTTTACCCGCAAAATATTACAGACAAAGGATTTAGATTGCCCAATTGAATTTTCAAAGAACAGGTGCTTACTTGGGTCAATCATGACGCAGATTGCAGGTGAGGCGCAACGTTAGATGTCACATAGGGCCTGTGGATTTTGTGGGTAGTTGTTGTTTTGTTTGCCCATTCTTGCAAAGTACGCGAGAAAAAGGGCGCCGGCGGGGATTACGATGCGGGATCTGGAGACGGTTTCGGCCGAAGTGAAGAAGGCGATGGAGGATATGTATTACGCCCACTCGCGATAACGAAGCAGCGCCTCTGTCTCCGTTTTACTTGATGGTTGGCGAAGAGAAATGTATAGCCGATTCAAGGGACAGTGCAATTACTATCTCCGAGGTCATCAAGTGTCCTTTGAGTCCGGGCCACAGAAGAGGAGTACGAAGAGAAAAACTCGACCTGGCCATCCCCTGTTCCAATCCGCCTGATTTTATCTTTGATTGGATGTCAGACTGCGTAATCCAATCGTCGGTACTCAAAGTACTTACAGAGAACAAAATTACAGGATTTGCGACCCGCGCTGCCCGCGCCGCGATGGAAAAGACAGGGGTGGCTCTCGATGTGGCGGAGCTGATTGTAACAGGGTGGGGTGGAATAGCGGATGAGCGATCAGGAATTCGCGAAAAAGAACGCTGTAGCGGATGTGGCCACATTCGATACACGGGAATCTCTGATCCGACACATATCGTGAACCCAACGACGTGGGATGGCTCTGATGTTTTCATGGTTTGGCCGATGCCCAAGTATCGGTTTGTCACTCAACGATTTGTCGAGATTGTGAGAAATGCAGGGTTCAGCGGAATGTCCTTTGTCCAGGCATTTCCCGCATTGCGCCGAGGCGTTTCGGGGGGTTTTACACCGGGCAGACTGTCACACTATGTGCCGATGGCCCGAGCGCGTCTTCTTGGAAAAGAGTTTGATATCGTTTGAATAGAAGTCCATCCTAGGACTCCGCGGCAAAGAATCCGACCGTAACTTTTCCTGTTGTCCGCCGTTATCCCTGTGTAAGACTACTCCGCGCGGAGAATCTGTTTGAAGGCTCTGACGGCCCGGAACAAAGAACGCCAAGCGGACGAGCGGCTTCTGGTCGAGGCGGCGCAGAAGGATCCTGCGTGCTTTGCGGAGCTTTATGAGAATAATTTCGAGCGGGTGTATGCGTACGTGGTGCGGCGGGTGGGGGATCGCGCGGAAACTGAGGATTTGACATCCGAGGTGTTTCATCATGCATTGGCCAACTTGCGGCGGTTTGAGTGGCGGGGGATTCCGTTTGCGGCTTGGCTTTACCGGATTGCCGCGAACTTGATTTCAGACCGCTGGCAGCGCCGGAGCCGGGAGCAAGTTACAGATGAGCCGGGACTGATCGAATCCGCACCGGCCGGCAGGGCGGAATTTGAAGAGGTGGAACGGCGGGCTACTTTGTTTCGGTTGGTCGACACGCTGCCTGCCGAGCAGCAACGGGTGGTGGTGCTGCGGTTCGTGGAGCAGAAAAGCATTAAGGAAGTGGCGCGGGAGATCCGTAAGACCGAAGGCGCGGTGAAGCAGTTGCAGTTCCGCGCGCTGACGAGTCTGCGGGCGCGCATGGAGGGTGCCGATGCCTAAGCGCTCTCTGAATCCGGGAAACAACAATAAAGATCCGCGAAAGAGCGACGCAAAGAAGATCGAGCAACTCAACCTCGCGATCGACGTGATGCTCGCGCGGAGGGATGGCACGCCAGCGAAAGTGGATGCCAGCGCCGAGCCTCTGGTGCGCGTGGCGGCGGACTTGCGTGACCTGCCGCGCGAAGAATTCAAAGCACGACTTAAATCGGAACTACTTGAAGGGAGAAAAATTATGAGCACTGTTGCTGAACCTGTTGCGTCTGTTCATACGAGCGCAAGCCCAAGATTGACTTTCAAAGATGCAGCCAAAGCCATCGAGTTCTACAAGCAAGCCTTTGGCGCAGAGGAAACAATGCGCTTCGAAGTGGGAGGATCGATCGCGCATGCCGAGATCACGATCGGCGACTCGTCGATCAAGCTTTCCGAAGAATGGCCGGAAGGGGGAAGATTCAGCGCGGAAACACTGGGCGCTTCACCAGTGCAGTTGGGCTTGCAGGTGGAAGACGTCGATTCTTTCGCGGCGCGGGCCGTGGCCGCCGGATTGAAAACGATTTTGCCCATCAAAGATCAGTTCTACGGGCGGCGCGAGGGGAGCTTTGTCGATCCCTTCGGCTATACCTGGAACATTTCCACGGTGAAGGAAGAAATGTCGGTCGAAGAAATGCACCGGCGCATGAAGGGGATGACAACCGGGCCTGAAGGCGGGCGGATTGCTGCGAAGGACGAGGTGGAAGTGGATCCGGTGCCGCCCGGCTTCCATACCGTGACGCCTTACATGGTCGCGGAGGATGGCGACGCGATCCTCGGGTTTGCGAAAAACGCGTTTGGCGCGGAACAGATTCTTCGCGTGATTGGGGGAGCAGGAGGAATTCACGGTGAAACCCGCATTGGCGATACGACACTGATGATGGGCGGGGGGATTCCGGGCAAGCCGTTTAGCGGGAAAACGAACGCGACAGCTTTGCACATTTATGTGGAGGACACGGACGCGGCTTACCGGAAGGCGCTGCAGGCGGGCGCGACTTCTATCAGCGAACCTCAGGACCATGAGTACGGCGAGCGTGGAGCGAGCGTGAAGGATCCATTCGGCAACCTTTGGTATATCGCAACTCACAAGGGCGAGAGCTACGTGCCGAAGGGGCTGCACAACGTGAATGTGTATATGCATCCGCTCCGGGCGGAGCCGGTGATTGGCTTCCTGAAGCGGGCTTTCGGCGCGCGGGAGATTGCGAAGTACGCTTCGCCCGACGGCGTGGTTCATCATGCCGAGATTCGCGTGGGCGATTCGGTGGTTGAAATGGGCGAGGCTCACGGACCCTACCAGCCCATGCAGTCAATGTTCTACATGTACGTGCCGGACTGCGATGCAGTTTACCGCCGCGCGCTGGCCGCGGGTGCAAAGTCGATCCAGGAGCCGGCGGACCAGTATTACGGCGACCGCACTGCGGCGGTGGATGACGCGTTCGGCAATCAATGGTATATCGCGACGCATATCAAGGATGTGGCAATGTAGGAGTCCGTATCAAAGGGAGGGCGGGCGCTGCGCTCGCCTTCCTTACTTTTACCCGCTTTTTTCGAGCACGGTTTGACCCTCCGGAATCCCTCCAATAAACTGAAAGATTCAGTACACCTGCAGGTTCCAACTTATGGCAGACAGCATTCATGTGAAGCTTCCGGATGGAAGCGTTAAGGATGTTCCCAAGGGGACTACCGCGCTCGACATTGCAAAGTCCATCAGTCCCGGGCTGGCCGACGCTGCTTTGGTGGCGAAGGCTAACGGCGACCTGATTGATCTCACCCGTCCTCTCGAGAAAGATACTGAGCTTCGCCTTTTGAAGGATAAAGATCCGGAGTCGCTGGAAGTCTACCGGCATTCGTCTGCTCACTTGCTGGCCGCGGCTGTGTTGGAACTTTTTCCGGAGACCAAGCTGGGGCATGGTCCGGCGACTGAGAGCGGATTCTTTTACGACTTTTACCGGCCTACTGCTTTTACTCCGGAGGATCTCGAGAAGATTGAGAAGAAGATGCAGGAGCTGGTGCAGCAGAATATTCCTTACGCGCGCGAGTTTCTGCCTCGCGACCAGGGCCTGGCAGAGTTCAAGAAGGAAGGCGACTTCATGAAGTGCCATTTCATCGAGCAATTCACCAAGCCCGATGAAAAAATTTCGATTTATCGCACTGGGAAGTTTGTTGATTTCTGCCGCGGGCCGCATATTCCTTCGACGGGGAAGATCAAGGCTTTCAAGCTGTTGAACATTGCGGGGGCTTACTGGCTGGGGGATGAGAAGAATCCGCAATTGCAGCGGATTTACGGGACTTCGTTTTTCTCGAAGAAGGATCTCGATGCCCACCTGCAGCAGGTGGAAGAGGCGAAGAAGCGCGACCATCGCGTGCTGGGGCAGCAGCTCGATCTGTTTTCGATTCAGGAACTGGCTGGGCCGGGGCTGATTTTCTGGCATCCCAAGGGCGGGATCATCCGCAAACAGATGGAAGACTGGATGCGTGAGGAGTACTTGAAGCGCGGCTACTCGCTCGTCTATACGCCACATGTGGCGCGGCGGCAGTTGTTCTTTACCTCGGGACACGAAGGTTATTACGCGCAGAATATGTTCGACGCCATGGAACTCGACGACGCCGAGTACCGGCTGAAGCCGATGAATTGTCCGGGGCACATTTTGATTTATAAGGATTCGCTGAAGTCGTATCGCGATTTGCCGGTTCGCCTGGGCGAGCTGGGGACGGTTTATCGCTACGAGCGTTCCGGAGTGATGCATGGACTATTGCGCGTGCGCGGGTTTACGCAGGATGACGCGCACATCTTCTGTACTCCGGAGCAGATTGAAGATGAGATTGCCAGCTGTCTGGATTTTGCGCTGGATGTGCTGAAGGATTTTGGATTCGACAAGTTCCAGACGGAGCTTTCAACTTGGAATCCCGACGACCGGAAGAATTTCGTGGGCAGTGAAGGGCAATGGATTCATGCCACGGAATCGCTCAAGAAGGTGTTGGAAGGCCGGAAGATCGAGTACAAGACCATTCCGGGCGAGGCGGCGTTTTACGGGCCGAAGATTGACATCAAGCTTGTTGATGCGATTGGACGGTTGTGGCAGCTCTCGACGGTGCAGTTTGACTTCAACCTGCCGCAGCGCTTTGGTCTGGAGTACGTTGCCGAAGATGGTTCGCGCAAGCAGCCGGTAATGGTGCATCGTGCGCTTTATGGGTCGGTCGAACGATTTTTTGGAGTGCTTATTGAGCACTACGCCGGAGCGTTTCCAGTGTGGCTGTCACCGGTGCAGGTGGCGATGATCCCGATCAGCGAGCGGCATGTGGAGTATGCGAAGAAGGTGGCGGATCAGCTTAAGGCCATAGGAGTGCGCGTCGGGGTGGATGCGCGCAATGAAAAGATGAATGCGAAGATTCGCGAGCATGCCATGCAGAAGGTGCCGTTCCTGCTGGTCGTGGGGGATAAAGAGGCAGAGGCTGGCAAAGTGAATGTGCGCACTCGCGGAAAAGAGAAGACTGAGGACCTGGCTGCTGGGGAGTTTGTGGAGAAGATTCGGAAGTTGATTGCGGAGAAGAGTCCGGGGCTATAAGGCTTCTTCACCACGGAGACGCTGAGACGCAGAGAAAACCTTTTTGAGCTCTTGTTATAGGGGCAGTTGAGTTTCGACTGTCCCTATACGTGTTTTTGGGTGCTGGGTTGTACCATGTTTGCGTGCACTCACTGGCGGAGCGCGTGTTGGGGCAGATTCAGCGCGAGGAATTGCTGCGGGCTGGGGACCGCGTTGGGGTTGCGGTTTCCGGCGGGATTGATTCGGTTGCGCTGCTTCGGGTGATGATTGAGTTGTGTCAGGAACTCGGCATTGTCCTCTCTGTTGTTCATTTCGATCATGGGTTGCGCGGGGCGGAGTCGGACTCCGATCAAGAGTTTGTTGCTGGGCTGGCTCGCGAGCACGGGTTGGAGTTTCATGCGGCTAGCGGGGATGTCGCTCAGCTTGCTTCTGAAGAGCACTCCGGTTTGGAGGCTGCTGCCCGGGAATTGCGGTATGGATTTTTTCGTTCGCTTCTGGGGTCGGATGAAGTAGATGAGATCGAGCCCGCCTTCCCTCAGGGGCTAAAGCCCGAATCTTCAGGCCAGCTTGACGGCACGACTGAAGCCGTGCCCTTCCCGAGCCCTACCCCTCCACACATTCTGGATAGGATCGTTACCGGGCATACGCTCGACGATCAGGCTGAGACTGTGCTGATGCGGGTGATTCGCGGGACGGGGCTGCGGGGGCTGGGCGGGATTTATCCGCGCATTCTCGTCGAGCGCGGGGATGAGGATGGTCACGGGGAGATTGTGCGGCCGCTGCTGGGGATTCGGCGGTGGGAGTTGGAGCAGTATCTGGTCGATCTCAAGCAGCCTTGGCGGGAGGACTCGACGAACGCCGATTCGAAGTTCGCTCGCAATCGGGTGCGTCGGCTGGTGCTGCCGTTGCTGGAGCGGGAGTTCAATCCTGCGGTTGTCGAGAGTTTTTCTGAGTTAGCGGAGATTGCGCGTGACGAGGAAGACTACTGGGAGAATGAAGTCTCAGGCTGGCTGGGGACGGTGGTGCAGTGGTCGCAGCCGGAGTGGACGCGCGGGCTGCCGGGGTTTGAGGGTTCGCAGCCTCTGGTGCAGATCCAAGCTTCCCAGTCCGCACTGAGTCCCGAATTACTCGAGCGGCTTGAGCAGGCTGGTCCGGCGATCATGAATGCATCGGTGAGCCGGCCGTGGTTGCTGACTGAGCCGCGGGCCGTGCAGCGAAGGGTGGTGAAGGCGATTGGGGAGGAAGCGGGGATTCCGCTGGAGTTCAAGCACGTCGAGGAGATTCTGCGTTTCGCGGCCGAGGATGGTCCGTCGGGGAAAGAATTGTCTTTGCCTTTGGGGTGGAAACTTCGGCGTGAGCCGGAGGCTGTGGTTTTTGTTACGCCTGACTTGCGGCGGCAGGAGCGGATTCCGGACTACGAATATGCATTGGCTGTGCCGGGACGTGTTCTTGTGCCAGAGCTTGGCGTAGTGGTCGAAGCGGTGCTGGTTGCCCGGCAGGTGCCTCAGGAGGCGCGGGTTGCGGAGTATAATCCGCAGGAACTTCTTCGGGCAGAGTTGTTGCCGGGATATTTGACTGTGCGGAACTGGCGCGCGGGAGACAGATTTTGGCCGGCGCACACGAAGTCGGCGAAGAAGATTAAAGAGCTGCTACAGGAGCGGCATGTAGATCAGCCTCAGCGCCGGCTCTGGCCGGTTGTAGCGAGCCGAGAAGAGATTGTGTGGATGCGCGGTTTTCCGGTTCCCGCCCGGCTACGCGCGGAATTCGGGCAGGAAGCGGTGCTGATCCGGGAGATGCCGTGGGAAGTCTATGATTTTACAAACTTATAAGCGCGCTCTAGGGTCGGTTTTACTTGTTCTGGTCAGCGCGTCAGCCGCAAAGCAATCGGGCTCTGCAGTGGAACAGTTTCAAAGCCTTAAGGGAGAGCTGCGAAAATCCCACGCCAGCAATGATTGGCATGCGAACCTGGCCAGCGCAAATCAATTGAAAGCGTTATTGAATGAAGCGCCGAATGCTCTTCTGGAGGTTGCTCGTACGGACGTGAAGCTCGGCGATCTCGATGCGGCGGTTCACGAATTGGAACAGTTCGTCCGCATGGGGCAGTCTACGGAAGTGCTGGCAAGATCTGCGGATTTCTCTGGCCTTCTCAAGAATGTGAACTTCGCGAAAATCCAGAGCGGCATGGAGGCAAACCGCAGCCCGATTTCGCTCGGATCAGAGGCCTTTCAGCTGTCGGACTCGGGCCTTCTGGCCGAGGACGTAGACTATGATCCACATGCCAGGCGGTTCTTCCTCACCAGTGTGCGAGAGAAGAAAATTGTTTCGACCGAGGCGGGTGGAACCAGCATTGATTTTGCGAAGGCGCCCGATGGCTGGCCCATGCTGGCCATCAAAGTCGATCCTCTTCGGGGTGTGGTGTGGGCGACCGAGGTTGCGTTGCGCGGGTTTACGGCCGTGCCCGAATCGGATTGGGGCAGGTCAGCGGTTCTCTGCTACGAATTGAAAAATGGCAAGTTGTTGCGGCGTATCGAGGGCCCGCGCCCGAGTGGCCTGGGCGACATGGTGGTGGCTTCGAATGGCGATGTCATTGTGAGCGACGGTGACGGAGGCGGCGTCTACCGGGTGAGCGCAGATGGTTCTGGCGGGTTGGAACGTCTGGACGGCGGGGATTTTATTTCTCCCCAAACTCCGGCGATGCATCCGGATGGAAAGCATATCTTCGTCCCTGATTATCTTAGGGGCGTTGCGGTGCTGGATGTTGCAACGAAGCAGGTGACCTGGCTTTCGATGGAAGGGGAATATGCCCTTAACGGCATCGACGGGTTGTACTTCGATCGTGGGAGATTGATCGCGGTTCAGAATGGGACCTCCCCCGAGCGCGTCGTCGCTTTCACTCTGGATGCGTCGCTTACGAGAATCGAATCGGAAACGGTGATCGAGCGGTCGACAACTACACTTGGCGATCCGACCCACGGAGTAGTCATCGACAAAGACTTCTACTACATCGCCAACTCGGGATGGGATGTGGTCGATGACGCCGGGAATATGAAGGCAGGAGCAAAGCCATCCGCGCCGCGCATTATGCGGGCACAGCTGGCGGGGAGACGCGCCATCTCATGAACGGACCAAGAGCCGGTTCACTGCGCCAGGTGATTGGGGCTGAGCAGATCCAGAAGCGGGTGAAGGAACTGGCTCGTCACATCTCCGATGACTACCAGGGACAGACGATCCAGGCGCTGGCTGTGCTGGAGAATGCGTTCATGTTCATGGCCGACCTGGTGCGGGCGTTGGAAGTGCCGGTGGTGTGCCAGTTCATCAAGCCCAAATACAGCAAGCAGCCGAGCAAACAGGAGGGCGCCGAGGCGGGAGAGGTGGTGGAGATCTTCTTCAGCCATGCTCCGGATATTCGGGGCCAGCATATCCTGTTGGTCGAGGGGGTCGTGCATTCCGGCGTGACCAGCGAATTTCTGATGAGCGACTTGCGGGCGCGAGGCGCCGCTTCAGTGAAGCTGGTGACGTTGCTGGACCGGCAGTCGGCGCGCCGCGTGGCCCTGCAGCCCGACTACTTCGGCTTTCTGGTGGATGATACTTTTCTCGTAGGTTATGGGCTGGGAGCGGTGGAGCAGACGAACCGGAACATCCCCTACCTGGCTGCAAGCCCAATCCCGCAGATGACTTAAGTCATGCGGAAGTTGGCGCGCCTTTTTCTCTGGGAAAATGTAGAATAGTTGCTTGGGGAATTGCCCTATCCAAATTGGCCGAACGGCATCTAATTTAGTGGTAGAAGGCTCGGGTTCTTTGGTTGAGTACTGGGCCTCGGTTTCTTCAGGAGCTTCTTGGTGAATTCAACAGTAAAAACCGTACTTTTCTGGGTGGGGATTATTGTGTCTGCTGCGGTGTTGTATGCGGTAATCCAGCAGGGCCGCAACGGGCAGAGGGACGCGGACGTCAACTTCTCCCAATTCATGAGTGATGTGGATCAGGGCAAGGTGCATGATGTCACGGTGGACGGGCAGCAGGTGCACGGGAAACTCTCCGATGGCTCCGCCTTTCATACCGTGGCGCCGGCAGCCTATCCCGACATGATCAAGTCACTGCGCGACAAGAACGTGGTGGTGATCATTAAGGACATCAACGGCGGAAGCTGGCCGTTGCAGTTGTTGGGAACCTGGGCTCCGCTGATTCTGCTGGGGGCGCTGTGGTTTTTCATGATCCGGCAGATGCAGACGGGCGGCAACAAAGCGCTGTCGTTTGGCAAGAGCCGGGCGCGGCTGCTCTCGATGCAGCAGAAGAAAGTCACGTTCAAGGACGTGGCTGGGGTGGAAGAAGCCAAGGAAGAGCTGCGCGAGATTATCGAATTCCTGCGCGAGGCGCAGAAGTTCCAGAAACTTGGCGGCAGGATTCCCAAGGGAGTGCTGCTGGTTGGACCTCCGGGAACGGGCAAGACGTTGTTGGCTCGGGCCGTCGCCGGCGAAGCGAATGTTCCTTTCTTTTCGATTTCCGGTTCGGATTTTGTGGAGATGTTTGTGGGCGTCGGCGCCAGCCGCGTGCGCGATCTGTTCGAGCAAGGCAAAAAGAATGCTCCGTGCATCATCTTCATTGACGAGATTGATGCGGTCGGACGGCATCGCGGGGCTGGCCTCGGCGGCGGGCACGACGAGCGCGAGCAGACTTTGAATCAGCTGCTGGTGGAGATGGACGGGTTTGAGTCGAATGAGGGAGTAATCCTCATGGCGGCTACGAACCGTCCTGATGTGCTGGATCCGGCACTGCTGCGGCCCGGGCGGTTTGACCGGCGCGTGGTAGTGAGCCGTCCGGATGTGCGCGGGCGGGAAGAGATTCTGCGCGTGCATACCCGCAAGATTCCGCTCGCCGAGGATGTCGATCTTTCGGTGCTGGCGCGCGGGACACCGGGATTCTCCGGTGCGGACCTGGCGAACATGGTGAACGAAGCGGCGCTGGCTGCGGCTCGGCAGAACCGAAAAGCTGTGCTGATGTTTGATTTTGAAGTGGCCAAAGACAAAGTGCTGATGGGCGTGGAACGGAAGTCGCTCATCTTGTCGGATGAGGAAAAGAAAGTCACGGCGTATCACGAAGCCGGTCACGCTCTGGTGGCGGCGAAATTGCCGGGATCGGATCCCGTGCACAAGGTCACGATTATTCCGCGGGGAATGGCGCTGGGCGTGACCATGCAGTTGCCGATCGACGACCGGCACAACTACACCCGGGAATATTTGAAGACTGACCTGGCAATTCTGATGGGCGGGCGTCTGGCCGAGGAGTTGTTCCTCAACCAGATGAGCACGGGCGCGGGCAACGACATTGAGCGGGCCACGGAAATGGCACGCAAGATGGTTTGCGAGTGGGGCATGAGTGATCTTGGTCCGCTGACCTTCGGCAAGAAGGAAGAGCAAATCTTCCTGGGCCGCGAGATCAGCCAGCACCGCGACTACAGCGAAGACACCGCCATCAAGATCGACGGCGAGGTCCGCAAGCTGGTGAATCAGGGTTATGAAACGGCGAAGAGCATTCTCGAAGGCAACCGCGACACGCTGCAGAAGATTGCGGCGGCTTTGCTGGAGCGGGAGGTGCTGGATGCTTCCGAAGTGCTGCTTCTTGTGGACGGTAAGGAACTGCCTCCGATGAAGTCGCCTTCGAAGCCGGATGACGGCGTGCAGCAGGTCTTGAAGCCGGAGCCGGGACGCGGGATCGTGAAGGGCGGAGAGAGTCCAGCACGGGCCTGAAGTCGGTTCTCAGTTTCCTGTAGTCAGTTCTCAATCTTAAGGGCGGCCTTGCGGCCGCCCATAGGTTTGCACGGAACTATCCGTTTACGATTTTCATCATGTGTTCGGGATAGCGCTCGCCCGCGACTGCGCCGGTGGGGAAGATTTCTTCGATGCGCCGCAAGTCTTCTTTCGTAAGCTTCAGCTCGATTGCCGCGACATTTTCTTCCAGATATTTGCGGCGCTTGGTGCCGGGGATGGGGACGATGTTCTTGTCTTGTGCGAGCACCCACGCCAGCGCTAGTTGGGACGGCTTGCAGCCTTTTTCCTTCGCGATTTCCTCGATCCCGCGCACCAGGTCGAGATTTCGCTGGAAGTTTTCCCCTTGAAAGCGCGGAGAAAGCCGGCGGTAGTCGTCGGCTGGAAAGTCCTCGAAGCGCTTGAACTGGCCGGTGAGAAAGCCGCGTCCGAGCGGACTATAGGCGACGAAGCCTGTGCCGAGCTCGCGGCAGAGGCACAGGAGTTCGTCTTCCGGGTCGCGGCTCCAGAGCGAGTATTCCGTTTGCAACGCGGTAATGGGATGAATCTTCGCGGCTCGGCGCAGGGTTTGCGGTGAGGCTTCGGAGAGACCGATGTGGCGAATTTTTCCTTCCTGCACGAGCTGCGCCATCGCGCGCACCGTGTCTTCGATGGGTGTCGCGGGATCGACCCGATGCTGGTAGTACAGGTCGATGGTGTCAACGCCCAGGCGGCGGAGACTGGCTTCGCAGGAGCGGCGGACATAGTCGGGTTTGCCGCTGACGCCGCGCGCCCCTGGGTTCGCGGGGTCGCGGACGATGCCGAACTTCGTGGCCAGCACGACCTGATCGCGCTTGCCTTTGATCGCGCGGCCGACCAGTTCTTCATTTATGAATGGACCATACACGTCCGCGGTGTCGAGGAAGTTGATGCCGAGATCGAGGGCACGATGAATCGTGGCGATGGATTCGTCGTCATCGCGTGGACCGTAAAACTCCGACATGCCCATGCAGCCTAATCCGAGGGCTGAGACTTTGAGACCGCTGCGTCCAAGTTCGCGAAATTGCATGATGGCTCCTTACAAGAGACAAAATGGGCAGATACTGCCCACCATTTAAGAGATGCACTGACCCCGGTCTTCGATGGTGGGAATTCGTGAGTCGTGCGGTGTGGCTGCGCATCTTTCATCTGTTGGAAATCCTGGTTCGGATGGGGGGAGATCCATGAGTCAAGTGTCAGTCTGGTTTGAACGCAAGTTCGACTTTTCGTTTCCTGCGGAGTTGTATCCGAACTTGCTGGTGCGTTTGCGCGGCACCCCGGCGCGGCTTGAGGATGTGTTGCGCGGGTGTTCTCACAAATGTCTGATCGCGAAGCCGCAAGAAAAGTGGTCCGCCCAGGAACATGCCGGACACCTGTTTGAGCTTGAACCACTTTGGCTGGCGCGGGTCGGCGACTACGTGGCGGGAAGCGTGCAACTCACCGTCGCAGACTTGCAGAATCGAAAAACCGACGAGGCCAACTTCAACGCGCAAGCGCTCGAAACAATTCTCGCTGGGTTTCGCAGTGCAAGAGCGAAACTGCTTAAGCGCGTGAACGAATTGGATGCTTCGTTGTTTACGCGGTCTATTCCGCACCCGCGCCTGAGGACGCCGATGCGATTGGTGGATCACTTGTATTTCGTCGCTGAGCACGACGACCACCATCTGGCGCGAATCTGGGAACTGATTACCGGATCGTGATTACTGGATCATGATTAACGGATCATGATCAGGGGCTTGGTGCGGGCGACGACTTCACCAATTTGTACTGCCTGCGCTTTCGCCGCGTTGAGAGACTGCGTGAGTCGCGCGGAGTCTTTGGCAGCGACCGAGATCAGCAGGCCGCCGGCGGTCTGAGGATCGAAGAGAAGCGATCTCACGTCCTGGGGAACGCCATCCGCGTAATCCACCATACATTCGGCGAAATCACGGTTGTTGTTAAGGCCGCCGGGAATGTAGCCCGCGCGAATGCATTCGAGCGCGCCCGGGAGCGCGCGAATAGTGTTCGCTTGGAAACTGAAAGATACATCGGAGGCTAGTGCCATCTCGCGGGCGTGGCCGATCAAGCCAAAGCCCGTAACGTCGGTCATACTTCGAATGCGGAACTCCCCTTGCTGAATTACATCCGCGGCCGACTTATTGAGCGTGGTCATGGACTCGATCGCGGCATCAATCCATGCGGGCTGCGCTTTGCCTTTTTTTATCGCGGTGGAAATTACGCCTGTGCCCAGCGCTTTGGTGAAGATGAGAACGTCGCCCGGCTTGGCGCCGGCGTTGGCGAGAACTTTTTTCGGATTGATGAGTCCGGTGACGGCGTAGCCGAACTTAGTTTCCTCGTCGCGGATGCTGTGGCCGCCGATTACGGTGCATCCAGCTTCGATCATCTTTGAAAGGCCACCGGCTAGGATGCGTTCCAGAATTTCCAGGTCAGCTTTCTCGGGGAAGCAGACTAGCGCGAGCGAGGTTATTGGACGGCCTCCCATGGCGTAGACATCGCTTAATGCATTGGTGGCTGCGATCTGACCGAAGACGTAGGGATCGTCCACGACCGGCGTGAAAAAGTCGACGGTCTGTACGAGCGCCTGGTCGGGAGCGATTTGATACACTCCGGCATCGTCGGCGTGGTCGAAGCCGACTAGAACGTTAGGGTCGTGTTGCCGGGCTAATTTCCCAAGCACCGTGTCCAGCGCCGCCGGACTCAGCTTGGAAGCTCAACCCGCGGCTTTTACCGACTCCGTGAGGCGGAATGGCTTTACTTCGGCCATGAAAGGCATTCTACTGGAACGCATCGAGGGCAGGAGCCTATCCAGTGGACGAAAAACCCAAGTACGTGGAGATTCAACCATGCTCACGTAAGCAACTGGAGGAAGCGTTCGCGGGCGATGATGAAAACGCCATTTGCAACGCCATGTATAGTGCTGCCCAACACGAGCCCGACTGGCGCTGGGCGCAGGGGAAGCTGGTAAAGTTCTTAGGTCACCGGTCACTCCTGATCCGGTCGACTGCGATTAACGCGCTGGGCGAACTTGTTCTCTTCCGTGGTCACGTAGATCTCGAAGTGGTGCTGCCAGAGATTCATAAGCTGGAAAGTGACCCTGCCCTTGCCTCTTTTGTGAACGATTACTTGGAAGACATCAAGACCCGCGTGACGATTCACTGACTAGCTCATGGGTGCGGCTACTTCACCGCGACATCGGTGACCTGGATGTCGGGATACTGGTGGTTCCACTGGGCGGAGATGCCTTCGAAGGTCAGGCGAAATGGTTTGCTTTGACCGGGGCCCAGCGTGGAGACGCTGAAGTCGACGGCTTCGGGATAGGGGCCGGTGGTTTTCAGGACTTGCATGGGGATGTCTTCGCGCTGGGCGAGTTGTCCCAAGTCATCTTTGAATAAGACCTGGACGATCACGTGCGTAACGGTCTTGTTGCCCGTGTTGGCAATGGTTCCGTCGACGTAGCTGACCGTGGCTCCGACGAAGTTTTCGGCGGCACTCATCTTGAAATCGGAGAGCTTGAGGCTGGCCGCGTAGGGAGGCGGTCCGGAGGCGGTCTTGGGCTGGCTGCGAAGTAGAAACGCAAAGATGACGGCAATCGCTATGACGACCGCGACCGCGATGGCGATCGTGCGCCGGCTGGAATCCGGTTCTTCGGCTACCGGAGTTGGCTGGATCAGGCCACCCATGGCCTCGATTGTACTCTGGACGCTAGTTGCTGGTCTGTGAGTTTGCAGTTCTAAAGAACGCGGTCAGGAAAAGCACGCCGAACAGTACGTCGACGCCGCCTAGGGCGAGATCCTGAGGATGCAGGCGATTCTGCAGATAGAGTACGAGCAGGGTGGTCCCGTAGCCGAACTTCTCGAGCACAGCGGGAATCATCATGGGGCGGAGGCGCACGGGGTCTTTCGCGATTACGAAGAACACGATCTGGAAGGTTAGTCCTACGCTGACGAAGCCGTAGTAGAACGCGGGGTGAGTGATCGGCGGCGGGTCATTGCGTCCGATCATGTCGAAGATGAAATACAGGGGCGTGAGAATCACGACGCCCCAGATGCTAGCGATCCAGAATACGACCTTGGCAAATTTCATGTTCCGCCTACACTCGTCGCGATTATTCGCCGCCGACGGTGAGGCCGTCAATGCGCAGGGTTGGCGAGGCCACCGAGCCGCGGAACTCGAGATCACTTGCGATTTCGGAGATGTTGAAGAACATTTCCTTGAGGTTTCCGGCCACTGTGATCTCTTCGACCGGATAGGCGAACTCTCCGCCGGAGATCCACAGGCCCGAGGCGCCGCGGGAATAATCGCCGGTTACCAGGTTCGCGCCGTGGCCGAGGAACTCGGTGACGTAGAGACCTTCCTTGATTTCGGATATCAATTGCTTCGGCGTTCTTTGTCCGGGCTGCAGGAAGTAGTTGCCGGGGCCGATGCCCGGCGTGCCTGCGAGTCCGCGGGAGGCGTTGCCGGTGGTTGCGAGTTTCAGTTTCTTCGCGGTGTACGTATTCAGAAGATAAGAGCTCAACACGCCTTTCTCAATCACCACGGTGCGCCGCGTGGGCACGCCTTCGCCGTCGAAGGGGCTGGTGCCGAAGCCGCCGGGGATGGTGCCGTCATCGATGATGGTGACATTGTCGCCGGCGACTTTTTGTCCGAGCTTGCCGGCTAGAAACGATGCGCCGCGGTAAACCGAGTCGCCGTTCACGCCTTCGAAGATGTGTTCGAGGATTGATGTGGCAACCATGGGATCGAAGATGATTGGCACTTGCGCAGTCTTGGCCTTGCGCGCGCCCAGGCGTCGCAGCGTGCGCTCGGCCGCGACTTTGCCGACTTGCTCTGGAGATTCGAGCTTAGACAGCATGCGGGCGACTGAATACCAATAATCGCGCTGCATGGCGCCATCTTCGGTCTGCGCGATGGGAACCGCTGACACCGAGCAGTACGACCGGCGGTATTCGCCGACGAAGCCGTGCGAGTTGGCTAGAACTTTGTGGCCGGTGGCGGCGTCGAAGGATCCGCCTTCGGAGTTTTTGATGCGGGGGTCGAAGTCGAGAGCGGCTTTTTCGGCGCGGCGGGCATAGTCGATGCGATCGGGCCCCGGGAGAGAATAAACGTCTTCGTGATAAAGATCGAGGTCGCCGGTTAGCGAGCCTAGCTGAGAAGCATCGGGGATTCCGCCGAATGGGTCTTCGGAGGTGATCTTTGAAAGCTCCAACGCCGACTTCACCATGCGGTCGAGGGCCGCAGTTGAGAAATCGCTGGAGTAGGTGCTGGCGGCGCGCTGGCCGTTGAAGACGCGCACGCCGATGGATCGCGATCCGGATTCTTTTAGGGTTTCGACCTGGCCGAGGCGGACTAGCGTAGAGAATTCGTCGCCTTCGCGCACTACGCATTCGGCAGCAGTGGCGCCGCCGTTCATGGCTTGGCGGACGATGTCTTGGGCTAGGGAGCGCAGGTCGGTTTCCAGTTTCGGGGTACCGGTTTCTAATTGAGTGGAAGACATAAGAAATTCTTTACCACAGAGACACAGAGACACAGGGAAAATCAAGAACTAGGAAATTCTGGAAGTGGGCTGCTCTCAATTTGATCTGTAGAGTCCGAGCCCAAACCCAACAAAGTAAATCACAAAAGCCGAGAGCAACACAGCACCAAAGATACGCAACCCGCGATCAAGGCGACTTTTCGGTTCGCCGCTTCTAGGGAACAAGGCACTCCGCCACAAATAGACAGCGCCAGATGCAAAAAGCAAAAGTCGAAACCATCCAACAATATTTGTGTTGATCGTCACGCCGCATTCCCATCTGACTTGCGATCCAAGTACGGTCCGTTACCAAATTTCTCTGTGTCTCTGTGCCTCTGTGGTGAAAACGGAGTTTACTGCATAAACCCGCCGGGATCTTTCTTAGCAGTCCCGCCGACGGTCAGGCGATCGATTTTGATGGTCGGAATGCCTACGCCTACCGGCACGGCTTGTCCATCTTTGCCGCAGGTGCCGACGCCTTCGTCTAGTTTCAGATCGTTGCCTACCATCGAGACTCGCGTCAGAACGTCGGGGCCGTTGCCGATCAGCGTCGCGCCTTTGATGGGGGCGGTGATCTGGCCATTTTCGATCATGTAGGCTTCCGAGGCTCCGAAGACGAACTTGCCGTTGGTGATGTCGACCTGGCCTCCGCCGAAATTTACGGCGTAGATGCCGCGCTTCACCGAGCGAATAATGTCTTCGGGATTATCCTGGCCTGCGAGCATGTAGGTGTTAGTCATGCGGGGCATGGGGATGTGCTCGTAGCTCTCGCGGCGTCCGTTGCCGGTGTCGGCGATGCCCATCAGGCGCGCCGAGAGCTTATCGCTCAAATATCCCTTTAGAATTCCTTTTTCGATCAGCACGGTTTCCTGCGTGGGTTCGCCTTCGTCATCTACGTTCAAGGAGCCGCGGCGCCAGGGCATGGTGCCGTTGTCGATCACCGTGCATCCTTCGCTGGCTACGCGTTTGCCGATGAGACCGGCGAAGGCAGAAGTCTTCTTGCGATTGAAATCAGCTTCCAGGCCGTGTCCGACTGCTTCGTGAAGCAGGACGCCGGGCCATCCCGGGCCTAGCACCACTTCCATCTCTCCGGCGGGAGCTTCGCGGGCGTCGAGTTGAAGGATCGCCTGCCGGGCTGCTTCTTTCGCGAAGAATTCGGGGTTTTTGTCTCCGAAGAAGAAGTCGAGGGCTACGCGTCCGCCGCCGCCGGAACCGCCGCGCGCCGAATTGTTCTCGGTCTTGGCGATACAAGAAACGTTCATGCGGGCCAGCGGCTGAGAATCTTCGGCGAAGGTTCCGTCGGAAGCGACGACCAGAATATTCCGCAGTTCGTCGGCGTAGCTGGCGCGGACTTCTTGAATGCGCGGATCGTAGGCACGCGCTGCTTTGTCAGCTCGCATTACTAACTCAACCTTGGCGGTGATTTCGGCATCGACCGATGGCAGGGTTACGGGATACAGGCTGCGAGCTGCGGTTTGCTGGAAGCCCGCTACCGGAGTCTTGGCTGGAGCGCTTGCGATCAGGGCCGCGGTGCGGGCTGCGTGCAGGATGCGACTGGCGGAAAGATCGTCGGTATAGGCGTAGCCGGTGCGCTCGCCGGAAACGACGCGCACGCCGCAGCCGGCGGAAATGCCCTGCGAGGCGGACTTGACCATCGACTCGTCCACCATCAGCGACGTGGAGGAAAGATATTCAAAATAAAGGTCGGCATAGTCGCCGCCGGCGGAAAGCGCGGCCGCCAGGTAATGTTCGAGATCGTTTTCCGTGACCCCGTAGTGGTCGAAAAAGAAACGTTGCTTATCTGCGAGAGAAGGTTTGATCAAGCTTTTATCCACTGAAATTAGATGCCGCCGGGCTGCGGGCAGACTCAGTTGGGCGGGACTTACCAGTCAACTCAGTCATTATCCCATATGGAGCGGAAGCGGGCGGTCGGAACATCCACAGGGGAATTGTGACGATGGTCACATGTCACAGACAGGGGACATGCGCGGGTTAGAGAATGTAACAGGGATAACTTCAAATGCCGACGGTGACGCCGCAAGCTCTGACTCGCACGGTGCAGGACTTTCTCAGTGAAGCTGCGGGTGCGGTGGTGCTGGAAAACGGCGCTGTGGCTTTTGATCTAGCGCAATCCAAGTATTCGATTTCGGGCGAATATAACCGGTGCCTGCTGCATCTGTGGTCGGCGGAGCGGAACTCCGTGCGGCGGGTACTGGAAGCTGAAGTGAAGAATGGCACGCTGCGTCTGGCGGTGCAGCGGTTGGGACAGGCGCGTCCATCGAGGCTGGAGATTTGCCGCGAACGCGATCGCCGGTCGCCTACGGCCCGACGAGCATGCCGCGCCGCTTACCAGCACAAGCTGCGGAGGACTTTGGAACGGCATTTCCCTGAGTTCAAAATCGCGCGGCTGACGACGGGCGCGGACCTGGAGAAATCCTTTGGGCCGATCTATGCGCGCGGGCTTTTGCGGCAAGGACGCACGGCGTTTGCTGTGCTGGGGGTGAATGCAAAGGAGATGCAGTCCTCAATCGATGCGGCGCTGACCTTCGGCATTTTGTGGCTTGATGTTTGCCGCCGGGCACAGGCTCGAGATGTGCTGGTGGAAGGCTTGAAAATGTTCGTTCCTGCGGGCTGCTCAGGGCTGTTACGGGAACGGATGGCGAACCTGAACCGGGATGCCGCCAAATGGCAACTATTCGAACTGGACGAACGGCACGACGCGCTGGTCGAAGTCGACTGCGCGGATCGCGGCAACGTGGCGACACGGCTGGTGCACGCCGCCGATGAGGAGGCGGCACGGCAGCGTTTTAGGGAGTCGATTGCGCGAGTACGGGAGGTTCTTCCGAATTGCGAAGTCGCGGTTTTGTCGGCGGCGGAGATTGCTTTTCGCTGGCGTGGACTGGAGTTTGCGCAGGCACGGCTCGCGAGTATTCCGGGATCGTTTCAAAGCACGGAGGAAGTCGTTTTTGGTGTGGGCGCGGAGGAGCGAGTTCTGGAAGCACATAACGAAGAGGCGTTCACGGAGCTGGCGCACGGCTTGCGTGATACTCGTCATCCTTATGGACCGCGTCAACATCCCTTGTGGCGGCTGCGTCCGGAGAGATGGCTGGAGTCGCTGGTCATCGGCGACGTGAGCGTGGTGGATGGGCGCCTGGAGCCGTCGTGCCGGTATTCGCAAGTTCCCGCGTTTTCCGCAGCCGACCGGGCCATGATCGATGTGCTCACGACCACGCCAACCGGGCGTCTGGCGGTGGTGGAATTGAAGGCTGATGAGGATATCCACCTGCCGCTGCAGGGGCTGGATTACTGGTCGCGAGTGGAATGGCATCATTCACGCGGCGAGTTTCCTCGCTTCGGATATTTTGAAGGCCGCGAGTTGTCGACCGAGAAGCCGCTGCTGTTTCTGGTGGCTCCGGCGTTGCACGTGCATCCGGCTACGGATACGCTGCTGCGCTACATTTCGCCTGAGATTGAGTGGGAGTTTGTGGGGATTGACGAGCGTTGGCGGGAGGGAGTAAAAGTCGTGTTCCGAAAGCGGCCTGACCGGAGCGCTAGACGTGGATCCGAATTGCTCAATCGCGCCGCAGGTTGAATGTCTTGGCAAGTGCTGCCGTGCAACCGCCAATGTTCATCGGGTTTTCTCTGCTTGCCGGTACCGAGCCTGCCGTTTCGCGATTTCCGACTCCCGAGTAGGCGGCATACATTCTTCTACTGAAGCCCAAAGGCTCCAGTCCCAATTCTTGGACTCCTGTTTTCGTAACACCTTTCAAAAAGCTCTCAACAAGACAGCCAATCTGCGTTAAGATGCCGCGGTTGTTGACCGGCGGTTACATCAATAGGAGAAACAATAAGAAAAACAACGATAAGAAAACAACGAGCTAAGAAAACAACGAGCTAAGAAAACAACGAAAGGATAAGAAAAATGAGAAACACTCCCCTATTACCCAGACTGGCTGCGCTTGTCTGCGCGGCCGCGTTCATGTTGATCACAGTCCCAGGACAAGCCCAGCCGCAATCTCCATTGACACGTCATGTGCGCGACGAGGTTGTAAACGGGAAGGCGCAGCTCGTCGGGAAACTCCCGGCAAGCCAGACCCTGCTCTTCGATATTGTTCTTCCGCTTCGCGATCGTGCCGGTTTGCAAGATTTTGTGCAGGAAGTCCAATCGCCGGCAAGCTCCTCTTACCACAAGTTCCTCACGCCGCAGGAGTTTACCGCCAGGTTCGGCCCCAGCCAGGAAGATTGGGAGGCCCTGGTCGCTTTCGCGAAAGCGAGCGGCTTTGAGATCATTAGCGGAACCCGCGAGGAAAGAGATCTGCGGCTCAGCGGCAGTGTGGCGAACATCGAGAAGGCCTTCCATGTGACCATGGGGACCTATCACGACCTCACCGAAGACCGCACCTTCTTTGCCGTGGACCGCGAGCCCACCGTGGACCTTCCCTTCCAGATTTGGCACATCACCGGTTTGGACAACGACTCCAAGCCGCATCCCATGTATGTCAAGAAGAGCGACTACGCGAAGGCCCATGGGATCGATGCCAGCAGGGTCGTGTCTCATGCCACCACCGGCTCCGGCCCTTCGGCTTCTTTTTTGGGCAGCGACATGCGCGCGGCCTACTATGGCGGAACGGCGCTTACCGGCACTGGCCAGACGATTGGCTTGTTCGAATTCCTGGGCACGGATTTGGCCGATTTGACCACGTACTACAAGAACGTGGGGCAAACCGAACCTTACACTCCCACTCTCATCTCAACGGGCGGGTATAGCACGAGCTGCACCGCGAGCAGCGGATGCGATGACACCGAGCAGACCCTCGACATGACGCAAGCGATGGGCATGGCCCCGGGATCGACCATGCTCTATATGTACGTTTGCGGCAACGCCTCGAATATCAGTGATACTGCCTGCATCAGCGCGATGGTTTCGACTGCGTCGGCCCCGTTATCCAAACAGATCAGTTGCTCGTGGGGCTGGACACCTGCGGACCCGGGCACTCTGGATCCGTACTTTGAGCAGATGGCGTCGCAGGGCCAGAACTTCTTTGCCGCGTCGGGCGACAGTTCGGCCTGGTCTGCGTCGAATGAGGCCTGGCCAGCCGACGATGCGCATGTCGTTTCGGTCGGCGGCACGGACTTAACAACCTCCAGCGCGGCTGGCCCATGGAAATCGGAAACCGCGTGGGCAGACAGCGGCGGCGGAATCTCCCCGGATTCCATCCCGATCCCCTCGTGGCAGCAGCTGTCGGGCGTAATTACGTCGTCCAACCGCGGATCCACGACTTTGCGGAATGGCCCGGACGTGTCAGCCAACGCGAACTTTACCTTTTACGTGTGCGCCGACCAAACCACCTGCACGGCTAACGACTACGGTGGAACCAGCTTTGCCGCCCCCATGTGGGCCGGCTACCTGGCTCTGGCCAACGAACAAGCAGCGGCCAACGGGGACACGATCGGCTTCATCGATCCGATCCTTTACCCGGCGGCTCTGACCTCAAGCTATGGAACCTATTTCCACGACATTACCAGCGGCAGTTGCGGAACGTATTCGGGAATCACCGGCTACGATCTATGCACCGGCTGGGGCAGTCCGAACACGACCGGGATCATCAACCTGCTGGCTGGATCTGCGACGCCGAGCTTTACGCTGTCGGCTTCGCCGAGCAGCCTGTCAGTGACCCAAGGCAACAGCGGCAACAGCACCATCACCGTGACCGATGCGGGCGGATTCACCGGCAGCGTAACCCTGGCCGCGTCCGGCCTGCCCAGCGGCGTGACCGCGGCGTTCGGCACGAATCCCACAACCGGGACCAGCGTGCTGACGTTTACGGCAAGCAGCACGGCGACTACCGGAACGTCAACAGTGACGATCACTGGAACCTCCGGCAGTCTGACTGCAACCACTACGATTGCCCTCACGGTGAGTGCAACGGCGACGCCGAACTTCACCATCGGCGCTTCGCCGGCGTCCGTGACCGTAACCCAAGGTGCCAACGGAACGAGCACCATTACCATCACAGGCACGGGCGGCTTCAACTCTGCAACCACGTTGAGCGCTACCGGCCTGCCTACGGGAGTTACGGCGGCGTTCTCGACTAATCCGGTGACTCCGCCGGCGAACGGGAGCGCAACCTCAACACTCACGCTAACCGCTTCCGCAAGCGCCACGGTCGGGGCGGCTACGGTGACGATCACTGGAACGTCGGGATCGACCAGTCATAGCACCACGATTGCCTTAACCGTGAATGCTTCCTCGGGAACGAAGAACTTCACTCTGTCGCTGTCGCCTTCTTCGTTCACTGTCGATGAGCGCGGCAGCGTATCCACCACTCTCACGGTTACCAGCGTGAATGGATTTAATTCTGCTGTCTCCTTGAGCGTGAGCGGATTTCCCAGTGGCGTATCGGCGACAGCCTCGGCCAATCCCGTCACGCCTCCGGCAAATGGCAGCGTGAACGTAACCATCAGGTGGAGCGCTTCCAGACGCGCGCCAACCGGAACTTCAACCATCGAGCTGATCGGAACTTCCGGATCACTCACGAACGAGACGCCCGTCACGATAACGGTAGCGCCTTGAACTATTGATCATGAAGAGCTGATTAGTTTGGCAAAGCAATCGAGCCGGCCCCAAAAAGGTCGGCTCGATTTTCGTAGCGCCGCCGTCTTGGCGGCTTTTATGAGAGCTTCAGGGTGAGTGGTCGCGCAGCCAGCGCGTCTCCTGCGGCGCTACCACGATAGCCGCCGAGACGGCGGCGCTACACTATCCCTTCCACGCTCCTAGCAAACGCCGCACATCGACTAACTGGCCCAGATGGTAGGCGTTGTGATCGGCCAGGAGCAAAGCTTCCCGCAGAATGGTTTGGCCGTCGCCCCACGGGATGCGGGCATAGAGGTCAGTCTTTGGATTCGCAACTAGAGCCTGCATGGATTTCAGATCTTTGCGGAATTGCTGAACGCTCTTGTTCCACGCGGCTGCGCTCGGCGGAGCTTCCGTCTTCGGCCAGTAGCCTTTGGGCCATTCGGGAGACTTGTGTTTGGAGTTGCGGCTGAACTCTAGGATGTCCCACTGTGCGAGGCGAAGATGATCGACGAGCATCCAGGCGGAGTGCGGCAGGCCGTTGGGCTTGGTGCCGCGTAGATCCTCCGGCCAGTTTTTCACGACATCGTCAAAGCGGGCGTGGGCGCCGCCGCCGTTGAGAAGATAGAGCAGGTGCTCGCGGAGTTGTTTGCTGTTTGGGTCTTGGATCGCCATCTGGTTCCTTTCTTGCCTGCGGCAGAACTGGAATCTCTAAAAGAGGCGCCCGAAGGCGCGATTCATCATTGAAGCGCCTAAGGTATCCCTGAAGGCATACCCTGATACGAATCGTCACTTCGATGAGTCTCCGCGGAAGGATCAACTTCTGGGCCTTCGCCTCGGAACACGCGGCCGATGCCGCGCACGATGCGTCGCATGGGGAATATTCCTTTGTCATCGGCAAGAAATATTTCTCCGATGCGGTGGCCGCGATAATACCAGCGCTTGAGGAGCGCGAGGTGCTCCATGGTTTCGAGCGCGGGCCGCACTTTCGCTGGCGGGAACGAGTCGAGGACTGCCTGCACTCGTGACTCCATAGATTGCGACTTTGCGTGCTCGGCGGCCTGGATCGAGAACACCGCCGGTCCTGAGATTGCTCCGCCGTCTACACGGAAAAGGGTGACCGAGCCGGTCGCGTGACAAGGCTGGACGATCATTGCCGCAAAACGGTCGAGGCGGCGGACTATCTCGGGAAATTGATTAAGTGTGGGTTTCAGCTTGTCCAGGCGGACGTGAATGGCGGCAGCGTCTTCAAATTGCAGATTGGCCGATGCGGCGTCGCGTTGCGCGGAAAACTCGCGAGCTAGAGATTCTCCTCCGGAATCGAAATAGGCTTGCACGCGGTTCACTTCAAATGAATATTCCTCGTCGGTGCAGCCCTTGAAGCAGGGGGCAAGGCACATCTTCATTTCGGAATAGATGCAGCCTGGGAATTTGGGATCGGGGTGCAGATCGTCGACGCAGCGGCGCATCTTGAAAAAGTCGAGCGAGTTGTTCATGAACTTTTCGGCTGCAGTGCGGGATTGGAACGGTCCGTAGTAAAGCGCTTTGCCCTTGAGGCGTCCCAGGCGCGTGGTGATGGATGCGCGGGGATATTCGTTTTCGAGATGCAGCTTGACCAGCGGCGCGAAGCGGAAGCGCATGCGTTTGGCGTAGTTTTTGGGGAAGGTTTCGCGCAGGATTCGGTAGAGCAGGAAACCGGATTCGAAGTCGGAGCCGGTCGGCGCGTATTCGATGGAGCGGACGCGATCGCGCAGATTTAATTTCTTTGTGCGTTCTTCGACCGGGCCCAGCAGGCGTTCCAGACGACGACGGAGATTTGCCGTCTTGCTGACGTAAGGTTCAGCCTGGGTGTTTTTGCCGCGAAGCAGAAATACGGCTGGCGCAGCGGGGACAGCGGCGAATATTTCGGCGTCACGTTCGGGGGCGAATTCCAGGCGCTCAGTGAGCACGAACTCATTCTAGTTCGGAATGTACCGCGCAAGGCACCGAAACGCAGAGAACTCAGCGATGCAACGATCGCTCGGCAATCTCGCGCACGCGCGCCATGGCGACTCCGGAGCGTTGTTCGATTGCGAGAGGATGGTCCTTCGGTTCCAAAAGAAGAGATGGACGCTGGCCGATGTCCTTGCTGTGAACGTTCGTTTTCAAGTTCAAAGTATCGGGATACAAATCGATCGAGCTGCTCAGCCAGCCAAAGTACGGGGGTTCGTCAAGCAATTTGGGGTCGTGCCAGAGGTCGACCATCCTGTCGAAGTTGCTCTTGCTCAGGGAAGTCCAAACGCCCCAGCGGAAGCGTTCGTCGCGCCCGATCACGGGAACCTCGATTAGGCCTCGAACGAAGAAATCCTTTTTCTTAATTACACAGAAGTCAGAATTGAGAAAGGAATCGGCGTCGGCCCGTAAATTTTCAGACCAATAGTATGGCGCGTCATAGGCGTAGTCGAGCGGAAGTCCGTCGTGCCACTTTCCACAGGTATGACATTGAAATCCTTCTAATTCGGTCACGGGCCTATTTTCGGCGGTCCGTTGAGAGTTGGCAACTGACAACCTGGATCGCCTTGCTCACATTCCCCCGTGGAACCGTCCGAAATAGTGGGCAAGGTTTAGCGACATGATCAAGATGCCTGCCACGAGGACGAGTACGTGCGAGGTCCTGCGTAGATCGAAGCTGCCCACACGACAGACGAGCAGATAGCTGATGGCAAGATTGAACAGGCCCCATACGACATTGACCGTCGAGGAGGACAAGCCTACCCCGGGTGGCGACGCGAATGGGCTTTGGAAGGCGTGTCCGGAAATTCCATTGCCGAGATGGGGCAAAGCATTCGCAAGGAATATGCCCCCGAAGAAGTACGCCACATAGTGGTACCAGCGCATGGTTGCTCCCTTCTGGCTGAAGATCGTTCCCACCGAACATTGTTTCGCAGCTGATGCTGGACTAGCGGAAGCTGGCGTTGCGCAACTTCTGGCGGAAGTCTTCGCCTTCCATCTTGATGATGCGGCACATTTCGTGCAGGCGGGAGCGCATGCGCTCTCCGATGCGGTCGCCGAGGGTTTCAGCGCGCGTGGCGGCGCGGGCCGGAGAAACGGAGCCATTTGTGCCCGCTGCGGGTTGATCTTCGAAATTTGTGGTGATGATCGTGGTGCGATTGTCGTTGTAACGGGTGTTGAGGATAAGACTGACGGTGTCCCAAACCCATTCAGTCGGCTTCACCGCGCCCAGTTCGTCGAGAACCAGGACGTCAGTTTCAAAGACGGGACGGAGAACGTCCAACTCGGTGGTTTGAACTGCGGCGTTGTACGAGTTCTGGATTTCTTTCAACAGTTCGCGATAGTCGTAGAACAGGCAAGGGATGCCTTTGAGGATGAGTTCCTTGGTGATCCCAACTGCGAGATGAGTTTTACCTGTTCCGATCTGGCCGATGATCAGAAGACCCATGCCATCGCGAGGATCGTACTCCTGGGCGAACCGCGTGGCGGAGAGTTGGGCAAACGCGAGTGAGGGATGCGCGCCCGGGAAGTCCGTAGTGTAGCTCGCGAGTTCGCAGTGTTCGTAGCGCCGCGGGATGCGGGCCGCAGTCAGCAAAGCCTGACCCCGCGCCCGCAGTTGGCAGTCGCAGCGCGTGACTCGGCGGTCATTATTAGCACTCTTGTCTTTATTACTTTTGTCTTTGAGCGCGCTGGCGGGAAGCGTCTTCCAGCCCGTCCCTGCGCACAGCGGGCAAACCTCCGCTTGTGCTTTGGTGAACTTTAACCCCGCGTCCTCGATGCTTCTCAAATCTGCCATCTCGATTCTTCTCTGCTTAAACTGTATCAGTTGACTCTGCGCCTGAAGGGCGGCTTCCGGCAAGTGCGAAACCGGAGATGTCTGTGTACAACCTGTGAAGGGGTGAGTGGCGTTGTGGAGCGCTGAGGAAAAACTGCTCCCGGCGTGCGTTTTGCCGGCCTGTGCAGGGCTGGTGTACGTGTTTTCCACTGTCGTTCCAGCCCCAAAACCCGCCCCCTCAGCCCCATTCCGGGACCTGGGGGTGCGAAACAGGCTTCGGGCGCGGATTTTCACAGTTGACATTCTCTGCGGAGAGAGGAGAATACGACCCGTCAGGTTTCCCAACTCAGCCACGAACTTTTGTCCTCCCGGTGTGTGCTGGGA